>WLWD01000773.1_pt1 | contig 108960 bp, 63 predicted proteins | sample 6712731 | NCBI WGS metagenome assembly WLWD01 (sample SAMN12718690, study PRJNA576275) | sponge metagenome | isolation source: marine sponge | host: Mycale hentscheli | place: New Zealand: South Island, Marlborough, Capsize Point | collected 2014-11-01 | reverse complement strand
GGACATTTCTCTCAAGTTTTTTTTGTTGTAATGTACGGTTGAGTGGACTGATGACACTGACCAGGTAAGGTAACATCAATCCATTCACTTTTAGGAGTGTATGCAGGATGCTATTATTTTACAGGTGTACTCAGATGTTATAGATGATACAAAATATCCAATTTCCATTACCTAACACATGTATTTGAGAAAACATTTTTTTTGTACTTATACTTTTTATGTATAAAGGGATTATTTAGGGGACATTTTGACCCCGAGCTTGTATATTTGATAAATGACATTCCCTTTATTTATTATTCCTTCAATTGGACACAATTTCATTCTTTGTGTGTGTGTGTGTGTGTGTGTGTGTGATTGTATTCCAGATGTTGCTCATCTTGCTCATGATAGGAGAGGGAAATGGAGAAGTAGATCAGTTGAATTTTGCAGACAGACTGTACAAGTGGATGAGGTGGGGTTTCTTGGAATTTGGAGACCAATGTAAGTGATATTGTAGCATGTGTCATGTGGTGTGTTTGGTTTGTTTGTGATTAGTTACTTGAAGGAACTTTTATTTTATTAGAAGTACAATATGTTGTTTTTCCTATGACTTCATGTAAACTGGTATGTTAAGTCGTTATTCTTGCTTTTGTGCAGATTAAGCGCTTACATGTGTTTATGTGTGTGTGTGTGTTTGCAGGTGCTATTGGTATTGGAACTACTACAGTGGGAAACACATTAAAACATCCAGACTTTCTGAAGAACCCAGCAATGGATCCTAGATGTAAAGCCAGCTGTGTTGCCACTACAGTCGCTGTAAGTGTCTCTCTGTCATTTATCCTGACCAAATCCTACTCATTCACAAACAATGGCAACTCGATGAGCAGTGACATGATGAGATTTTGTCTATCTTTACCCTTTCTTTTTGGATTAATGAATGAGAGTAAATAGAATTGAAGATCTGGTTCTTTTGATTTGTCATAACAGTCTGTCTTGTAGAAGCCAGAGGAAACAGTGATTGTGTTTGTTTGTGCGTGTGTGTGTGTGCACATCATTGATGCAAATGTATTGAATTAATTTGATTCTTCTAATTAGATTGCTCTAATGCTGCAAGGCAAGTACGACTTGAACAAGAAGAAAGATGACAGTGAAATCACTCGCAAGGCAATAGAGGTGGGGAGTAACACTCGACTATTATAAGCAGTAGTAGGTAGTTGTATTTTTATTGATTTCAAACACTATCTGTGCATATAATATGTATAATAATTAGAATGTAGCTAGTCACATGTGAGTAATCTGATTGGTCTGTTACATGAATCTATTGAAGTAGATTGGTGCTCTGCAACTTTTAGAAGTAAAGAAATTGAACACTTGTTACTACACTCTAGTCTGTACCATCACAAACTTGTTTTGTTTGTTACTTAAGTAGCCATTGCAGCATTCTAAAACAAATCATCAACATTGATCTCTTTGGCCTACAATGGTGTCCTCACTATGCTTGGATGCCACATCTAGAGGCCTAGATTCCTGAAAGCAGTATAGACTCATGGTATTCCAATCTAATAATGGACTTCCATGATGACATCATGTATGTTAGGGTCACGCCAACTTAGTATCACTAACTTGCCTGTACCATAGAAAATGTATTGATTATTCCCACCAATTGCTCACTTTTTTGCTGCAGTGGGCACATAGCTTACAGCAGAGCTACCAATTTATAGGAATCGCTAGATTATGAAATTTCCAACCAGTGGCAGCTTTATGGAGAAATGGACTACTAGCTTACTACTAGTTTTTCTCAGAACTTGTTGACAGGCAACCACCCTCACTGTAGTTCTTCTCAGAACTCATTGACAGGTGGTATTGTTGCTGGTTCTTCTCAACCCAATGCCAGGCGTTTTTAAATATCCTCATTTCATAATCAGTTATAATCATTTATAGTGCAATTGTCTTTTTTATACCATTGAATATGATTAGACACATTGAGAATAAATTGATGTGTATAGATCATCACACTACTCAACACCGAGTGACAACCACTGGTAAAAGGCATATACATCTTGCAGTAATAACGCGGGGCAGGCACAAGATGTGCTGCTCAAGAATTACTGATATACCACTAGTTCAATGCAACTCTTTCATAGCATACACTTCGTGATTTATAAGAAACTGTAAGAATATATTTGAGGTGATCAGCTAGTAAGTTCTGAATCACTCAATTGATACAGTATCATTCAGCTAATCTGAAATCTCCATAGTCCAACAGTTGTCTACCATTTCATTGCACCAGTTGCATATCCTGCTCAGGCTTTACAGATCGACTTGCATGAACTATATAATTATTGGCATATTCATGTTGATACTACTCCAAATAAATTATTCTTTTGATCTTTGTAGGTAGCTAGTGCATAGTAATGTTGAAGGTTAACACACTTGGTGCTTCATTATAACAGTTTTTTTGTCACACAAGAAATAGATCAATGGCTTTGTGCAGATTAAAGTCAGCATAACTGACCAATTACAAAACCTTTTGGTCCACATTTATTAAGATAAATGACTGTTAAATGGGTTTTAGCTAAGCTAGTCAGTTTTTTAACACTTGCCTTGACCCTGACAGAGAACAGCACATGGAAAAGGTGCACTCTTACACCTGCAGTGGTGGAGGCACCTTTTTATACAAAGGCAAAAGGATAGTTCATAGCAGGTCTTGGAAGCCTCCAGGCACAATGTTTTAGACAAGCCACCAGTGTTTGTCTAGTTCCACCTACTCAGATAAGGTAGAGGTGGTTGTAGAAGAAATTTTGGTTCCAGATGTGGCCACTTTGGTATGTAGCTTTTCATTCATGTCACAGAAGCTGTCACAATGTTGCCCTTGAACAGACATTGTCTGCTCTAGGGCAGACAATTGTTTGATCTCTTTTCAAAGAGTTATTTCTTGGACTTGTTAATATTTGTGCATGTTCTATAATGAATAAACATGATAAAATCCTCTCTTCATTCCGATGGTCAAAGTAACTTCAATTTAATACTACAGAAGTTATCAATACTCAAGAATGATGTATGTAGTAATTCCATATTTGTTGGCTAAAATTACAATTAATAACACTGGTTTATTTTTTATCGTAGCTGAGAGCTTGTTCAAGAGTTACTGGTGATTGAGATTATCAGAATGGTTGATGTTTGATACTACAAAAGTTACCATTAATAAGGTAAGAGAGTGATTTTGTATTTGTTTGCTGAAATCAAATGTCATAACTGCTATTATAGTGTTTGCAGGAAGTAAGCTAAAACATAGTAACATTTTATGTTACCTAACTATCAGGCTCGCTCGCCGTTTGTGCTCAAGCACACCACTAGTTTATTGGCGAGCGAGCGAAGCGAGCGAGACACTATCAGGGGTAACTCAATCGAGATTTCGCTATATTTATTGGCGAGCGAGCGAAGCGAGCGAGACACTATCAGGGGTAACTCAATCGAGATTTCGCTATATATATTTATTTATTCAGCGAGCGAGCGACTCTCAGTCGTGTTCAATTGAGATTTCAGATATATATATGTGACCGTCTATAGAAAAACCAGGCACAACGCGGCACCTTCGAAAAATTTTTTTTTGCACTTACGGAGTTGTCGGCGTCCAGATATTGAGCTCTCCAAGTTTTATCGTCGTAGCTTAAGTCGTTCCCACTTTAATAGACCTAACCGTTCCCTTCCGTCGGCTTGAAACAATACATTTTTAAGAAATCGATCGATCTTTTCTCGATATTACGCATGCCGCGTTGTGCCCGGTTTTCCCGTAGACGGTAACATATATAGGTATGTATGCGTACGTCAAAATATTTCGCCCGCGTTTCTAATTACGTAAGTTAGGTAAAGCGTTCACAGTTCCAGTATTTTTCAATTAACGAGCACGGAGAATCCTGCTGCCTGCCTTACGCAACTTTGTTTCAACCAGAACGGTTATAGCTACTCTCTTCTTGAAACAATTGTGAAGTCTTTGTCGAGCTGCGCTTCTTTGCCGCTGCTTCCGAAGTTTATTCAGGTAATTCGGTTATTGTTAACTCTTCATGCCTAATCATTGCTATTATTTAGCGATTTCCTTCACAAATCATCTTTACCTATACTCATATATTTACTCGCTCGCCATGCATTTGCGCTATTCGAGCGCACCACTAGTTTATCTGTCTGTTTATGGGGTACGTGAGACCTCTGTTTTCGCCCGCGCTTTTAATTACGTAAGTTAGGTAAAGCGTTCACAGCTCCAGTATTTTTCAATTAACAAGCTCTGAGAATCCTTAGTGGCGGTGGTAAGTCAATGCGCTCTTTGTCATGGCTATTAGCCTTGTGCAACAGTATTTTACTTGAAAATACATTGTCCACTAGACTACTGCGAAGGTAAGTCTGTGTAGGTGCATGTTCAGTTGTGTTAAAGCATTGTGTGTTTACAACCACTACTTAGCCAAAGAATAACACAAAGAAAACTTTTAAATAACGTGTATTGTTTTGTTGTAGTTGTTTTCCTTCCAAGCAGTTGCAGAGAGTTGTTACTATGGCGCTGAAATCACTTTACCCTGTATGCTAAATCAGTTTAAAAAAACTGGACCTTATTTTCAGTAGCTTCAGTGTTAGAAGTCAAATCATTCATATAAAAATAGTATAGTCTTTAGGCCTGAAAATACATTGTCCACTAGACTACTGCCAAGGTAAGTCTGTGTAGGTGCATGTCCAGTTGTGTCAAAGCATTGTGTGTGTTACAACACTATTAGCTAAAGAATATCACAAAGAAAACTTTTAAATAACGTGTATTGTTTTGTTGTTGTTATTTTTTCCTTCAATTCAAGCAGTTGCAGGGAGTGGTTACTATGGCACTAAAATCCCTTTACCCTGTATGCTAAATTTAAAAACTGGACCTTATTTTCAGTAGCTTCAGTGTTAGAAGTCAATAAAAATAGTATAGTCTTTAGGCTCGCTCGCCATTTGTGCTCAAGCACACCACTAGTTTATTTATTTATCTGTTTATGGGGTACGTGAGACCTCTGTTTTCGCCCGCGCTTTTAATTACGTAAGTTAGGTAAAGCCAGTCTCAGTTTTCAAGGTGAGTTCCAAGAAGAAGTAGGGTAGTTAGATAACCATCACCAAATTTCACTCCCAGGAATTCCAATAGCCAGGGCTGAAAATCCTAAACTTTTGCTATCAGCAGTTAGTAAATTTCATAATAAAGCTATTCCTGTAATTTGGAAGCTCTGTGCAGCCTAGCGCTGGTGCTACAGCAAAAAATAGACCAAGCGGTCAGCAAAACTAATACATTTTCAATGGGACACGGTGTGCAATGATATTATCGGTGGGCGTGGTAGGATGTTACGTGATGTCATCATGCAAATCCCCTATTAACGAGCTCTGAGAATCCTTAGTGGCGGTGGTAAGTCAATGCGCTCTTTGTAATGGTTATAAGCCGTGCGCAACAGTATTTACTTGAGAATACATTGTTCACTAGACTACTGCGAAGGTAAGTCTGTGTAGGTGCATGTCCAGTTGTGTCAAAGCATTGTGTGTTACAACCACTACTTAGCTAAAGAATATCACAAAGAAAACTTTTAAATAACGTGTATTGTTTTGTTGTTGTTGTTTTTCCCTTCCTACAGCATTAAGCAAACCTTACTTTATACTTAAGCTCCAAAGTATGAGAAAATTCCTGCTAAAACGCTTGTTTTCAAAACACAAAAAGTTGATTCGACAGGTTACTATGGCATTGAAGACGCTTTTCCAGACTTAATTTCAAAACTTCGCCGTTTTATGGGGGGATACGGAGTGCCGGTTGTTGGTTGTCAAGAGCCGTTGATAGTCAGAATGCCGTAGTATTAATGCTATGGAAGCTACTACTTCTCGAGGGAAGCTGAGATAAGTACACAATTCCATATTTGTTAGCTAAATATGCAAAATTAACTCTGGCCTTTTTTTTTTGTAGCTAAGAGCTAGTCAACAGTGACTGGTAAATTCAAATAGTCAGATTGGCTCAAATTTTGTACTACAAAAGTTACCACTGCTCAAGAAAATGATGTAAGAAAGTAATGTTGTATTTGTGTGCTAAAATTGATTGTCTTTTGTTTTTGTAGGTGAGAGCTTGTTGTCAAGAATTCAAGGTAATTCAGATGGTCAAAGTGAGAGCTTGTTGTCAAGAATTCAAGGTAATTCAGATGGTCAAAGTAACTTCAATTTGATACTACAGAAGTTATCAATACTCAAGAATGATGTAAGTAGTAATTCCATATTTGTTGGCTAAAATTACAAATAATAACACTGGTTTATTTTTTATCGTAGCTGAGAGCTTGTTCCAGAGTTGTGATTGAGATTATCAGAATGGTTGATGTTTGATACTACATCATAACTGCTATTATAGTGTTTGCATGAAGTAAGCTAAAAATAGTAACATTTTATGTTACCTAACTATCAGGCTCGCTCGCCATTTGTGCTCAAGCACACCACTAGTTTATATATATGTTTGGACGTACGTAAGGCAATTTTGTACTTTGACCCTCGCGTTTTTGTGTTAGTTCAGTGGTCGACCCCGTCCCAAACTTCACTAAACCGAATCCTCTGTTTATCGATCAGTACCCGTATCACCCTAGAAATTGAATTGTTTACTGTTTTGAATTCTTTTACGGGTGCAGTTAAGGGTGCCCGCACACCGCCTACGCAATTTTTTGTTGATGGTTGCTATGCACGATTACTACTATTGTATACTTACAGGGGCTTCTCCACTACAACACAAGGACAAAGTACCTGCCGAAGGAGCCGCTCACTAATTTTAGAGCGAATCTGGAGAAAATATCGGGGCCTGGTTATAAAACTTTGGGACACTTTTTTGGAGCGGTGCGGTAGGTTGGAGCTCCGCAATTTGGTGCACTACTAGCCGAGCCGATACTCTACTGCAAGACAGCGAGTTCTTATCCATTTCAATATTACTTTATGATATATTCGCAATTTTTTCTATTTATAAGATATTGAAAAATTCTCGCTGTAGTGCAGTTCATTTTTTTTTGGTTTACCCGTGTATAAAATTTTTGTGCCGTTCTCATTATTAGATTCCAAGAAAAACTGACCCAAAATTTGGAACTTTAATTCCACTCGCAATTCTTAAGAAATAGCCCCACCCCCATATCTCGTAATGCGAGTACGCGAGCAATTTTTTTTTCAATTAGTTTGTATTGGTTCTAAAAAGAGCCCGCCTATATCCAGAGTAAACAAACATCAATACAACAATAACAAGAGAGTCCGAAGAGAGAGCAGTTTATTGGAGATAGCCAAAGGTGAAGGTATTTGATTTGCGCAGCTTGGGAAGTCTTCGCTCCGCAGAAATCGAGCCTGGTGGATCCATCCACTTGAGTTCAGGAGCGCATAGTCCGGAGAACGGCTACTGGTGGAGAGGCAGCCTGGTGCAACTTGCTGCGTGAGCTCAGACGACGTATGGAGAGTTGCTGTAAACGAATAAAAGACAACAAGAAGCTAAACTAAAACACCACAACTTCGCAAAGTATACGTCTGCTACTAATGCGCGATTGTTTCTGCTCGCGTATTATCGAATGGTGGGGTATTGGCGGGGAATAAATTAATGTCCGGATCTACAGGCGGTGCGCGTTGCTATGTGCGGGCACCCTTAAAACGTGAAAACTTACGGGACTTCCATTTCTATTTGAGTTAGTGACGGTGGTAAGTCAATGCGCTCTTTGGCATGGTTATAAGCCGTACGCAACACTATTTACTTGATAATGCATTGTCCACTAGACTAACCGCGAAGGTAAGTCTTGTGTAGGTGTATGTCCAGTTGTGTCAAAGCATTGTGCTTTACAGCTACTATTTAGTGTTTTGTTATTGTTGTTTTCCTTCAATTCAAACAGTTGCAGGGGAGTTGTAACTATGGTACTGAAATCCCTTTACAGTGTATGCGTAATTTAAAAACTCGACCTTATTTTCAGTAGCTTCAGTGTTAGCAGTCAAAATCATTCATATAAAAATAGTATAGTCTTTAGGCTCGCTAGCCATTTGTGCTCAAGCACATCACTAGTAATATATAATATGTTTGAATTGTGTTGCGGAATATCGAAAGGTGCATTGGCTGCTACACTGTGGCTGGCATTTGGAACCAGAAAGAGCTTGAGGTATTTTGAACCGGAGAGAGTTTGAGGTATTTGGCCGCTCATAACAGTTCCTCGTTTCGGTAAATAACACCTATGCCCTTTTGCCTATACAGTTATGTACGTCTTGTGTACTTATTGAGTCCATTTTCTAATTGATAACATTCAAACAGCAAATTTACATTTGGTCCTATATTGAAGAGAACAATTATAGACTTGTTCAAGGTGTGGCCACTTTTAAAACCATGGAGAGTGCTATGCCCATAACCACAAACTTCTGAGTTTTGAGCTAGCTAGATAGCCATCACATAACTCCATGATAATACAAAGATTACACATTATAAAGCATATATTATATATGTTTATAAGTGATTAAAATATATATTTATAAGTGGTTAAGATATATAAGTTATTTAAATATATATTTATAAGTGGTTAAGATAAGTTATTTAAATACTATTAAGTATTTCAACTTCTGGTATTGCTGTCTACAAAAAAAAGTGCATCATATCATAACAGCTACAGGTTAAACCACAATGAATTACCTATTTCTTTTTCTTCTTCTTCTTTTTTTCTGTATTAAAATGAAGTAAATTATGAGAATTTTAATATTATATATCTACTCACTTTATTGTTTAAAACTTTTTTTATTTGCTGAGCCACTGGCTCAGTCTTCTCTTCGTTCAGTCTTCCATTCTAACACAATTTCTTCTCCTAAATAAATCTACTCACTTGTTCTGCCATTGGTTCCGTTCCATGATTAAAACAATACTGATAGCAGGTGACAAATCTAACCCGCTAAGTAGCTACTGATCATGCGCAAACTACACAAAACCGATGGTAGTCGCGCCGAGAAGGTTTTGTGCTTTATAACTAATGGAGCTCGATAATCCCAACCTGAAAAAGGAAAGTGCGAATGAAAAACAGGCTCGCTTTGACAAAAGAAACCAGAGGGCACAAGAACTGAGGAGGGCTGAAACCGAACAAGAAAGGCAAACCCGCTAATAAACGAGTTTGTCACCGAAGGATACATCTCCTGTGCCTTCCCTACATTGTTTCCCACTGGTAATGGTGATTTTTTGGCTCCAAGACAGCGTACTGTGACGGTGGGGAATTACTTCAAGCATCTGAGGCGTTATGAAGATGGCAGGTTTGCCAAACATCCTCGTTTTCGATATTTTGCTCTCAACACCGAAATGAGATGGCGTGCCCTCCAAACTGGTAAGATTTACATAAACCAACACCCAAAAGATGCACGTCTGTCATTGGAAGACTTGAAGGAAATGATCAGTAGTGGAGGGAAAGAGCTCAGCAAGCGAGTACTACATTATGCCACCAGCTTACGTGGAACTAAACAATTTTGGTTCAAGCAGCAAAGTAGGCTCATTTCCATGATTGACTGTCTCGATATGCCCACTATTTTTTTCACTCATAGTGCCGCTGACAATCAGTGGCCTGAGCTGGCTCGTTTGATTGCTGAAAATCCAGATGAAAGTTCCAGCCGCAGCTCTGCAGTCAATAACAACAACCCGGCCCTTGCTGATTGGTTGTTCTATGAACGAATTAGCAAGTTCATGAAAACATTTAATGTGGATGTTCTTGGAGCCACAGATTACTGGTTCAGATTCGAGTGGCAGCACAGGGGATCTCCTCATGTACATGGTATAGCTTGGCTGCACAATGCACCAGACATTGAGAAACTATTGTCATCTGATGACAGTGCTGAATTGTTGGATGTTGCTGAGAGGATTACTGCATATGTTGGTGGCCTGGTTAGTACAATGAACCCAGGAATTCCTGCTGATGGGAACAACATAATCAATTCTATTCCCTTACCTAAGATTAAACCGCATGTGTGCAACCAACAATACCAAGGCATAAATAACTTGGAAATGGACCTGGTTGATTTAGTTGCTACTTGCCAACGGCACACAAGATGCTCAACATCGTATTGCTTGAAGCGTAAGAGAGGCAAGCAGGAGTGCAGGTTTGGCTACCCCAAACCATTACAGCAAGTGACTACTATCACCACACAAGAAGGTGAACCTGTAGTGCTGACTTCCAGAAATGACAATTTGTTGAATGCCTACAACCCAGTACAATTGTCAGCTTGGAGAGCCAATGTTGATATGCAGTACATTGTGTCCAGAAACAAAGTCATCAAGTATGTGGCAAAATATGCTACCAAATCTGAGCCTCGTTCAAAAGGTCTGCAAGAAGTATACAGTACAATCATGAAAAGCATCAAAGAGGATGGCACACCACTCAAAGTAGTGAAAAAGCTATTAACAAGCATTATTGGAGAGAGAGATTTTTCCGCACTGGAGACATGTCATCTTCTTTTGATGCCACCCTTGTTTAGAGCTTCTCGAGATTTCATTGTTCTTAGTCTTGATGGTTCTCAACAGGTGACCGAAACATTTGAAGAAGACAAATCTGTGACTGTGGACTCCCAACTGGACCACTATTGTGCTCGTCCTGATGTCCCAGAGTTTAGAGAAGTGTCCCTGCTGAAATTTGTTCAGAAGTACAGAATCCCCAAGAAAATTAGCAGTGCACTGGTGCCAAGGAACAAAGATGTAATAGTGATACCACGTCCTTATTGCTCACCAGATCCACAAGGACCACAAGCCTTTTGTTCAACTGGATGAGCTACTTGGAGGATGTGACACATATGCAGCTGCTTATGCTACTTTTCTTCAGTCTGGTAATGTGCCAAAATCTCTTGCTGATGATATTCATAGGCTAGAAATGGCACAGGCAGAAGATCAACAGACTGTTGATGAAGAGGTGACTATTATTTATATTTTCAAACAATTCATTTTTTATTCTTTTTTATGTATTCTTTTTGCAGGCATGTGATAACGATGACAATGATGATCAAAACAAGAACACTGTATTGGATTGGATGCAGCTCTGTTATCATCACACAGAATTTGAGCAAGTTGCTTCTACTTGTGAAGTCGACTGGTCTGCTGCTGGAAAAAAGTATGACAACTTGCAAGAAATGCCTTCCTTTATTGCACAGCACAAACAGCATTTTGTCTACTCTGCATATGAAACTGAGGCTGAAGCACAAAATTTGAAAGGAAAGCAGAGTGAAGCTTACCAAATAGTATTCAATCACTACCATGGCAAACTGTGTGGGTCACCTCTAAGGATGATCATCTCTGGCACAGCAGGAACTGGAAAGTCATATTTGATAAAGTGCTTGAAGAAAGTGTTGGGCGATTGCCTTCGTGTGACAGCTCCAACTGGAGTGGCAGCTTACAATGTAGATGGCTATACACTTCATTCGCTTCTCAGCATTCCTGTCACTGGAGACTTTAAGGACTTGGAGGGACAGCATCTCAGTGCTCTTCAAGGATCACTTTGTGGCGTTAGATACTTGATAATTGATGAAATGTCAATGGTTGGCCGAAAACTATTTGGTCAGGTAGACAGAAGACTTCGCCAGGCATTCCCTCAAAGGTATCTGTTTATTGTTACTCGTAACTCAACTGTGTTTCATGCTGTTTTTTTAATGAAAAAAATCTAGATCTCATGAGGTACTGGGTGGATGTTCCTGTCTACTGACTGGAGACTGGGGTCAACTACCACCAGTGATGGACTTGCCACTGTACACTACAGCAACAAAATCTGAACTGTCTGACCTTGGCAGTGCTAATTATCGTCTCTTTGATTGTGGTATTGTTTTGAAACAAGTACTCAGGCAAGAAAGCCTAGACTTTAAAGAGTTACTCATGCGTCTCAGAAATGGTGAAATTACTTTGGATGACTGGAAAGTTCTGATGAAACAGACTCCAGCTGCAGCAGGAAATGCCAGCACATTTCAGGAAGCTCTACATCTTTTTCCAACTGCTGCAGCAGTGGCTGAGTACAATGTTGAAAAATTGCGAACAAATTCTCAGCCAGTAGCAAGAATTGAAGCCATCCATTCTGGTCCTAGAGCTAGCAGAATTCCTGCAAGTGATGCTGGTGGATTCGAAACAGTTATTTTTTTAGCATGCAAGGCACGTGCAATGCTGACTGCTAATCTGTGGGTTCAAGTTGGACTGGTTAATGGAGCACTTGGTACAGTTGTGTCAATTTGCTACGATGGTGCAGATCAATCACCACCAAGTTTACCAGTAGCAGTGACAGTAAAGTTTGATTTCTACACTGGTCCTACTCTGGCAGATGGCACTGATACAATAGTTCCACTACGCCGCACATGGTTGTCCTCTACCTACCCATGCTCGAGACTCCAGCTTCCCCTAAAATTGGCCTGGGCAGTTACAATTCACAAGTCCCAGGTATGACATTAGACAAAGTTGTCATTGATGTGGGGAAGAAAGAATTCTCAGCTGGACTGACTTTTGTGGCATGCTCACATGTGCGGCATGTAAAGATCTGCTTTTCAATCCTCCGTTTGCTTTTCAACGTGTAGTACATCTAGCCAGCAGCAGACGTCATAAGGAAAGACTCAATGAAGACCTCAGATTAGAGAAACTAAGCAACAGTTTAGGCTCACAAACAACACTGTCAGTCAAGTCTGAGTCGTGCACAGATCACAGAATTAGCGACGAGGCAGAATAAGCAGAAACAGCAACAAATGTGCCCCATATTCCAATTCCATCATCAGGGGAAGCACATGATGCCTGCTGTAATGGAGACTGCAAAAATGTTATCGCTAATGAACCACCTCTTCCGATCGAAAGAAAAAAGAGTCTCACTGATGATGTTGTTGTCACTAGCATTGACACTCATACTCACCAATTCCACTATAACCCTGTCAATGAAGAGTGGCAGCATGCACAATGTGAAATACTTGGATTACAGTACTGTGGACCAAATGGAGTCACACCTGGTGGTTCTAATGTCCCATTAACACGTCCGACCAATTTCAAGAGGATAGTTGGCGATGGAAATTGCCTATTTCGATCCTTTTCTTTGATTCTTACAGGATCGAAAGAGCAGCACTTAGCTATACGAGGTGTTATCGTACAGCACATGAGAACAATTAGGGATGCGATATGGCCACATCAGATTGCTCCTTTTCTGAGACAGATTCAAAATCTTGGAGAAGTGCACCTTGTTGGCTCAGTTTATGCAGATGCAGAATGAGAGCTGGGAATTGAGCAGTATATTGCAGCAACCAGGATGAATCAAAACAGGGCATGGGGATCGGAGGTTGAAGTCATGGCATTGGCACACCTTCTGAATATCCCAATATACAGTTATGATACCGTGAGTGGTTGGAATCTATATATTCTAGGTATGGTGCATGGTACATTTAATTTCAGTCATACAGATACACATCAAATGGCTATGTATGTGCACCATGCTGTTAACCACAATGATGTGGTCAATTCAGTGCAGTAATTGGTTAAATTTGGCAAAATTTAATGGTGGTCACATTAAATGCATAGCGCACAAGCTTTGTAATTATTGTCTTTCTTGCTGTAAAGCGAGAATTGTCTTTATGGTAGTAGTTTGAGTTAACTTTATTAGGAGACACCACAATTAGCATTTTTGGACTCATGTACTGATTTCACAATGTGTGGGCTGTAATAATGTGGAGCACTGAGCTCTTTGTGTGCCTCTGCAAAGACGACCTCCAGGAATGCATTTTTTTGCTGGGATTTCCGGTGTTTCCTGAGCTCACTAACTGGGTGGCAGGGAGTCCCAGTAATCACAAAGTGTCGTCTATGTCCACACATTTCGGTACAGTTTGCCATCCAAATAGTCCTCAAATTATTTGTCCATTTAGAACCTAGCTTGTGTGCCAGTATAAATAACTGGGTATTTAAGCTGGAGGTCCTAAGTTATTTTTCATCAACTATATTCAACTAAACGTCATATTTTATGCTCATCAAATTTATACTCAAGTTCTTAAAAATTTCAATGTCAAGTATTGAACTCAAGTCTTATAAATTGTAAATATTTCTATAGTCAAATTCTTATACTCAAGTGCTTCAAGTTTACACCTGCGTAAAGAAAGATTTTTAACTGCAGCAAGCTGCTGACAAATGTACACCTTATTTGCTTTAACTTTTAGTATTAACTTTCTTCTTTAAATATGAAGGAGGAAATAAATGGTTTTATCATGAACATAAATTTCATATGACTAGCAAAAATTTTCAAGTTCTACTTTTTTAACAGTCCTGAAGCATTTTTTGTATCACAAAATATATTATTAAACATTTTCACAAATAATAATAATAATGATCTTACATTCATTAAAATTTTCTAAAAAGGACCCAAAGTAAATATCAGTGCATTTGAAAATGTGACTACTATGGTCCCCTCTGAAATATTCAGAGAAGGAGCAATCATCTGTCGAAGATGAGTACAGATGATTGTCCATATCTATCATATTTCACATCCAAAATTACCAACTTTTAAAAGACGTGAAATTGTGTGCAGCAATAGTAAATAACACATTTGCAATACATTCTTGGAATAGTGTACAGTATCAACTGACAGATTGTCTATCTGGTTTATACAAAACTTTGAAATGGTTGGTATCTTTGTATGTGTGTATGGTTATGGTATGCTGATGAGCTCAAAAAAGAGCGAAACAATCATTTCCCCCCCTAAAATTATCATACAGTGTACTCATTTTAAATTACATTTTCTCTAAGTGGCATTATTTCATTTTATTTTTAGCTAGGCCAGCTCGCTCGCCATTTGCGCTATTCGAGCGCACCACTAGTACTCATTCTTTGTTTTGATGTTAAGGCCTTAACTAGTAGACTTACACATAAAAATAATTCCCTTACCACAGTAAATATCTGAAAAACAGAATCATATTATTTCATAAAATTTTCAAATTATTTTAATTATAAGTAAGTGGAATAGTGTATAGTTGGAGTAACAAGTTGCGCTGTCATGAAATGAGTGATTGAGTCACCACCATTGTATTGTATCATAATGGTAATGCAATGAAGCAAAAAATACATATGTGCCTCACTATTTGATGAAAGATAAAAGCACATTACATTAGGTAAATCATGCTAAAGTTTATAACTACTCAGGTATAATGAACACTGATATTATTAGTAAGTGTACTAATAATGGATTGGTTTTCATAGCTGAGTAAGGTGAACTAGCTATGTGGAATTATGTTTTCTAACACCAAATTTTAAAGTAAACAAAAAACAGAGAGAGTGAGAGGGGAAATGATGGAGAGAGTAAAATGTGTGATGAGGAAATATGACTACAGTGGGACATGGAAGGTGAGCTCAAACAGAAAATGTAGATTTAATGGTAAAAAGTGACATGTTTAGTAACTGTTCCACAAACTTAATCCATTATAAATGTTAGATCCCGTTGCTATTATTGTTACTAGGTGTAAGTAAGTGTGCACTATTTTTTGCCTTTAGGTATATGAACTGTGCATACTAACCACCCTTGGGGTATTGCTATTTTTGAGTTTTAGTTTAATAGAATAGGCCGTAAGGATAAAGCGGGTTATGTGAGGCCAGGTTATGTGGGGCGGATATGGGACCAGCCCTAGTTAGGATAACTCTCCTGCTGACCCCCAGGAATTTACCATAGCTAGCTGCTTAACTGCTTACGGCAGAGCAGCCCAGCATAGAGTTAGATCTGGAGATAACAGCTGGCAGCTACAATGCTAAAGTAAACTTGCCAGTGTGCTTCAATTGAATTTTAATTGAATTTTAATTTTGGGCCGGAAACACAGCCGGAAACACACCTGCGAAAATGCTGATAAACAAAGTTGCTAGTGAAAACTGGGCATGGGTGGCGGGTAAACGGGATCTAAAATAGTTAGAGCCCTTAGGTACTGGTGAATTTAGTGCACAAAGCCCTTGGCCTACGGCCCTTGGGCTTCAGTGCACTAAATCCACCAGTACCTAAGCGCTTATGCTCTAACTATTACATAGTAAGTAAATACAGGGTAGAAGTGCTGTCAAATGACTAATGTTAAATGATGCATGGTAGGAAATGATGAGAATGGAGATGAACAAGAGTCCACTTCAAAAGTTCAAAAATTATCATTTCTAAGAAATTATGCACAGTTTTTACTTTAACCCTAAAATAAGACTTGCTTAATGCTATTAATCAGGGAAAAAAAACTGGGAAGAAGCCTAAAAAGCCTAAAAAGCAGCTAATAATATGTATAGGTTTTATTTTCACTTCCCTCTGGCTCGTGAAAATAAATTAGCCTTCTCATGAAAATTTCACCATAGCACACTCTGACTCATGTAATAAGTACTATAATATCTAGAACATTATACCCAATTTTCAATTGTCCACCCCTAACACTGTCTCACTCACTTTACTCGCTCGCCAATAGAAAGCAAATCATTATTGTTTAGTTTCAGAATGACAAATATTTTTACAAGAGATAAGATAGATAAACTACATACAGTCTCAGTTATCACATGGTATACCAGCGATCAACAAGTGTAGTCTATGTAACTGAACCTCAAAGCATTGGACGAACAAAGTGAGTACAAAGCTACTTAGTATGTGAACAACAGAGTGAACAATTAACATTTAATAAAAGAAACTAACTGATATGCAGGTGTTTGGGAATGCCATTTATACATAATTAACCAAGAAGAAGGAGGGTAGATATTTAAAAATGAATGAATATTTGGTTTCTAGGTTAAAGTGAATCAATACCCCAGTGTTTGTATGAATACAGTGTACAGTATGATCGTATTACTTTTGGCTCTGATTTCAACTTCAACACATGAAGTAATTGGACAATGTAAGTGGTAATTAAATAAGGTGATAGGTACTGTAAAAATTAGTCAATAAGATATATTTCATAAAAATTGAGCATAGTCCCTCCTTAATGGCACCATTGAAGTTACCAAATAGGAATAAACATACTTCTTCTTTCTCAATCTAAAGCAACTTTGCAAGCCCTACTATAGTTGATGATTGAATTCAAATTTCTAACTTCTTTAACCTTCTGTATTGCACAGTATAGTATTAAATTAGCTTTTGATTTATTATCTGAAAATTCATGCCTTATTATAGTAATTATTATAGTCTCCACATGTTTTTCAATGCATCCTCAGCTGGTCTAAAATGTCTAGCTGGCAATCTAGTTCTCTATTTTTTCATGGTTTTGTTATATTTACACATCAGCAGACAATGTTTTTAAACTAGTATTAACAATGTAGCTAAGTATTGAGGATATTATTTATACTAAAAGGAGCTATAGAACTACATTGATGCAGCATTAGTATTTTATATCACATACACAGTAGTCTTCTAAGTCATTGCTAGTAAACATATATCTTGTAGTCTTTCATTGTCTAGTTCACACTCTTTGGCATATAAATACTTCATATGCACACACAATATTATCTTCATAGCTTCAGTTTTCACTTGCTGCACATAATAGCTCAAATGACAGTCGGTCATTATTAGTAGTCTAGTGTAAATGGTTTACTACTCGTGATTCATGTTTTGCTGTTGACATATTGCACTTTAAGGTCCCTGTTAACTAAAAAGTTACTTATTACATTTAGACTACCAACTGTAACATGCTTTTGTTATTTTTTACCATTCAAAACATTTACTTAGTCATCTAAACAAGTGAAAACAACAGTTCAGCTTAGTAGCATAATTATACACAAACCCTCACAGCTCAGAAGTTAGTTAATATATGAAGCAGTAGATTCCACATAAATAGCTATACAAAATTCTAATTAGTAAAACTTATGAGCAGCACAAATGGATAGAGGTGAATATTATTATAATATGCATGTGAATGACAGATGAAAAAGTAATCATGAGCTGACTTCCGTTTAATGTATGTGTATTACTTAGTTACAATAAGCATACACACAGTAGTTAACTCATAAATATATTACTAGTGTATATTCACCTACATATGCAGTGTTATGAACCAACTCAAGAAGCTCAACTTGAATTATTGGGCAAGTCTCAAGATTTTGATGCATATATATTTTATTCAATGCTAGATATCTTCACAATGTTATGTTTAGATAAGTGACTATGAAATGTCTCATTCGTGGTGTTATTTCACGCTGTATTGCACAACCTCATTAACCCTCAGCGCGCTTGCGTGAGAGGGTTATATAGTAGTCATTTTGTCTGTTTGTTTGTCTGTCTGTTATGCTCTGATTTTGGAGATTACTGACACTTAGCCATTGATTAGGTATGAACTTGATCAGGACAACAAATTGTGCTATGTTTTCAAGTTTGGGCTGGTTATTGAGAAAACGCTAACTATATCAGTTCTGAGTAGGTACTAACTGTTGGGAGTGAATAAAGCGTCTGTGTAGGGATCTGATCCTTTCTCCCTCACGACCACACACTCCTCCAAAGTTGTAGTGAGCTTGGAAAAAAAACTGTGTTGCTAACTCTCCACCCCAGGTAACACTGCCGCCAGAGTTCTACTTAGTAGCTAGCCACAGTACACCCTAAGGCAATAAGTTTTAGTATAATAGTAAATAGAAAACAAGAATGAGTAAATGTAATACACACAAGACTGGACAAGGTAAGAACCGAACAAATGATACAAAACTAAGCATTTATAACTTGCCATCCAGGCTGGGAAAGTGTAACTGATAATCACATAATGAAAAGAATTAATAACAATAGACCATTGACACAAAGCCACATAATCCTATTGACATAATTAACAAGTACAAGGTTTGTGCTTGATGATGTCATTCCAAAGTCATTCAATTGTCATTGACAGGAGGAGGGTGGTCCCACACTAGCCTTTGTGGGCAACACCTCCTATGTCATGTCATACTTATGTGAGTAGTATGCTGAAAATATATACCGGTGAGTGTTTCTGGCCTAATTCTTCTTTTTTACATCTACCGTTTTCACTGCTCAAGTTATATTAGTACCTAATAAGAATAGCGAATAAATTATTCTTTTGGTCTCAGATGATTTTGTCCCAGTACATTATAAAACACAAATGCAGATGGGTTGTCCAGACAGGCATGGTCTGTTGAGAAGGAACAGGAGATAAAGAGAATATGGAGCTGGTGAAAATGGTTCAGCAGCCTCTGGAAAAGTGGTAAGCTAGGCTGGTTGCTACAACCTAGTGGAACCCTCAGAACTACTATACACTAGTTAGCTATGATACTTCAATAGCTACTCCTTTCATACAATGATTCAAACATTAAGAATACAGTTAGTGGCTTGTGGTCTGTCAAAAGCTCAAAATGGGTGCCATAAAGAGTGACTAAAATGTTTCACTGCTTCCACAACAGCTAATGCTTCGAGTTCATTTGTAGATTATCTGCATTCTGCACACCTCAGCAGCGTGCGAAAGCGTCAATCTCTAGCTATTCATATTGAGAACAGCACCTATTCCTACCCTATAGGCGTCACTGTGAAGCTGAAATGAATCATTGACACACTTAATGCGCAGTGACTATATAGCTAAACTCGCTTGCAGCTGACAACCAGCCATTAACAACCCCAGGAGCTTTAGTAGAGGCTGGGTGCTATTATAAGTAGTGCCTTCGTGGAACTCTCATTAATTACTAGAAACTACTAAAAATACAAACTTCTCTATTCCTAACCTCACTCCTAACATGCTGGTGTCTGACATAACAGTCTCTGCCACTACTGGAGGTGGTCAGGGTCCAACAGTTATGGCAGATAACATTAGTACTCTTAGTAGACCAGGTAAGTAAAAGTTGAATAACTAATTTGATCAAAACAAGGAGTTTAACATAACGAGAATAAGCTGTGTTGATTTATTGGCAAAAATGAAAGATTGAAGGAAGTTTAAAATATGCGTTAATTTATTGTGTAGGGTATAGACGTAGCTAAGTAAAAGTGATATAAATGGCCATGTGCAGCATATGAACAAGTTACAGTAGCAGAGTTTACATCTCACTATGAAGTCTGAAATAAAGAATACGTTACATGCGTGAAGTTTTAAACAAAACACTTCAATAATGTTTATAAAGAAGAAGATATAGGTTAAGCAATCAAGATTATTAACAACATTGTTCTGTTAAATTAAAAAAAAAGTTTTTTTAAATAAAAAAAACCGAAGAAGACAATTGGCACTTCAGTGACTCTAACCACACTTGTAATTTTTCAGCTTGTTAGAGGTAAAGAGGTGCTGTGGAAAAGAAATGATTACTGTTGTGGAAGTTATAATAAAATGTGTTGCTAAGTTATGATAGTTAGTGTTTACTAGAGCTTGACTGTTTTTGTTTTTACACAAGTACTGGATATGGCAGCAGCATAAGGAAAGTGTGAAGTTTGTGGTAGCTATGGTCACCGGTTAGATAAAGTACAAGGTCAGGAAAAATATGCATGTAAAGTTAACTTTTGTACTAGATTGTATAAAGTACAAACATTGACATAAATGTATGAGCTATAGCTATACCAACTTCTGTTGCTGCCAACTGATATGTATATTGCACAAACATTCTCAAGGCATGTCTAATGTTTTGCAATTAGTCAGAGTTATAGAATATTGTCTCCCTATACTATTTATTATTAAACTCAATACTCGAATTGTGCTTTTTTAATATTGATAACTTAATCCATTAATTTAAATTTGAGAGCAATTACAAATACTACTAATTTTGATGACTCTAAGACATAAATCCATCGTAACAGGAACTAGTATTTGCCAAAAGTATTTGATAAACTAAACATTCAAATCCTTGTCAAAATCATTGTTTTACATTGTGTATATCAGAATCAATAAAATTATACAATAATATATTTCAGTTAATTTGCCAATTTCATTTAAGTCACTATGAACGAAGAGATTGTCAAGTAATAAGCAACACTTTTAATTAAAGTTGTGAATGTGTTGATAGTAGCATTTATTTGAAAATTATGGGCTTCAAAACAGTAATTTACTGCTGTAGCTATAGTACAAGTTTTTTTAATTTCAATTAAAATTGTCATAGCACACTAATACTGATAGCTAATTCATAATACACTAATACAAGTTCCTTTATACTCATTCTGCTTTTTACCATGTTCTGTTGTATAACTAATACATATAATAAATTATTACTTTAATAAACAATGTACTGCTATAATAACAAGCAATGTACTTGTGTTGCAGCACGCCTACATCCAGTTAGGTTATCATCAACATAAAGCCTCATTCCCAACACTAATGCAAATATATTAGCAGAAGATGCATCTATCTGTGGATAACACACAAACACCCCTTCTCTATCTCAAATGACATCGCCATTATTTGTATATAATATATATCTGTTTTTGAAAAATAAATACTTCATAGTGTAGTATTTAGGTATACTAAAAGTTGTGTTTTGCTGTGTGCATTTCAGTGATCAAAGCATCATCAGAATTATTCTTTCAGTTAAAGGGATTACATAGCAGAAAAAGCATAGAAAAACTTATTTACTTGGTTTTGTGATTGTCTTTGATCTCGCCAGATATAGCTATTTTCAGCGATTTTGTGTGGATCAACCTTATAATAATACGAATATGCGCAACAATACAAAGTTACCGCAACAATGCAAGTTTGGCTATTGCCGCACGTGCACAACGGGAACAAACGACAACGCACTTAACATCTGGGATAGTGTGCGCGACAACGACTGCTTAGTGAGCCTGAAGAAATGGAGCGGAGAAAGTGAGTAAAAACAAGTATTGGTGCAAATAGATAGCTATTAATGTGTGAAAGAATCAACCGCTTTATCTATATGTGATTTGAGAGATACGTAGCTGTCAGAGAAAAAGCGTTGCTAGTATAATTATCTCAGTGATTGTATACGCTCTTATTACAGTATGATGTTACTAGTCATTGTTCTGGTATCCACGTTAACATATGAAGCAAATGGACAATGTAAGTGGTAATTTAAATATTGTGGCAGTTCTAAATACATACTTGACAAGGACACTAAGTCAAGCAAGACTTCAACAATGGTTCAATGGCAAATTATTAAACTTAACTAACTTGTGAAAGTGAACATAATAGTGAAAGATATGTTATAAATGATAGCGTTCATACATTATAAAAAAGCAAAAAATAATATGTATCATAAGCCTCCTATTATTGACCAGTACCTTTTATAAACTATCCCAGTTCAATATGACTGGCATAGTTTACGGAAGATTTCATCAACTATAAACAGACATTCACAAAAACACCCCACTATACTAACACAGAGCTGTGCTATCCAAGAGTGTCTACACTGTGCTTGTGACTAGTGGGTACAATAACACTGCCAAGAAATAATATGGGTGAAAATGGTCAAGAGCAAGTTCGCCTACACAATACAAAAAAATTCCTGCAATAATATAACAATTTTAATAATAATACCCCTAAATTGCAAAATAATTATGTCTATGATTTGTTCTGAATTGATCCATACTTCTGATGCTCAGAAGAAGACGAATCATAGAAGTTGAAGTTGTAAGGCCTGAGTCTATCCATTAGTAGCATAAGGATCTCCACAGATGAGAGAGTGAAAGAATAAGCCGGAAACTTAAAGCAGGCCTAGCTTCTTGTATATGAGTAAATCAGAATCCATAAACACACACAGTTACATTCATGATCATATTGTTGATGTTTGATGTTCAAATATTATTTGTTACTCGTTTATTGTTTAGCTTTCAGTTTTTGTTCATATAACTCTTATAACTTCCTAATTCTGGTTTAATTAAATGCATGTGGTGAGAATGTATGGGTATAATAATGTTAAGGAAGTTCTTAGTAGATTTGAGAACCTGAACATATACCATTCTTAAAAACTTGCTTAATAAATTCAATGTATCGGTCACTGATAATAGAATTCGAGGTAGTCCAGTACAGGAACTTCTATCTCATGATGGATTATTTATATGAAGAGTTTCACCTCTCAAATGAAAGTTCAAACTTCAGGACTTGTTTTAGTGGAAATTTTGTCATCTGTGAGAAAGATAATAGCTAGTGAGTAAAACTTCTGTTCAATAATCAGCAGCAAATACAATCACATGAATTATTGTCATTATGGTAGGCTGTGCTCCATGACAAATAATGCCATTGATTCTGTTAGTGGCAAACGTATCATTGCAGTGGGAGAATAAAAAAATTACACAATTTATTATGCAACATTATAGCTAACACGGTATTTTAGCATAACAGAAAAGCTCACTATTTCAATCAAATTGTATTGATCAACCAGAGAGAGTTGCAGATAACTATTTGATTCATTCTACAGTATCAATGGCATTCAAGTTTTGTGTGAACATGCAAATGCTAATAAAACTGAAGCTTCATCTAAAATCAATCTTTACAAATTGCAAATCTATTTACTACCTAGTGGTGTAGGAAGAAGTTCCGGTATGGAGTAGCTCCAATGTGGTTTAAAAGTGTTCACGTGAGAAATAACCTCGTTATAGTGCCCTAAAAATATGGGGGATTCAGCCCCTGGAACTCTCCTTCATACACCACTGCATTATGAAGTCATTCTAGTTTGTGGCGTCTAATTTTCTTCAGTTTGATATGCTAGTCAAAATCACTAAAATAAAAAATTTGTATGTAATCCATTCATCTAAAAACTATGCAAACTTAATGGTTTCACTAAGTGGCAACTAGTAAATTGGCTTGCATACATGACTGTATACTGCTTATGCTATGTATAGAAAAATTCTTCACCTTAATCTAAAATAAGCTGTAGCATTTAATTACACGTTCCAGAATATATTTTAAACAACATCAAGCAGTTATGTGTAACATAAAATTCAAAACAAGACTATACATTTCACTTAATTAAATACCCATTTTTGGCTCTTATTGCTAGGTTTAATTCATTGTGTGGAAAGATCACCAAAAAATCTTCCACCAAAAAATCTTCCATGTCAGACCTATATTTCTCATTTTGTCATACTGTAAAACTGTTCAGCTAGAATTACTTATTAATGTTCCATACCCGTAGTCAGGCCCGTAGCCAGAGGTTCGCATTGGGGGGTTCGGATTTTAAGACGCAATAAGCCACACCTACTTTTGTTTCCTAGTTAATTCTTCTACAATACTAAAAAACGAAAGATAAGTGCTTCTTCTACAATACTAAAAAACGAAAGATAAGTGCACTAATTTGTTCTAGCTAGTTATTCAACTTCAAAACTATAATTCATTAAACACTGTTGATATGTGAGAGAAAAGCGGTATTATTCTCGTGTAACCAGGCTTCTAACCACTACGGTGAGCTGTATCTAAACAGTGCAACATTAATTCGCCTTATTCGTACTACAAGTTATTTAATAGTACGGCATGTGAACTGCCCGTTCAAAATGTATTGGAAAAATCGAGTGAAATAGCACTGGACCAAGTGAAATTTCACGGTAGCTTAAGTAAGAGTAAGTGCGCAAACATGCAGCTCTAGCCTTGGAAATGTACAGTTGTAGTTTCTAGTTGGAGACAACGTCATTCTTTAGCGCAGACGCTATACCCCTATTAGACAGAGTTTTTTTCAACAGATTAGGAGGAGCCATCGATTAAAGCAAAGTTCATAGTAGCCACACTGTAAATGATCTTTAGCTTACTGTAGTTGCTCGTGCAGTTTTATAAAGCTGGCCTACTAACCATGCTATTCGAGATTAATAGCACGAACAACGCGAGCGCTACTGATTCTTAATAGAACAGGTTACCCGTGTTATCACTCGCTAGTAGTAGGCCAGTGTGTTTTTTTTTAATCATTTCACAGGGCGAAAACTTGAATTTCCTGTAGTAATGTATTTAGGACATTTCATGCATTCACCACCTTTCCTGTAGTGGATAGGGCTAAATGTCCTATAGTGCAGGGCATTTAGCCCTATCATGTACAAGAAAGGTGGTGAAAGCATGAAATGTCTTAAACATGTGACTACAGGAAATTTAAGTTTTTGCCTTTTGTTTGCAGTGTAGCTACACTAGATAGTGCACTTACTATCTGTATATTTGAGGTTTAACTTTCTCAGACATTTCCGACGGCTTCGTTGTTCTCTTTCCTTATACATTTGTTCCCAATTAATTGATCACTTTTGAGAACGTTGTGTCATTCCTTTCTAATCTGTTAAAAAAATCCTTTGCTTGTGCTATTAATATCGAATCACACGCACTTTATAAAGAATAGATGTAACGTAGCAAGCTTTACTCATGCCGATATGAGAGCGAAATTTGTATCCAAGGAGCTGAATGTTTATTAGGTCACTTGGACTCAGACTAGGCCAGAAACAGCAGATAATTCAAGCTCAGGTTCAGCATGATTGAACAGATGACTATACACCAGAAGTTATATGTGGGGTGTGGCTAAAATATTTACTTCCGGTCACTCTAAAGGGGGGTTCGACCGAACCCCTCGAACCCCCCTTTAGAGTGACCGGAAATAAATATTTTAGCCACACCCCACATATAACTATTGGAATATCGTCATCTGTTCAATAGTGCTGAACCAGCGCTTGAATTATCTGCCATTTCTGGCCTAGTGTGAGTCCAAGTGACCTAATAAACATTCAGCTTCTTGGATACAAAATTTCGCTCTCACATCGGCATGAGTAAAGCTTGCTACTTTATATTTATTCTTTATAAAGCGTAACGTAATGCACTTATTAATTAGTAAGAGTAATAGCACCAATAAGCGTTCAATATTAATAGCACAAGCAACGGAATTTTTTCAACAGATTAGAAAGGGAGCCATCCGGAAGTATCTGAGAAAGTTAAACCTGAAATGCACAGATAATTGTAGCTACACTGCAAATGATTAAAAAAAAAAAAAAAAAACTGGCCTACTATTAGCGAGTGATAGCACGGGTAACTCGTGCTATTAGGGATCAGTAGGGCTCGCAAAGCTATTGAAATAGCACTCCGATTTGCCTCGTGTTATTTTAATCGCGTTGTTCGTGCTATTAATCCCAAATAGTACGGTTAATAGTATGCCAGCTTTATAAAAATTGCACGAGACTACAGTAAGCTAAAGATCATTTACAGTGTGGCTACTATGTATAGTGCAGTCACTATCTCTGTAAATCAGGATAATATTTCTCTTGAATTTTGCTTTAATAGATGGCTCCTCCTAATCTGTTGAAAAAACTCAGTCTAATTATAAGGGTATAGCTTCTGCGTGTTGTCTCCAACTAGAAACTACAACTCTACCATTCCAAGGCTAGAGCTGCATGTTTGTGCACTTACTCTTATTAAGCTACGGTGGCATTTCACTTTGTCCCGTTCGATTTCACTTGGTTCGATTTTTCCAATACAATTTGAACAGGCAGTTTACACGCCGCACTATTAAATAACTTGTAGTACGAATAAGGCGTATTAATGATGCACTGTATTGGTTACACGAGAATAATACCGTTTTTCTCTCGAATATCAACAGATTATAGTTTGAAGTAGAATACCTAGAACAAATTATAAGCTTTAGTCACTTATCTTTTGTTTTTTAGTATTGTAGAAGAATTAACGAGGAAACAAAAGTAAGTGTGGCTTTTTGCGTCTTAAAATCCGAACCCCCCCAATGGGAACCTCTGGCTACCGGCCTGATGTTCTAATATGTAATAGTTATGCCATGGCCAAGGAGGGGTTATGGAAATGGAATATGCGGTGATATTCCATAACCCTGATGTTGCCATGGCACAACTGTTTTATACCATAGTTGCTGCTACTACTACTCTCTCATATCCACCTATATGGGACCAGCCCTACCACATATAACTCTCCTGCCTCTCTCATACCACAGGAATTTACCACAGCTAGCTGCTTTACTGCTTACTGCTGAGCAGCCCAGGTAGAGTTAGATCTGGAGATAACAGCTGGCAGCTACAATGCTAAAGTAAACTTGCTAAAGTAAACTTGCTAAAGTAAACTTTCTGGCGTGCTTCAATTGAATTTTAATTGAATTTTAATTTTGGGCCGGAAACACGTAAGAATTCGCTTGTAAGAATTCGCTTGACACCACACCAGAAAATATCATAGCCCCAGGAAAAATCACAGGGAAAATATCACTTTTAATCTGGGTGTTACCCAGCAACCATGGTATAAAGTGATTTAATTTCCATGTAAATTGGAGTAAATATATAGGTGACCGGATTTGGGAAAATCCGCCTAAACGTGGCAAACAATTTTTTTCAGCATCACCGGGTAAAGCCTTACGGGTCGCTTTTTTTCGAAAAATTTTTATGGCAGAAATGGATAGACACCAGTTAGCTCTAGCTTATGACGCAATTGCTATTCTACATAATTCACGTACTCACGCAATTCTCGTCATCATAGTTTCTTAAGGAGCCCTGCATTAAGCCTTTTAGACTTCTTTCAATCCGCCTGTAACCGATTTATTCCATAGTGTCCCGGAGACACGCAGTAATAGTATACGGACACAAGGCACGCCCCCTGACCTTAGCAACGCCTTTACCGGGCGTTTTTTCGAAATCAGCAATAATAAGTTTAGCAAAAGTACTGAAGTGTTGTAGTGCGTAGGGCGAAGACGGCTTGTGCTACAGCTTCCAAATTAGGAGGAAGGCATCCCATCCCAAGGCCCTCTGCAGCCTACTGGTAGAATAAATTAGAAAACTTTAGATGCCGCGTTTAGCCGGGTTTTCACAAATCCGGTCACAAGCTGGTGGAGTAGTTGAACTTTGCTCTTTCCCACATGAGGATGCCATATAAGCTAATTGTATTTGTACATTAATCCAGTAGTACTGGAATGTTAATTCATTTGAACTAGTGCACGATAGTGTGGTCTATACTTTAGATTCATGTGTATCTCTTATTGTGTAATTGCATGCCTTCTCTATTCTGTGATGGCAGTGTAAAGTCATAAGATTTTTGAATTAAAGATAATATTTGTGAAACATAATCTTGAGAGACATTATATAGCTGAGATAAATGATAGTTTTAATGTATTCTGTACACACAATAAGTGTATAGTCCACCACGTGTTACAATGGACATAACGTTTATTGAATTACAAGAACTCACAAGCATGCATACATGTAAACTAATCTGTAGCTTCTGCATTAATGTGTTTAACAATCTATACATTCATAGACCCTTCCTCAGTCATTAATAAATCTTAAAATAATAGAACATATTTCATTCCAATCTTTCATAAATGATTTCAACGAAAAATTACCATATACAATTTGTAGTAGTCTTATTTAAAGAACAGAACAAGGGATTTCAACAAATCAATTGTTATCGACTGAAAAAATTATTATAATGGCAAATTTTCTCATATCTAACAGCCAATAATTATGTATAATCAAAACTTTACCTGAATTTTCGATTTAATCTGAAGTCGAACATAGAAATATATTGGCTGTTAGAAATAAATACAAAGTAATTTCTATTAGCTATAATAATGGATATATTTGAAACACTATTGTTTTCTTGGTCAACATAATATTGACAACTATTTATTATGTTTATTATGTAATTTCTAAGTTAGTGATTCTAGCTCACTCTATAAAACTCCTTTTAGTTTCTTAACCATCAAATGGCTATTGGTGTGTGATCATCCCAATCCAACCACAGCATTAATGCTAAATTAGTCAGACATTAAAATATATTACAATATTTTACTCTCATATGCTATTTTAGGTGCCATAACTAATGCTCTCATACAACTTAATCCTGATTCACCATCAGAATTAGCTGATCGTGATAACCTAGAGTTGACAATAGAAGGAATAACTACAGGTGGTCAAGCTACATCAGTGACTTGGAGAAGGAATAATGTTATGGTTGATAGAAATACAAGACCGGCAGGTGGTGGTTCATTTTATAATGGAGGAGGAGAGACTATTGTAGGTACTGGATCATGTGAAAGTCGCATGTATAGAGTTGCTCTACAAGTGTTTGGATATCTACCAGGAAATTACACATACACTATTAGTAATGCTGATACACCAACTCCAGTGACATCACAACTATTTACAGTAGAAGGTAATGAAGACACAGAATGTCTGTACGAATTGATGTAAAGTACATATCAGTCAATATTTTTTACTAGTTAGCATTATACAATGCTGATAATCATAGGTAGTGTTAAGATCTAATACATTGTCACTTGATGACTCTGGCCCTGTTAAATTGAGTCTAATTTGTCTTGTATAATTAAATGTGTGTTCATTGCTAAAATAAATGTAGAGGTAGGTATATTTGGCTCGTACTTGTAGCTACCATGGAAACAGAAATTTGGTATCACTAAAAGTTGATAGTGTTAAGTTAGCAAATGTCATATGATATGAGTGAGGACCTTAGCTAATATTGCAATAGATATACAACCTGTGTAATCTTTTTTTTTCTATCTCAGCTGTTGAAGCATTTTAGTTGCATTTGTTGAATCTATTTCACATAACTTTACACTGACATGTCATAGTGTACATTGGAGACCCTAAGACAATATCACATTCAAATTACATTAATATAATAATATAATTATATACATACTAAAAACATACTATAAACTGTAAAATTTCATTTTATTCTAGATCCTGATCCTCCTACTAATATTGTATTGAGACAAATTAGTAATAGGAGAGTAAAGGCCACCTGGACTCCTCCAGCTGGTTTCTCTGGAGCTACATATCATGTGTATATAAACACTATGGATGTCAATACTGGTGGTACTGAAGTGACTGGAACTAATTACACAACTGAGACTATTACTACTTCTAATGTTACTATTCGAGTGAGAGCTACTACTGGCACATATCGGAGTGTACCAGCTGTGTCTGACACTCTGACTGTTACAGGTAAGAAGAGATTTGTATAACTTACTTACAACCACAATCTTATATAGCATTAAATACCAAGAAACTAGTATTAGTGGCCATATTTGATGAAAGTATTTAAACTTTTAGAGTTTACATCAGCATTTACAGGCACCAATAAATTAATGGTCATTTAAAGAATTAATTCTGTACAGTATTTCATTTTTGTGTATTAAAAGTGTCTACAAAAACCAACAAAAAAACAAATTGTAATAACTTCAATTATAGGTAGCCTCATGAATTAATCTTTTTCTAGAGGTGGCTTGTCAAATTTATATGTGACAAGATGTGCAAAAAAAAAAACAACAACACAATTTGCGCCCAATTTCATTTTGAGATAATGGGCAAATCCTGACAGCATGTAAGTTTTAACCAAAACATATTTGTAGCTTGTTATTATCTATATAATTTCTTCTAGCCCTTTCCCAAGTTTTAGGTCTTAAAAACATTTCTTTCATGCCAAGTGCACCATTTGAAGTAAGCTCACTGTTTTTAACCTTTCATTTAAGCAGAGAAATTAAGGAAATTGAATTTTAATCTTACCTGGAAGTGTACTCAGTTGGAGTGGAGATTCGTGCAGCGGAAAGTAAACGGAATTAAATGAATTTCTAAAAAATGTTTGTTTCTCAAGACAATAAATTGATGCTTACTGGCTGCAATACAATGTTTTTAAATGGCTCTACTTGAACATATATAGTGTATGAGTGTCAGGCAAGTTTGTTTAAATAAATAAGCCTCATAGTTTGCTAGCGTAACAAGAAACAAGAAATGATCACAAAGTGGCTGCTTTTCGCAGATTCTGTCACATAGATGAGTGGTCTTATTCAGCAATCAGTATAATTTTATTGACATATTATTATACAGTATTATATTATTAAATAACTGATCAGTTCAATAAGTCGTGAAATACTATATCTGTTTCCGCTGATACTACTGGTGAATATGTGTTTAGTAACTTGTTAAATAATTATTTCAGGTGTATTACCACCAGTGATAGCTTCATCAGTGACTGCTACATCAGCTACCGTGTCCTTCGATCAATTTATAAATACTTTATCCGTAGATATATACACAGTAACATTGACTAGTACTACTTGTAATGGAGTCCCTACTAGAAAAGAATCTACTACCAGTAACTCAGTAACTGTTGGTAGTCTGGAGGCTGGCATTCAATACTCTGTTGTAGTTACTGGTAGAAATAATGTGACTCAATCAGAAGGCACTGGAACTACTACTCTGACTACCGCAGTGACAGGTAAGCATTGACACAATTGCAACAAACTGTATTGAGTTCTGGATTATTTCACAGCTCCTACTGGTAGTCCTGGAGTACCTTCTGCTAGTGTAATAATGTCCACAAACATTACTCTCACATGGACAGAGATAGATTGTTTAGACAGAAATGGATTCAGCATTCATTATGTAATTCAGTATGGAGAAGGAACTAATAGAAACATAACAATCAATACACAGTCAAATACTACCACTCATCTAATTACTGGCCTCAAGCCCTTTACTCAGTACACCTTCACGGTAGCTGGAGTCAACAGTATCAATACTGGACCTTTCTCTGAATCTAGTGAAATTAAGACTGCTGAATGTGGTAAGAATTTTGTGGAACACTAAATTTTAAGAGACATGTTGTATAATTGAGCAAATAATCAAATAATATTATGTAAGATGAATAATGCCATGACTATATAGCTTTGACTATTCAGGAAGTTTATTTAATACAAGTAAATAAATAATAGCTCATAATTAGTTTATTAAATTGGCAAAGAGTTATGCAAAGCAGTACATGTTATTAGTACTCATACTTGACATTATGTATGCCAACCTTGTACTTAAGGATTGCTACTAATATGTTACTTCATGGTGAAATTGATATTCATTAATGCCATTGCATTTTTTTTTTAACTATTACAGCTCCTACTGGTAGTCCTGGAGTACCTTCTGCTAGTATAATAATGTCTACTAGTATTACCCTCACATGGACAGAGATAGATGTTGCAGAGAGAAATGGAGTCATCACTAATTACATAATTCAGTATAGAGAAGGAGTTAATAGAAACATAACAATCAATACACAGTCTAATGCTACCACTCATCTAATAACTTGCCTCAAGCCCTTCACTCAGTACACCTTCACTGTAGCTGGAGTCAACAGTGTCAATACTGGACCTTTCTCTAATAGAACTATTGTTGTTACAGCAAAAGAAGGTGAATATAATAAATAATACAAATTACATGCAACTTGTAAATTTTGAGTAATTATGTGAAGTTTTAAAAGCTATCACAATGATTTGTGAAGTATTTTACATGGATATAAAATTAAATGTTTCAACAAATACAAATGTTTTTAATAATACTGAATACCATTTAGATTGAACTCTTTGTATTGTACTAGTTGTAGCAAGAGTACTAAATGTCACAGTAACAATTCTCAGTTTAACTTCTGTGCAAGTGTCTTGGACCATCACTGAACTTGTTGGAGTATCTAATTTTGTAGTTTCTTATAGAGAGAAAGATAAAAATGAAGAAATGATGGTAACTGTTCCTTCTTCTGTTTCTTCAGTTATAATTTCATTAGTTACTAACAGACAATACACTATAGAAGTGTCTGCTATAGCATTAATAAATGGAACATCAGTATTAGAAGAAAGGACTAGTTATGGCCCACTAGTTTTATCTACTGTATATAGGAATAGCATCCAACAACAAGAAACTACAAGTGAGTTTGCTGATTAAATCGAAAATGCTTTGCTGTTGTAATGATATAAATTTGTCAGCTAAGATGTAAAAACTAGCCAATTACTATAATATTGTAGATGTAATTGAAATGCTGTAAATGTTTTTGCTGATTTTGCAACGACAATTATCATTATGCTAAAGAGAATTCATTATAGTTTGTTTTTCTATTCATTTATTTTGTTAATATCTCAAATTGGTGAGCAAGCAAAGCTTGCACGACTGCATTGGTATGGACAATTTGAAAATCGGGTATATGTTGTATTATATTATTCATTTGATACAGGAGAATATCATGAGTTAGTTGACTTAGTACTTATATAACTGCTGCAGGCATGCTTGTATATATGGCCAATCAGACAAGTACTATTCTCTAATGAATAATAAAATAATACCATTGTAACACTGAATACTGCAATAAACACTTGTATTACCTTGGGGAGGTAATAACCCAACATGATAACTTTGATACAGGTGATATGGGAAAATATTACCTTAAGCACATCCTGTTTACTTTAATGCATTTTTGTGTAGTATCCATATTAGGCCCTCTTTAGTACATTATTATAATGTATTACAAAATTTTGTCAGCTTTAACTTCATCTAAAACTTGGGTTAAGTTTTCATTAAATATTGGCTGTTAAAACTGATACAATTTGCTATATGACTAAGTTATATTCCCTATGAGACAGTGTTGTTCTAACTAAAAACTATGATGTTAAGTTTTGTTTTGGTATGTCCAGTGAACAAGTGTGTGTGAAAGTGTGGTGCTTTTATAGCTACAGCTTAGTTAAAGAACAGCACATATAAACATGTAAGTATCAAATATAAGCTGCTTTTACATAGCTTTTGTGGTGACCGCAGCATCAGTAAGTCGTAAGTAGTATAACTATACAGTAATTCATCAGAAATGATTGTTGTTGTTTTTGCTTTGTCTATGTGTTTTATTAAAAGTTAGACAACTGATGGGAATGGTAAAACCCTTTACAATACATAATTGTAAAACTCGTTGTTTTTTTTTAGTAGCTAGAGATCTGTTCTGTCAGGAACTACTTGTGATTTAGATACTATAGTAAGAATGGCTAATTTATAAAGACAGAGCTACCACTACTACTGTGTCAATATTGAATAATGGAGTAGTAGTTAAAGTTATGTGATTGGCTAGTCTGCTATAAGAATATGTCTTTGTTAAACTAAGAATAATATTAGTCATCATATTTACTGATTTTTTTTTTTTTTGTGATTCTAGTATTATTTGATTTGTTTGTGAAATAAAATTTATTTAAGCTAATGCTTCATCTCGGCAGTGGATTACCTAACCTGATTTGATCAGCTAGCTTCCTGGGCAGAATATTTATTAGCATAACCTAGTTTACTGTTAGCTGATCAAACTTTTGGCATATTTGGTAACTGCAACCTACTTGCTTTGATCCCGCCATGGGGTTAATTTAACTCAACTGTTATCTTTCTTCGTTTTCTATTATATGCATCTTACAATAAAGTGAGATGCAATTAAAGTAATTACATATCATTTACATGTAAATGATAGCTATAATTCATTGCTCATGTAGCACAATTCTTCAAGATAGAATCTATCGTATGATAGACATTAGTTCCATATGATTTGTATTTCAAGTCATATCAATAATTTACAAAATACTCAAACGTTTCAACCATTTTACACTGTTCATCATCAGTATGTGGATGATCATCCACACACTGATGATGACCATTGTAAAATGGTTGAAGTTTGTTTATTTTATTAATATTTTATGAACTAGTGAATACAAAGTATATTGAACTAGTTATTAGAAACATAACTTTTAAAGTGTTAATTATATATTCAGGTATTGTTATTACCATAGTAGTAACTATGGTTGTTACTATGGTATTCTGCATTACACTTGTAACAATTGGATTTGGAATATATTGTTGGAAAAAAAGAATTACTAATAAAAAGTAAGTGATCATATGATTTTACTATAATAACAAAGACAACATGAACACTTATAATATTCCAATATACTTTATTATTACAATGTTGGTTTTGTTTGTCTTATTATTATAAAAAAAAACGCATGTAAACTGTCAAGCATACTCAATATTTTTATCAGACCTAATCAATTTTACTGCAAATTGATTAAATGTTTCTCAAGTCTTTAATTTATTACTTTCCTCATTAACTATATTCTCTCTGAAACTAAGGTTAAATAGCTTCATATTTAAGTTGTGAATATTATGGAATAATCTCCATAACTTAACTCCATAACTCTATAATAAGGAGATTATGTTGTATCAACACAATAGATAAACTAGATAGATCTCTGCTGAGCACTGAACTGACACACTACAGTGTTCTTGGACAGAGAGTAGACAGAGCTTACATTGTTAATTATATTGAAATTTAAAACAAATGAATGTAGTCATTTTGTATTCAGACATGCAAATGCATCTGGAACACAATTATCATTGAATTCACACAAATTATACAGATATACTATATATAACAAATGAAAATCTATGAAATATAATACAACAGGTCTACTACAATGGAGATGAATAAATGTTCAGCATATGAACAAGTTACAGTTGGAGAGTCCACTTCTCACTATGACACTGTCAAACATGAAGAAGAGCCTGTATACAATTAATGAAGAAAATAATGCATATTTTGTACTGGTTTGTGTTTATTTAGTAACAGCTACATGATAACTACATACTTTACTTATTTGCTTCTGAACAACTAGAATGTGGTGGATGCAGTTGTTTAATAGTAGATATTAAAGTATTAATGATAGTGAATGTAAAAGAACTAGTTAAGTGTTCCCTTATTCTGTCCCTGTAGGTCAGCATGGAATATGATAATGTATATAGCTATGCTGCTTGTTGGCGAGCAAGTGAAACGAGCGAGACAGAATTCGGAGTGGACAATTGAAAATTGGGTATATGTTTGATACATATAAGTGAGTGAGCATGCCCGATTAGATGCATAAAACTACAATATTGTTATAATATGATGCATTTACATGAAGAAGCTACTATTTCTGTAATTCATGATAATGATAGTAGATTTTATATATTATATTATAGAAGTTGACCATTAATTATAGCAAATAAATGCAACAGAATATATTTTTTACCTCAATTTCCTGAGTACTGGTAACTTCTGTACTCAATTTAAGCTATTCTGACTACTTCAATTACCATTAACTCTTGAACAAGCTCTCAGCTACAAAAAGGCCAGATTAATTTTTGTTAACATATTTGGAATTATGTACCTACCTTAGCATCCCGTTAATATTGGTAGCTTTTTTAGTATTAATAGTAAACAATTCTGACTACCAGTGGCTCTTGACAACAACAAGTGATACTTAGCAGCACCCCCCCCCCCCCCAAAAAAAGGCACAGTTTTGAAATTATGTCTGGTAAAGGGTTTCAATGTCACAGTAACCAGTCGCTGCAACATTTTGTGACTTGAAAATCAAGCATTTCATAGGAATTATCTTACAATTAGGATCCTAAAGTTAAAGTAAGATTTACTTAATCAGGGCCGTATTTAGGGGGACAGTAGGAGACATAGTACTAGTCATGACAAAAAGGGACTGATAATCATTAAATCAAGCTTCAAACAGCCAAAGCTCTCCTAATATAATATTCCTATTTTTTACAGATACTTAGTGGTGAAAAGCTAGGTTTAAAAATCAGACCCTGTGGTGATATTTATACTCTATTTGAACCAAGCTGCTTTGTGGCAGCAGGTATAGCTTTTATATCTAGTACTTATTGCATGAGTCAGAGTGTATTATGGCTGAAATCAGTAGCAGGCTATATTTTCAGGAGCCAGAGGTAGTAAAATACAGCCTGAGAGTGAAATATCTTGCCTGACGAGTGTAATAAGTGTTTTTTTTTCTATGCTAGTCACTACAACAGTTTGTAATAGGGTTGGTAACTCAAGGTGAAAGGTTGGCTGTAAATCTCTAAGGGCTCCCACACTCCCAGCTGATATTTTAGCAGCTGTCATAACCTGGTTGGATTGGCTATAGTAAAGAAAGGTAGTTGTAAGTACACAGAAAACTAAAAAACAACGTAAGCTAGGCTGGTTGATATAACTACTGGGGTAATGAGATTCCAGCAATGCAGCTTGAGATAAAACCTTGTGATATCTCGAGCTATTGCATTGGTCAAGCACCTAAAAATAACCTAAATATGATATAAGCATAATATAGATTATGTATTATAAAAGCTTGCCAATGCTATACACAACTAACATTAAAAATTTTCTCACCCCCTCCCCATCCACCCTGGACTTTTTTCTAGATATGGCCCCTGTGTGAGTGTTTAATGGGGGTATGTACCATCCATTCACATGTATATATATATATATATATATATATATACACATATACTAGTGACGTCCTTGAGCAGAAATAGTGAGCAAACCTGCCAGGTTACATAAAACTACACTATGGTTATATGGTTTTATTTAACTTCTACTTAAATGACAAAATAGTATGTAGCAGTTGATTATTAATTGAACAATTACAGAAACATTTTAGTACCTTTAAATTGTAAATTCTCTACTATCTTAATGCGTAGTCATTCTGACTGTCTCACTTACCAGTACAGTAAAACCTCCGAACAACAACCGGTCTTGGGGACAGATCGTTTGACCTTTGTTGAGAGAGTTGCCTCTCTTCGGGGGTTCCTAGAGTATTATGCTAAGTACCAATGATAATCCTTAATATAATAGAAATAGACCAATGAATGGTTTATTGAGGTGAAAAATAGTCAAAATAATGATCTCTATGTGTTAGTGATTTACTTTGCATAGCTGCTACGGAGTCAAATATTGACCCAACTTCAAAAGACACCGCCAATTGACCTTTTCTTTCCAGAAAAAGCTGCACCTCTTCCAGTGAAGCGATGGCTTCTTTGAATGTTTTAATTGCTGGTTCTGGTTGATCGGAATATTTACCACCTTCTTCATCATCTTCTTCTTCATTTTCTTCATCGTCATCTTGTTGTGAATTGTTTGCAGGTTCCTGGAGGTGTAGCATAAATGATTCATCCCATGAGTTGTCATCCATTTCAAGGGATTTCATCATCACCATTAGCATACTCCTGAACAGAGTATGCATCTGGTCACCTCTTGTAGATTGGTGTCTTCATCCAGGTCTTGAAATGGATCATCTTCTACTTCACATGTCACAACATCGGACATGTCATCATTTAGAATGCCTGCTCTACGAAAGCATTTTTGTATTGTGCTTGCTTTCACTTTCTCCCATACCTGTGCTACCCATCTGATGGCCACCAAAATGTTGACAGATTTGGCCATTTCTGATGCACTATTTACTCATCAATCGTGATTTCAATAGCAATGTGCGATAATGAACTTTGAAATTCTTTATGATACCCAAATCTAATGGTTGCAACTTCGAAGTAGTGTTTGCAGGCAAAAAACAAATGGTTATGCTCTCAAACATGGTCTCTAGGTGAGGAGGGTGACAACCAGCGTTATCCATTAAAAGTAATATGCGTCAATTAGTTTGGGCTAAGCGACTGTTCAATTTTGTAAGAATTGCCTCCATCAATTCACCTGTCATCCAAGAGTTTTTTTGGCTATAATAAGCCACGGGTAGGACAGTCTTGTCAAATCGCTTTAAACATCTTGGATTTTCACTGTGCCAGATAACAATTGGCTTTTCTTTTTCTCCATTAGCTGTAACAAAAAATGCCACTGTTATCCTTTGTTTACTCTTCTTCCCACCTCTGCATGCCTTTCCTTTCTGCCCAAATCCAGTTTCTGGTAATGCTCTCCAAAATACATCTGTCTCATCAATATTCCAGATATCCTCCTTATGCAGCACATGGACAAGTAACAGTAGGAGAGTTTACATCTCACTATGAAACCATTAAACGTGAAGAATCTGTTTGCATGGTAAAGTTTTAAACAAAGCACTTCGATAATATTTGTAAATAAGAAGATTAACTGGAATAATTTAGTCTACTATATTAACCGCATTTTCTGTTAAATTAAAAATAATCTTTAAACAAAAAAAAACTGAAAAAAATAAGCATTTCAGTGTGTCTCATCACACTTGTCATTTTCAGATTGTTAGAGACAAAGAAGTGTTTTGGATTACTGTTTTGAAGTTAAAAGAATGTGTTGCTAAAACATGATAGTGTTTACTAGAGCTTGACTGTTTCTGTTTTTACACAAGTACTAGACATGGCAGCAACATATGGAAACTGTAAAGTTTGTGGTAGCTAACATCACCGTTTAAGTAAAGCACAAGGTCTGGAATGTATGCATGTAATTATAACTTTTTTTTCTGATTGTATAAAGTACAAACATTGACACAGAAGAATCGTAAATGTTGTAGTAGCACATGACAATCGGGTAAAGCTATGCCAACTCAGCCAAACTATCACGCAAAAACTACTAACAAAAAACAAAGGGAAAAAGACAAAAATATCTCCAGACTTGAACATACTGACTCAGTACTCAGTCTCAAATTCAACCAAATGATATAGAACTTGAAGAACAAAATACAATTGCAGAACAAGGAACAGAACAAAATAGCTAAGTGATACACAAAAGCAAGCAAGAACTATAAAACAGTATGGACAAGCTTAAGTATAACAGATAAGAAAAATGAAAGCACAAAGTAGTAAAGGAAAAATAGAAGAACTGAATAAAATGAGAGAGTTACAAGTATATATGTGATTGGAATGGAATGGGGATCTTTTAAGATAAGGGAAGGCAAGAGAAAAGTAAAGTTACAATAGGATAATTGTTTGTATGAATGTTGAGCAAGTGCACTAACTAATAATTAGCTAGTGTAATAGATTAGTAAATAGATAGCCCATTAGCACCCACAGCTTAGTCCACAGAAACAGTAGGGTTTTATGATGGAGGAGGAGAGAACATTATAGGTACTGGACCATATGAGAGTCACATGTATAGAGTTGCTTTACTAGTGAGAGGATATCTACCTGGAACTTACACATACACTGTTAGTAATGCCAATACACCAACTCCAGTGATGTCGCCAGTATTTGAAATATGTGGTAATAGATACTAGTAATGCCGGAAGTATTCGATAAACTAAACATTCAAAATCATTGTTTTACATTATGTTTATCAGAATCAAGCAAATTATAGAATAATATTATTTCAGTTTTTTTTGCTAGTTTCAGTTAAGCCACAATGAACAATAAGAATTGCAGGCCTATACTAAAAAGCTGATTGTAAAGTGAAAAACAAAACATTTAATTAAAGTTGTGAATGTGTTGCCAGTAGCATTAATTAGAAAAATTATGGCCTTCAGGACAGTAGTTTATTGCTGTAGCTATAGTTGAAGTTATTTTTAAATTTCAATTAAAATTCTTAAGACTTAATTTACACAGGCTATTTTCCTATTGTCCTAACACTCTAATACTGACAGCTAATTCACAATGCACTGATATTTCATACAAAGTACAGTTCCCTTATACTCATTCTGGTTTTTACCATGTTCTGTTGTTTAACACACAATAAATTGTTACTTCAAAAAACAATATACTGAGGTTATCATCAACGAAAAGCCCCACTCCAAAAACTAATGCAATTATTATATATTAGCAGAATATGCATCTATCTGTAGGTAACACACAAACACCCTGTAAATAATTTTGATTCACTATCTCAAATGACATCACCATTATATACCTGTTTTTGAAAAAAAAACTTCATAGTGTAGTATTTAGTATATCACTCAAACTAAAAGTTGTGTTTTGCCATGCGCATTTCAGTGATCAAAACATCAGAATTATTCTTTCAGTTAAAGATTACATAACAGAAAAATCATAGAAAACTTATTTTCTTTGTTTTGTGTTTCAGGATCAAAGAAATACCAAAGTTACAAGTTGTTTACAGCCAGTTTCAAGTCTGCCACTATTTCACTTCAAACTGTCTTAATTAGTGCATAAACAATCATGTAAGTGGTTTTATACTATTTTTTTTATCATGTATTGCTACTATAATTGTCATGTTTATATAAAAGTGATATTAATCTCTGCAACAATAAATAACTCTCCATTTTTATTGACCTGCTACTCTATAACTCAGATTATCTATTTAACTTTCTAGAAAACTTTGATCTCGTCCTGATATAGCTATTTTCAGGGATTTTGTGTCGATCAACCATATAATACGCATAATGCGCAACAATACAAAGTTACCGCAACAATACAAAGTTAGGCTATTGGCGCAAGTACACAACGGGAATAAACTAGTGGTGCGCTCGAATAGCGCAAATGCATTTTACAGAAAAATAGGACAGAAATTACATCTAACTGTAGCGCACAGTGTAACCCTTTCCATTCTTAGTTAGCATCAGAGAATCTAAAGTCTCTGATCCCAGACTACGGAAGTGGACCCATTGCATTGTAGTCCTCTTCTCTGGTTTAGCAGCTAGTCTACCAACCTTCATGCTAGGTGTGGTCACAAATAATATTTATACAGGAAAAAAGGAATGGAGTCAGTGAATATTAGAGCCTGGTGGCTGTTTGATCATTTCATGAAAATATGGCTAAACTTCTCTTGTTCTAGCTAAAACTTTTGTGTCAATGATCGTAATGTGTATCAAACAATGAAACACGTTGAATGCCAATGCCTGGGAGAATAAACTGCAGAAATTCAGCTTACTTGAAAATTTTTAGTTGGTTTGATTGCTTAAAATCAAAATAAATTTCTTTTTCCATTTTTAACAGGAAATCAAACACAAACACCTAGCTAGTAAATATGTGACCGGTTTTGGGAAAATCGACCTAAACGCTGCATCTAAAGTTTTCTAATTTATTCTACCAGTAGGCTGCACGGGGCCTTGGGATGCCGCCCTCCTAATTTAGAAGCTGTAGCACAAGCCGTCTTCGCCCTACGCACTACAACACTTCAGCATTATTGCTAAACTTATTAATGCTGATTTCGAAAAAACGCCAGGTAAAGGCATGCTAAGGTCAGGGGGGCGTGCCTTGTGTCCGAAGAACTATATCAGACTTTTCCCCGCTAATACAATTTCTTACGAGCATACCAGACTGTAACCGATTTATAGTTCTTAACGACAAGCGCGGTCGCTCGGGTAACGGGCTATAAATATATTAATGAGTCCGCGATATATATATATATTTAGGTCTAGGAGAATTGTTTTTGTTCTCGCGTGGGTGTACGTGTGCATATTATCTCCTACGCGCTTGCGCGGGCCGGGTAACCTTCTTAGCAACATTTTGTTTTGTTTACCCGCAGTACGAAGTAGCGATGCCCAGTGAAACAAATTCTGCGAAAGAGAGACAAAACGTTAGAAACGCATGGTCAAGAGCTTTGAGGGCGTTAGAAACTCCTGAAGAAAAATTAGTAAGGAGAGAAATAAGAAATGAAAAAGACAGGGCAAGGAGGAGGAGAGCTAAAACGAAACAGAAACAGGTAGCACTATTGTTTTCTCACTTTGACAGTGTTTTGTAGCCACACCAAGCATGCATGGAATAGCTGCAATTACAGGGAACATGCATCGCTCGCTTCGCTATTTTGTGCTATTAGAGCGCATACTAGTTAGAAGCGCGGGCGAAATTTTTTGACCTACGCATCATACATACCTATATATATATATCTGAAATCTCAATTGAACACGACTGAGAGTCAGCTTCGCTCGCTCGCTGAACAACAACGCACTTAACATCTGGGATAACAACTACAGTATTCAGTGAGCCTGAAGAAATGGAGAGAAAAAGGTGAGTAAAAACAAGTATTGGTGCAAATAGATAGCTACTAATGTGTGAAAGAATCAACTGCTTTATCTATATGTGATTTGAGAGATACGTAGCTGTCAGAGAAAAAGTGTTGCTAGTATAATTATCTCATTGTTTGTATATGCTCTTATTACAGTGTGATGTTGCTAGTCATTGTTCTGGTATCCACGTTAACATATGAAGCAAATGGACAATGTAAGTGGTAATTTAAATATTGTGGCAGTTCTAAATACATACTTGACAAAGACACTAAGTCAAGCATATGTTTTTAAAGACTTCAACAATGGTTCAATGGCAAATTATTAAACTGAACTAACTTGTGAAAGTGAACATAATATTGAAAGATATAATGGTAGTATTTTTTCATTATAAAAAGCAACAATAATATCATGTAGCATTAGCCTCCTATTATCGACCAGTATCGTTTATCAACTATCCCAGTTCAATTAGTGACTGGCATACTTTACAGAAGATTTTGTCAACTAGTGCAGAACGTTCACAAAAACACCCCACTATACTAACACAGAGCTGTGCTATCCAAGAGTGTTTACGCCGTGCTTGTGACTGGTGGGTGCGATAACACTGCCAGGAAGAAATATGGGTGAAAATGGTCAAGAGCGAGTTCGCCCACACAATACAATATATAACAATGAATACCCCTAAATTGCTAATATGTCTATGATTAGTTCTGAATTGATCCATATTTGTGATACCCAGAAGAAGACGAATCATAGAAATTGAAGTTGCAGGGCCTGAGTCTATCCATTAGTAGCATAAGGATATCCACAGATGAGAGAGTGAGAGAATAAGCTGGGAACTTAGTACAGGCCTAGCTTCTTGTATATAGAGTAGATCAGAATCCATAAACACCCACAGTTAAACCAGAATTAGTAACCAAGAATATTTGAACATCACACATAGACCCTAATTATGATCATGCACGTAATTAAATGCATGTGCTGGGAATGTGAAGCTGTAATAATGTTAGTGAAGTTCTTAGTAGATACGAGAACTTGAACATATACCATTCTTTAATTATTTTTTTTAAACTTGCTTAATAAATTCAATGTATCCGTCACTAATTCGAGGTAGTCAAGTACAAGTGCTCCTATCTCAGGATGGATCTATTTATATGAAGAGTTTCACCACTCAAATGAAAGTTCAAACTTCAGGACTTGTTTTAATGGAAACTTTGTCATCTGTGAGAAAGATAATAGCTATAGTATGTCTACAGGGGTAAAAATGAAAAAATCGGAGATGTTTGTTTATTTATTTATATATATGGACGTACTATGTCATTTTGTACTTTGACCCTCCGTATTTTTGTGTTCGCTCCGCGTTCGACCCCGTCCCAAACTTCACTAAACAGAATCTTTGTACTTTGACCCTCCGTATTTTTGTGTTCGCTCCGCGTTCGACCCCGTCCCAAACTTCACTAAACAGAATCCTCCGGTTTAGCGACCATTACCCGTATCACCTTAGAAATTGAATTGTTTACGGCTTTGAATTGTTTTGCGGGTGCAGTTAAAACTCAAAATCTTACGGTAGCTCCATTTCTGTTCGAGGTAGTGGCGGTGGTAAGTTAATGCGCTATTTGTCACAGTTATAAGCCCTACTCAACAGTATTTACTTAAAAATGCATTGTGCACTAGACGAACCACGAAGGTAAGTCTTGCGTAGGTATGTTCAGTTGTGTGAAAGTATTGTGCGTTACAACTGCTATTAAGAATATCACAAAGAAAATTTTAAATAACGTGATTTGATTTTGTTGCTTCTTTTTCATTTCAAACTGTTGCGGGAGCGGTTACTATGACGACATTGAAACCCCTTTACCTCATACGTAATTTAAAAACTCGACTTTATTTTAATAGCTTGAGTGTTAGTTGTTAAAATCAAATTTAACAATAGTGTAGTTTAAGGCTCGCTCGCCATTTGTGCTCAAGCACACCACTGGTAGCTATAGTATGTCCAAGTTGAGTTGGCGAAGTGAAAACCGTTAACATCTTTTGAACGGAAGTAGCTACGCTTACGGGGTTTGTGCCATTCGAAAGCTCGTGCCGAAGCAGTCCAGAAAATTCCCTTTAAAAACTTCAGAGCCAGCGGGAAAATGCAGTTCCAAAACTCAATAGAAAAGTCTATGGGAATAAATAAAACCACACGTTTTCCGCGCTACACGCGGCGGGATTTAGTCACGCGCTCAAACTGGGCCAACCACGTGCGCAGTGCCTCAGAGACAATTTGTAAACAAAAAAGCAGTCGTAGTTAGGTGACTTGATTGACATTCTGGTTCATTTTAGGCTCAAGACTTGTTGCTATTCAAGGCTACTTAACAAGAGCAAGCTACAATGTGAGGTACGTTTGTAACACGGGTTTTTTGTCCACTAAATAGGGCCTATTTATTTAGAACTCGGCCAATTTACTGTTTGCTGACCAAGATAATAAGATATACAATTCATCATGGACTCTATATGCCACTATTTATGCTTTAGCTGTCCATTACTCCTCATATCTATATAGCTAGGTACAGTTCTGTATGGTTATGGGTATGCTATTGACCACCCTCCAAATTCAACTGCTGCTTGTATCTACCACAATTTCAACATGTCATCATAAAATTATATAATATATATTGTATGTGTCATTATAAAATTATATTAATTATGTCAATTTTTTTTGTAAATTAAAGAAAATTGAAATTTAACAAGTAGATAGAAAATATAGTAAAATCAAGAATAAAATGATATGAATGATTCAGTATGAAGGACAAAATAATACTGGAATGTGTGTGGTCATAGCTAACGGTGATGTACTGGATTCTTCACATTTACTGTTGAGTACTTCAGAAGTTCGTCACACCAAGAAAGTAAGAATAGAGTTTAAATACACGCATAAGCACACAACAATCGGACTTACTTGAGGAGGCTTTCAGCCGCGGTCATGCGCTTCTTTTCCTCCAAGATTTGTACTTTTTAGCGCACAACTAGAAGCTCGTATAAACGATATGGTATAACCGAGCATATATTGAATACAGCAGCGGTAGAAACTGCCATAGCTTCTTTTTCATTTCAACAAGTAAACTTGTGGTAATAATGCGCACCTTAGACCCGCCCCGTTTTTACTGTGGGCGTCGACGTTTTCGCGCGTTTGAGCTACTACTGTCATGTGACCTTAATTGGTTTCCGGTTTCGCCAAGTGCATTCCTCTTTTGCCACATTTGTGGTCGCGCAAACTCAACGTGGACAAACTATAGTGAGTAAAACTTCTGTTCGTTAGTGGCAAATGTATCACAGCAGTGGGAGAATAGAAAAAATTACACAATTTATTATGCAACATAATAGATAACAAGGTATTTTAGCACAACAGAAAAACTCACTATTTCAATCAAATTGTATTGATCAACCAGAGAGAGTTGCAGATAACTATTTGATTCCTTCTTCAGTATCGATGGCATTCAAGTTTCGTGTGAACATGCAAATGCTAATAAAACTGAAGCTTCATCTAAAATCAATCTTTACAAATTACAAATCTATTTACTACTTACCACTACAGTGGTGTAGGAAGAAGCTCCGGTATGGAAGAGCTCCAATGTGGCTTAAAAGTGTTCACATGAGAAATAACCTCGTTATATAGTGCACTAAAATTATGGGGGATTTAGCCCCTGGAACTCTCCTTCATACACCACTGCATTATGAAGTCATTCTAGTTTGTGGCATCTAATTTTCTTCATTTTGATACGCTAGTCAAAATCACTAAAATTTAAAATTAGTATGTAATTCATTCATCTAAAAACTATGCAAACTTAATTGTTTCACTAGCAACTAGTAAATTGGCTTGCATACATGACTGTATACTGCCATTTTATTAAACCTTCAATGTAATTGAAAAATCTTCACCTTCATCAAAATAAGCTGTAGTATTTAATTACGCGTTCCAGAATTTATATTTTTTTAAACTTCAGCAGTTATGTGTCACATAAATTCAAAACAAGATTATAAATTTCACTTAATTAAATGCCCATTTAGTTCTGGCTCTTATTGCTAGGTTTAATTCATAGTGTGGAAACATCACCCAAAAATCGTCCATGTCTGAACTATATTTCTCATTTTGTCCTACTGTTAACCTGTATTTAATGTTCTAAAATAGTGATTTAATTTCCATGTAAATTGGAGTAAATAATTATATAACTGGTAGAGTTGAACTTGGCTCTTTCCCACATAAGGATGCCATAAAAGCTATTTGTATTTTTACATTCTTCCATCAGTACTGGAATGTTAATTAATTTGAACTTGTGTACGATAGTGTGGTCTATAGTTTAGATTCATTTGTATCTCTTATTGTGTAATTGCATGCCTTCTCTTTTCTGTGATGTCTGTGTAAAGTCAAACGATTTTTGAATTAAAGATAATATTATTATGAAACATAATCTAGAGAGACATTATATAGCTGAGGTAAATGATAGTTTTAAAGTATTCTGTACACACAATAGGTGTATAGTCCACCACGTGTTACAATAGACATATTATATGTTTATTGAATTACAGTAACTTACAAGTATGCATACATGGTAACTAATCTGTAGCTTCTGCATTAATGTGTTTAACAATCTATACATTAATAGAACCTTCCTCAGTCATTAATAAAAAAAATTTTTAATAGATGTACACTATTTCATTGCAATCTTTCATAAATGATTTCAACGAAAAATTACCATATACAATTTGCAGTCTTATTTAAAGAACAGAACAAGGGATTTCAACGAATCAATTGTTATCGACTGAATGGAAAATTTTCTCATATCTAATAGCCAATAATTATGTATATTAAAAACTTTACCTGAATTTTCAATTTAATCTGAAGTCGAACATAGAAATATATTGGCTGTTAGAAATAAATACAAAGTAATTTCTGTTAGCTATAATAATGGACATATTTGAAATACACTATTATTTCTTGGTCAACATATTGACAACTATTTATTATGTTTATTATGTAATTTCTAAGTTAGTAATTCTAGCTCACTCTATAAAACTCCTTTTAGTTTCTTAACATCAAATGGCTATAGGTGTGTGATCATCCCAATCCAACCACAGCATTGATGCTAAATGAGTCAGATATTAAAGTATATTACAATATTTTACTCTCATATGCTATTTTAGGTGCCATAACTAATGCTCTCATACAACTTAATTCTCATTCATCACCACAGTTAGCTGATCGTGATAACCTAGTGTTAATTATAGAAGGAATAACTACAGGAGGTCAAGCTACATCAGTGACTTGGAGATGGAATAATACTATTGTTGATAAACATACAAGACTGACAGGTGGTGATTCATTTTATGATGGAGGAGGAGAGAACATTATAGGTACTGGACCATGTGAGAGTCACATGTATAGAGTTGCTTTACTAGTGAGAGGATATCTACCAGGAACCTACACATACACTGTTAGTAATGCCAATACACCAACTCCAGTGACATCACCAGTATTTCCAGTAGAAGGTAATGAAAACACAGAATGTCTGCTCAAATTGATTTAAAGTATAATATATCAGCCAATATTTTTTACTAGTTAGCATTATACAATGCTGATAATCATAGGTAGTGTTAAGATCTAATACATTGTCACTTGATGACTCTGGCCCTGTTAAATTGTGTCTAATTTGTCTTGCATAATTAAAGGTGTGTTCATTGCTAATATAAATGTAGAAGTAGGCATATTTGGCTCGTACTTGTAGCTACCATGGAAGCAGGAATTTGGTAACACTAAAAGTTGATAGTGTTAAGTAATTTAAAGTTAGCAAATGTCATATGATATGAGTGAGGACCTTAGCTAATATTGCAATAGAAATACAACCTGTGTTCTCATTAAATTTAGATTGGAACTATTGTAATCTTTTTTTTCTATCTCAGCTGTTGAAGCATTTAGTTGCATTTGTTGAATTCATTTCACATAACTTTACACTGACATGTCATAGTGTACATTGGAGACCCTAAGACAACATCACATTCAAATTACATTAATATAACAATAATATACACATACTACAAACATACTATAAACTGTAAATTTCATTTTATTCCAGATCCAGATCCTCCTACTAATATTGTATTGAGACAAATTAGTAATAAGAGAGTATTGGCCACCTGGACTCCTCTTTCAGCTAGGTTCTCTGGAGCTACATATCGTGTGTATATAAACACTATGAATGTCAATAATGGTGGTACTGAAGTGAGTGGAACTACTTATACAACTGAGACTATTACTAATTACACTGTTCATGTGAGAGCTACTACAGGCACATATCTGGGTATACCAGCTGTGTCTGACACTCTGACTGTTAGAGGTAAGAATGTATTAGTATAACTGATAAACACAATCTTATATAGCATTAAATACCAACAAACTAGTATTAGTGGCCACATTTGATGAAAGTATTTAAACTTTTAGAGTTTACATCAGCATTTACAGGCACCAATAAATGAATGGTCATTTAAAGAATTAATTCTGTACAGTATTTCATTTTTGTGTATTAAAAGTGTCTACAAAAACCAACAAAAAACAAATTGTAATAACTTCAATTATAGATAGCCTCATGAATTAATCTCTTTTTCTAGAGGTGACTTGTCAAATTTATATCTGACAAGATGTGCAAAAAAAACAAAAAACAACAACACAATTTGCGCACAATTTCATTTTGAGATAAAGGGCAAATCCTAACAGCATGTAAGTCTTAACCAAATAATTTTTTAGCTTGTTGGTATCTATATAATTTCTTCTAGCCTTTCCCAAGTTTTAGGTCTTAAAAACATTTCTTTTATGCCAAGTGCACCATTTGAAGTAAGCTCACTGTTTTTAAACTTCATTTAAGCAGAGAAATTAAGGAAATTGAATTTTAATCTTACCTGGAAGTGTACTTGGTTAGAGTGGAGATTTGTGCAGTGGAAAGTAAACGGGATTAATTGAATTTCTAAAAATGTTTCTTTCTCAAAACAATAAATTGACAATGCTACAAGAAATGATCACAAAGTGGCTGCTTTTGCAGATCCTGTCACATATGTAGATGAGTGGTCTTATTCAGCAATCAGTATAATTTTATTGACTTATTATTGTACATTATTTTATTATTAATTAAGTGATCAGTTCAATAAGTCATGAAAAACTATACCTGTTTCAGCTGATACTATGTCTAGTAATACTAGTGTATGTGTTTAGTAACATGTTAAATAATTATTTCAGATGTATTATCACCAATGATATCTTCATCAGTGACTGCTACATCAGCTACTCTGTCCTTCTCTCAACCTACCAATAGTTTATCAGTAGATATGTACTCAGTTACATTGACTGGTACTACTTGTAATGGAGTCCCTATTAGAACAGAATCTACTATCAGAAACTCAGTAACTATTGGTAGTCTGGAGGCTGGTATTCAATACTCTGTTAGCAGCACTGGTAGAAATAATTCGGCTGAATTAGAAGGCACTGGAACTACCACTCTGACTACCACAGAGACAGGTAAGCATTGACACAATAGCAACAAACTGTATTGAGTTCTGGATTATTTCACAGCTCCTTCTGGTAGTCCTGGAGTACCTACTGCTAGTGTAATAATGTCCACTAACATTAATCTCACGTGGACAGAGATAGATTGTTTAGATGGAAATGGAGTCATCACTAGTTACATAATTCAATATGGAGAAGGAACTAATAGAAACATAACAATCAATACACAGTCTAATGCTACCACTCATCTAATTACTGGCCTCAAGCCCTTCACTCAGTACACCTTCACTGTAGCTGGAGTCAACAGTGTCAATACTGGACCTTTCTCTAATAGAACTATTGTTGTTACAGCAAAAGAAGGTGAATATAATAAATAATACAAATTACATGCAACTTGTAAATTTTGAGTAAATTATGTGAAGTTTTAAAAAGCTATCACAATGATTTGTGAAGTATTTTACATTGATATTAAATTTAAATGTTTCAACAAAACTACAAATGTTTTTAATAATACTGAATACCATTTAGATTGAACTCTTTGTATTATTATTAATTGTAGCAAGAGTACTAAATGTCACAGTAACAATTCTCAGTTCAACTTCTGTTCAAGTATCTTGGACCATCACTAAGCTTGTTGGAGTATCTAATTTTGTAGTTTCTTATAGAGAGAAAGATAAAAATGAAGAAATGATTGTAACTGTTCCTTCTTCTGTTTCTTCAGTTATAATTTCATTAGTGACTGACAGACAATACACTATAGAAGTGTCTGCTATAGCATTAATAAATGGAACATCAGTATTAGAAGAAAGGACTGGTTATGGCCCACTAGTTTTATCTACTGTATATAGGAATAGCATCCAACAACAAGAAACTACAAGTGAGTTTGCTGATTAAATCGAATATGCTCCACTGTTGTCAGCTAAGATGTAAACTTATCAATTATTTATTCTAATTGTAATTCAAATGCTTTAATGTTTTTGCTGACTTTGCAATGACAGTCCATTATCATCCGTTTTGTTTTTCTACTCAATTATCTTGTTTAATATCTAAATTGGCAAGCGAGCAAAACAAGCAAGACTGTATAGGTATGGACAATTGAAAATGGGGTATATGTTGTATTATATTGTTCACTTGATATAGGAGAATATCATGAGTTAATTGGCTTAGCGTGCGCTCGCCTATTATCACCACTTGCGAGACGTTTGCAGCCACAGCCTTGGAGTTTTACCGATTCAACGGCTATAAATAGGCTTTAGGGAAAGTCCCACTACGTGGGCTTCCGGTATTAGTGGTATAGCACCGTAGCTTTACCTTACCGATCTGTAGAGTTAATTTTGTACCGCTTGGTCGGTACTGGCGATAATAGGGAGAGCTCGGGTATTATCGCCACCAGTTATTTTTACCTTTAATTTCAATTATTTAAATTGCAAAAGCAATTGTATGGTATTAACATAATATTAGAAGAACAAATAAAATGAGAAAGTGCTACAAAACTATTTACAGGTTGAACATATATATTTTTTAGATGATTTTGAACAAGATGTGTGGAACCATTCCCCACACTTATCACAGTCAATCCAGAAAACAATTTTTCCATGATGATTAGGAGGCTCCCTTTCTCCACAGAGACCACAGGTGATTTCACTGTCCTCACTGTCACTACTACTGCGTGAATTGGAAGTGTCACGGAAGCGTGATGGGAGACGACCTGATCTTGAGGATGATGAACGACTATGTAGAATGTCATCTTCATCTGTACTACTTTCTGATGTCTCCTCTTCACGAACTCGTTTTTTTCCTCTCTTGCCTATGGTTTTTATGCTCTTTCCACTAGTTTCTCCCTGTCTTTTCTTTCCTTTTTCTTCTGCCTTTCTTTTTCTTTCTTCTTGTCGTTTAAGTTTTTCCTCTGCACACTTTTTCTTTTTCTCTTCATTCTCTATTCTTTTCAATTCTCTTTCTTTTTTTCTCTTTTCTTTAGCTTCTTGTTCTTCTTTCTCTTTTTGCTCCTTTTCTTTTAACATATGGTAATATTCATTTTCTGTTAAAACTCTTGCATTAGTCAATCGTCTTCTTTTTACAGGATTATCACAAGTTGGTGTACAAAATATTTCTGCTAACTCTGTCGGTACTAATCCAGCAGCTACCAAAGGATTTTCCACAGGTGGTGAAGTTACAATTTTACGCGTAGGAGTCACATTATGCAAATCACTTGAGGACGCCGACTCCGACATAACAACATTCTCATCCTCTTTGTTATCAACAATGTTATCTCTCACACCATCTTCAATTTCGTTCACAATACTTGTCCCATGAATACTATTTTCTCCAGTTCTGTCATGCTCAATACTATTTTCTCCAGTTCTGTCATGCTCAATACTATTTTCTCCAGTTCTGTCATGCTCAATACTATTTTCTCCAGTTCTGTCATGCTCAATACTATTTTCATTACTAGACTCCTTTCTAACTGAACTACTTGAAGAATTATTCACAGGACTATCACTGACTGAAGGTAAATCAGGAGGGCTAGAACTTGAATCGGCTGTTTCATCGTTGCTTTGATTCGAATCTTTACTAGAAGATTCGGTAACCGGGCTGTACATTTCTGAAGGCTTTAACTTAGCTTTGTCAATCACATCAGGATTAAAGGGATATATACCACACTTTCTAAACCCTGCTTTTATATTGGTTATGCATAAAGCCTTCTCAAAAGGTTCTTTCACCACAGATGCAAATTCCTTTTTGCTGACCACAAAACTTTTTTTTACGAAGCAAAAAGCACGCAAAGATCGGTAAAAGTTATCTTTTAGAGACTTAAATACAGAAACATCCAACGGCTGCAGCAAATGGGTTGTGTGGGGAGGCAAGCAGAAAAGAATAATATTGTTATTTCGAGCAAGATCAATTAATTCTAAATTTACATGTGAACCATGTCCATCGACTATTAATATAACTGGCCGTTGAGACACAGCATGAACTAAAAATATTTTTTTCATCCACGCCAAAAAAAGATCAGAGTCTACCCAGCCTGATTCGCTTTTTGCATACACGGCGTCATCTGGGCCCTTAAAAGTATATGCCCCTCCTGGAAAAGCTTTAGGGTAAATAATCATGGGTGGTAAGGCCACACCTGCAGCAGAAGCGCCACAGAGCATTGTAATATGTTCTGTCGTCCCGTTCACTTGTGCATACATGCATTTGCTCTTTTTGTGGGTAACTCCTTTTTCTCTGGAACCATCCAGTGGAAGAAAAGACTCATCACAGTTGTATATACGACGAGGAAATTTTGTTAAATTATTTTCATCAAGTACTTTTTTTAAGAGTTCAAAGTGCTTATTAATTACAACTGGGTCGCAATTTCTTGCTCGACTTCGATCCAGCTTATCAAGTTTTCTCAAAGTAAGAAATGGATGGCGCTTACGAAAATTAGACCACCAATGCTCCCCAGGACCAACATCCTTATTGAACCGATCAGCCCTGCCCAATTTTTTAGCCAGAGACCATGCATATGCCATAACCATTCTCCTAGTCAATGGAAATCCTCTTTCCGCTACATATATTAGATAATTACAAAGAATATCTTCCTCAGCAGAAGTAAAGACTGTTGCTGGACCAGATTTGGACCCATGACATACTCTACCTTTAACTCTGTCGTCCAGTGTTTTGCGAGGAACGTTAAATTGTTTTGCAGCTTTTGACACAGTTGCTTCACTCTTCTTTACAGCTTCTAGTGCTTTCCCCATGTCTTCTTCATTCCACTGCTTCCTCTTGGACATTATCAAGCTGAAAATAAAAAAAAAAATATGCAAATTAATAGCTAAGCACCAGAAAGCTAGAACCAGCACTGTGTTTAGTTATCTGACCAACCTGCTAACCACAACATTTCAAACCAAGCTAACTCATCACCATTTTTCTAGACAAACACAAAGTACAAACTTGCCAAATTACTGCACAGAGTTACCTATCAATGCCTACTTCCCTATGAACTTACTTTGATATACAGCAGTAGAACACAAACTCCGCTAACGTCCGTCACCCGAACTTAGTACACAAGAAAAACTTAAGGCCCACAAACTCGGCTTCACCTCGTCTTCTCCCAAGGCGCAACACAATGCAAGCGGTGCAAATATTGAAGCACGTGATTAGTATGATGTAATGGTGATGAGTCAGCGCCTCTCCATTGTGTTGCTAAGCAATAAAAAGCATTTGGCGATAATGGGGGGGCTGCGGCGGTTGGCGGTAATAGGCGAGCGCACGCTAGTACTTATAATTGCTGCAGGCATGTGTGTAAACATGGCCAATAGGATGAGTAATATTCTGCAGTACCTAATAAATAATAACAATACCATAGTAAATAACACTGTAATACCGCAATAAACCGTTTTAATCAAAGCTAGATATCTTCACAATATTATTCTTAGATATGTGACCAGTGAGATAACTCATGTTATCAAATAGTATTATATTATAATTGCTATATAAACATTATAACACTAGTAGTTATGGCAACTGGCCAGGCTTACCAGTTATCTGGGTTTTTACAGCTACCTTCCTCTAGTAAAGCCTACCCAACCAAGTTAGAGCAGCTGCTAAAATATCAGCTGAGGGAGTGGCCAATTTTACATCAGTGTTACCAACCCTAATATCTAGCATGGAATAAACCACTTATTACAGTTGATATAGCTAGATATTTCACTCTCAGGCTTTATTTTCACTTGCCTCTGGCTTGTGAAATAAATTAGCCAAATATTTCACCATATCACACTCTGACTCATGCAATAAGTATTATGTACTAGTGGTGTGCTTGAGCACAAAATGGTGAGCAAGCTTAAACTACACTATTGTTTAAAATGATTGATTTTAACTTCTAGCACTTAAGCTACTAAAATAATAATTGTCGAGTTTTTTAATTATGTTATAAGGTAAAGGCATTCAATGCCATAATAACCACTCCCCACAACTGTTTGAATTGAAAAAGAAACAAAGCAACAAAATCAGGTCACCGTATTTTAATTTTTTCTTTGTAATACTCTTAGTAATAGTTAAAATGCACAATACTTTCACACAACTGAATATACCTACTCAAGACTTACCTTCGTGGTTAGTCTAGTGGACAATGATTTTCAAGTAAATACTGTTGTGTAGGGCTTATAACTATGATGCATTAACTTACCATCACCACTAACTCGAATAGAAATGGATCTCTGTAAGTTTTTGAGTTTTTACTGCACCCGCAAAAGAATTCAAAGCGGTAAACAATTCAATTTCTAGGATGTTACGGGTAATGATCCATAAACCAGAGGATTCAGTTTAGTTTGGGACGGGGTCAAACACGGAGCTAACACAAAAATACACACGGTTCAAAGTACAAAATGACATATGTACGTCCGCACTATGTATAAACAATCAAATATCCCAGATTTATCCCTGAGAGTGTCTTGCTCGCTTCACTCGCTCGCCATTGTATAAACAATCAAATATCCCAGATTTATCCCTGAGAGTGTCTTGCTCGCTTCACTCGCTCGCCAATTACCTGGGGGAAATATTAAGCCAATGTGATGACTCTGACAACAAAGGTGTGGGGAAATATTGCCTTAAGCACATCCTGTTTACTTTAATGCATTTTCTGTGCAGTAGCCAGTATTAGGCCCTCTTTATAATATTTTACCAATGTGGGATCTGAGGGGTCGGCCTTAGCTGAGTTGTCTCATGACTTGCACAAACAGCTAAGAATAAACTGATGATATAACAATTCAAATTTTAGGACACATAATTGCACATAGCATCCAGCGCACACTTAATTAATGTTTATTTCTTTTTCTTCTCTTACTTCTCTAATGTAGGCTGGCCCACAACCAAATTTTGTCAGTTCTAACTTAAATTAAAACATGGTATGCAATGAATTAGAAAGGATTAGCTCTCTCACTCCCAAGTTCGGTACAATGCCACCAGTTCTTCTCCCTCCTGAGTAGCTAATACTAGCTCCACCACCCAAGCCAGATAAGTAAGTTAATACTTTAATCCAGAAATGGAAAAGACCATTCAGACACACATGTGTTCAGCCCTTACTGCTTCACATGCGCATGCCCAGACTAATGAGGAAATGAAATACAATAACGGAAGTGAATGACACGTAGCTATCTACCACATAAATAATAGTTACATTCCTGCTTCAGTTCTGCATACATACATACACAATCATAATAACACATACACACATAGTCTGTTCTGTTCTTTATCTTCATTCTTCAGGAGGCTGTACCCACACATGGGTTAAGTATTAATTAAATATATAATATTGGTTGTTAAAACTGATAAAATTTGCTATTATGACTAAGTTATATGCCCTACACGACAGTATTGTTCTAACTAGAAACCATGATTGTTGTTTAATTACGCTGTAACTTCTCTTCGTATGTTGTTATGTCCAGTGAACAAGTGTATATGTGAAAGTGTGGGGCTTCTAAAGCTACAGCTTAATTAAAGAACAGCACAAATAAAATTTAATTATCAAATAGACATATTAGCTGCCTGTGCACAGCTTTTGAGGTGACTGCAAAAGTAAGAAAGTCTTAAGTAGTATAACTGTAATTCATCAGAAAATGATTGTTGTAGTTTTTGCTTTGTCTGTGTTTTATTAAAAGTCAGGCTGCTGAGAGGAATGGCGAAACCCTTTACTATACATAATTGTAAAAACTCGGTTTTTTAGTAGCTAGTGATCTGTCTGTCAGGAACTACTTGTGATTCAGATACTATGTTAAGAGTAGCTAATTTATCAAGACAGAGCTACCACTACTCAGAAAATTGAAGTAATCAAGTTATTCTTTATTTATTAGCTACAATACATGGTCAACAGTGTGGTGGAATACCCCAAATTACTGGAACTTATATATTCAATACACTATTATTCTGTTATTGTTTAATTAAATTCATTATAATTACTATGCACAAACTCGAGTGTTATTTAGAACAACATTACACACATCACCACCATGATCAAGTAATAACTGCCTCGTCATCCTTGCCACATTTCCATTAACATCATTGAAACTTGTACCAACATTTTTATTTATACTCAATACTTATTAAGTCTATTTTAACGATCAATTTGGGTTACTGGTGCTGTTTGTCCTTAGTTAGGCACCTTGCAACAGTGTTGCTGATTTTTTTAAATATATTTTTGTGATTCTAGTAGTATTTGATTTGTTTATTAAATGTAATTCATATTAGCTACTGCTCTATCTCGGCAGTGGGTTACCTAACCTGGTTTTATCTTCTTGCTTCCTGGGCAGAATATTTATTAGCATAACCAAGTTAACTATTAGCTGATCAAACTTTTGGCATATTTTATCTGCAACCTCCTTGCTTTGGTCCCGCCAAGGGGTTAATTTAAATCAACTGCTATCTTTCTTCTTTTTTTATAATAATATGCATCTTACAATCAAGTGAGATGCAATTATAGTAATTAATTACATATGATTTACATGTAAATAATAGCTATAATTCATTACTCATGTAGCACAATTCTTCAAGATAGAATCTATTTGAATGATAGACATTAGTTCCATATAATTTGTAAATATTTATAAAATACTCAAACGTTTCAACCATTTTTCAATGGTCATCATCAGTGTGTGGATGATTATCCACACACTGATGATGAACAGTGTAAAATGGTTGAAAGTTTGTTTATTTTATAATATTTTATGACTAGTGAATACAAAGTATATGGAACTAATTACAATAGTTATTAATAACATAACTTTCAAAGTGTTAATTATGTATTCAGGTATTGCTATTACCATAGTAGTAACTATGGTCGTTACTATGGTATTCTGCATTATACTTGTAACAATTGGATTTGGAATATATTGTTGGAAAAAAAGAATTACTAAAAAAACGTAAGTGATCATATAATTTTTCTATAATAACAAAAACAACATGAACACTTATAGTATTCCAATATACTTTATTATTACAATGTTGGTTTTGTTTGTCTTATTATAATATAATATTATAATAATTATAATATTATATAAAAAAGCTTGTAAACTGGCAAGCATACTCTCTATTTTTATAACACCTAATCAATTTTACTACAAATTGATTAAATGTTTCTCAAGTTTTAATTTATTACTTTGCTCATTTACTATATTCTCTCTGAAACTAAGGTTAAACAGCTTCATATTTAAGCTATCAAAATAGAAATAAATTAAACAAACATTAAAAATAATAAACATACAATTCCAAAATTTCCAGCTACATATGATTATACAAGAAGTCTTCTTCTATAATAATCACTTTTTTTTAAGAAAGCCTGTTAAAATGTCATCTTCGGCAAATAGTCAGATTATGTGGAGATTATGTTGTATCTACACAATAGATGAACTATAGATCTCTGCTGAGCACTGAACTGACACACTATAGTGTTCTTGAATAGAGAGTAGCCAGAGCTTACATTGTTTGAAATTTAAAACAAATGAATGTAGTCATTTTGTACTCAGACATGCAAATGCATGTGGAACACAATTATCATTGAATTCACACAATTATACAAATATATTATATATAACAAATGAAAATCTATAAAATACAATACAACAGGTCTACCACAATGGAGATGAATAAATGTTCAGCATATGAACAAGTTACAGTTGGAGAGTCCACTTCTCACTATGACACTGTCAAACATGAAGACGAGCCTGTATACAATTAATGAAGAAAATAATGCATATTTTGTACTGGTTTATGTTTATTTAGTAAAAGCTACATGATAACTACATACTTTACTTGTGTACTTCTGAACAACTAGAATGTGTGCAGCATGTAAATTGTGTATGTAGTCATTTAATAATAGATTTTACAGTCTTAATGATAGCGAATGTAAGAGCTACTTAGTTTTAGTTAAGTGTTCCCTTATTCTATATGATATGTATAATGATAATGTATATAGCTATGCTGCTTATTGGTGGTGAGCAATGAAATGAGCGAGACAGTATTAGGGGTGGACAATTGAAAATTGGGTATATGTTTGATATATATTCATGAGTGAGTTAGCCTCCCTGTTAGATTACATAAAACCACAATATTGATATACAATGTGTTTACTTGAAGAAGCTACTATTTCTACAATTCATTATTTCTATAATTAATGATGACAATAGTAGATTCTATAATATTATATTAAAATTAATTAAAGCAAATGAATACAACAGAATACTTCTTACCTCATTTTCCTGAGTACTGGTAACTTCTGTACCTAATTTAAGCCATTCTGATTTCTTCAATTACCATTAACTCTTAAATAAGCTCAAAGCTACAAAAAAGGCCAGATTTTTTTTGTGTATTTTTAGTTAACAAATTTGGAAAGGAAAAACCTTAGCATCCCATTAGTTAAATGTTTACATATTCTGTATTTTTTTAGATCTCAAATAACTATGAGTGCGTAGCAATAACTAAATGCAATTTAAATAATTTAAAATAGTTTGAAATTGTATACATTTTTTCAAACACAATTTTGTGGTACTGCAGTTAAGTGCAGTTTTATACAATTCACTAATTTGGAAAGAGAATTGAAACAAAATTGTATACCATTTAAACTAAGACGGTCACTGGCTTCTCTTTAATACAAAGCATTTATGTATTGAATCAAATTTCTCATATCGTGTACATGAATCTACAAATTTGGTGCTCTTTTTCCTTCTCCTCATAACTGGTTGGTTTCTCCATGTGCACTTTCCTCTTGTATAGAGTGCCATTCATAGTCGTCACACTCTTGTGATGCCACTTTGAGAAGAATTAGACACTAAGGAACATACTGACTCAGACCTGTCCCCTATTCCCAGTATGCTCAAGATCCCTATCAGTATACTCAGTCTCAAATTCAACCAAATGATATAGAACTTAAGAACAAAGTACAATTACAGTATAACAAAATAAGAAAAATGAAAGCACAAAGTAGTAAAAGAAAAAATAGAAGAACTGAATAAAATGAGAGAGTTACAAGTATATTATGTGATTGGAATGGAATGGGGACCTTTTAAGATGAGGGCAGGCAAGAGAAAAGTAAAGTTAGAATAGAATAATTGTTTGTATGAAAGTTGAGCAGGTACAATAATTAATAAATAGATAGTCCATTAGCACCCACAGCTAAATTAGTCCACAGAAACATTAGTTGAGGAGTGGAGCTGCTCCTAATATAAGAGCTATCATCCATTAGCACCCACAGCTAAATTAGTCCACAGAAACATTAGTTGAGGAGTGGGGCTGCTCCTAATGTAAGCTATCATGCAAGAGTCACATGTAAGAAATGCTCTGCTAGTGAGAGGATATCTACCTGGAACTTATACATACACTGTTATAGTAATGCCAATACACCAACTCCAGTGATGTCACCAGTATTTGAAATATGTGGTAATAGATACTAGTAATGCCGGAAGTATTCAATAAACTAAACATTCAAAATCATTGTTTTACATTATGTTTATCAAAATCAAGAAAATTATAGAATAATATTGTTTAAGTTTTTTTGCTAGTTTCAGTTGAGCCACAATGAACAATAAGAATTTCAGGCCTATACTAAAAAACTGATTGTAAAGTGAAAAACAAAACTTTTAATTAAAGTTGTGAGTGTGTTGACAGTAGTATTTATCAGAAAATTATGGCCTTCAGGACAGTAATTTATTGCTGTAGCTATAGTTGAAGTTATTTTTTAATTTCAATTAAAATTCTTAAGACTTAATTTACACAGGCTATTTTCCTATTGTCCTAACACTCTAATACTGACAGCTAATTCATAATGCACTGATATTTCATACAAAGTACAGTTTCCTTATACTCAATCTGGTTTTTAACATGTTCTGTTGTTTAACACACAATGAATTGTTACTTCAAAAAACAATATACTGAGGTTATCATCAACACAAAGCCTAATTCCAAAGACTAATGCAAAAATTATAAATTATAAATTAGCAGAAGAAGATGCATCTAGCTATCTGTAGATAACACACAAACACCCCTGTTAGTAATGTTGATCACTATCTCAAATGACATTACCATTATTTGTATATAATATATTATACAGTACCTAGACCTGTTTTTGAAAAATAAAAACTTCATAGTGTAGTATTTAGTATATCACTCAAACTAAAAGTGGTGTTTTGTCATGTGCATTTCAGTGATCAAAACATCATCAGAATTTTCTTTCAGTTAAAGATAGCATAGCAGAAAATTCATATACAATTATTTACTTGGTTTTGTGTTTCAGGATCTTAGAAATATCAAAGTTACAAGTTGTTTACAGCCAGTTTCAAGTCTGGCACTATTTTACTTTAAACTGTTGATATTAAAGTAAGCCAAGCTTGGTGCCCAGGGTATAAAATGTCAGGTTTTCCAATAATATTTACTGTATGCAATCAGCCGGTATTGGGCCTTCTAGCAATACAACAGACTGACAAAAAATATAAAAAATAACTAATATAAAGAGTTGTATGTGAATTCATGTACATGATCAGAATAAGTTTGTTTACTGTCTTTTCTTTTGCAGCTGGAGTAGAATCTTGTCGTTAAAAATTACAGCTGGTAACCAATATTAAAAAATAATCACAGAGACAGAGAGAGAGAGAAAGAAAATACTTGAGGTGGGTCCTAGAGGATGGAGAAGATCCACCTTAAGTATTTTCTTTCTCTCTCTTTCTTTCTCTCTCTGTTTTTTTTTTGTTGTTTTTTGTTTTTTTTTGGCTACCAGCTGTAATTTTTAACAACAAGATTCTACTCCAGCTGCAAAAGAAAGGACAGTAAACAGACGCATTCTGATCATGTGCATGAATTCACCTACAACTAACTCTTTTAGTTATTTTTTATATTTTTTGTCAGTCTGTTGTAGTACTGCTAGAAGGCCCAACACTGGCAGATTGCTTATAATATATATTATTGGAAAACATGACATTGTAAACCCTGGACACCAAGCTTGGCTTATTTTAATACCATCAGTTTAAAATGTCTTAATTAGTGCATAAAAAATCATTGTAAGTTGTTTTATATTATTTTTTATCATGTATTGCTACTATCATTGTCATGTTTATATAAAAGTGATATTAATCTCTGCAATAACAAACTATTTTTATTGACCTGCTACTGCATATTACTCTACAACTCAGATTATCTATTTAACTTTCTAACACATGTTGATCTCGTCCCAATATAGCTATATTCTGCGATTTTGTGTGGATCATCCATATAATATGCATATGCGCAACAATACAAAGTTATCGCAACAATACAAAGTTAGGCTATTGCCGCACGTGCACAACGGGAATAAACTACAACTGCACTCAACATCTGGGATAGGGTGCGCAACAACAACTATTTAGTGAGCCAGAAAAAATGGAGCGAAAAAGGTGAGTACAAACAAGTATTGGTGCAAATAGATAGTTACTAATATGTGAAAGAATCAATAGCAATTGCTTTAGCTATGCAGGTAGAGAAATATGTAGCTGTCAGAAGCGATCGCTATATAATATTCAACCAAAGAAAAGCTGTAACGAGTTTGATTATCTCAATGATTGTATATGCTTTTATTACAGTGTGATGTTACTAGTTATTGTTCTGGTATCCATGTTAACATATGAAGCAAATGGACAATGTAAGTGGTAATTTAAATATTGTGGCAGTTCTAAATACATACTTGACACTGCTTTCAAAGATTTGTTTTTAAGACTTCAACCATGGTTCAATGGCCTATTATTAAACTGAACTAACTTGTGAAAGTGAACATAATATTTAAAGATGTTACAAATGTTAGTGTTCATTCATTAAAATAATATCATGTAGCATTAACCTCCTATTATCGACCAGTACTGTTTATCAACTATCCCAGTTCAATTAGTGACTGGCATACTTTACGGAAGAATTCGTCAACTAGTGCAGAACGTTCACCAAAACATCCCACTATACTAGCACAGAGCTGTGCTATCCAAGAGTGTCTACACTGTGCTTGTGAATGGTGGGTACGATAACACTGCCAGGAAAATTATGGGTGAAAATGGCCAAGAGCAAGTTCGCCTACACAATACAAATATATTCCTGCAATTTTATAACAATTTTATATAATAATAAATACCACTAAATTGCAAATATGTATATGATTAGTTCTGAATTGATCCATACTTTTAAGTCTCAGAAGAAGACCAATCATAGAAATTGAAGTTGTAGGGCCTGAGTCTAGCCATTAGTAGCATAAGGATCTCCACAGATGAGAGAGTGAGAGAATAAGCTGGGAACTTAGTACAGGCCTAGCTTCTTGTATATAAGTAGATCAATCCATAAACACCCACAGTTAAACCAGAATTAGGAAGTTATACAAGTGATATGAACAAAAACTGAAAACTAAACAATAAACGAGTAACTAAGAATATTTGAACATCACACATAGACTATAATTATGATCATGCACGTAATTAAATGCATGTGCTGAGAATGTGAAGCTGTAATAATGTTAGTGAAGTTCTTAGTAGATTCGAGAACCTGAACATATACCATTCTTTTTTTTTTTTTTTAACTCGCTTAATAAATTCAACTAATATCGGTCACTGATAACAGAATTCGAGGTAGTCCAGTACAGGAGCTCCTGTCTCAGGATACATCTATTTATATGAAGAGTTTCACCTCTCAAATGAAAGTTCAAACTCCAGGACTTGTTTTAGTGGAAACTTTGTCATCTGTGTGAAAGGCAATAGAATGTGTAAAACTTCTGGTCGATAATCTGCAGTAGATGCAATCATGAATTATTTAATTAAAGTGGGTTTTGCTCTACCACAAACGATGCCATTGGTTCTTTTAGTAGCTAAAAAATCACTGCAGTGGGAGTATTATGGGACAATAGTAGCATTATTGAAGAATTACATAATTTATTATGCATATGCTTCATGAAATGCAACATTATATAATAACAAGGTATTTTAGCATCACAGAAAAGATGCCATTTATGTGGTAACTTCCTGACACACTGGTTATAGAGGAGCATGCTATATATATATATTATTGGTGGTTCACATCAATTAATATGACAAAGAGCAGTATGTGATCACAGAAAAACTAGGAAAAATCTAAATAAGTCAAGTAATCTTGTACATTAAGTTTAAAACTGAAGCTTCATCTAAAATCAATCTTTACAAATTACAATCTATTTACTACTTACCACTACAGTGGTGTAGGAAGAAGTTCCAGTATGGAGGAGCTCCAATGTGGCTTAAAATTGTTCACCTGAGAAATAACCTCGTTATATTATAGTGCCCTAAAATTATGGGGGATTCAGCCCCTGGAACTCTCCTTCATACACCACTGCGTTATGAAGTCATTCTAGTTTGTGAGGTCTAATTTTCTTCATTTTGATAAGCTAGTCAAAATCACTAAAATTAAAATAATTAGTATGTAATCCATTTATCTAAAAACTATGCAAACTTAATTGTTTATCTAGGTGGCAACTAGTAAATTGGCTTTATTTAATTACACATTCCAGAATAATATTAAAAAAATATAAGCTGTATGTGTCACATAAAATTCAAAACAAGACTATACATTTCACTAATTAAATACCCATTTAGTTCTGGCTCTTATTGTTAGGTTTAATTCATAGTGTGGAAAAACATCACCCAAAAATCTTCCATGTCTGAACGATATTTCTCATTTTGTCCTACTGTAAAACTGTATCGCTAGAATTGCTTATTTAATGTTCTAAAATAGTGATTTAATTTCCATGTAAATTGGAGTAAATAATAAATATAACTGGTGGAGTTGAACTTGGCTCTTTCCCACATGAGGATGCCATAAAAGCTATTTGTATTTTTACATTCTTCCATCAGTACTGGAATGTTAATTAATTTGAACATGTGTACGATAGTGTGGTCTATACTTTAGATTCATTTGTAACTCTTATTGTGTAATTGCATGCCTTCTCTTCTGTGATGTCTGTGTAGAGTCTGATTTTTTGAATTAAATATAATATTATTTATGAAACATAATCTAGAAAGACATTATATAGCTAAAGATAAATGATAGTTCTAATGTATTCTCTACGCACAATAGGTGTATAGTCCACCACATGTTACAATAGACATATAATTATGTTTATTGAGTTACAAGAACTTACAAGTGTGCATTCACGTAAACTAATCTGTAGTTTCTGCATTAATGTGTTTAACAATCTATACATTCATAGAACCTTCCTCAGTCATTAATAAATCTTAAAATAATAGATGTACACTATTTCATTACAATCTTTCAAAATGATTTCAACGAAAAACTACCATATACAATTTGTAGTCTTATTTAAAGAACAGAACAAGGGATTTCAACAAATCAATTGTTATCGACTGAACAATTATTATAATGGCAAATTTTCTCATATCTAACAGCCAATTATATGTATAATTAAAACTTTACCTGAACTTTTGATTTAACCTGAAGTCGAACATAGACATAATATTGGCTGTTAAAAATAAATACAAAGTAATTTCTATTAGCTATAACAATGGATATATTTGAAACACTCTATTGATTTCTTAGTCAACGTATTGACATCTATTTATTATGTTTATTATGTAATTTCTAAGTTAGTAATTCTAGCTCACTCTATAAAACTCCTTTTAGTTTCTTAACCATCAAATGGATATTTGTGTGTGACCATCCCAATCCAACCACAGCATTGATGCTAAATGAGTCAGACATTAAAATATTTTACTCTCATTATGCTATTATAGGTGCCATAACTAATACTCTCATACAACTTGATATGGATACACCACTACAATTAGCTGATCATGATAACGTAGAGTTGACAATAGAAGGAATAACTACAGGAGGTCGACCTACATCAGTGACTTGGAGGAGGAATAATGTTATTGTTGATAGAAATACAAGACTGGCAGGTGGTGGTTCATTTTGGGATAGAGGAGGACAGACTATTGTAGGTACTGGACCATGTGAGAGGAGGATGTATAGAGTTGCTCTACTCGTGACTGGATATCTACCTGGAACTTACACATACACTGTTAGTAATGCTAATACACCAACTCCAGTGACATCACCAGTATTTAGAATACGAGGTAATAAATTATATTTTAAGAATAACCACACAGACAAGTAAAAATTATTTTATTGAAATTGGTTGAAACTTTTAAGTAAATAATCTACCTTGTTAATTTCTTTTAAAATTAATGTAACTTCAATATCTAACAAATTGAATTGAGTATATCTTTATGACCCTTATCAAAATTAGGACTATTAGAAGTATAGGAGGCACATAACATAGTCATAAATTTAAAATAAATTAAAAATATTTATTTAAAATTAGTAATTGTGCCATAAATGTGAAGTAATTTGTTTATCAGCTTGTTAGCAAATGTATATATTTGCTAACTGACAAGTTTCAATCTATGAGCCTGTAACAGTACTAATTTATTTTTGACCAACACGACAAGCTACTACAAATCTGTCAAAATTATGTAATCTAGAAGAATCTAATCATAAAAAATATAATTTATCTATACTGAAATGCCATTTTTCTTACAAAATCAATTTACCTTACCTAATTTTGAAAGCCTTTGAGTATTGTCCCACCCATCATATAAAATTTAAGAGATTTTAAATTTTACAAAAAAAATATGGAATTACAATAAATGCTTGCTAAACAATCATGGAAGCAAGGACAGTCACTTGCCCCTGTGATGGATAGCGTGTGGTATGATGATCATATTTTTAGCTCAGTAATATCATCATGATAATATTACAAGAGGAATAATAGTAAAAGAGAAATTTGCCTTTAAAATTTCAAAACTTACATTTTTTGAAAGTTCTGTTTATGCGTTATTATGACTGCTTGCTTCCTTCTTTAGATCTAAATGAATTTCCATGTCTATTCCAGTCATTACAGTTTAGTTTTGTTGTATTATGCCTTTAGGAAAAAAGTAGTCTACCAGTGATACTGAACTCCATAATGACATTATATTTACACAAAAGACATATGCATTAAATGAATATTTTTTATTACAGATCCAGATCCTCCAACTAATATTGTATTGAGACAAATTAGTAATAGGAGAGTACAAGCCACCTGGACTCCTCCAGCTAAGACCCCAGGAGCTACATATCATGTGTATATAAACACTATGAATGTCAATACTGGTGGCACTGAAGTGACTGGAACTAATTACACAAATGAGACTGTTACTACTTCTACTGTTACTATTCGTGTGAGAGCTACTACTGGCACATATCTGAGTGTACCAGCTGTGTCTGCCACTCTGACTGTTAGAGGTAAGAATGTATTAGTATAACTTACTTACAAACATAATATTTTATCCAAGAAACTAGTATTAGTGGCCATATTTTATAAGAGTATTTAAACTTTTTGAGTTTATATCAGCATTTACAGGCGTCAATAAAATAATGGCATTTAAAGAATTACTTCTGTACAGTATAAATCATTTTTGTATATTAACAAAATCCAACAAAAAACAAATTGTAATAACTTCAATTATAGATAACCTCATGGATAAATCTTTTTCTAGAGGTGGCTTGTCAAGTTTATATGAGACAAGATGTGCAAAAAACAACAACAACACAATTTACACACAATTTCATTTTGAGATAATGGGCAAAACCTGACAGCATGTAAATCTTAACCAAAAAGTATTTTAGCTTGTTGGTATCTATATAATTTCTTCTAGCCCTTTCCCAAGTTTTAGGTATTAAAAACATTTCTTTTATGCCAAGTGCACCATTTGAAATAAGCTCACTGTTTTTAACCTTTCACTTAAGCAGAGAAATTAAGGAAATTGAATTTTAATTTTACCTGGAAGTGTACTCGGTTAGAGTGGAGATTCGTGCAGCGGAAAGTAAATGGAATTAATTGAATTTCTAATAAATGTTAGTTTCTCAAGACAATCAATTGACGCTTACTTGCTGCAATGCAATGTTTTAAAATGGCTCTACTTGAACAGTATAGCGTATGAGTGTCAGGTGAGTTTGTTGAAATTAATAAGCATCATAGTTAGCTAGCGTGGCAAGAAACAAGAAATGATCATGCTTTTGCAGATCCTGTCACATAGATAAGTGGTCTTATTCAGCAATCAGTACAATTTTATTAACTTATTATTATACAGTATTATTATTAATTAGGATCAGTTCAATAAGTCATGAATTATTATACCTGCATGTTTTACCTAATACTATGTCTAGACTAGTGTATGTGTTTAGTAACTTGTTAAATAATTATTTCAGACGTATTACAACCAATTATATCGTCTCCATCAGTGACTGCTACATCAGCTACTCTGTCCTTCTCTCAACCTACCAATAGTTTATCAGTAGATATGTACACAGTTACATTGACTGGTACTACTTGTAATGGAGTCCCTACTAGAACAGGATCTACTACCAGTAACTCAGTAACTATTGGTAGTCTGGAGGCTGGTATTCAATACTCAGTTAGCATCACTGGTAGAAATAATTTGGCTGAATTAGAAGGCACTGGAACTACCACTCTGACTACCACAGAGACAGGTAAGCATTAACACAATTGCAACAAACTGTATTGAGTTCTGGATTATTTCACAGCTCCTTCTGGTAGTCCTGGACTACCTTCTGCTAGTGTAATAATGTCCACAAACATTACCCTCACATGGACAGAGATAGATTGTTTGGACCGGAATGGAGTCATCACTAGTTACATAATTCAGCATGAAGAAGAAACTGATAGAAGCATAACAATCAATACACAGTCTAATGCTACCACTCATCTAATTACTGGCCTCAAGCCCTTCACTCAGTACACCTTCATAGTAGCTGGAGTTAACAGTGTTAATACTGGACCTTTCTCTGATGCTAGTGAAATAATAAGGACAGTCGAAGATGGTAAGCATTATGAAAAACTGTACATTAAGAAATATATTTGGGAATTGAGCTTGTAAAATTAAAAAAATATGCAAAATAAATCACATAATTATTTCTATGACTGTTGATCACTTCAGGAAGTTTATTTATTGTTAATATTTGGTATACATTGGCAAAGGAACACTGCAAAACAGTACATGCTACTGGGGTAGTTTTTTATAAGGCAACATTGTTTTTAATGATTTCTGTTAATATGACATTTCATGAATACTCACTACTCAAATATATTTATAAAGCAATTTGATAAAAACCATTGCATATTTTTAACTATACAGCTCCTACTGGTAGTCCTGGAGTGCCTACTGCTAGTATAATAATGTCTACTAATATAACCCTAACATGGACAGAGATAGGTGTTTCAGAGAGAAATGGAATCATCACTAGTTACATAATTCAGTATGGAGAAGGAACTAATAGAAACATAACAATCAATACACAGTCTAATGCTAACACTCATCTAATTACTGGCCTCAAGCCCTTCACTCAGTACACCTTCACTGTAGCTGGAGTCAACAGTGTTTATTCTGGACCCTCTAGTGCCAGTTCATCTATAACAACTTCACAAGATAGTAAGTTATATAATTTTTTATCAAACATCATAATATGTAATTTTGTAGTGTTTATACTATAAATATAGTCTAAATAGCTAGATATCTACAAAAAATGCTATCAGTGGGAAAATAATAATATAATACTAGTACCTCAACTTTCGGCAGCTAGCTGTGTAGTTGTTGCTACTCATGTGTTTGCTTACCAATGAAGAATTAGTGAGGTGCAAATGACACTCTGCTCACACATAATATATAATTAATAGTTAGTTAAATGATTTTGTTAATGGTTATACAATTATAACACCAAATTGGAACATTGAATATACTTGTGCAGGATTAGGAGCTAGTGAGTATATATATGGAAATTGATTTTAAGCTATTTGTTAATTAGCTATTTTTAGTCTCATGAGCTAATATAATTCAAAATTTGAGACAGGTCTCACAAAAAAACAACGCAATTATGTAAGATCAAAAAATTAATGTACATGTTTGTCAGAACACCAACAATTGGGCTACACTGACACAAAGTTTGAGCAGCTACAGCCCTTACTAAAACTTTGAGCATCTACTTAAGCACAGCCATCCTTTGTTCTTCTTTTGATTCCATATGTGACATGGAAATTGAGAATTGAAATCCTTGGTCAATATGTGTGGCCTAGCAATGAATTACCCAGACATGGAAAACTACAAATAAGTGAATTATATTGATTTTAAAATCTGGCCCACATGTTGGAGTTTGCAGTGTCAGTATAATATAAAGAACTAACATGAATCACGCTAAACTAGTTCATCTATGTGGTCATGATGCTGGAGTGTGCAGCCCTTGAGGGTCTCATCTATGTGGTCATGATGCTGGAGTGTGCAGCCCTTGAGGGTCTCATCGACAGGTTGTGGAATGTTTTTGTGAAAACTCTGGAGAGAATCAGCAAGTCTTTTACTGGGCACAGATACCTGACTGAATCATCTAAAAAATAGTTAGATATTGAGATCAAGGAATCTAGAAGTCTGAAGCCCCTGAGCTATACAGTTCCAAGCACAGCAAGGACTCTGCTAGGGCCTGAGGGTTTCTGTGGACAGCATCAGTGTGATTATCTAACTATTTTAGAATGTAGCAACGGCTTACAGTTCCAAGCGATACCAGAGTTATGCTAAGGTTTTAAAACTCCACTCAAGAAGACATCACTGACCAACCTAATCAGTTCTGTGAAATTCCTGAGTACTTAGGGGAGCCTTGGTGCAGCATGTTGGGCATATGCACAGACAGACAGAAACACTCAAAGAAACTTCTTCTCCCTCTGAATATGACAGGAACTGTCTTTTATTTGCCTTGCTCAGTCAGCAGCTTGACTGCTCCATACCCACTGAACCAGCCCTGCCAGTGAGCCTCCTCCTCCCATACCAACCACCTCCAGCATAAATAGAATACTATTAATACCCATACTTACAAACAAGGAGGAAGATGAGGTTAGGGCCACTAGCGGTACACAGTACTGTCTGGGTTTGTTCCAAACTTGGAGAGAACACCAAGAAAGTGTGAATGGAAACAATATTGGTACAATTGAAGTGCTGAGCAAGGAGGAGCTACAATATTGGCAGAATAGATTAATATTGTTATTAAAGTTTTTTTTTGCTGGTTATAGTTCATGTTATACCAATTTGATTTTTTTGTACCAAACAGGGCTGATTTATAAAAATCAAAAAACAAAAAATGCTATAATTGGCCTAAGGGTGCAATGCTTGACAAAATGCAATATATTGCCTAAGGTTGATTCTTGTTTATTTATGTGAGTGGCCTCTAGCTGCTATCAATATACTAAAGGGGAAATTCATGGTTAAGTTGTTGGGTGACATAATTATGTAGATGAATAGGGACTCAGGAATGGAGCTTTCCCCTGTAGGATTATAGCATTTTTGTTTTTTGATTTTTATAAATCAGCCCTGATGATGGCAGAAGCAGTCTGCTGAAACATGTTGGCATTAAAAATGAATTGTTTGGTATAAAAAATCAAATTGGTATAACATAGATTAATTATTAGAGATTATTATATTTGATTGTTTAACCATAGATGTAACATTATCATTAAAAGTGTTGTGTATTTACAGTTACTGCTTATCTAAAAATAGCTTAAAGCACATTCATGTATTAGTTGCCCATAATTTTTATTTTACTCCCTCCAGTTTCTTTGTTACTACAGCAGCACACAATTCTCAGTTCAGGCTCAAAACTGTGTGATAATTGCTTAGAAATGCTTTGTTTTATTGTTGTTTTTTCAATCACAATTAAATAGTTGCAGGGAGCAATCACCATGATATGTTTGTCCTAAAATGAAATGGACTGAATAGTTCCTTCCTAAACTAGGCTAATATGAGCTACAACATAGCAAACATTTTGCATATCGTTTAATGGCAAAAATCAACTTTTATCATATTTATGGTTTAAATTTTATCTCGTTTTTTACTTACTTGTGCGCAATGGCTTGATTGCTATTTATACTGAAGCATATCACTGGTATATGTGTGAATGTATGTACATGTGTCATTTGTATTTCGACCCTCACATTTTGTATTCACTCGGAGGTCGACTCTTAATAATACACTGAGTAAAATTCTTTGGTTTATCAATTTATACCCATGTCATCAAAATAAGTAAGGAATTAGGTAGTCTCTTTGTGGGGAGCGAGACAAGGAAGAAGAGAGAAGATGAGAAGAAGGAAGAGAAGTAGAGGTACAGAAGAAGAGAACTTATATGAATTTCATTTTTAAGTGATGTGCGTTATTTAGTATTTCATGCAATGTTGTGCATTTATTTGAGTTTTTTGGATTTCTGATGCAATCATTTGTGTACGTGAAGAATTTCACGTACACAAGATCTCATTGGACATTTAGGTAGGTGTCATGTCACTAAACATTTCCATGTTTGGTCATTTTGTGTGTGCATATAAGAACGGAGTCGTGAGACCTCGTGTCTCAGTTCATGTGTATGTCAGGTCTTGTTTAACCACTTCATTTCTGTCGGTGTGTCCTTTGGAATTTGTATTATAAAACGTACATCTTACTTAGGTGGGAGCTGCGTTCAGCCCACACGTTCTCTGGTGGCAGCAAAACATTCCTGAGAGTGCGAGATTACCTGGTGATTAAGCCCTCCAGACCCCCAATCTTACTTATCTGAATTTCTGAGGGCCCATTTGGTAAGGAATTAGGTAGTCTCTTACTTATCTGAATTTCTGAGTGCCCATTAATTTAGGCATTACAAACTTATGGGAGTTTATTTCTGTTCGAGTTAGTGGCAGTTATAGTAAGTTAACAATTGACTAATTCGCTGCTCGTCATAATGATACTCCATACCCAACAATATTGTTCTTATTCGAAATTCATGCAGCATTGATATATCCAGTGAGCAGGTGACTGTGAAAATGCAGCTACTTCTGCTTAACTAAAATAGCACAGAACAGCTTCAAGTGGCGAAATGTTAACTAGATTTCCTAAAGTGCATGATAGAGCATACTATACTGCTAGTCTGTCTTTGCTTTTTCCGAATCATCCTGTGCTTCAGGAAATTTAATGCTTGCATGAAATGCTTGTTTTTCAAGTAAAACAATTGCAGTGAGTGGTTAGTATATCTGTGAAAACTTTTACCATGTGTAATTTTAATTTTTGGCCATTCTTCAGTGCGTTTGTCATGTCATGTAGATAGTCAGACTAGAGAAGCTACTACTCATGATGGAGGTATGAAAGTAATTTCATAATTTGTTGATTAAAATTGTTAGTCAATGCTACATTTTAGGTATAAATTTTAAAAGTTTTAACTGCCCTGTTGTGTATTTTACTGTTTCGTAGTACAGGTACAAATGTAAGTTCCAGTCACATTTTTTTTTTTTTTTTTACCTTAGTGTAATTAGTTTCCTTTCATAAACCTCTTGGCTAAATTTGAATGTTGAATTTGGTGTCTTGTTCAACTAGTCTCTTATACTTAACCCAGCAATTGAATCAAGAATAAGTGCTTGACACATGTTTTCTCAAATTAATGGTTAAAATTACTTACTTTCAAAAACTGTAATTTGTAGACCAAATAGCTTTGAATAGATAATAAGTATCAGCAGATAAGTAATTATGTTACTATAGTTTGCTGAAATAAACAATTTATTAGAAAAATTGTACCTCATAGTGAAGCCTGTCACCTTTGTGGTAAAGCACATCACTTAATTTTAAACTATTATTCGTGTTTTACAACCCTGAGATATGAATGATGAGACTTCATGACAAAGATATTTAAATCACCAGTATAAACTGATTTCATTAATTTAATAGCCCACAGATGTAGTAACTGCAGTGAATTAGCCTACAGTTGTCTTGTAGACTGAATTGCATGTATTCACATGTATGTCACACCCCCCCCCCCCCTCTTCCCTCTCAATAATAACGACATGCATTCTGGTTGTTTACCATCAACAAAATATAGTAATTTGTAATCATCTCAATCAAATTGAACAATTGCTCTGTATCCAACTCATTTGTATTAATTTATGTTCTACAATTATTATTGCAGTATTTCGAAAATTTCATACTGCACAAATAAAGGAGAGTAAAGGGAAGTTTCTGGTACATATTTCTAACACCAGTTGTCTAGGCCTACCCGGACCCTATATATGTGTGCAAGATAACGTGTCATCCAATAATGCATGAACTTTGAACTTGTTAATTGGTTTGTTTGTGTAGCTATTGATTGTTTGGCCCCGCCCAGTCTCCTCACTGTCTGAGTTCTGTATGCAGCCTCCACCCACAAAACCCAATGATATATATCACTTTTTTTTCTCTTTTTTGAAACCTACTAGCTGCTGCAAGCTCAGTATATATACTTAATCTATCTCTTTAGCTTTGCCTTCATAGTAGGAAAGTTTATCTATTTTATCTATCAGTAGTCACTCTAGCTTGTACTTAGCCTAGCTAGTTGTGGTTGCTAATCGTACTGCTCAATCTAAATAAATAGTTAGGGCTGATCCTTCGCATTACTCATCACCAGCTGCGAGGTGCCTTACAACAACCCCCGCCCAGTTTATTGAACACCTTATTTAACATTAATATTTGAGAGATATACAGTGTAAAAACCTCTACCAATTGGCTTGAAATAGTCTTGAAATAATTATCATATATTTTCGTAGAACCTACTGCAGTTCATAATGTTCAGCAGACAACAACAATATCTGCATTCCTATCTTGGGAAGTACCAGAAGAGCGTAATGGAATTCTCATTCACTATATCATCAGGTACTCTCTAAATGGAACCCATCAATTACTACAAACTACTAACAATACCAACTGCTCTATCCCTAACCTCACTCCTGACACACTGGTTCTGACATAACAGTCTCTGCCACTACTGGAGGTGGAGAGGGACCAGCAGTTATGGTGGCTAATATTTTACCTTCAGATTTGCTATCTCTAGAACAAAATAACTCCTGCACATCTGGAGTGTCAGGTTAGTACTAGGACAACTTGTGTCACTTTTATTATATTTTTCCTATTAATAGAGTATGTCATTCCAATAGTCCTTTCTGTGCTGATCACTTTTGTATTGTATTCTCTCATTCTGGTGATAATTGGAGTGGTAGTCTATTGCTGGAAGAAGAGAAAAAACCCTGAAAGGTAAGAATGCTCTTGTCCTTAACAATAATACAAATTATAATAATACAAAGAGAGAAGTTGTCAAGTGATATCACTTCATTTCCTCACAGAACACTACCTCCTGTGAAAACTGAAAAAAATGAAGCTTATGGTCGAGTCACAGTAGAAGAGTCTACATCTCACTATGAAAAAGTCCACCATGAGGAAGCAGTTTAATGAAAGAATTTCGATATGAACTCAAAGTAGCATTTACTAAATAGTTTTTAATAGAGATTCAATAGCTTGATTTCTGAAAATAGTTCTCCCTCATTTGACCCTTTTTATCACATTTTATTATTACTATTCAACAAACATTTGAAATGGTATAATAGTCATAAGAATCATTAGACTTTTAAATTGGATTATAAAAAGCCATCTCATAGCAATTTGATAATAAAATATAAGAAACAAACAAATTGGAGTACCTGACATGTTAAGATTAAGACATAAGCTATTGATGTAACATTGCAATGTCTTCATGACTATTAAGTATTTACCTTGACACTACCTCAAAACATAGACCCAAGTTAAGTTCCTTTTTATATTTAATATACTGACATTAGAATACACATTACCATATATTTGTACAGAAATACAACATGGAAATGTTGATTAAATGCCCACATCTTATATTGAAGGCAATTATTTTATTATTCTAATCTTATCCAGATAAGTTTATACAAAGTCTACCGAATATAATATTTCTAATATAATTAAATTCTTAAGGGTAGACATGTATTCTTTAACAAAATATTATATTCTTGTAATTAAATTCTTAAGTGTAGACAAATTGTGTAATGAACAGTATAGTGAAAAGTGCACCTTCATACCATAACTTGTCCATATGCTGTGAATTCAGTTAAGTTCACCTTCAATCTGTAATAAACACTACAGAGACATGTTAACATAAAAAATCAAGCCATAACAACAACCATCATAAATCAACATTAAATTTCATAACAATACTGAACATGGATTAGAATGAAGGTTACATAGTCCAAATAAAATGACTGCATTATTTATTTTAGATCTTTAAAAACACTATGCATTACAATGATTTTGAGAGAACAATAATTCTGTGTCTGGACAACAGCAGAGAAAACAAAATAAAGGCCAGACATTAATCTTAGCTCAATTGATTACTTCATTCAATGTATAACTCTAATATCATCCACACAATTAATGCTGCATGAATTAGATTTTTGAAATCACATTATTTACAAGTACATGATGTTGAAGTCAAGGAGATGTCACCATTGGTAGTTTATAATTTGCATAATCTTAAAATAAAATTCAGTGCAAAAGTTAGATTGTACTGTTTACAGTTTGAATTAAACTGCTACTATTGCACTTTAAACTCTACAAACTCTTTAAACTTTGCACAAATAACGAAGGCTGAAATGTGCTATATATAGAAGTATTCACTGTAAACCAAAAGGTGTGTAGTTCACACCAAATTAAACGTGAATCACTTGTAACAATAGTCACACCAAAATATGGTGTGATGCGCACACCTCATTGTTTGGGTGTGAAGTACACACCAAACTTAGTGTGAATTCTCACCACAATCACTATGAACTCATACTTACATTAATGCTGAATTTTTTTATGTTACATTGATTCTAGTAATAGCTACATATTATCAACATTTTTTTCCAAAAAGAGATTGGTGTAATCCCAGATCTCATTAATCAGACGACTAAAATCTTAGTCAACTCTCTTATCTAGCACACAAGTGTACAAAACATTTATAAGGTAGATTACAATGATAGCATTGGTTTTTGCCTGCACATAAATATAATTAATGTTCGGAAAAGGGTCCATGCTATTCCATTGAGTGTGAATTTCACACTAAGTGTGCATTTCACACTAAGTGTGAATTCACACTAGGAAAAAAGTGTGAAGGACACACTATGCATAGGTGGTAGGCATTCACACCACCAGTTTGGTGTGAATTTGGTGGGTTTTCATGCTATAATTTTTACAGTGTTCTTTCAGTTTTAGAGTAGACACCAATATGTGATGGGCTGGTTAGTACATTAATAAATAGTAAAAAAATTATAAAGTTTGTTCTTTGTTTAAGTTTGTATAATACTAAAACACTTAATAACTTAACTTAATAGATTAATAAGTTAGTAAGTTGCTCCAAATAGTTATTGGAACACTTTATCAGGACCTCGTTTACATGGTTACTTTCAAAACCACAGTTTAATCACAACTATGCCATGGACAACTGCAGAACAATTGGCTAATTATGGGTTCATAAACATTTACACTTTGTGTCTAAGTTTATTAAATTCTGATGACATTGAAGTTAACGAGATTATTAGAAAGTTAGAACAGAATTATTAGTATAGTTTTACTAATGCAATATTCATTATAGTCAGCATAAAGATGGTCTCAAAATAAACAATGTAATGGAGAAACATTTCGTGGTGTAGGACAATGAAATTCATTGTACTCATTATGGCTACAAATTAAAGTTTATTTCTAACCATATAAAAATCAGAAGAAAAAGCTGGTATGAACTATTTGATGTGCATTTACTAGTATGTAATTAAATAGAATGCTACAACGTTAAATTAAAAAAATGAAAATGTAATTGTGAAGCATAGTGCAGAGAAGGTCATGTAATAATTCTAGTTGAGATCTTTGTGTGTTGTAATGTAGTAATGAGGGCAGGAAGTTCTTTTTTAATTGCTCTCACACACCTCTCATGGGAAAGCCACCTTGTGTCACTTGGCTTAGTAATTTTTAATTCAGGTAAGTTTAGGGCACACTGAATTTCTTTAAGAGATTCAGCCCTTTTGGGGCTATAGTAAAAGAACTTCCATAGGTTTCCCATCATCACAAAAACTTTCTTAATTTCAGGAATATTCTGTGCAGCCTACACTTGCTAGCTGGAGACGATGGCAAGCACAATGGATGTAAACTGCATGAGGAGCATACACACGCATTCGCTTCTGAACTCCAGTTTTGCATCCTGAAAAAGTAGCTGCACCATCATATCCCTGGCCAACCATTTTTTTGCAATCTATCTTATTAGATTCCATCAAACTAACTTCTAGGTATACCTTGTCAGTGATGTTTGCATGACTCCATGATAACCCACAACCACTGCCAATTATTATGTTCTACTGTTTGAAGTTTGGTATAAGGTGGAGCTTATACTTAATATCCCTGGGTGTACTGTACAGATGTTACTCAAGGTATGTTTTGTAAGCTTTGTCAGCAGACAGGGAATCCACCAGTAACTGCTTAGGAGCATGGACGGCTAGGGGCATCAAGGATTGGAATCATGCTACAGAACTTTTGAAGTTGCATAGCGAGTCTACTTGGCATAGAGATGCCACAATGTATTGCAGGATGGCTGAGCAAGGGAAGAAGGAGAGTGTATTGCAGATGCATTGTTCTGCTGTCGCCAAAGAATTGGAAGAGAGAAAAGAAAAAAATAAAGCAGTGTTGCTTAAACTTTTCGATCTCTTTATTTTCTTGCTAAAAATCGTATTCCTCATACTACTTACTACCTTCAATCAATTGCTGGATTTACAAGTAGCCAATGGTGACTTGGTTTTGGATAAGCACATGAAAGGAGCTTTGAATGCTCAATACACATCCAAGTTTTCTACGGTGATGTTACTTGAATGTATTGATTCATGGATTAATTCAAAGTTATTAGAAAGTCTGAAATCTAGTCCCTTTTTTTCAATTTTAGCAGACGAGTGTGAGGATATTAGCACGAAAGAAGAGCTTACAATTTGCTCTAGATGGATCAAGAATGGCAAACCAGAGGAGCATTTTGTCAACATTCTTCAAGTGAAAGCATTGGATGCTGCTACTATTGCTAATACTCTCCAAGTATTTTATATACTTGCTTTAGGACATTTATGATATTAACTTTGATAGAATCCTCTGAATTATTTAGAAGACAAGCTATCTGGGCTTTTTCCATGGCTGATACTGAATTTTATTTGCTGTCAAAAACATTTAAAGTTGATGCTTGATTAATTCCTACAGAAGACACAGTAAATCAATGATTGTTACTGTGAAGTTTGAAGAAATCTCCAGTTTAGATTTCAAAAGACATTGATATTCCCAAAACCTCAGGCTGTAACCCATTCTGATGTAACTGTACAGAAAGTCATACTCTACTTCTTGCTCCACACCTCCACTTTCAAAGCAAGACAAAATTCACGGGTAGCGACAATATTTACTAGTAAATCTTATCACAGGTGCAACAGAATTTCCGGGCAACCGGATTTACTGTGACACTGGACCCTTTCCCTACAATGGAGTTGGTAAAGAGTCTGACTATGCCTGACAAACTTGTTTTTGTTGTCGGTTTATAGGAGAAAATAATATTTGCTAACATAAAAATTGTATTATTTTCATTACAATAGTGCTATACTACTTATCTACAATATAATAAACTGTAAACGTTTACTCGTTAAATCCTAAGCAACTAAACAACTAAGCCAGCAGTTTAGAATTCATCAGACCTAGTTTACACAACTACAGCAAGCAACTTTATTTAAGGATTAGGCTCAATACTGTGCGATAATTACCCTTAATTTGGTTTAATTTTACCTTGACACTACCTCAAAACATAAAGACCTATGTTTATAATTGCTTAAAAGATAGATTATGAGTAGAACAAACAATGTAAGAATGAGGCTATAATATAACTTGTGTTCTGTACACATTACTGTTGATATAACTATGTGTATTGTTTTGTTTTGTTTTGTTTGATAGTTGTTTTCAGATTTAGCAGTACAGTATTTTCTGCTGCACTTTCATCTTTACTTACTATAATAACTTTTAAATCTCTGAACGTACATCGAGTACCTTATTTGTGGTTTTCTTGGGAGATCAGCTAGCTAGCTCTGGTGGTAGCAAACTGCCCCTTTTTGTCTCGCTGATTTTTTCAACACATAAAGGTAAATTGCTGTGTTAGCTAAAATGAGTTCCCACCCACCATTTAGCTAAATAATCACCAAAATCCTTTTAAATGATCACAAGAACACTTATGATACATAATCACTATGAAGTTTACATACAGACACAACTTTGATCAATAAAAGCTGGATATTAAAGATATTAAATACAATTACTTTTGTGTGTTTGTGATGCATATTTTGAAACTTTATTTAATGATGTCCAGATAAGAACGGACATGATATTCAATAAATCTGTACTTTCATTACTTATCATCATCACCAAATTAGGGCAATTACATGGAGCTAAATAACAATATTTTTGCAAATGAATACTCAATTTGTATTGGAAAACCATTATTACCGTATGCTTAGAACAATGAAGAATGTTGAAGGAACATAATTTCCAGAATTGACAATAGTGTGAAGGTAATGGCTAATGATTCATATAAAATAGTATTACCTTGCTAAACATCTTGTACATATGTATAAAAAAAATTGTTATAGACAAAATTGATTATTGAACATAGAGCTGCAACTGTTGGACACCCACAAGCTCATTAGTAATATCCTGATCTGTGCAAAGCTTTACTTCTATGGCATCAGTAGAGACCGTAGGAAGATCAACTTTGAACCAAGGAGGAGAATGGAATGTGCAGCAAGCAGTAGTACAATTCTGCCCATCCCACAGAGCACCATTGTAACTGCCATCACAGAAGTAATTATTTCCTACAAACGAAGGCGGCAGTACAGCGAATGTCCTATCTTGATTGTCACAAGGACATCTGAATGATGGCCCATCATGACCTGCAGCAAATGACCAGATATGCTTGCGGGGATTGCCATGCATTATAGCAAGTCCGTCTACAAATACTTGGTCAAGAGTTCTGTTTCCTTCTTGCATAATTTTGAAAGCATCTACAGCGCCAAAAGCCTGACCTCTCTTGAAATGGGTAAGGACAACTATGAGATGCATTTTTCATGTCTATGTAACCCTCTCTTGAAATGGGTAAGGACAACTATGAGATGCATTTTTCATGTCAATGTTTGCAACTTCAAACCAATGGCCAGGTCCACATTCTGGCTGCAAAATCCATGTGTATCCATGGTTTTTAGCTATTAAAGTATATTCAATAAGTCTTCCAACTGATGGCTTTGACCCAGAGTTGCAGTCGCTGTTTGAAGATTCAAGATAATTTACTGGAATAACAATTGTAGAAGATTTAGAATTTTGTAGAAATATAAGTGTCCTTTTTTATGAGCAGTTAACGCTGTTGCGGACTTTATAGCCGCTAAAGTAGCTACTGGCTGAATGTCTATCCAACCAGTCGTTCCACAACCCGACTGCGCAAGTGGATTTTAGTTTTAGATTACGTCATTGCTGCTAGGGTCAATTCTGCGGAAGAACTGGCCCAGCTAAAGGGAGCGGGAGCACTGCAGTCGTGCGAATAAGAAAAATAGCGCTAGATACGTTTTAGAATGACGTGTATAGGATTAAGCTAAACTCTATTCGCTAAGTTTTGATGAAGACTCTCATAGTTAACATGCACTGTAAACCAAAAGGTGTGTAGTTCACACCAAATTAAGCGTGAATCAATTGTAACAATAGTCACACCAAAATATGGTGTGATGCGCACACCTCATAGTTTGGGTGTGAAGTACACGCCAAATTCAGTGTGAATTCACACCATAATCAGTATGAACTCATACAATGTACTTACATTAATGCTGAATTATTTTAAGTTACATTGATTCCAATATAACATATCAACATATTGTAATCCCAGATCTCATTAATCAGAGGACTATAATAATCTTAGTCAACTCTCTTATCTAGCATTCAAGTGTACAAAACATTTATAAGGCTGGTTACAATGATAATAGCATTGGTTTTTGCCTGCTCTTATCTAGCATTCAAGTGTACAAAACATTTATAAGGCTGGTTACAATGATAATAACATTGGTTTTTGCCTGCACATGAATATAATTAATGTTTGGTAAAGGGTCCATGATATTCCCTTGAGTGTGAATTTCACACTAAGTGTGCATTCACACTAGGCAGAAAGTGTGAAGGATACACTATGCATAGATGGTGGGCATTCACACCACCAGTTTGGTGTGAATTTGGTGGGTTTTCACGCTATAATTTTTACAGTGTGGATTTCTACTAGTCTGACGTGTCGACCCTTTACTTTCCCATTAAATGTAGGCGTGGGGGAAGAAAAAGGTCTGGTGAGAGTTCCACATCGGATTCGTACCCGAGTTACAATAGTGGCGCCCAATCAAATCGCAGTATTGACAATTAGTGGCATTCCATTGAGATTGTACTAATGCGCTCAATTTTAAAGTGAACGTACGTTTCTACACAGTGCAGGCCATCTAGTCGAAGACGAGGAACAAGACTAGAAAATACTGAACAGGAGGCTTTCAACTATGCCTGGAAATGGAATGTATGCCTGAGCAGCACCAAGGTGGTTAAAGTTATTGTAAATAAAGATATTTTTACTGTGTTGCTGTAAAAGTAAGTGTTGTTAGTCAATGTTGTTATTAAATTTGGATGCAATGATGATTATTAAGTGCAGGTATCATAATCGGATATACAGGAGCTGAAAAACTGGATGTGTTGTAGTTGAAAGGGAAAGTATTTTTCAATTAGCGAGCGCTGAGAATCCTGCTGCACTGCCTTATACAACTTTGTTTCAACCAAAACGTTTATAGCTACTCTCTTCTTGAAACAATTGTGAAGTCTTTGTCAATCTGCGCTTCCTTGCCACTGATTTTGAAGTTTATTCAGGTAATTCTGTTATTGTTAACTCTTCATGCCTAATCATTGCTATTAGCTGCTAAACCAGAGAAAAGGGCTACAATGCATGGGTCAACTTCCGTAGTCTGGGATCAGAGACTTTAGATTCTCTGATGCTAACTGAGAATGGAAAGGGTTACACTGTGCACTACAGTTAGATGTAATTTCTGTCCTTTTTTTCTGTAAAAAGAGTCTCCTCGCTCGCCATGCATTTGCGCTGTTCGAGCGCACCACGACTAGTAAGTGATGTGCTTGAGCACCAATGGCGAGCGAGCCTAAAGACTATACTATTTTTATATGAATGATTTTGACTTCTAACACTGAAGCTACTGAAAATAAGGTCCAGTTTTTAAATTTCGCATACACGGTAAAGTGATTTCAGTGCCATAGTAACAACTCTCTGCAACTGCTTGAATTGAAGGAAAACAACAACAAAACAATACACATTATTTAAAAGTTTTCTTTGTGATATTCTTTAGCTAAGTAGTGGTTGTAACACACACAATGCTTTGACACAACTGGACATGCACCTACATAGACTTACCTTCGCGGTAGTCTAGTGGACAATGTATTTTCAAGTAAATACTGTTGCGCACGGCTTATAACCATGACAAAGATCGCATTGATTTACCACCGCCACTAACTCGAATAGAAATGGAAGTCCCTTAAGTTTTCAAGTTTTAACTACACCCGCAAAAGAATTCAAAACTGTAAACAATTCAATTTGTAGGGTGACACGGGTACTGATCAATAAACCTGAGGATTCTGTTTAGTGCAATTTGGGACTGGGTCGAACGCCGAGCGAACACAAAAATACGGAGGGACAAAGTACAAAATGACATACGTACGTCCATAAATATAAATAAACTAGTGGTGTGCTTGAGCACAAATGGCGAGCGAGCCTGATAGTTAGGTAACATAAAAATAATGTTACTATTTTTAGCTTACTTCATTCAAATACTATAATAGCAGTTATGACATTTGATTTCAGCAAACAAATACAAAATCACTCTCTTACCTGATTAATGGCAACTTTTGTAGTATCAAACATCAACCATTCTGATAATCTCTATCACAAGTAACTCTTGAACAAGCTCTCAGCTACGATAAAAAATAAACCAGTGTTATTATTTGTAATTTTAGCCAACAAGTATGGAATTACTACTTACATCATTCTTGAGTATTGATAACTTCTGTAGTATCAAATTGAAGTTACTTTGACCATCTGAATTACCTTCAATTCTTGACAACAAGCTCTCACCTTACAAAAACAAAAGACAATCAATTTTAGCACACAAATACAAAATTACTTTCTTACCTCATTTTCTTGAGCAGTGGTAACTTTTGTAGTACCAAATTTGAGCCAATCTGATTATTTGAATTTACCAGTCACTATTGAGAAGCTCTTAGCTACAAAAAAGAAAGGCCAGAGTTAATTTTGCATATTTAGCTAACAAATATGGAATTACGTACTTATCTCAGCTTCCCTCGAGAAGTAGTAGCTTCCTTAGCATTAATACTACGGCATTCTGACTACCAACGGCTCTTGACAACCTACAACCGGCACTCCGTATCCCCATAAAACGGCGAAGTTTTGAAATTAAGTCTGGAAAAGGGTCTTCAATGCCATAGTAACCGGTCGAATCAACTTTTTGTTTCTTGAAAAGCAAGCGTTTTCGAAGGAATTTTCTCACACTTTAGAGCTTAAGTATAAAGTAAGGTTTGCTTAATGCTGTAGTTTCAGAATAAACTAGAGTCAAGCCTAAAAAGCCGTGTTTTTTTGGAGTAAAAAGTTCCACGCGCGCGCGTTTAAAGAGCATACGTACCATCCATACATACATACATATAACATATACCCGATTTTGCGTGTCTTGAGTGTCTCGCTCGCTAGGCTAGCTCGCCCATTAATAATCAGCGAGCGAGACACTTACAGGGGTAACACCATTGAAAATCGGGGATTTTTGTTGGCGAGCGAGACAGTATTAGGGGTGGATAATGCAAAATCGGGTATATGTTATATGTATATATGTATGTGGGATGGTACGCATGCCCTTTAAACGCGCGCGCGGGGGACTCTTTTCTCCAAAAAACACGGCTTTTTAGGCTTGACCCCAGTTTATTCTGAAACTACAGGATTAAGCAAGCCTTACTTTATACTTAATCTCCAAAGTGTGAGAAAATTCCTTCGAAAATGCTTGCTTTTCAAGAAACAAAAAGTTGATTCGACCGGTTACTATGGCATTGAAGACCCTTTTCCAGACTTAATTTCAAAACTTCGCCGTTTTATGGGGGGGATACGGAGTGCCGGTTGTTGGTTGTCAAGAGCTGTTGGTAGTCAGAATGCCGTAGTATTAATGCTAAGGAAGCTACTACTTCTCGAGGGAAGCTGAGATAAGTACGTAATTCCATATTTGTTAGCTAAATATGCAAAATTAACTCTGGCCTTTCTTTTTTGTAGCTAAGAGCTTGTCAACAGTGACTGGTAATTTCAAATAGTCAGATTTGCTCAAATTTGGTACTACAAAAGTTACCACTGCTCAAGAAAATGAGGTAAGAAAATAATTTTGTATTTGTGTGCTAAAATTGATTGTTTTTGTTTTTGTGGGTGAGAGCTTGTTGTCAAGAATTCAAGGTAATTCAGATGGTCAAAGTAACTTCAATCAGAAGTTATTGATGTAAGTAGTAATTCCATATTTGTTGGCTAAAATTACAAATAATAACACTGGTTTATTTTTTATCGTAGCTGAGAGCTTGTTCAAGAGTTACTGGTGATTGAGATTATCAGAATGGTTGATGTTAGATACTACAAAAGTTACCATTAATCAAGTAAAAGAGTGATTTTGTATTTGTTTGCTGAAATAAAAGGTCATAACTGCTATTATAGTGTTTGCATGAACTAAGCTAAAACATAGTAACAATACTTAGTTTTATTATCAGGTTCGCTCGCCATTTGTGCTCAAGCACACCACTAGTATATATATATATAGGTATGTATGTATGGATTGTACGTGTGCCCTTTAAACACGCGCGCGGGGAACGTTTTTTCTTTAAAAAAACACGGCTTTTTATGCTTGACCCCAGTTTATTCTGAAACTACAGCATTAAGCAAGTCTTACTTTATACTTAATCTCCAAAGTGTGAGAAAATTCCTGCGAAAACGCTTGCTTTTCAAGAAGCAAAAAGTTTATTCGATTGGTTACTATGACATTGAAGACCCTTTACCAGATTTAAATTCAAAACTTCGCCTTTTTTCCGGCTAAGTGCGGCTTGTTACTAGTTGTCAAGAGCCAACTGTAGTCAGTACTAAGAGAGCTATCACTACTTCTGAAAAGTTGTGTAAGCACATAAAGTATTAAAGCTAAGGAAGCTACTACTACTGGAGGGATGCCGAGGTAAGTACGCAATTCCAAATTGCAAAATAACTCTGGCCTTTCTTTTTTATAGCTAAGAGCTTGTTGTCAACAGTGACTGGTAAATTCAAATAGTCAGAAGGACTCAAATTTGGTACTACAAAAGTTACCACTGCTCAAGAAAATGAGGTAAGAAAGTAATTTTGTATTTGTGTGTCTTTTGTTTTTGTAGGTGAGAGCTTGTTGTCAAGAATTCAAGGTAATTCAGATGGTCAAAGTAACTTCAATTTGATACTACAGAAGTTATCAATACTCAAGAATGATGTAAGTAGTAAATCCATATTTGTTGGCTAAAATTACAATTATAACACTGGTTTATTTTTTATCTTAGCTGAGAGCTTGTTCAAGAGTTACTGGTTATTGATATTATCAGAATGGCAGATGTTTGATACTACAAAAGTTACCATTAATAAGGTAAGACAGTGATTTTGTATTTGTTTGCTGAAATCAAATGTCACAACTGCTATTATTGCATGAAGTAAGCTAAAACATAGTAACATTTTATGTTACCTAACTATCAGGCTCGCTCGCCATTTGTGCTCAAGCACACCACTAGTAGGGGTGGATAAGGCAAAATCGGGTATATGTTATATGTATGTATGTATGGATGGTACGTATGCCCTTTAAACGCGCGAGTGGTAAACTTTTTTCTCCTAAAAACACGGCTTTTTAGGCTTGACCACAGTTTATTCTGAAACAACAGCATTAAGCAAGCCTTAAACTTAAGTTCCGAAGTGTGAGAAAATTCCGGCGAAAATGCTTGTTTTTTCAGGACACAAAAAGTTGCTGAGACCGGTTACTATGGCATTGAAGACCCTTTTCCAGATTTAATTTCAAACTTCGCCGTTTTAGGGGGGATACGAAATGCAGATTGTTTGTTGTCAAGAGCCATTGGTAGTCAGAATGCTAAGGAGGCTATTATTACTCTAGGGAAGCTGAAGTAAGTACGTAATTCTATATTTGTTAGCTAAATATACAAAAATAACTCTGGCCCTTTTCTTTTATGTAGCTAAGAGCTTGTTGTCAGCAGTGACTGGTAAATTCAAATAGTCAGAATGGCTTCAATTCAATACTATGGAAGTTACCACTGCTCAATGAAGTAAGAAAGTAATTTTGTATTTGTGTGCTAAAATTGATGGTCTTTTGTTTTTGTAGCTGAGAGCTTGTTGTCAAGAATTCAGGGTAATTTAGATAGTCACAGTAACTTAAATTACTACAGAAGTTATCAATACTCAGGAAATTGAGGTAAGTAGTAATTCCATATTTGTTGGCTTAAATTACAAATAATAACACTGATTTTTTTGTTTATTGTAGCTGAGAGTTTGTTACTGGTAATTGAGATTATCGGAATGGCAGATGTTTTATACTACAAAAGTTAACAAATCAGGTGAAAGAGTGATGTTGTATTTGTTTGCTGAAATAAAAGGTCATAATATAACTGCTATTATAGTGTTTACATGAACTAAGCTAAAACATAGTAACAATACTTATTTTTATGTTATCTAACTATCAGGCTCGCTCGCCATTTGTGCTCAAGCACACCACTAGTTTATTTATATGTATGGACGTACGTATGTAATTTTGTACTTTGACCCTCCGTATTTTTTTGTTCGCTCGGCGTTCGACCCTGTCCCAAACTTCACTAAACAGAATCCTCTGGTTTAGCGACCATTACCCGTATCACCTTAGAAATTGAATTGTTTATCGCTTTGAATTGTTTTGCGGGTGCAGTTAAAACGCAAAAACTTATGGGAGCTCCATTTCTATTCGAGTTAGTGGCGGTAGTAAGTTAATACGCTATTTGTCACAGTTATAAGCTCTACTCAACAGCATTTACTTGAAAATTCATTGTCCACTAGACGAACCACGAAGGTAAGTCTTGCGTAGGTATGTTCAGTTGTGTGAAAGTATTGTGCGTTACAAACAGTTGCGGGGATCGGTTACTATGGCATGTGGTAAAGGGTCTCTAATACCATAGTACCACTGGCTGCAGCATTATGTGACATGAAGAGTAATTTTTGTACAGTTTTGAACGTAGCCCATCTTTAGCTAGTAACCAAGCTCAGTATCCTTTTGTGTAGTAGCTACTACTCAATAATTGATGGTTCAATGTTAACATACTTTGACTTAGTAACAGTAGTTTTGTGCAAGCCTAGTTTTTTTCTAGTCAATTCATCGATTAACAATTTGCAGTAATAGATTCAATGTGACTAATTCCGTATAAAGCCAGAAATTTAATACCGTATTGATATTTTCATAGGAAGGAAGTGAAATAGTTATTGTGTCCTACTTTTTATATAGATATCTCAAAAGCTTTCTTTTTATCATCAACCTTCAATGACAGACTTAATTCATTTCTTCTAGTAACAACTGTGTTTTTAATATAATCATGAACATTTATTCATAAGTAACCAATATGAATAAAAGTAGACTTGTCCTATAATGGGGTGTGGTTTTTCTCACTCAATAAATTCGGACATGTTCAATCTTACTCTAATGGAACCCCACTCTCCGAAATATTGGCAACGCCCCTAAGAGCTGTGCTTGTACACCAATGGCGAGCGAGACTGTAATTTATTAATTACAACTGGATTTAAATCTTAAATCTGAGAATGGTTAAATTTTACAGCTAATTCTTGAGGCAAAAGCACTAGCTATTATCACAATAAAATACATTAATTTATTATACTCAAGTCAGGCTTTATAGCACTCAATTGAGCCATCACAATTAGTCTTGACTTTATAAACCTATTTGAATTCTCTGCACTGTTTAAAATGTTGTCAGCTCCAACACTCAACTGCCCTTGAGAGACTTTGTTCTTACATATATTCTGAATTAGTTACTGTTCAGGCAAAACACAAGCAGACAAAAGCCTATATTCCACACATATATAACCCATCTATACAACATAACAAAATGCTGATTGTTTCTGTCAGGTCTTGTCTTCTTCATGTATTATCTTCTTTTTTCTTACTACAGATACTGGCCCCACATCTTCTTCCTCTATAATCTAACCTCCACAGGAGCATCTGAATAACTAGGGACCTGCCGCAACTGATGATAAGATCATATAGAGTGACCACAACAGAAATTTCTAAAATTATCTGTAAGGAACTGAAAGAATATAATATGCAGCATATGAACCAGTTACAGTAGGAGAGTTTACATCTCACTATGAAACCATTAAACATGAAGAATCTGTTTGCACGGTAAAGTTTTAAACAAAGCACTTCGATAATATTTGTAAAGAAGAAGATTAGCTCGAATAATTTAGTCTACTATATAATTAACCACATTTTCTGTTAAATTAAAAATAATCTTTAAACCAAAAAAAACCTGAAAAAAAATTAGCATTTCAGTGTGTCTCATCACACTTGTCATTTTCAGATTGTTAGAGACAAAGAAGTGTTTTGGATTACTGTTTTTTTTAAGTTAAAAGAAATGTGTTGCTAAGATATGATAGTTAGTGTTTACTAGAGCTTGACTGTTTTGTTTTTACACAAGGACTAGATATGGCAGCAACATATGGAAACTGTAATGTTTGTGGTAGCTAACATCACCGTTTAGGTAAAGTACAAGGTCTGGAATGTATGCATGTAATTTTAACTTTTTTTCTGATTGTATAAAGTACAAACATTGACACAGAAGAATCGTAAATGTTGTAGTAACACATGACAGTCGGGTAAAGCTATACCAACTCAGCCAAACTATCACGCAGAAACCACTAACAAAAAAAAAGGGAAAGATACAAAAATATCTCCAGACTTGAACATACTGACTCAGACCTGTCCCCTATTCCCAGTATGCTGAAGATCCCTATCAGTAATCAGTCTCAAATTCAACCAAAATGATACAGAACTTAAGAACAAAGTACAATTACAGAACATAGAACAGAACTAAAATAGCTAAATGATATGCAAAAGCAAGCAAGAACTATAAAACAATATGAGTAAAATGAGAGAGTTACAAGTATATATGTGATTGGAATGAAATGGGGATCTTTTAAGATTAGGGCAGGCAATATAAAAGTAAAGTTAGAATAGAATAATTGTTTGTATGAAAGTTGAGCAGGTACACTAATTAATAAATAGATAGTCCATTAGCACCCACAGCTAAATTAGTCCACAGAAACATTAGTTGTGGAGTGGGGCTGCTCCTAATGTAAGCTATCTTGTGAGAGTTACATTTAAGAAATGCTCTACTAGTGAGAGGATATCTACCTGGAACGTACACATACACTGTTATAGTAATGCCAATACACCAACTCCAGTGATGTCACCAATATTTGAAATATGTGGTAAAAGATACTAGTAATGCCGGAAGTATTCGATAAACTAAACATTCAAAATCATAGTTTTACATTATGTTTATCAGAATCAAGAAAATATTATAGAATAATATTATTTAAGTTTTTTGGCTAGTTTCAGTTAAGCCACAATGAACAATAAGAATTGCAGGCCTATACTAAAAAACTGATTGTAAAGTGAAAAACAAAACTTTTAATTAAAGTTGTGAATGTGTTGACAGTTGCATGAAAGAGGAAGGCGGAAATGTACTATATATATATGTTTTAAATTATTCTTTCAGTTTTGAAGCAAAACATCAACATGTTGTGATTGGCTGATAGTACATAGATAAATAGTAACAAAATTAAACTGCAGAACAATTAGCAAATTATGGGCTCATAAATTATATATGGAGACTTTGTTTCTTAGTTTCTTTAATTCTGATGACATTGAAGTGAAGAAATCATTAGAAAATTAGAACAGAATTATTATTGCAATTGTTACTATTATTTTCAATATTGATTAGAGCCAGCATAAAGTTGGTCTCAGAACAAACAATGCTAATTTCTAATGAAGAAACATTCCGTGGTATGGGACAATAAAATTCATTGTACGCATTATGGTCACAAAAGTTCATTTCTAATCATATAAAAATTAGAAGAAAGTAAATTATTAAATTTTAAAATTTTAAAGTGATAGTGAAGTATAATACAGAGAAAGTATAAATAATTTGGTTGAACTAGATTGGGATTTTATTTGGAGGAAGCATAGAGCTCTTGCATGTATTTATGCTAAAACAGTATCCACCCCATTGATCACAGCATAGGTGTTGACTTGTAAAAAGTTTGTGAAAATTGGCAATAATAATAATTATTATTGTCATTAATACTATCATTAATTTTACTTGTTCATTTTCATCTTATCTTATACAATATACTAGCAGTGACCACAACACAACAAAGTATTAGTCTGCATTTGACCAAAATATGCTAAATATAAATGTTTAAAGAGCCATTTCCTCTATAAACAGTACTAGCTGTTCTCTTTGACACCACAATATTCCTGAAGACCAATAGCATACTTAAAAGCTTAGCTGAAAACTCATTCAGTTTGCTATTCTGCGAGTCTTAATAGCTATATCAGTGTAAAAAGCCTAAAGAAGTGGTAAAAATAAATATGGTGGCTAATACACTTACGCTTAAAAACAACAGCACAGAAGGCGATAGTATTAAAAATTGTCCATTCCAGGAAAAAAACTCTTAGGGGACAGCCCATCACGCGCCCATCACGCGCCCAGTGCCGCCGTAATCCGTACTGTTTCTGTTTTCACGAATAAGAACGCGTTTAGGTACTTCGTATTTGCGCGACCGGGTAACTACTTCACAAAATAAAAGTATAGACATACTCTTGAGGTAATCTTGCTAGCTAAATGAGTTCAGATCTGCAGAATGGATCATTTATGCTGTTCAATAAAAATCTGGTAACAAATCAAGACTTATAGTAGTGGAAAAGAAAAAGAAAGAATTTGTATAAAATTTGTTTATCTCCATTTTGCATGTACTCAGTTTACAGTATGATTTTACTACTATTGGCTCTGATTTCAACTGCAACATATGAAGTAAATGGACAATGTAAGTGATTATTATTAAAGATAGCTACTAGTGCAGACTCACAAAGCTGATGGTTTCAATATTAAACAAAATAAATTAATTATGAATTCTGACTAGCTTGTGATTTAATACTGAACTTATAGCTATTTCTGATTTTACCACCATCTTTGAAGATTCATTTGTAATATTCATAAGTCAAAGTAGTACCGCAGTTCTCTTTCTAACAATACAGGCACTCCTTAATGACTCACTCATTGCTGTATTGGTTGGGTATCAAGGTGCTGTACTGGTTGGGGGACAAGGTGCTGTACTGGTTGGGGGACAAGGTGCTGTACTGGTTGGGGGACCAGGTGATGTACTGGTTGGGAAACCAGGTGCTGTACTGGTTGGGGGACCAGGTGCTGTACTGGTTGGGGGATGGGGAAACAGGGTGTACTGGTAGGGGACATAAAAGATGCGTACTGGTTGGGGGGCCCGGTGCTGTACTGGTTGGGGGACCAGGTGTGTACTGGTCGGGAAACCAGGTGCTTTGTACGGTGGGGACCAGGTGTTGTACTGGTTGGCGGGACAGGTGGTTTGTACTGGTTGGGGGGACCAGGTGGCTGTACTGGTTGGGACCAGGTGTGTACTGGTTGGGGGAAAGGGATGCTGCTGTACTGGGTTGGGGAAACAGGTGCGGTACTGGGGGGTTGGGGGATCAGGTGGTGTACTGGTTGGGGGACCAGGTGGTGTACTGGTTGGGGGATCAGGTGGTGTACTGGTTGGGGGACCAGGTGGTGTACCGGTTGGGGGATCAGGTGGTGTACTGGTTGGGGGACCAGGTGGTGTACTGGTTGGGGGATCAGGTGGTGTACTGGTTGGGGGGCCAAGTGGTGTACTGGTTGGGGGACCAGGTGGTGTACTGGTTGGGGGACCAGGTGCTGTACTGGTTGGGGGACCAGGTGCTGTACTGGTTGGGGGACCAGGTGCTGTACCGGTTGGGGGACCAGGTGGTGTACCGGTTGGGGGATCAGGTGGTGTACTGGTTGGGGGACCAGGTGGTGTACTGGTTGGGGGGACAAGGTGCTGTTACTGGTGGGGGACAAGGTTGGGGTGACAGGTTGGGGGACCAGGTGCTGTACTGGTTGGGGGACAAGGTGCTGTACTGGTTGGGGGACCAGCTGCTGTACTGGTTGGGGGACTAGGTGCTGTACTGGTTGGGGGACAAGGTGCTGTACTGGTTGGGGGACCAGGTGCTGTACTGGTTGGGGGACAAGGTGCTGTACTGGTTGGGGGACTAGGTGCTGTACTGGTTGGGGGACAAGGTGCTGTACTGGTTGGGGACCGGTGGGGTACTGGTTGGGGGACCAGGTGCTGTTATACTGGTTGGGGGACCAGGTGTTGTACTGGTTGGGGAACCAGGTGGTGTACTGGTTGGGGGACCAGGTGTTGTACTGGTTGGGGAACCAGGTGGTGTACTGGTTGGGGGACCAGGTGTTGTACTGGTTGGGGAACCAGGTGCTGTACTGGTTGGGGGACCAGGTGCTGTACTGGTTGTGGGACAAGGTGCTGTACTGGTTGTGGGACAAGGTGCTGTACTGGTTGGGGGACAAGGTGCTGTACTGGTTGGGGAACCAAGTGCTGTACTGGTTGGGGGGCAAAGTGCTGTACTGGTTGGGAAACCAGATGCTGTACGAGTTGGTAAAAAGTGTGACTATGCCTAATAAACTTGTTTTTGTTGTCGTTTATAGGAGAAAATAATATTTGCTAACATAAAGATTGTATTATTTTCCTTACAATAGTGCTATACTGCTAATTGGCGAGCGAGCGTAGCGAGCGAGACACTTACAGGGGTAACACAATTGAAAATCAGTATATTTACACTCTTTACTTGGCTTAATTAAAAAAACTGAGTTTTTTTAGTAGCTGTGTGTTTTGTTTTTGGCAGGAGCTGCTTGTCACTTAGATTGTACTACAGACTATCATACTCAGGAAAATAATGATAAAAAGTGATTTGGTATTTTAGCTAAAATTAACTGTCAATGGCTACACTTGTACATTTAGAAATTAATGGACTGAATAATGCCTTCCTAATAATAACTAAGACATTAATTTGAACTCATTGGATACATATAAACATATGTGTGACTTGTAGCCTATTATTGTGGTGTTCTGAAAATTTTTTTGCATACAGCTCTTGTAGTAGCAAAAGTCAACTTTTATTAGTATAAAAATAGTATTTTAACTATTTATCAAGTTCTGGCCATTCATAAAAACTAAATTTGAACTTTCTCACTTAAACCGGTCTAGAAAGAAGCAAAGGGAAGGCCAGGAAATCGAACCCAGGACCCCTGGCTTCAGCCACCAGTACTCTTACCACTGAGCTACAACAACCCACAACTTCCAAGATCTTCATATTTTTATATTTATACTTTTATTGTAACTAGTTGTTTGAATTACTTGTGCAGATTGCCATTTAAGCTAAAGTACAACTAATACTTAATCTGTTCCTTAAGTTTTCGTTTTAGATTAAACTACTTGTATTTAATATATATATATAAGTAACCATATTGTCTGTGTGTCAGTCAGTTAGCCATATAAAAATATTCAAATAAGCAAATTTTCAATTATGATCATATTTGACAATATTCTATATTTTAAATAACTATCAGGTTGAGTCAAATTTTGAAAGCTTCAAACGAAATCTCTCTTTTTTTGTTATGTTAAAAATATATATTTTTTTTTATCAGAGGAAATCAACCTATAAAAATAATAATTAATAGTTCATAACCTCATGTATAGCATAATACAGAAGTCTATTTATTAAATATCTGTTTACAAAATATGCAGCAAGGACTCTTGATTAATACTACATGTGATGCCAAACTTGGCTGTGTGCCACTAAATGTTAAGATTTTGTAGTTCTAACAGAAAAACATCTTCCAAGTAGTTTCATAATTTTAATACTTGTATAGCTAAAATGTATAAAAGGCATAGCATTTATTAGTTATTATAAGGAGTCCAGATCTGTTAATATTATTTAAGTAACAGTGTTAAAAGACAAATAGGCATATTTGATCTTCGGCCAATTGTAAGTGACAGTACAAAAATATAATTTGTATGCAGTAAATAAAAATAATGATAAAAAGAATGGTATTTCTGCACATATTTGAAATATTTCTTACAAGGTAAATTAGACTAAAACTAATTAAAGTGAAAAAAATTGTTCCAAATTTATTTCAAAATGAATGAGGTATTCCTAATAACTACATCAAACCTTAATAAAGGCCTGAACCTCAAATTATATTATTACTATCAAAATGGTAATGTTTGTCTATCACACAATGAGCAATATCGTGTTAATTTTATTTCAAGTAATTGCCAGTAATTTTTACATCCAGTATCTGATGTAAGCTTTTGAGGTTCTTAGTATTACTAAGCTAATGGCTATAATAGTCATACTGTTTAGTTAGCCTCCACAATACATTATAAAATATCTCCTTTCGGATCCTTGGAACGAACTCCTTGGATAGCAAAATCTGGGACAGGTTATTTCTTCCTTGATTATTATAAGTTCAAACCACTAGTCTAATGTTTTATTAATCAAACATTTCAGCTGCTACTCAGCTAACCATCATGAGTGAAACATAAATATAGTAATTGCTAGAAATGATACCGTAACTACGTTGAAGCTATAAAATATGTTTGGTGGTTTAGCAACACCTCAAGCTATGATGTTCTTGTACACCCCAGGAAGTATCCCAGTGTCCCTACTCATAGCATTGTTGCCCTGTTGCGCTATATAGCCAAAACAACAGCCAAAACATTTGATGTAATAAAACATTTATGACTAGTGGTTTGAACTTTAATAATCAAGTATGTCTATACCTAGTCAAACTAATATATATTGTCCAGGTTATTTCTTAAGCAGCTCAAGCATGATTCCTTAGCTGAAGATAAAGTCTTCAATGTCAGTCTAGATTATTAAGTTTAAATTTATTGATGGCTTGTGTGAATGTTTTTTTTCCTCTTATCTGAAGAAACAAATTCAGAACTACTATAAATTCGGATAAAATAGAAATTATGCAGAAGTAAATACTGTAAATGTAATTGTTAATCTTTAGTTATTAATATTATTATGTATATCAATACTTTACAATACTGTAATGTTTCAGGTGCTATTACTAATGTCACTGTACAACTTGATGATTACCATCCACAATTAGCTGATCGTGATAACCTGCAGTTGATAATAGAAGGAATAACTACAGGAGGTCAAGCTACATCAGTGACTTGGAGAAGAAATAATGTTATTGTTGATAGAAATACAAGACTGGCAGGTGGTCGTGCATTTTATGATGGAGGAGGAGAGACTATTGTAGGTACTGGATCATGTGAGAGTCACATGTATAGAGTTGCTCTACTAGTGACTGGACGCTTACCTGGAACTTACACATACACTGTTAGTAATGCTAATACACTAAATCCAGTGACATCACCAGTATTCACAATACAAGGTAATAACAAATAGTATTCAGTGCTATTATAATATTTCCAAATGTATATATACCATAGTTGCTGTGGTAACTGCAATGGATTAGGAAATCAAACCATAACTTTGTACCTCAAACAGTATTTAGATTGCACAAGAAGAGTTGTTGTTGTTTCTTGAAATAATAGTGTGAAATGCACAAAATAATATCATGGTATTTGTAATAGACTATCATAGTCCTTTCACATGAAGGTAACTATATTATTTTAATTGTACGACGCTTTTCTTGCGAATGGTCACTCCATCCCGTCTGAGTGTAGCAAGAAAGCCACACCTTTTATATATGTTAACATTTGCTCCACATGCACTTGTAATACATAATCATGAGTGGATTACTTGCAAGTATAAACCCACAGCTGTGTACTTAAAGTTAGGTGAATATCACTAGGCTTTAGAAACATCAAACCATCTAGTTTTTCATAATATAGTGTCTTCCATGTACATCATCAACTAATATATTAATTTTGCATTTAATCTACTTCATTCCAGATCCATATCCTCCTACTAATATTGTATTGAGACAGATTAGTAATAGGAGAGTACAGGCAACCTGGACTCCTCCAACTAGTTTCTCTGGAGCTACATATCGTGTGTATATAAACACTATGAATGTCAATACTGGTGGTACTGAAGTGACTGGAACTACTTACACAACTGAGACTGTTACTACTTCTACTGTTACTATTCGTGTGAGAGCTACTACTGGCACATATCTGAGTGTACCAGCTGTGTCTCAAACTCTGACTGTTATAGGTAAGAAGGGATTTGAAATATCTAAGTTTATCAACACAATCTTTTTGTAATGATATTTATTACAGTGAATTCAAAAGTATAGCACTTGCATAATTATTTTAGTATTATAGATAAAATTATTGCTTAGTAATTTTAAATGAAATGCTGCGTAATTGGCAAGTGAATTGAGCAAGAATGATCAGATTAACATAATCTAAAATCAGGAATTTTTTATATGTTTGGATATACGTATGTCACTGTTGTACTCTGACCCTTTGCTTGGTGGTCTACTCTTTACCATACTTAACTAAACTGAATTCTAAAATTTATCAATCTTTACCTGTACCTGGATCATTTAGGGATATGTAATCATTCACTCCTTTGAATTAGTTTGTCTCTAGCATGATCTGACACTATTTATTCTTACACATTTACCACAGTTCATTTTCAATTAAAATTAGTGGCAGTGGTAGGTTATCTTGGTTATTGCACTGTTTGTCATAGCTGTACATCCAGTATTGCTCTTGTTAAAAAAAACCCATTCAATATTTAACGAGAAAAAAATACAATTTAAGTATTGTTTTGGTATATCTAGTACATAAGTGTGTGTGTGTGTGTGTCATGTGTGTGTGTGTGTGTGTGTCATGTGTGTGTGTGTGTGTGTGTCATGTGTGTGTATGACAGAGTTGTGTGTTGTTTTGCGGCTACATGTACTGCTTTGCTAAATAACGGCACATAATACATTTTCCTGCTTTTTACAGCTTTTTAGGTTTCCCCCAATTTTCTGTAGTAAGCAAGTGGCTCAAAACTGAGCTATACTTTCTTAGAAATTCTTGTTGTTTAGAAAGTTGCAGCGCGTGGTTACTATGTATTGATAACCCTTTACCATAAATAATTTCAACAAAAGCAGCTATTCGTTTTTAGCTGAGTGATTTTTGTCAGGAGCTTCCTATCATTAGATATCAGAATATAAATGATCACTTCTCATGAAAATTGAGGTAAGAAAAAAATTCCATATTTTTTTTAGCAAAATTTAATTTAAAGCGCAAGCTATTTAGATATACATGAAGTGCAAGTATTTAAACTTGTCACTTGTGTACAATGGCTCACAGACCATTTTTGCTGCAACACATCTCTATAATAATAATTGAAGCACCAAAGGTGCAAACCCTCAGCACTAACGTACACTAGATAGTTATTTAGTGAAGCTGATGTTAGCTTTGCATTTTTTAATGTGATAGTAAATCAACATTCCCATAACTGTAAACAATTTATCCAATAACTACCATAGTACTTATTCCTGAAAATGATTTTTTTACCATTATTGAATTATATACATGTGACATTATTAGCTACAAAGAATAGAATAATTATATTTTTGCATGTACTATTATTCCTAATTTTCTAAAAACTATACTTAGTTTTACATTGTGATCTAAATTGATAATGTAACAACCATGTTTCAAAGTAACATTAACTTATATTATATAGATGTATTGCCACCAACGATATCTTCATCAGTGACTGCTACATCAGCTACTCTGTCCTTCTCTCAACCTACCAATAGTTTACCAGTAGATGTGTACACAGTTACATTAACTAGTACTACTTGTAATGGAGTCCCTACTAGAACAGAATCTACTACCAGTAACTCAGTAACTATTGGTAGTCTGGAGGCTGGTATTCAATACTCTGTTGTAGTTACTGGTAGAAATAATTCAGCTGAATTAGAAGGCAATGGAACTACCACTCTGACTACCACAGAGACAGGTAAGCATTGACACAATTGCAAACAAACTGTATTGAGTGCTGGATTATTTCACAGCTCCTACTGGTAGTCCTGGAGTACCTACTGCTAGTGTAATAATGTCCACAAACATTACTCTCACATGGACAGAGATAGATTGTTTGGACAGAAATGGAGTCATCACTAGTTACATAATTCAGTATGGAGAAGGAACTAATAGAGACATAACAATCACTACTCCATCTAGTGCTACCACTCATCTAATTACTGGCCTCAAGCCCTTCACTCAGTACACCTTCACTGTAGGTGGAGTCAACAGTGTCAATACTGGACCTTTCTCCAATTTAAGTGAAATTATAAGAACAACTGAAGATGGTAACTATTATCTTGAAAACTTGCCATTAGATTTGTTTTTAGATGTGTTTATTTCGTTTTTGTGAAGGAAATAGATTTTAGTTTAAAAACTTAAAATAGAGTTACACATTACTGTAGCTCTCACTAACTGGAATTAAACTGACACCAAATAGCAAAAGATCTATGCAAAGTGATTCCTGCTATCGATAATCATACATGATTCTATTACTTGAATTGCTGTTAAAATTGCTGTTGTATAAAACTGATATACACAATGAAAATTACATAATCCATCTTATACATTCTTTTTGACCCAATCTTTTAGTACAACAATCTTTTATAATTATACTTTATTTATCTTTTCCAGTTTTATAATATAATTTTCTTATAAATTTAAGTTGTTAAAGTTCTATTTGAATTTATGGTAGCACGAAATTTAAGTATGTCCTAGTTAATTATCCACCTTTTTTATTTATATCACAGTTCCTTCTGGTAGTCCTGGAATACCTACTGCTAGTTTAATAATGTCTACTAGTATTACCCTCACATGGACGGAGATAGATGTTTCTGAAAGAAATGGAGTCATCACTAGTTACATAATTCAGTATGGAGAAGGAACTAATAGAAACATATTAATCAATACACAGTCTAATGATACCACTCATCTAATTACTGGCCTCAAGCCCTTCACTCAATACACCTTCACTGTAGCTGGAGTCAACAGTGTGGGTACTGGACTTCTCTCTAACACTAGTAGTGATATCAGAACTTTTGAAGATAGTAAGTTTTTTTATGTGAAATAAGCTGTTTGATATTATTTAGTAATACATCATGAATATACGTCTTCACCATGTTATAAATGAAATGGACAACTGCACACAGTATTACATCTGTAAGTATGTTAGTGAAGTCTGAGTGAGGTCTAGACACCTGCTTTTTATTTCCCTATTTTGCAGTTTTTTGTTTTGCTCAATTGAATGACCTACGTTGCTTCTCTAGTCACCCATTTTGCTTCCATTTTGCTTTCCAGGAACCATTTTAAGTAATTAGCTAATTTTAAAAGTAAGACTTACTTACAGCCATAATATGTGTAGAAACTGAGAGCGAGCATATAAAAAAACATATATAGAATTACTTACCATACTAAATATAGCTTCTGTTACAAATAATCAACTACCAGTAACTCTTAAATTAAGACTTGCTTATAGTTGCATAGTATAAGAAAAAGTGAGGGAAAGCATAAAAATCAAATTTTTTGGAGAAAAACCAACACATTCACTTACAGTTAAGATACCACATGCCATCCATCCATACACAACATATATTATTATACCTCCAACATATTAGAATTTCAATTATCCACCCGTGATACTATGTGTAACCAACCACCAACTTCACTATCACTAACCTCACTCCTAACACACTGGTGTCTAACATTACAGTCTCTGCCACTACTGGAGGTGGAGAGGGTCCAGCAGCAGTTATTACAGATAATATTACTACTCTTAGTAGACCAGGTTAGTCATGAATACTTTCATAGAAATTATTATAATGTGTTGACTGTAATTCATCAGCAAATAGTTATTAACGTAGGTAAAAAACATAGTTATACTTAATGAAAGATTAAATAAAAAGCTGTGAATTTTGTGCAAATAAATTCAACTATAAGCTTGGTCACTATGTAGTGGGAAAATATATTTAAAACTATTGGTATAATAATTTCAATGATGCAAGCAGAACTATGAAGATATCACTTGTTCAAAATTATTTGTATTATTAAATAGCAAAAGTGCAAAGTGTCACAGTAAGGATTCTCAGCTCAACTTCTGTTCAAGTGTCTTGGACCATTGCTGAACTTGTAGGAGTGTCTAATATTGTAGTTTACTATAGAGAGACACACAACAATGAAGAAATGATGGTAACTGTTCCCTCTTCAGTTTCTTCAGTTGTAATTTCATTAGTGACTGACAGACAATACATTATAGAAGTGTCTGCTGTATCAGTAGTTAATGGAATATCATTATCAGGATACAGGACTAGTTATGGTCCACTAGCTTTATCTAATGTTCCTGGAAGCTCTCAACAACAAGGAATTTCAAGTAATTGCTGTTAATATCGAGAGTGCTTAAGCTGTTGCAATGTTATGCCACGCTTTTAAGTTTATCAATAATGTGTAAAAATTAGTGAATAATGATTGAACGCAAAAAATATTTAAGTTTCTAAATACAATCAATTTGAAAGGATTATGTTGTTATAGATTTACTTTCTTTATGTTAAGTATGATATTGTAGCATGTCGGGCCCTCTGCTTTTTTGGCTAGGTCCACCCAACAATGCTATACTAATTTTCTTGTCAGTTCAAGTTTTAACTTAATTTTGATAAATCCCAATAAAGATAATGGAGAGAGTGTGTCTCAATCAGAGAGTCTGACCCCCTGACTGTCCCTGGTCAGCCCTTTTATAGACTGCCAATGGGATCACAAGAAAAGAAAAGAAAATGTAAAACTGACCAATCAAAAAGAGGATAATGAACAATTAAACTAACCAATCAAATGAGAGAACAAACATTCACACAAATTGTAACAAGTAACCTAGGCAACATAAAAATGAGACATAAAATACAGCTGCTACTATAACTACTGAAACTAACACACAAACAACATGCAAACATACATAGAGAATAAATGTCTGGCAATTAGTTAATAATACTGTTGTGGGGTGTGGTCCACACATAGCAGATCATTCTAATGCTAGAATTCTTTACTTTATCTAAAACAAATTGATTTTTTGTAAAGCTCATAAATTAAAATTATAAACTATGTCCTTTTTAAATTTACTTTCTTAACCAGATTCATTTAATTAAGTATTAGCTACTGCCATCTATGCTCAAGGTATGGGCATAGGTAGCTGAAATTAATTGCTTTTTCTTTTTGTACATGCTTGATCAAGCCTGACATTATATATTTATGTACTTTTTCATATAATTGAATTTGCAAACTTCTTCAGTATTACGGTTATTCTCAGTTTCAGTTTTAATGTAATATATTACTAGAAATATAAATTAATATTAACATGTGTACTCAGGTCTAGCTGTTGCCATAGTGGTAACTATGGTTGTCACTATGGCATTCTGCACATTATTTGGAATAATTGGAATTGGAATTTATTGCTGGAGAACAAGAAACAGTAATGAAAAGTAAGTTGGCACAAATTCAGATTTACTATTGTTTTTTGCTGCTGTTATTTATCATAATAATACTAGAAAGAGCATAAACATACACACTAAGTTAGTCCAAATGTAACCGCCATTGTGGATTTCACTTACATTGTCTAGAAATACTTCTAATATTCAAACATACCTTCCATTTTTATCACACATATTATAGTATATGTTATATCTTATAGTTATTTTAAAATCTCAGGTTATTAACTTAATACTTTGCACATAGAATATTGAAACTTGAATTCAATAACTATTTCAATTTCAGTCTCACATTATCTACATAGACACATGTGTCCATGAGAGTTGTATATCAGTCACTCAGTGTCAGTCAGTCAGTCATCAGAACTCAATAAGGGAAGAATCAATAATATTGTATGAAGCATTAGACTGTTGTAACAGCGTTAAAATAACTTTAAGAATAATGTTCCACAATTACAAGAAAAATCATTAAGTAGCTACTGTCAATTTTATAGTATTAGAAAAAAAATTCATATATCATGAGAAAATATAAAATGTTATTATGGCAGGTCTACCACAATGGAGATGGAGGAATGTGCAGCTTATGGACAAGTTACAGTTGAAGAGTCCACTTCTCACTATGAAACTGTCAAACATGAGGAACCTGTTTACAATTAATAAACATCACATCATTGTTAAGTTTTATAACAGTAGCAGATAAATTAGAACTACATAACATTGTAATTGCATATCTGTAACCACTGAGTCTAATGCTATACATTACATTCAACTGTTGGAACCTTAACTCATTGAATACTATGGGGAGAGTAAGGGTGGGGGTTCCAAAGACATGTAAAAACATGTATTTGGCATCTGATTAAATGCATCAAATTTATATTTTTCTTGACTATAATATACATAAATACTATTAATTGTAATTAATTAAGTAAAATTATGAAAACATTTTTTTATTAAATTTAATTGTAGTCAAAATAATGCGAAAAATGGGCATGGCAGGCTCTGGACATTTGTCCATGTGGGAACATTGTTTTCTTAAATTGATAATAAAAACATTAATATATGGTTTACATATCCTCAGTGGAGCAGCCCCACCCCTCAACTACAGGCTAGCTGTGGACTGATTTAGCTGTAGGTGCTAATGGACCACCTATTCACTAATTAGCGTACCTTCACTGCATTCACACAAACAATTATTCTATTCTAACATTACCTTTCTCATGCCTGCCCTTATCTTATACAATCCCCATTCCATTCCACTCACATATATACTTGTAACTCTCTCATTCTATTCAGTTCTCTTTAACTCCCTCATTTTTCCTTTACTATTTTGTGCTTTCCTTTTCCTATCTGTTATACTTAAGCTTGTCCATACTTTTTATAGTTCTTGCTTGCTTTTGTGTATCATTTACTTTGTTTTGTTTTATGTTCTGTAATTGTACTTTGTTCTCTAGTTCTGTATCATTTTGTTTGAATTTGAGACTGAGTACTGATAGGGATCTTGAGCATACTGGAAATAGTGGATAGGCCTTAGTCAGTGTGTATAAGTCTGGAGATATTTTGTCTTTTTCACTTAGTTTTAGTTAGTAGTCTTTGCGTGATAGTTTGGCTGAGTTTTTATAGCTTTACCCAATTGTCGTGTGCTACTACACCTCGTAACTGGCAAACATTCAGAAATTAAAAAATTAAGACTCCTTCCATGTAAATAATAGTAATGAGCTATTTGTGGTTAATTAATTGTATGAAAGGTTGTTTTACAATGGTCATAAGATGATTAATCCCCACCATTTAGGAGTCAAAGAGTTAAAATATAACACAGTTAATCTATTAATAGATAAAATCAATTAGTGGATACAAAACAAGGGTTTGTTAAGATTAATATGTAGTATCATTTTAATGTAACTAAAACCCACACACATTTCCAATAGTCAAAGCCTCTCACAGATGTTACAAGTACAATATTCACACACATCAACAAATGATAGACTACAACATGTCTGTCGATTCAATTCTAGTAGTGGTCAACTCTAGCCAGTCCAGTGGGCATTCCCACAGAGAACAAGACACAATCATTCTTTTCTAGTCTACAACATCACCATGTCATTACAATGAATTTCAATTGATACAATGAATTTCAATTGATACAATATACAAAAATCATTTTAATTTTCTCATAGTGACGCTCAATAATTTGCTGTTTATTGAGGTTCAAAAAATAGTACATACAATATACAACTTGCAAATAATGTCAGCATCAGTTCCTATAGTGATAAAAACAAATAAGCTAGCTAATGTAAAAGATGAAATTATATTATCTAAAACTTGGGTTAAGTTTTCATTAAATATCCTGAAAGAACAGATGTTGTTGTTGATGTGTTGGTGCTGATGTTGTTGCTGTTGCTGATGTTGACAGTTGTTGTTGGTGTTGGTGCTGATGTTGTTGTTGTTGTTGATGTTAACAGTTGTTGTTGTTGATGTGTTGGTGCTGATGTTGTTGTTGATGATGTGTTGGTGCTAATGTTGTTATTGTTGTTGATGTTGTTGTTGTTGATGTGTTGATGCTGATGTTGTCTAGAAATCTTGTAAAAAGCTCACAAACTTTGAACTATCAAAAATTTGTATCAAAGTTGACCAGCTAGTCCTACTGTAAGTCTTGTTAAAAAAATATAAAAAAATTATAACAGGACTTACAGTCTTAGCTACTCATTGGAAAATTGCATATAATTTGGTACAGATGTTGATGAAAACTGCAGCTGGAAGAAATCCTAGCCATTCTCTGGTCAGGTGTGGTTCCATACTACCATTGGAAAACCAAAGTGACTTACTCTGTCCTTCATCTTCCCTGTGTCTAACTGCATCCACTCCAAGGAGAAGGCGGGTGGGAAGGGGGGACAGGTGGGCGGCAATTGCCTCCCTCCATACACCAAAAGAGATGTTGGGGACATCATCCTCCAATTACAGTGTCTTATGCTGTATACTTAGGAACCCAGTAGGATTTTTTAGGTTTACTACCAAAAAAGGATTGCTATGGTCACCATGCTTAAGCATTACAGAAGAGTTAAAGTATTAAGAATAATGCCGGTGTATAAATATAAAGAAATTTAATGAGAATTGTTATTATTCTTTAGGCTGATTACTACCTGTGCTATTACTTATCCTGTTTTTCTAAGCATGATAAAGTTAATTGTGATTTAATGCAGTGTAAGCTTGACTTCTGCTTCTATCCAACAATAACAATTATTGGCTAGACTGTGCTGAACTTGTGTTGGACCCACTTATAAGTATTATTAAGCTAAACTAGGAGATAAATTAAAGCCAATTGTTCAAGTCTTCAAATGTGCCCACGTTTTTAATCATAAAGGGATTGAAGAATGAAGCCCTCAATTTGAAAATATTTTTTTACTCAGTTCAGGTGACCATTTCGAAGGACTTAAGAGTGAACTTCCTTCATACATTGCCAAAAGTGATGGTGTGTCAGTTGAGCTTGTAAATAAACCGTCTTCATCAACTACCTAACTGGTCTTAAGCATGCAAAACTGCTCTTCTTATTCAACCACTTAGAGCATTTTATGTCTGGCACAAACTTGTGAATTGGGAGATAGCATTAGGTTCAATTTTGGACATAATTTAGCAACCCCTGCAACCAGATCTGTTCTATTCACCTCCTCAACCTCTGAGATATTGTTTTAACTCAGAGATATGTCTTGACATACATGAGATCTACAATAACTGATCATTACTTCAATTTCACAAGTACATGTGTGTCTAGCAATAATAATTCCATTTCTTTTTTAACCCTCTCGTTCCTGAATTGTTTTGACGCGCGCGGAATAATCTAATTTTCTACCGCGGAATAGAGCAGCAGTGCCGTTTTATTTTTTTAACTCGATGCTGGCTGGGAAAACCCCATAGCAACCATATCACTAAATAGACCAAGAGTTTGGGATTCTCCTCATTTTTTGATTGAGAAAATTGAATAATATTTAAGCCAACTACTAATACTTCAAAAAAAAAATTTTTTCCCCCCCAAAAAATCCACTTTTCCCATCAATAAAAAAATAAAATAAAATAGAAATAATATTGTTTGATGCATTATATACCAATATTATATTAGTTCAACAATAAAATATGTTGTTTGTTGTGTGTGGTGCTGATTGTGATCATGTAGGAGACATCTATGAGTGTCCACAAGGAACGTATGCCATCGGACGTCGAGCTCCACTACAAAACAATTTCATATACACAAAAACACAAACAACAAATATATTTGTAATACAAACAACAAATTATTCATGATCCTATATAATTGCAACGTTATGATGTATTGTATGCGGTTTCATACAGGATTTTTGTTTGGGGTGGGGCTCCGAGTGTACTTCGCCACACCCATTTTTTGGAACCTACACTAATTTGATGCACATCTTTGCATACGAGTCTATACTTCACACTGATGATCAGTGTTCGGTCCTATGCACTAAAGGCTCAGTTATGATAGGAACATAATGGGATACAATATCAGACTAAAAATAAATGCTTCCTAAATGTTCATTTCTATTCAACTCCCAAAATTCTAGGGGGGAACCCAGCGCTAGCCTCCCACTGTATGAACACCTGCTATGTATACTCCACACTGTACATGAGAGAAACATGTATTGAGAAAGTGTACTTTGAAAATGAAAAGCAGTACAAGCACACACGTGGAATTCAACTTACCCGGCATGGATGGTGTCACAGACTGAACGATCCCTCCCATAGGATCCGGAACCTCCACACAATACCAAAAAAACACAAGACAACAATGACATTTGTAACATAACTGCTGGCCTCGCTGAATTGAGCCCCCCCCTCCCCCGTCATTACTTTTCACTGACATTCTTGTACCATACCCCCCCCTCCCCCGTCATTACTTTTCACTGACATTCTTGTACCATAACCCCCCCTCCCCCGTCATTACTTTTCACTGACATTCTTGTACCATAACCCCCCCTCCCCCGTCATTACTTTTCACCGACATTCTTGTACCATAACCCCCCCCAGCCCTAGCTGGACACCCAAATATCAGTAAGTTGAAAAAATGAAATTCAACTTACCAGGCATGGATGATGTCACAGACCGAAAAAGACCACCGAGTTCGTTCTCTCTCAGGTTGGATCCGGAAACGCCACATACTGTTTGTTCATGGTTGCTCTCTCTCTCTTTCCACAAATGCACGCACACACATACACACACACACACACACAAGAAAAAAGAAGCTACAGGTGAATACAGATCATAAAAATAAATGTATAATTTATTACACATAAATTGGCTGGTGTACACACACACACACACATGAAATTCCACTTACATGGGCATAGTAGTCACGATCCAAAAAGATCCAGAGTTCCCTCCCCGGTTGTATACGGAAGTGCCACATACTGTTTGTCCACGGATGCTCTCTCTCATTCCACAAATGCACACACACACACACACACACTAGAAAAAAGAAGATACAGGTGAATACAGATCATAAAAATAAATGTATAATATAAATTGACTGGTGTACACACACACACATACATGAAATTCAACTTACATGGGCATAGTAGCCCCGATTAGAAAAGACCCCACCCCCACCCCCACCCCCGAGTTCGTTCCCTCCCCGGTTAGATCTGGAAGTGCCAGAATAACATTTCAACTCCACGCACACACATATACATCGAGTGTGAAGCTCCACTACAACAACACAAAAACACAGACAACGACAACGACAATAACAATACATATTACAACTTTTGGGATGTTCAGGGAGGGGGAGGGGGGGGGGGGGAGCAGCCACAAATATCAAAGTCTGTGGTCCTTCACACAAAAGATTATGGAATATCAATGGGTGTGTTGTCATCTTCTCTCCCCCTACCTCATCCACCCGACTCTTGTTCTTCGATTCCCGCCTTCTCCGACCGCGAGGACGTCCAGAACTCGGAGCAGGAGGAGCCACTTCCTCTTCTTCATCACTGGAACCTGCTGCCTATTCGTGTTTCATCATTGGAAGACTCAGGTCCGGTATCCTCTCCTTCATCACTGGAAGACTCTGCTCCTGTCCCCTCATCTGCATAATCGGGTCGGTGACTGCATTCACATCTGGTCCTAGTAGTATATGTGGTAAAAAAAAATTTAAATTTTTTTGAAAATTTGAAATTGTTCAAAAAACCACAAGCCACTTTCAAATCTCAAAACTCAATAATATATATATTTATTAGGTACTGAACAGAGCCTGATAACTGTTGCCACATAGAAAATGCATTAAAGTAAACAGGATGTGGCTTAGGGCAATATTTTTCCATATCACCTGTGTTCATAGTTATTACGTT
>WLWD01001559.1_pt1 | contig 109008 bp, 84 predicted proteins | sample 6712731 | NCBI WGS metagenome assembly WLWD01 (sample SAMN12718690, study PRJNA576275) | sponge metagenome | isolation source: marine sponge | host: Mycale hentscheli | place: New Zealand: South Island, Marlborough, Capsize Point | collected 2014-11-01 | reverse complement strand
TCACCAGCTCATAATGTTCTTACAGACTGTGTGTCAGTTATGCAATACTTCACCAGCTCATAATGTTCTTACAGACTGTGTGTCAGTTATGCAATACTTCACCAGCTCATAATGTTCTTACAGACTGTGTGTCAGTTATGCAATACTTCACCAGCTCATAATGTTCTTACAGACTGTGTGTCAGTTATGCAATACTTCACCAGCTCATAATGTTCTTACAGACTGTGTGTCAGTTATGCAATACTTCACCAGCTCATAATGTTCTTACAGACTGTGTGTCAGTTATGCAATACTTCACCAGCTCATAATGTTCTTACAGACTGTGTGTCAGTTATGCAATACTTCACCAGCTCATAATGTTCTTACAGACTGTGTGTCAGTTATGCAATACTTCACCAGCTCATAATGTTCTTACAGACTGTGTGTCAGTTATGCAATACTTCACCAGCTCATAATGTTCTTACAGACTGTGTGTCAGTTGTGCAATACTTCACCAGCTCATAATGTTCTTCTATTGTCTTGGTAACAGTCTCCGCCCAATAGCAATGCTCACCTGTATCGTGTAGTCTGGTAATCTTGTGAACTGCTTAATATCTTCCATCCCTTCCTTCATTGCGTCGCGAGGTAAAGTGATGTCAGGATCGTAAGCCAGCTTGAATTGATGCCGCCTCCTCCTGCAGCCACGCCTTTCTCTGCTCATCTGGCCAGTCCCATTCTGTTGTACAGGCACAGCTTCTAATGCTGCCATCATTTCCACATCCAATTCTTCATGTTCTCCCATTGCCTTCTATTGAAAGAAAACCACGCAAACAAAAAACACAACCAAGTCATGATAATAGTAATAATAATAATAATAGTAATAACAAAAGTAATAATAATAACAACAATAATAATAATAATAACAACAAAAGTAATAACAATAATAATAACAAAAGTAATAATAGTAATAATGTTCATATAACTGCATAGAAAATGTATTATAAAGCACTAATGAAGGGGCGGAGTCAAGCACTTCTTAGTGTCTGCACGTGCTACTATTAGATTTTGGGTGTTCGGTTAACTGAAGTGTTCGGATAATTGAAGATTGGGTAACTGAAGTTCCACTGTATTAAATTATTGTCAATATACATTAGCTGTAATAGAGCAACGACTGTTTACCACACCAGATTGCAACTCACAAAACTCATGGGTAACTATATGATTTATCAATACAGTGAATAGAACAGTTGCAAGTCAAGTCATCTCTTACCCTGTGTTCCACATTCACTATTGCCCCTCCCTTGACCACACCCCTCTCTGCATCGGAGGGGTTGGATGCATCACTGAGCACGTCATCACTGCAGCTGTTGCACACCAACGAACCGTCAGCCTCGTTCACCATCAGCACCAGGTCCAACTCCGTACCGCCTTGGACTGCCGATACTAGCGACGGAGATGCCGGAGGTGGTTGTAGCAGTGGGTGTGGCGAGACAGGTGGGCGTGGCAAGGGAGGTTGGCATGGCCTGTCATCGGCATTCTCTTTCAAATTTAGAGCAGCAGTGTTCTTGGTTCTGGTTGGTGACTCAGGTGACGATGATGGTGGTGATGGCGGAGGGTAAATGAGAGGAGAAGATGAGAAGTTGGAGAGCAGTAATGTTTGGTGGGAGTTTCCTGCCAAAATGACGGGTTCCTCGTCTCCAAAGTACATGTCATCCCAAAGAGAGTCATGAAGCTGAGAAAATGAAGCAAGTTGCAATGGCATAATTACATTCTTTTGTACTCCTATAATGTTGGATGTTGCCCAATGAGAGTGTGTGGAGATGATCCTTACTAACTACTTAAGTAGTCAAGCTAATATAATCTCCTAAAGTTTAAAATTCAGTCGATGAACCTCACAGAGTTTACTATAATAATTCTCAAGTAATGTATGAGGTCAGTATCGTATGCACAGTAATTGTGCATGATAGTCAGACTGATTGAATTATAACTAGAGTTAACACCCGTTATTGAGTTGCAATAAACAATTGTTACACTATGAACATAGTTATCAGCTAGATATACTAATAGTGACATTACATAATTGGCGAGCGAGCGAAGGAAGCGAGACACTATACAGTGGTGGGTGTTAAATTGAGAATTGGGGATATTTGTTTATACATGTGTGGATGTACATAGCTATGTCATTCGTACTTTGACCATCTCGTATTTCTGTGTTAGCTCTGTGTTCGACCCCGTCCCAAACATCACTAAACAGAATCCTCTGGTTTATCGATCAGTACCCGTATCACCCTAGAAATTGAATTGTTTTACCGCTTTGAATTCTTTTGCAGATGCAGTTAAAACTCAAAAACTTGCTGGAGTTTCATTTCTATTCGAGTTAGTGGCGATGGTAAGTTAATACGCTATTTGTCATAGTTATAAGCCCTACGTAACAGTATTTACTTGAAAATTCATTGTCCACTAAACTAACCACGAAGGTAAGTCTTGTGTAGGTATGTCCAGTTATGTGAAAGTATTGCATGTTACAACTACTACTACTAAGAATATCACAAAGAAAAAGTTTAAATAACGTGACTTGCATTTTTTTCTTCAATTCAAACAGTTGTGGGGAGTGGTTATTATAGCATTGAATGCCTTTACTGTAATACATAATTTAAAAACTAGACTCATTTTTTTTTAGTAGCTTGTTGAGTGTTAAAAGTTAAAATCAATCATTTAACAATAGCGTAGTTCTAGGTTCACTCACCATTTGTGCTCAAGCACATTACCAGTATAGCTATATACATTATTATATACATACTGTTATGTTTTTTTGTTTTTTAAAATTTATTGTATATTCAGAGATGGCTTACCAGGTCGTTCTCCTCTGGCTCCTCCACTAGGCTGATGTCCTTGGGGTCGGCAGTCAGTGATGATGGTGAGCCAATAGACTTGGATGACGCTGGACTAGCTATAGACCCACTGGCCGGAGGGCTCAGGGGTGTGGCACCATACGGGGAGTAGATGTCCAGTCTAACATAATTACCCTGGAAGTGGAGGGGAAAAATGAAAAAACAAAAAACAAAACCCAACAACAACAAAATATAGGTGCATCTTCTAGACAGCTGTTCTTGATTTGACCTATTATGTTGTTTAACCGATTAACCCCGATTGACGCGTACACGCGTCTAAATTGGAAAATTCGATAACCGCGGAGGACGCGTCAAAGCGTCAAAAATGCGTCTCCGCGTCCACTTCGCCCTACAGCTTTGTGGAGTCAAGGAAGCCACCAATCACAATTGCAGACGATTCTATATTGTTGTAAGTATCTTTTAGGCTTATAAAATACATAGACTTCCATAAGAAAATGTTGAGTAAATTTTGTCACAACAATAAGACTTCCTTCTTATAAAGTATAAATTGAAAATATATTTCATAATAATAATAAAGGTACACAGAATAATTTTTACAAACCAATATTACTTTAGCTATAACTGCTCATTATATGACAAGTAGAAAGCTATCTTGGCAAGTGGAACACTGGCACTTCAGCATCCTAGTGATGAAGACAATATTCTTGACCTGGCACAGCATGGCAGTGACAAGGATGGCAGTGACCAGGATGGCAGTAACTCTGGTGGTAGTGATGAGGAGTTTGATGACAGGAAGAATGACTTCAGTGCTGATGGGTGTAGTGACTGTAGTAGTTACTAGATGGTCAAGGACTCTGCCGAGAGAACGGAATTGATGATTCTGAAAGGTAGCGATTCTACAGGAATTTCAACCACATTCTTTATAGGAAAAAGTAAAAACAAATATTATTGTTATATAACAGGTGAGACTGCAGGGAGCCCTCTGACATATACTTCTATTATGTTATGACCAGTTGCACTTGATAGTAAGATCACAAGCTATTCTGTCAACAATGCAGCCTACCAGCACATCAAAAGTAAAGACACCTTGGAGTACCAAACTAAATACACTCAATATTCTATCATTCATTTGTGATGTACTCTTTTTCATACACAAAAGCCAATAAAAAAGCTTCTCTGTTCACAAAATTTATAACAGATGCTCAGTTCAAAATAATACACACCCTCAACAAATTCTTCCTGATTGTAAGACAAATGTGTACAAAAACACTTTCTCTTACCTCTATGATCCAGTAGCAAACTGCTTCAGCCATGAAACCATACTTCCAACCTTACTAGAGTGCTTACTAAGAGCCGCGGTGTGATGCCATAAAAGTTTTTGCCAAACGGTGAGAGTACTTTGTTATTTTTAAGTCGGGAACAGCTCCTTAGCGTCGAATTTACGCTTTCCCGATAGCCTAGAGCGTACTCTATCGTTCGATAATACTGTCCCCGAGGCAATCTTCAACCGTTCATCTTCTCTCTCTCGTTTAGTGTCACCCTCCCACCAAGCAATCAATCCTCTGTGTCTCGCGTGCGCCCGTGACCGCATTACGTAAGGCGCAATTAAAATTATTATTCGCGTGTAATCGGTTAAAGTGTATGGAGAGGAGAGGCCGTGTTTACCTACCTGTCTGTCTTTCAACAATGAATTCAAGAGGGAAGCATTCAAGCAGTGTTGTCTCTGTGATGTGATCTGGCAGCTACTAAATGTTATTGGTTACTACATCATCATCTCGCTTGGTATGCAAAGGTTATACCCCTGGGAAATCCCGTTAGTGGTTGCTTGTGTGGTAAGCAGCTTGTATGTGCTAAGGGTGGTTGCAAATGGATACCCCCTGGGAGGTCCCCTTAGTGAGCCCCACCCACTTTTTGTGGTGGGAAGCCATAAGTACTTTAAGCATTTATGGTTATTAGGGCTAAACCCTGGGGGTTGTCCCTACAGTGAAGCAAGCTGAGTGGTGTAACCTTACTTGGTGTAGCTGATTGGTCAGGTCAATATCCCACAGGGAGTTGAAACTGGCATCGAAAGAACACTCCGGGAGTGTGAGTGTGCTGCGTCTACTGCAAACACAATAACAACAAACAACAACAACAGTTGACTCAGTCACAATGTGTATTGCTGTAGTTACCGTCGTCTGTCTGTCACGTTCATCGAAGACTTCTTCCCCAGATGGTCAAACTGCTTGAGAAGAGCCTCTAAGTCTTCTAAATAGATATAACATGAAGAACCATGAGTCAGGATTACATAAACCTCTACATGCGACTTATTGTGTCAGTTCATCAAAGATTGATAAGAAGAGGAGGAGGTGAGCCTGAAACGGATGACCTATAGTAGTAAGGTGTTTATGTATTAGGTTATACCACAACGTGGAGGTCAGTATGCGATTTACACAACCGAGGGCCAAACGGTGGGGTGTAACTGACTTGTACCCACCATGGCTTTAGGCTATAGGAAACGCATAAAAAGTAATTTTGATTGGATGGTTTACTTATTCACCTCCTAGGAGGTGTGTGTGAAATTTATACTCCTCGAATTGAGTAATCTGATTGGACAGTTTGAACGTGACATGGTACAAGTGTTGCCACCGACTGATTCAGACTATGCACCTTGGAGGTTTGTGCATAAAGTTCTCTCACTGATCAATTAGTTTCCCAGTATAAATACCGTATCTACTCGAAATCTTTCCGCCGTCAAATAGTTCCGCCCTCAATTAGTGTCCGCACCAAAAGTAAAAAGAAAGAGTGAGTGTTAAATATAATACATTCTTTATAATTTTCTTCTTTTCTTTCTTACTGACTAAACTGGTAATATCTGTGAGCATGCACATTGCTTAATAAAGGAAATGGGTTGTCATATTTTATAACATCTCTGAGTGGGTGTGCAGATACAAATTGAGAGTGATCACTAAGGCATGGAACCGTGCAAACACTACTTAAGGGTGAAAGCTGTTTGAGGGCAGAAAAAATATGGTAGCAGTTTTTTTGTAATAGCTATACCCATTCAGTTTCTCTATACTACATAATATGCTCCTTAAAGTGCCTCTGATGCTATTGCATTGAATATCACGATCCCTTCAACACACATGCAAACACTCATATACAATACGGATACACACATACATACAGGCACTGTTAACAAGCCTGCACATGCTCACACATTGCAAACTCACGCATCATGTAGTCCGTCTGCTTGTAGTGCACTCTTATCACACCGTACATCAGGTGAGCACTGAGTCTGATGGCCATCATGTGTCTCAGCATCATGTTGCTATGGAGATAATTTATATATAATATTATAATATATATATATATATATATATCAACAGCTAATTAATTAGCAAATATAATGAAACACTGCAATAGTGAATACTTTTAGTTATAGCTTGAGTGAGCAATGTATTATAAGTTTGTCAACATATATATTTTTATATTAATCTATAATATGTATATAGTAGTTAAACCATGCATTTGAGGAATTATCGCCGATAATCATCTCGATCCCGAATATGGTCTAGTGATAATTCCAAGAGTTGCCATGGTTTAACTGTTTACACTACAGTTACTATTTTAGAATTTTTTGAAATTTCGCTGTTACCCGTCCCAGTATAAGTGTATACAACAGGGGAAGTATACAACGCCAGTGGAAAACTAATCGGGGAATAACATTTTTAAGCCATGGCCTCTACCACAGCAGCTATGACATAAGTATGTATAATCCTAGAACCTAATACAACCCATACACCTGCCATTTGCTGGCCAGCATTTCCGACATTTAGTTTCACACTTTAGTTTCTCTGACAAATGAAGTAGCCATAGTTTTAATATTTAATTAGCACCATTGATGTTATTCATCACACTCATTAGGTTATTATATTAGCTAATTGCACTATATCTCTCCTAACCCAGATTTGTATTGCTTGAAAGTTAGCCTTCCCACTCACCATGCCTTGGAGACTTGCACACCGCAGTAGTCTCTTCTGGTGAGCTTCACTCTAAAGCTACGACATTTGGACAGATTGGCAGCGATCCTGGATTTGAAAAATTCATATACAAGGCTTCATAAATACCAACCAAAATATTAAGAGAATAAAATGTGTAAAAGTGTGTATGTATGTGTGTGTGGGATGTGTGCGTGCGTACAGTGGGTGTGTGTGCATATGTGTGTATATCGTGTGTGTGTATATATTGTGTGTGTGTGTAGGGGGGGGGGGAGGTAAGCTAATTGTCACAACACTGTAATTTAACTTCCGAATCAGTGATGATAACAATCATAGTGCAAAGCTCCACACAATTCTCACTTCAATAATACAAATAAAACACTTTTTAAGATAATAATTTTAATGTACGAATTATGTAAGAACTACCTTATACTTTGTAACACAGCAGAAGCTATGTTTTGCTGCAGTGGAAGTAGAAAAAGGAGCCAGGCATATGGTTCTTTGTGGTGGTTTGACTCTCTGGCTAGCTAGCTATATGTTGTCTAGCCCGATTAATAGTTCGTGATTAGCTTCATCCTATCTTAGCTGATCCTGCAGTGATAATTTGAAATTGGTGTGCACTGTAAAGTTTATAGCGCAGCTACTCACAGTTATTTAATGAAATGCAAATACGAGTAATATGGTCAAATTTTCACTGCAACTACCATATAGAGCAGGGCTATCTACTGCAACTATAGAGCGGGGTTATCTACAGTAATTTGCTGCTGTTATGAATCTGGCTGCTTCTATGCATGCTAATTTCCGAAGCGAATTACTGACACAATTTTAGATGATTTCAGGATAAAGGGTGAGGTGTTTAGCCTCAAATGCCCAGTGTGTATCCTATACTTATGTTAGCATTGTAGCTATTGTAGCTGAATCTAAGGAGTCACTCAGAGTATATTATATGTATATGTATATGTAAAATTTAGCATTTGATTGGAGGCACTAACAAGGCTTACTAATATACTATTTTTTTTCTAGGATCTAGCAAGTAAAATAATATTTGCATTGCCATAGCTACACACACATTAAAAAAAAAATAATCGAGAACTATATCAGGCTCATTTATCTACTATCCATGCAAAATTAACTCACCAAATTTTAGCTAAAGGGTTTCCTTTCTGCCACAGGAAAGATTTAGAATCTAGCATCTTCAACCCCGCAGCTCGGCTGTTTCGTATCAGCTGCTCGCACACTTTCCCGCCAATGAGCGGGAAAATAAATGCTGTGCGCGCGCCTCACCTTTTTTTTTTTTTTTTTTCCTTTAAACATTTTCACTTCTTGCGTAGTGTTTTAACAACATTGTAGTAAATACAAGGGGCCCTTCCGGACAATATTGAAAACACATTAAAACAATACATTACACAAACATAGAAAAAAGGAACTGAAATAATTTATAGTATAAATGAGCTTACAATTCATGATGTGTTTAAGTTAACTACTTCAGCAAACTTCTTTTCTTTTTTCATTATAAACAACACATCACTATTTCAGTATAACAAGTTTTACAAAAAAGTATCAGTGTACAATGTCCCACATTCTTTTAAAAATTGAACATTTCTCACAATTCCATGACTTGGAAGAAGAAGCAAAAAACATAGCAACTCTGCCAGAGAAGAGACAAGCAGGACTGGTGGAAAGGAATGGAGCCCTGGCAATGTTGTTCAACACCATGACATCATAGTACACACACTGCCACTCAGCAAATGCATGCAGTGCATGAAAATTATTGTCAACAGGTTCTTTGACATTTGAACAGATACGAATTTCTGAACAGTGGAGGAAACAGAGCAACAGTGACCGCAGCAAATCCTCAGTGATGCCTACAATAGAGTTCCTATACCAGTACACGACAGTAGCCATGGGCAGTTTCCATTTATCATCCAGTTCATTGAATAATTCATATTTTCTTCCTGAGCCATCACACCCTAAAGTGTTTAACACTATATTTTCTCTGTCTTCATCTTTAAAGTTTTGTATAGATAATGATTGGGGGACATTTGGAATCTCAACCTTCTTTTTTGTCATATACGGGAGGTGATCATTTCTAATGTACTCCAAGACTGGCTCTGTGATATTTATAAATGCATAAATGTGCTTCCTGATGGAGACACTGCAACTCCAGGCACTCTTTCTACTAATATCTTCAACAACATTTCCAAGAGTGCAGCATTTGTGCTGTATTATATCCAACAAATGTGGGTGAAAGGTGCCCTTCAAGAAATAATCAAATGTCCATTCTGGGAGTGAATATGTAGTGACATGCAATCTCTTTTGGCTTGTAGTTTTCATAAGAACTGGCTCACAATACTGCTCTTCAGCTATTCTATAGTTCTTTTCTACGTCTTTCCCAAATTTCTTGATTATCTCTCCATAATCTAATTTTGCTTGAATCAATTTTATTATATTTGCAATCTTCATTCCCTTCAATGCTGACTCTATGATGTCATTACCAAGAATGGCAGGAATGAAAAGACGAAATTTCAAGTTTCGCCAGCCAAAGTATGCAGTAAGATTATCTATATGGTAAACATAACAATTACTAGTGGTGCTGAAGTATTCCAGTGGGATAAACCCTTCCACCAAGTCATACATGAAAAAATCGGAGTCACTGGAAAGTACCGGGCACTTGAGAGAGTTTGCTACAGCAGCCACTTCTCTGTCACCTTCAGTAGGAGCGATGTGGAAATTGATGTTCATTTCTTGGAGAGCATCCATGAATGTCTGGAGCATAAGAATTGGAGAAACTGAAAACTTGCCAGGTCTACCTGTTCCTTGCCACTTCTTCATAGCCTTATTCTTTTCTTCTTTACGCTGGACTACAGTTTCCGTTTTCTTTTGGTCGTGGGAACCGTCGAAAATTACAACTGGTTCAACTCCCGCTTTGACGATGCTGGAGAAGTAGTCTTTAACTACGGTGAAAAACTCGGGGTACTCTCCACCTAGTTGCCAGTTACATTTCCTGTCGTAGTAGAGGTAGTGGCAAAGGCCATTGCCGTCCACAACTATTGCCTTCCATTCCAAAAGCATCGCAGGGAACAAAAGCCCTTCAAAATGGTCCTTGACGAATGCTGTGAGTGATTTCACGCCCATTTTTACTTTGCTGGGGTAACTAAGGTAGGCTGGAGAATTAGAAGCGGAGAGTTGCGCAGTTTGGCGCTCACAGCATCACGAGCTACCTCTTTTATTAGCTTCCGCGCTGAGCTCTGAGGGTGGGGCTAATTCATTCTGTTCCGTCACACCCATAAAGGAAAGGATAAGCGTTACAGCACGTTTTAACTATTTAGCACATTAAAACAAAACAAAACAACAACAAAGAATAGATAAAAATGATAGTGACGAATTGAAATTAATCATCTATTAATTCTAGAGCGTCAAATCTGTTTGATAGGCCCAATGCCCGTTGAGGCTGTGGCTTCACAACTGGCTTTGGAGTAACCTTCACACTTTTCCTCTTGTCTGCATCAGAGCCAGTGACAAGAAATAGGCAGTCATTGTACACGGCCCATGCTTCAGAAGATCTATGAAGGACCTCATCTGGACTTCGGCTTTTCCGGACAAACGACGCGTAAAACATCGCCACTTTACCAGAAAAAAGCAGGGCAGGGTTCACTGTAATGAAGGGTTCATGCAGCAAGAAGTTGAGGTTCATTAAATCATGATAAATGCACTGCCACTGAGCAAAACCGTGGAGCGAGCTGAAATGGTCTTGCTTCGTGTCTGCGGTCAAAGGTTCCAGAACACTTCGTTCATTGAAGCCAACCATTCCTGAACAAGTCAAGATGCTGAGAACTAACGATTTCACCAAGTGTCTCTGAATAGAATCTCCATTACGATACCAGTATGTTGCTGCACAAACGGGCAGCTTTAGATTTCTATCAAGCATTTCAAAAACCTTTAAAAAATCAGGCTGGGCACTATCGTTAATACTCAAAACTAGCAAAAGAAGCTTTCTAAGATTCTTAACATCCCTGGAGTCACTGATATCCTTGACCTTCACTGGTGGAGTGAAATGCACTGGTGACACCATTACTTCTGTCACCTCAGGAGATGCCTTGGCTCTCAAAATTTCCTTCACTTGGTCTTGTCGGCTCTCTAATAACATCCCATAACTGTATTGCCTAATGGAACGACTGGCCAACCAGGCAGTTTCCTTGGAAACGCATTCCACTATATTGGGAAGCACATACATTCGTCTTTTAATGATATTGAAGAATTCAATGTCTAAAAAGCCTTCCTTTACTTTCAAACGCAAAAACTCTGGAAAGTCTGCTTCAAAAAATGATTCCATTGAGTAACTTTGAAAATTAATACTAGAGTACAACTTGGTCGCAGTGTCAACATTTACAGATACTTTATCCTTAACACTTTCTCTAGATTCTGCAGCTAAGTATGCGTCACAGTTTTCAAACTTGGAGACAGAGTTGAGAAATGTCGTCAAATCCTCTCTTGATGCACACGTTGCTTCCAGCGTTGCACTGCCATACACTGCTGGTACTAGCAGCCTCAGCTGACTGGATTTCAATGAAAATCGTTCACAAAAGTCATCAACGTGATATAGCAGGCCACTGGCAATGATTGTGCTGATTGTGTGCAGCGGAATGTAGCCATGGTCCAGCTCAAACAAGTGGTAATCTGAAGAGGAACCAAGCACGGGGCACCGATGGTGATTGGCAAGTGCACAGATCTCCCTCCTGCCTTCCACTCCTGCCTCACTAGTGACACGATAGCTGAGTTCTAGTTTGCTGATTACATGGATGAAAACAGACCAGGCCAGATGAGGTACAGTGCAGTGGCTCTGGATACCAACTGGCTGCCATCTTCTCTGTCTTTGTAATTTCCACATTTTGTCATTAGCTTCTGTTCTGCATTTGCGCAGAAAGTCCAGCTTTTTCTTGTCGTGAGGCTGGGGGCCGTGAAGTACAATAACTAATTGCACACGCGAGGAGAGCAGCTCCCAAAAGAACTCCCTGGTCGCCATGTAGAAGCTGTCAAGCTCGCCGCCGAACTCCCACGGATGGCGCGACAGGTAAAGCCACTCGAATAAGTCTCGCGAGTCCACTACTAGCTTTTCCACCTCGTGAAAGTTTATACTTCTCCATTTTTTACTTTCAGAAAACGATTTGTCAATGAAATCACTGAATCCCTCCATGTTGATTTTTTTGGGCTAGGGTCGTCAGGTATTGCTCCGCCCTACATTCAAAACCACCCCCTCCTCTACTAGTCTCGCGTTGCCACCCTTTACCCTCTATTACCCTCCCCCTTCCGTATTAATAGAGGGTAAAAGGTCGGCAACGCCAGACTACTCCTCTCCACCATGACACCCCTATTGTGTAATCCCTAATATAATAAAATAATAATAATGCTTTGTTAATTGCATACAAACAATCCTGTCATAAAAAAATATAAATAAACTGGGGGTGTTTTAAAATGCACATTGAAAGAAAAGGTTCATCCTTCCAATGGTTGTCCTTGATAAAGCAGTGATACCTCAGTGTGGGCATATACCATTGACACTGCTGGGTAGAGGCGTTGCGGAGGAAGATCTCTGAAGGCCACACCTAAGCATCGACCTTCCAGTTCAAATGATAAAGTTCTTTTGTCCAAATCTAGGATCACTCCTATTGTCATCCCAACTTCCATCTGTACAACAAAGTCATTAAGCAGAATTTAAAATGACCCAAAGTAAGCTAGACAAAGAGATTTGATGTTTCACTTGTGTATTTAATTGAACAGTTTCATTTGGATGAGCTTTATCATTGGGGGGGGGGGGGGGGGGGGGGGAAATGTATTATTAATATTTACATGCACACCGTCTTGCCCACATGACATTTAATCGTTATGTGGGGAAGAGATCTGCTTAAAACCAACAGCACAATTTGTGTAGGGAAAAGATTGTAAGAGTGTGAGAATGTGGAGAGGTTTAAGCCATGTCACTTGTTTTTGGTCAGTATAGAAGAGATGGGAATAGATTAGTTGATATATAGATCTATGTGAAGCTTGCTAAATATGTACCTTTACTCCTATTTTGGGGTCAGGGAAAGTCCCCAGATCCCCATTGTGGCGTAGCACACCATTGCTCAGGTCCCACCCCCACGACTCGCAAGTAGAGCCAACCAAGGAAAAATAGCCATTACCACTAATCCGTTCAGCGTCGGTTGCCACGCCCACCACAGCATTGGAGCCCAACTTTGGCCCATGCCAGACTATAGTCCAGTAATGATGGCCCTTAAGATAGCCTCTTTTTCCTTTGACCATGTCTGAAGACTGAGCAACAGGGTTCCTATGGGTAGTTATCATGTTTTCCTTGACATAAACGTTAGGAGAAATGTCAGTTTTGTTCCATGTGTTTTCAAATATCACTAGCTTTCTGCGAGTGCTCAGTGTCTTTAGTTGGGGACAGTTTCTAAATTGTACGGGAGTAGAGGACTCCAGGACGTCACTCCAGATACTTTCATCCTCGCCATCTCCATCTAAAAATTTCTTCCACGATCTGCAAACTGCGGAACAGACGAATAAATCTCTCGCCGATAAATAGTAGAAAATTTCTAAGCGAATTTCTCGGTGGAAACGTTCGAAATCCATTTTATCATGTCATCTCTCTCCGTGTTTACAACATAGCTACGCCCACTAAAGTATTTGTTTTAAAGCGCACCGCACCAACTTTTTGTTCGTTGGTGGTGTGACTTCCCGACCTCTGCTGCTGGGGAGAGGTCGGGTAACCCGGGTTTGTTCCCTGCATAGTCCAATCAGATTGAAGTGTGGTTAAATGCTAAGGAAATTAGCTGACTCAGCAGAACAAACCCGGGGGCTTGTTACCCGACCTCTCCCTCTTCAGAAGAGGTCGGGCTCCACCCAACTAGGTGTGACTGTGATGCTGGCCAGTTCAAGTTTACACCTGCAGAGACCATAATGTACAAAAGGTGTTCAGAGAACTGGTCTCCCCCAACCAATCGTCAATTTCAGTCCATTATTTAAATAGGTATTGAAACAAATACACAGCAGAGTATAAAAAAAAAAGAAAATAAAATAAAGATAAGTGAGTTTATAAAAGGTTAAAAGAAGGAGGGGAGCTGACACCTTGTGTCTGTTCAGTTAATCTGAAGCTGACTCGTCTGAAGTGCTCGATTCATCAGCAACCAGTGCTGAAAATCTGTTCTTGTGAGTAAATTTAGGCTGTTCAGATACAGCCACCTGTGCTCGAGCAGCAGATGACCTAGATGCTGCTCCTTTTGTAGTAGAAGAATGATGGCTCCTAGAGCTCCTGCCATTGCGGCTGCTGTTGTTGTGCAAGGCTGCATCTTGCCGGTCACTGGTGAAGATACTTCTGTCATCATTGCTTACTCTAGGACCTTTCCCTCGACCTCTAACATGAGCATGCCCAGATGGAGACATGGCCTTTGATGCATGACCTCTGCGAAACCCGCTGCCCCTGGGTCGAAAGTCCTCTGACGCAGCCTGCACTTGGTCGTGGAAACTGTCGGCAGCCTGAGGGCTAAACCTGTGGCCCCTCCCCCTCCCTCTCTGATGATGGGACCTGCCCCTATGTGGTGAGGAAGCTCCACGAAATCGAGGTGGCTGTTCTCCTCTGGCTCCCCCACCACTACTTCTCCTTTGCGATTGCCGCATCATTGGCAACTTGGGCAGAACCACATCCAAAAGTTCTGCATACAAGGACTGGTCTATGGGTAACCTAGAAGCCAAAAAATCCTCCTCATTTTCCGGGTAAGCAAAGAACAATACCAGTCGTCCATCATACAGTTGCGCGGGAGACAACGGTAGCAGAGGAAGCATGAGCAGTTGGTTTAGTGAGAGAGTATCTGCATACACACTTTGCCACTGGGAGTACTTGTGCAGCATCGGCATCCACTGGGAACTGCGAAGAAAGTCCAGGGGGATCTCAAATTGTAAGTGCATGTTAGGAACCTCCCCAGGGCACGTAGCGTACACCACAAAGTTGAGAATCATAGCCTTGATCTGGTGAGCACTTGGAGAACAGTGGGACACCCAGTACTTGGTGGCGGCCATTGCCAGCTTCCAGTCCTCTGGGAGATTCAGGAGCTGCGGATCATCGGCGCAGCCGAGAATGGAGTACAGCAAATGTTCTCTCTCTGACGAAGATAGTACTGGAATTTGAGACAAGTTTGGTAAAGCGTGGCCACTGATTGTCGTATTGGCGTGGACACCTTTTCCAACCAACTGTTGTCCCTCTCTACCGTATTCAGTGATTAAGCTGTAGCCGGTCAGGCCATATATATACTGTCTTATGGGCATACTGGAGTGACTGCAGGTAGAATCAGTGGTGTTGTCAATGAATATGTCATGCATGTACTTGCCAAGGACCAGAGCTTCCATACAGTACATGTTACCAAACCTAAACTGCCTCAGAATCCAGTCTGGGAACTCTTCCGAGTTGAAGGCTCTTAGCTCAGTCACTTTATTCATTCTTTCAAGCGTGGTCGTCTTGTCTGAATCGTAAGAACGAACCAATGCACAGTTTTCACGAAGAGTGTCTTTGACGTTTTCAGAGAGACACGGGATAGATTGTAGCCGTTCCACAAAGTGGTCTAATGAGTTAAACAGCACAATGTAGCGTACAATGGTGGAGAGTTTTGGGTTGTGATGACCTCTACCATACACTTGAGCCTGCTTGGCCATGTAAGAAACGAATTCCTCCGTATCAACGGCTGCCAAAAAGTCATTGCCTACAATTGCCGGAACAAGCAGGCGAACGTCTGGGTCATTGAATTTCATTTGAGAGCAGAAAGCATGGTAATAATACACTTCTGCATTGATGGGCATGGCCTCCCAATGGAACCTGTTCAACGGGATGTATCCTCCCTTAAGCTTAAACATTAGAAAATCAGAATCCCTGGAGAGAACAGGACAAGAGTACATATTGGCTAGCTCGTAAATGGCGCAATCACCTTCCCCATCAGCCACAATAAACTTGATCTTGAGCTCTTGCATTACCATAATGAAAACACGAAGAGTGAGTGGGGGGAGGACTCCATCTACGAGCACCTCCCTCTTCCTGGACTGGTTGCTGCTGGTGTGTTTGTGGATGGTCTTCAGGGCATTGTTTCTCCTCTTCATTACTGTCTCCACTTTCTCCTCTTTGTAGTCTACCCCGTCCATGACAACAATGGGAGTGATCCCTGATTGTCCCATAGAAATGAAACAATGCGCCACTTTGTTCCTGTACTCGGAGTACTGGCCGCCATGACTCCAGTCGCAGGAATACAGGTGGTAGCACAGGCTGAAGCCGTCAATCACCAAGTTCCCTTTGACCTCTTCCCTCAGCCATCCAGTGAAGTTGTTGTCCACGTACGAAGTGAAGCGAGGAATTCCCATAGAATGAAACGGCTTTTACAAGTAGAATTATATCTGATAAGCTTTGAATTTAGGTTTCTAGACCGAGAGAGAAAGCATAGCGTCCCAGCTGCTACGCTGCAAATGGGCGTGCCTGGGGTCATGCATTCTATTTACGCGCAATAACGCCGTCGTAAAATTAGTACCACCTTTGTAATCTTGTAACCGTAAAACTATGGAAAAGCGGTTGGAAGAAAGCCCAAAGCATTATAACAAAAGCCAGATTTTAATAATGAAGGTGGCCTTGGTAAGCATGTTGAGTGAGGCCACTGCATTAATTCTATCAATACCAATGCATGTTATCAGGCCATGGCAATTCTGCGCCACAAGCCAAAATCTATGAGTGTGCATAGTTACACTAGCCAACTGGCTCATCAGCTTCAGCAAGACAAAGTAGAATGGAGGAAGAGAGCAAAAGAGATGGAGGCAGAGTTGCTGCGAACTCGGCAAGAACTCTTGAAATGCCAACTTTCGACTACAAAAAATGCACGTAAATAGTTTATGTAGAAAATATAATCAACAGTTTTATCGGTAGGTATGAATATATACATTAAATATAAATTTTACATAGATACTTACCTTGAGTATTTTCGCATCACACGAGCATTCAATATTTTTCCATATTGAACGCTGTATACTGCATATTGAACTATGCACCTGTGCGTAATTCTGACAACTGAATTTTATAAATATGGCGGAATTACCTCTGAACGTCTAAAGATATCCAATGTGTAAATACACAATTTATTATACTCTCACACTTGTAGTTTCACTCGTCTTTGGCTCGTAAAAATAGTTACTCATGCTCGTGAAATTTCTCACCATATTGTACCCATTCTCTTGCAATAAGTATTACACACATACACACACACATATAAACACACACACACACATATATATATACACACACATGCACACATTAATTACAAGCTTCCATAAGTCCATTCATTAGCTCTAAGAATAATTATTTTTTCATTATATTATTTTCAAGCAGAAGAAAGGTTAGAGGAATCTGATTGGCGGATTCAGTCATGTGACATTCACTGGGATGCAGGTGTTAAAGTGCTTCATCAAGGTGACTGTGGGGGCGTGTCTGGTATCAGTCGATCTGTGGAAGTCCAAGAAGATGTTGTGGCAGCTATCCACCCACACATGTTGTTCCTCAGTTCAAGTGAGTGGTTCTTCCACCCAGTGTGGTGTGTGGTGTCCAGTTACCACTTGTGGGTAAAGTCCACTTCAAAACCACTTGAAATTAGCCTCATCTACTTAACCAGCGCTTCTATTTTGAATTGTTTAGTAGTGGGAATAATTTCTCAGCTGTGTGTATGTGTGTGTGTGTGTGTGTGTGTGTGTGTGTGTGTGTGTGTGTGTGTGAGAGCATATGGCAGTGCCAGTAATTAAAAATTTTTTTTTTAATATCTATGTATTGTTATTTTTGTTATGGGCAAAAATTAAACTACTACCCCTTCCCCCCTCCCTCCCCTCCTTCTCCTCCACTTTCTCCCATGCTATTGATTTGGTAGCCTGATATACTTGGCCATTGCACCAATCTAGTAGTGCTAGGAGAAGTGAGGGTTCTGATATAACCCTCAGATAGCTAAGTTAGTTACATCAAAAGATGTGGCAAACGATTTGCTAACTATGGAAATAATCACCATTTTTATTAGCCCATGTGGATGTTGTAAGATAATTGAAGGAATGTCAATGATGCTATGAAGAGTGATACTTTATACGAATGATACAAAGAGTGATGCTTTTTAGATATCAAGAGCTGACATATATATAACTCGTTGGGTAGGGCTATAGCTAGCTATTCTCGCCATCTCTTGAATTCTTCTCGTCAGTAATTCGGTCTTTGCTGTCAGGACAGTCTCTTTAGAACCAGCAAAGTGGGGATACTAGTGAGGAGTGGGTTGTGAGTGTTTGAGTGAGTGCTGGAAGTGAGGCCCCAGTTGGTTGGTTGTTGACTCCACTCTACATCTTCGTATGCCCCCATATTTATATATTACAGAAGGATGGTGCAGGCACGAGGAGGAGCAACTGACAAGTTTGAACGAGGGTGTCTTTTATGTACTGTTATTTCAGTTGTTACAGTGTGTATGGCTTTGTATTTGTCATAGCAACTAGGATGATGAGTCTCCACCAGAAGCTACCAGCAGTGATTAGAGTGGAGCTAACCTCCACCGTTAGAGACACCGTACTTCAGATCGTCAGAGGTGAGGAGTCAGAGTGCACGTCATTGGCAAGCGAATGAAGAGAGAGAGAGAGAGAGGGAGGGAGGGAGGGAGGAAGGGAGGGAGAGGCTTATAATGTGCAATAGGAGTTTTGTGTGTCACTATTTGCATACAAGAGGAGGAGAAGGGGAGGGGCTATTTTCTTGTTTCATTCTTTATCTTGTATTATAAGACGACTTCTTTAGTTCCACCACGTTGATAATTGACTATCTTATAAATAAATGACATCTCAGAGTGTCAAGTTACACTTGCTTCCTCTTTAGCATTGTGTTTTACTTCACCATTTTTCATTGTCAAGTTGGAAAGTTGAGTGAAGTGAGAATCCTGGAAGCTTCCTGCTGTCTGAGGTGTTTGCGTCTGAAGTGAGAATCCTGGAAGCTTCCTGCTGTCTGAGGTGTTTGCGTCTGAAGTGAGAATCCTGGAAGCTTCCTGCTGTCTGAGGTGTTTGCGTCTGAAGTGAGAATCCTGGAAGCTTCCTGTTGTCTGAGGTGTTAGCGTCTGAAGTGAGAATCCTGGAAGCTTCCCTGGAAGCTTCCTGCTGTCTGAGGTGTTTGCGTCTGAAGTGAGAATCCTGGAAGCTTCCTGTTGTCTGAGGTGTTTGTGTCTGAAAATGAAGTTATCAGTTTTAGAAGAGATGGCATTATGATGGGCATGTAGATAAATACACACACTCATGCACTTACATACACACACACACATACACACACATAAACACACACACATAAACACAAACATACACACACACATAAACACAAACACACACACATAAACACAAACACACACATAAACACAAACACACACATACATAAACACAAACATACACACACATAAACACAAACACACACACATAAACACAAACACACACACATAAACACAAACACACACACACACATAAACACAAACTCACACCTACTGTTTCGCCTTTTGAACCGTTGAACACACATGAAAGCCATTACCCAGAGTACAGTACACACGGTTTTCTCTTTGACTACCATAATTATCTCACTTGAGTATATCTTTTTTAGGTTTCTTTTACGTACTATTTTTTAAATGAAGGTTTGAAAGAGTCATTGATGGAATGCATAGAATCATCAAAAGAGTCTCCTGGCTCCACTGAATCTCTGGTGACAGCCACCAAGCAGCTTACAGGTGATCATGTGATAGTCATGTGACTTGCATACCAGTAGTGGATTGCAAGACATGCAGCAATAGCAATGTGCTGAAGTCAAAATTTCATTAAATATGAGCATGAACATAATCTCAATATAATTAAACCTCAAGTATGTATGCTTGAGAGAATTGTAGTAGTTGTCCTCTCTGTTTGTATCCTTTGTTCTCTGATTTTGGAGGTTACTGACAATATTAACTAGTTGAATTAGGTATAAACTTACTCAGAATGGCATTCAAGTTGTTTTATCGTACAATAATTTTAAATTTCTGGTCTAGATATTTTGGGAAAACACAAAGCACTTAGCTTTACTTAGATATTAGCTTTTGTGGGTAATCCCTGCTATTGTCGGATTACCCACAAAAGTGACGTCATTTTGTTATCACATGAGCAAATGATTTCTGGCTGCCTGCAGTGGTTTACCAGTGCTGGAATTGGAGTTTCACGTTGAGATTATTAGTGAGTGTCCCTTTACCAGTGCTGGAATTGGAGTTTCATGTTGAGACTATTAGTGAGTGTCCCATGCATATTTTACAGATTTATACTAACCATTTTCATATAGTGATACCTAATTGTAAAATATCATTTTTGTTCCATTCATATTGGTAGTTGCTCTTTGAAGTCCCCATCAGTGTAGAGGTTTGACTGTATATGTCAGTTGGCTGGATCTGTGGACCTTCTCACACTTAAATAAGAGAACTGAGAGAATTTGAAACAGTTGACGATGCACACATGTCTGACTTGTGTGTGTGTGTACATGTGTTATAGATGTGATTCTACATCCTGCATTGGAGTGTGTAAGGGTGGAACTGACCGAGTCTCTGGTGGGTGTGGCCCGATTATTAGTACAGCGTGACAACCAATTGTTGGGTTCACAGGTTAGAGGCACATATAAATAGATTTTTTTAAATTGATTGATTGATTGATTTTGAGATCTGTCACATTAAGATAATTCAATTTGCACCAGTCAGGTTAGGTTGATGTCCAAAATTATTTTTATATATTATTTTTTTTCTTAGTCTGGTCATACATGTATTTATCTGTGTGTATGTTTGTGCACACGTAGTGGTGCCAGGATGTAGTTGTGGGCATGTGCAGTGTTCAACCTATACTCCAGTGTGTGCTGAGTGATCTGACTTCTCAACTCATCTCTACTATTGCACAACTCCGCCCACCAACACCACTGCTGTCACGGTCTTCAGCTCAGTCAACTGGGCTCACAATCCCACACACCCGGCATGTTGATTCTGGGGGTGCAGTCAGCGCGGGTGTCATAGATGCGTTGGACCGCGTGTCGTTGATGTTGGAGAAGTTGTTGATAAAATTCGAAGCGTCACAGAATATTGGTAGATCAGGTGAGAATAACTCGCATGATAGCACACTCTAGTCTTCTGTTTGCACATAACTCTAAGTGGATATCGAATCGACATCCTTAAGTACATGCTGTTGGTTAGTCATTTTGAATGTTGGCTATATGTGGTCATTGGTTTTGTATTACCACCTTTAAAAATTGCATTTTCTCTCTTTTTTCCAGAAAGTGTCAAGATGGCGCGTGACTTAGAGGACAGCGTGAGAGACCACGCCCTTTCCTTCCCGCTGGTATCTTACTCTGTGTGGCGGCTGGTAGCTCTGCTGATGAAGTAGACATGTTTGTCTGGAGGGAGGTCGCGTGAACCAGAAGTTGGGTCCAGTGTGCCAGGAAATCTATTTATCAATATAACATTCCATAGTGCAGGATCAGGACAAGCAGCCAACTTAATGTATAGATTCAAAGTTTTTTAATATTGTGTATGTACACTGTACATATTTAGAGTCAAACAACCATATTATAATCCTGCATCTTTATTAGAAGCACTCATTGATTATAAGTGTTGATAACATACTTGCAAATATGTATATAAAAAAAACAACTAATGCCAAACCTCATGCGATGGATATTATATAAAAGAGAAGTTCATGTTCTCTGTCATCTAGCCCTCCTGTCTGAGTTATCTGACGAGCGATTCTCCGCACTGCCATACCTGCTCTGAGGATTGTGTGCTGATGAATGGTCATGATAAGGGTCCCTCCTCCTGTACCCTCCTCCGCCATAGCCACGCCCTCTGTCTGAATGGAAGCTGAATCCTTTGTGGCCACTTCCTCGGTAGCCCACTCTGTGTTCTTCTCTATCACCATGGCTACTGTCCCTGAAATATCTTCTATCACTATGGTAGCCACCTCTATCATGTCCTCTACTATAATTGTGATGTGTACTGTACCCTCTGCTGCCACGGTCAAGTTCGCTGCGGTATTGTTCTGAACCACCATAATTACTTGCAGACCTTCTATCACCATGACGACCATCATGCTGACAATGATCTGTCCAGCCACTCGGGTGTCCACATCCCTGTTGTTGTTCTCGTCCGTAATCTTGCCTGTTGTAGTGTCTCCATCCAGCAGAGCCCCTCCCCCTGTCCTCATCGCCCCCACGTCTCCACCCAGCAGAGCCCCTCCCCCTATCATCCCCACCCCCACGTCTCCATCCAGCAGAGCCCCTTCCCCTGTCATCCCCACCCCCACGTCTCCACCCAGCAGAGCCCCTCCCCCTGCCATCCCCACCGCTCCTCCCGTCCCTACAATATATAGGTTCATCACAGAAGTACCGAGACAGTTCCACAGCTCCATAGCGTGCAGAATGCTGATGTGAACTCCGACCATAATCACCACGGTTCCGGCAATCACCAGTCACTGGCCGTCTTCTAACACCTACTGCTGTTCCTCCTCCCACGACTGCATCAATCAGCTCCTCATACAGTTTCATCTCAGGCTTCTTCAACAAGTACGACCTTAGTTGTTCGGTGCCACCATACCCTACCAGGAACATGAGCAAGGTGCCGTTGTACAGGTCTGCTGGTGACACAGACGGCAAGGGGAGCAGGAGCATTTGATTCAGATTCAAGGCATCAGAATAGCAGCTCTGCCACTGGGAAAATGCATGTAGGACATCCATCCATTCTTCCGTCTTTCTGAAGTGCTCCAGTATTTCCTCTAGCCTCTGAGGCTTCACTGTACTGGTGTGAAGCACAACAAAGCACAAAATGAGCATCTCCACTTCTAAGGAACACGGAGAACAAGCGTTAAACCAGAACCTCGTGGTGGCAATGACAAGGCGCCATTTCTCTTCAAGACGACTGAAAGCTGATTCCGCATCTTTGCATCCCAACATGGAATAGAATAAACGAGCTCTCTCAGCCCGAGGCAGAGTTGAAATTTGAACCAGTGAAGGTAACGGACTACCATTGAGGCTAGTTGCGACCTTCACCCTTTCCTCACACAGGTCCAGTCCTTCCCTAAAAAATTCTCTCACCTCTTGCCTTCCTGTGAGTCCATAAGTGAACTTCCTAATGGGCTTGCTGGCGAGAGTGCACGAGGACTTCCTGCAATCTTCTATATAGTTGTACAAGATAGAACTGCCACAGATCAGTGCATAAACACATAGGAAGTCACCGCAGCGATACTGCTTCAATACCCAGCTTGGCATCTCCGTTGAGTCGTAAAGACGAAGGGTTGTAGATGCTTTGAGATGATCCAGCGTTACTACCTGGTTTGAGTCGTACAATTCTTCAGACTGTCGACAGTTAGCTTCAAGTTTGCGCCTAGCATGCGAATCAACATTAGGCAACTTTTTCATGCTTTCTTTAAAGACGCCAAATGAAGGAAACGTCCTCACAAAGTTTACGACAGCTTTTATATTGACACGGTTTTCGAAGGAAGTAATGGTTTTGAGTACATGCTCGGTGAATCTGGCGTCACTCATTGCCGGTATCAGGTCATTACCTGCAATCGCAGGAATAGCAAGTCGTAATTTTAAGTCGGCCATTCCGAAAGCCTCACAGAAGTGCTTGTGATAGTAGACGTCTGCCCTGATTGGTACGCTATGCTCCCAGTGGAATCTGCTAATTGGTATGTATCCCCCGGTAACGTTGAACATAAAAAAATCAGAGTCATTCGAAAGCACTGGACATCCATAAGCACTAGCAATTTTAAAAACTGTTTCGTCTCCTTCCCCATCAGCAAACAGAAGATCCACCTCCATCTCTTGCAAAAGCATGATAAAAACCCTGACAGTGTGTGGGGGAATCACTCCAGAACCGGAGGCGAAGCTGCGTCTCTCTCTGCCGCAGTATCTGTCGATAGTTCTGACGGCATCTCGCTTGCGCCTGATGATGACAGGCTCCTTTTTACCTTCCACGTCCACGCCGTCCATCACCACCACGGCCTCCACCTCGGAATGTTCTAGCTGGTGGAAGAAATGTCTGAGTTTCTCTCTAAACTCCGAGTACTGACCTCCGTGCGTCCAATCGCAAGTCTCATAGAGACAGAACATTAAACTGTATCCGTCTATAACTAGCTTCCCACTTACTTCTTCATTCTGCCAGTTTTTGAATTCTCTGTTGACAAAACTAGTGAGTCCTTGTATTCCCATTTTTTCGACAAAGAAAGGCAAAGGAAAGTATTGGTACGTCCACTACCGAATAGGTCCGAATCGTCAATACGGTAGATGCACGCTCGCCAATTCAAAATGCTCATTCTTCTAGCACAGAATGTAGTTTTGGTATTATTTTGTTGTGGTGAGTACGTGTAATAATATTACATATTTTTCTTAAAATATTAAGTATAGTAGTGAACGTTTTTTTGTTTTTAGCTAGGTATGATTTGAGTAAGGACAATTTTAGTACTTAAAATAATTTTACTAGCTATTCAGTCACGAGTTAATTCTAACGTAAGTTAGATGCTATAGCAAGCCTAACTAGGGAGACTCTTTACGAGTAACTACAAACTAATCAAAGGTTAATAATTAAAAGTAGGCTGTCATATTCCTGCTACCACTTAAGTACCTTATGGTTCATCCTAATTAAAATAAATTGTAGATAGTTAAGGGTTAGTTTTTTTTTGGCAATGCAGCATCTTCTACATGTGGTAAAGTGTTCCCTACTCATCAGATTGCTTATGTTGGAGCTTCAGTAACTATCTCTTGTGTGGGAACTTTAAATTTTACAAAATGGTATAAACATGGTGATGCGATACCTTTCTACTACATTAGAGCACATAATACATCAGCTTCTGATATTACACTCCTCATTTCCATAAAAAGCGTGCAGCTGAAGGATGCAGGAATATACGCCTGTGCAGGATGGAGAACAGTGAATAACAATACCAGATACGGGATTGAATATGCTCGTCTAGAAGTTGGAGGTAAAATTAAGTTTAAATTGCTCCAAAATACTTGTGTACTAAATTAAATAATATTCATCTAACTTCCATCTTTTGAGAGGGTTAGGGTGTTTTTTTGTCCCATCTTTTGTTCTGGCTTTTGTGTGGCATGTTGTTCAGGAGAATAAAGAGACATTAATAATTAGCTACAACCTTATACTTGGTTGGTACTATGTAGCTATTTTAATGTCTCTCCATTAGCAATAAATCTTGTATGCTTTATGAATTTCTTGATTTGTGGTATTAGTTGACTGTGCAATTTCTTGTTGTGTTTATTTTATTCATTCATTTCCTGTTGTGCATTATTTTGTGCATATTTTCTAAGCATGCTCAGTCTATCACTTAGACACATGGATTTGAGGCCTGGGACCTCTTTTCCCAGTTGTTGTTTGATGATTGATTCTTGACTATTCTGAAGTTGATTAGCTAGTTTAGACTGTGCACATTGACAGGTGTGCATGTTGCTCATTCTGAGCTGGTCCTTCCAATTTGTTACTCCTGGGCTTGTGGATTTACACCCCACGTTCATTTACAGCCATATAATTAGCTATGCAGGCACACATTTGAAATCTCAAATATACAGACCATTGTAACGAGGAGGAAAATTAAAAAAAAAAAGATTGTTTTTTTAATCTTGATTAAGTAGCTTTATTATGAAGCTTTATAATTTATTTTTAATAGTAAAAGTTTACCACTTCAGTAATGAGGTTACAATGAATGTGTACAGTGCGTGACTACAAAACATTGGAAGCATTTCCAGGTGATGTTGTAATGGCTTCTCAGACTGTGCTGTTCGGGTGTAATTATACTGGTTATATAAAGTGGTATTTCACCAAAAGTACAAGCTTAAGAAACCTGAGAGTTATGTTCATTCCTTCAAACCAACCTCGCAGTGTCCTTCACAAACTAATGGAGAGCAATTCTAGTGGCTTCTATATTTGTGTGGGTAATAAAAATGGGATAAAACATATAGCAAGAACATTTGTGGATGTTATTGGCAAGTTTAGGGATAACACATACATTTTATTTCAGCATAATTGATATTATTTCTCTCACTTACTAAGCTTAAAGAAAAATTATAGTGGATTAAGTATAGTTAATAATGAACTCATGCTAACTGTGTTGTTGTTCATATTAGTTTAATGCGTACAAATGTTGTCATGGTAGATATTCTCACGACTACCTACACACATGTGTAAGGCTTCATTATTTTATAGTTTAGTTAAGAATACAGCTACTATCATTTTTACTGTAGCTATTAGTTCAATTTCAACAATATAATTATTTAGTACATGTCTAACATGCATTTATTTCTCAAATCATCTTGGGCGTTTAGATTTAAAGCAAGTAAGCACGAGAGTATTTGGTTCACTGCCGACAGATTCAGAGGACGAAAACTGGTAAGAGCTTAGTATTACTAAGTTTGAATTCCAGAAAGTTAAATCTAATGAAAAATTTGATTATTTATTTTTTTTAGTAACAGTTTTCAATGTATGTATTTAGCTACATTATTCATGTACTTTTGAAATTTGAAAGTCAGCTATGAAGTCAAGAAATGTGGAGTGACATGTATCTCTAAAATCATTTTGACACTACAACAATAGTACTTTGTTAGAACAAAATGACCATTTAGCAGCAAGATAGGTGGGGAGGTTAGGTAAGGGATCAGTTTGAATAGGTATTTGGCAAATAAAACATTAAATATGCTTGATTTAATGTGTTCTTATTAATTAATATGGTTGTATTTGTAGTTGTAGTATATGTATGGAAAATTACAGAAAAGATGATATGATTAAAAAATTAAACAGATGTAAGCACGAGTTTCATCTGCAGTGTTTAAACACATGGCTCATGGCAAGTAAACCTATATTTTTATAATTCTAGATTTAATAATTAACCAGAGAGTTTGTTCAAATTAAAGATAATAGTATTATCAACCTTAGTTTAGCTTTGCCTCATGCTATTAATCCTGGTCACCCGTGCTATTAATCATACAAATAGGCAGTGTAATTAGAGTATTATTCTCTAATACCCATCTTGAATACCTTTATTAAAAAGTGACAGTCTATGGGAAAAGGGGGCACTTCACTCAAACAAAAAAAATTGAGTTATTTATGTTAATAAAAAGCTACAATTTATCTCAACTTAGTGCTAAAATACTGGAGGGTAAAACCTTCCCCTTGCAGAGTAACTGGCAGTTGAACTAGGCCGTATTCAGCAAAGCAATTAAACTAGAAATCGAGAAAACATAAATTGAATTTCCACTTCCGGCATAATTAATATTTCCGTATACTTAACGGCGTACTCCGCATACGCAATTAAATCGTACAGCCGCTTTTTAACGGCGACTAACGAAGTTTGCGTAGAGTTCTTTTTAGCTTTCACAGCGCTTCACAGCCTGTCTTGTCGGAATCCTTGGCTACTCTACTCCATGTAGTGGTAAACTTTCAGCCAGAGGTAAGCTGTAGATTACATGCACTATTCTCAAAGCTATGCCGTTTTTTTAGCTGCTAGTTTGAAACTCCGCCCATTCCCCGTTTATTGTACTTCGAGAACGAGAGAGAATAAAAAGAAGCTTGTCTTTCCACGGCACGCTTGGGGTCTTTTAAGTTGTTTCGGCATTTGAAATTTGGCATAGACTTAGAGTAAGGGTCACTAAGACTAATTCTGCAAAAAACAAAAATAGGAGAAAGAAAGAATTTTTCCTATGACTTACTTTTGGAGCCTATATCTCAATTTCAATTTTTAAGTGAAGTGCCCCCTTTTCCCATAGACTGTCACTGTTTAGATAATGTTTGTGTGCTAAATATTTGTTTTATCCACAGTTGCAGTTTCATTCAGTTATCCAATGTTAGTTGTGTGTATCATTTATTTTTGTGTGTAGTTTGAACTTGGAAGTACATGCTGAGACTTTTACGAGAAATAAAAAAAGAATACATTATTTGGTGGTACTTTTTAGGTGAAATTGTTTATAAACCCATAATACCAACTTTCTTATAGCTAATAATCATTAAAGCTATATATATATAAGTTTAAAATGCCTTCAGCAACATTTGAAAAGGAGTATAAATTATACAATGCATTCTTAGCATCATATTCATATAATTTTTGAGTAGTTATGAATTCATACTATAAGGGATGACCAATACTAAAAAAATGTAATGTATTTTAGGATATGAACAATATTTGTATAAAAGAAGTTATGTTGAACTAGCTATGTAGTACCTCACCATGCGATAAGTGAAGTAGTGCTTGACTTCTATCAGATAAACAGATAAATAAGTACAAAATGTTATATTTTCAGAAAAATAACAAATAAACAACACATACATGCTATAACATGTGCAAAATTTTGTACTTTGGACCCTCTGACATAAATTCACCTACACCCCTTCATAATTATAAATGAATATACAGTGTGAAACACTGATGAAATTTCTGTGATAATATATATTATATTATTTGTCACTTATTTCTATGTTTAGATACATCCAAATTGCCCAATGTGTAGGTGTGGTATTATTGATCACTAAAACTCTGAATGTAGCTGATTATACTAATAATTTTGTGTAAACAATTATATGTACTAGGACAAACAGCTAGCTAGATCATGTTAGTGTAACTATTATTGTAACTTCTATGTGGTCAAAACTGATGTGGGGTTTTATCTAGAAAATTTTGTGTGGGAGGACTGGGTGTGTGTGTGTGTGTGGGGTGGGTGGGTGGGAGTTGAGCAAGTTTACTACCATCTATAATAATTATATTAATTATTAAGTTACAATACCTAATTATATTTTCTATAAATTATTAATCCTCAGTGTGCATGCAAGAGAGGGTTATATTAGTCGTCTACATTGATACTTGATTAGAATAATTCAGTCATTCTCAGCAAGATTTCTGGAGGGTACGCTTACTGTTTATTGTATCCTATTTGCATGCAGCATGGACAGCCAGCATCCTGGAAGCTCTAAAACTATGTCTCTGTTAAACTTGTTGTTGTCAGGTGTCGTCCATATGTGTAGAGCTTCCTTGATCTTCAACTCACGATTCTTACTGGCTCTGTCTACACCTCTTACCTCTTCCTGGGGTGATGCTGCTGCCAAGCATGTTCAGCAATGGCTGAAACCTTCTCATCACCTCTCTTACAAGCGTTTTGTGTTCTTTTGCTCTCTGCTCAAGCCTTCTAGTTGTTTCACTTAATTTTACTAAAACTGCAGGTTTATGTGATCATAGTGTCTTACCCAACTTAAATGCTGTTTTGATGTCAAAGTTTCTACACACTCTCTGAATGTTCTCACTCAATCCTGCTATGTATGGAATAGTAAGAATCAAGCCTTTCTCTTGCTCAGTGTCTGTGTGATCTTTAGAAGGTAACTCTTTAGAGCCTGCCCTAATGGTTGCGTTGTCATAACCATTACTTTGAAGAAGTGTGTAGGTATTTCTCTTCTTCCTTCAAGTTATCACTCATATTAGTTACCCTCCTAGCTCTCTGATACAAGCATCTCACTATTCCTCTATTTACATGATTAGGATGATGAGACTTAAAGTGAAGGTATCTATCTGTGTGTGTAGATAGAAGGTCTTGCTGAGTTTAAATGGTCCAACAAATGTTTTCACTTCCTTTCTTAACTATGCAAAAGGTGTTATCTGCACATCTTTTCCATAACACAGGTTTAGCTGGAGCTGAGTTTAAAGCTTCTTCCTCAAAGAATTTGGCTAGCTAGTGTATAGTAATGCTGAGGGTTCATTAAGCACGTGATTATTTCGAAGAAAGATGCTGTAATTTTGGGTTCAGCTTAATGGCATACCACCTCAGGGTATGCAAATATTACGTGTATGGGGGGGGGGGGGGGGGGGGGGGATGGGAAGCTACTCTCAACTGTCTCTGTCTCTACTAGAACTATCCAACCAGATAACTGCTAAAATATCAGCTGGAGTGGGAGAGCTCCTTTGAACTAATACAACCAACTTTGCACCTGGGGCTACCTGAAGATATCTAGCATAGAAAAACAAAACACTTATTACACTCGTCAGAGGTGACATATCAAGATATTTCACCCTTAGGCTTCATTTTCACTCACCTGCTCTTGAAATATCTTGTCATATCACACTCTGTAAGTACTATTTGTTCATGAAACATTAAATAACTACAGACTACTTCACTTTGCTGTTTCGTTAATTTGGACTCCCAGCAATATTAGTCTCGTGGGCAGACCCCCTTTAATATTTATTTGCTGGCCATGGGAGACTGATAATGTAATAATCACTTGCAAAAACAATCACATTATAGGCATTTTGTGTTGCTACAATGCATGCTTAGTATGATGCAACATTTATTTTAGATTGTCACATGAAGGATTCAAAATGGGTACTTTTGTCTGTTCTTTAATATCCAGTATAAATGCTAATATAATATACTTCACTTTTTTTTACTTCACACACCTGGGTAGATAATAATTGCAAGAGATTATGATTCATAGGTCTATTTAAATTGGAGGTTGTGCAGTATCTGAAACTACAGTACAAATTCATAACTTAGAATACCATTTCGTTGCTTCAGAACAAATTGTATAATGCCTTCTTGCGCATTAAAAAATTGATCAGTTGTATAATGTTGCCATTTTAATAGTGAGCGTGTGGTACTTTTAAGCACAGTGTTGGATTGAACCGTTAATTTGACTCTCAAACATAACATACAAATAATGCCATGTGGCCATCAGCCTTCCTCAAACAAAAACCAACAAACAAACAAGCAGAACAACAACAACAACAACAACGGGAAAAAAACCTCACGGAAAGCAATGATAGACTCCGGAAAAATTCAAACAAAACACATAATTATGTTAATATTATTATGATAAACTCAATTGCAATTGTTGCATGATTTAGTCAAATATAGTTACAATACCGATTTTAAAGTGTAGATGAAGTTTTGAATTAATTGATAGAATCAAATGAATTTCACTTTCCTACTTGTAATGTCCGGGGTCGGCTACTTTTAAAGACATAGTAAATGATTATCCATCGCTAATGTTATTATGTCGCCCCCTCCGTATACTGTCGGACTCTTCCGTATTCAATTGGTCCTCTCCGTATACTATTGAATATACATTTGGACGCGAGATTGCTACGCTAAGATACTACAAATTAAAACCAGCATGTTGTCGCTAGTAGCAGCTCTTTTTCTGTTCTGGGGTAAGTTTGCTTATCAATATAATTACAAATAATATATTTTGCTTTTCATTGGCGTAACAATTAGCTAATGTATAGCTACTCAGAAATATAAGTGCGAGTATTATTTGTCGTCTTCGTGTATTGTATATTTATAACAATTCCCTACGAATATATATTATAGTGTATATGTTTGATTATTAGTTCTGACCCTTAGTTTCGTCATCCATCATTTCAAATTTTTGGTTGCTACGAGTTGTTATTACTATCCCTTTAGCTATTTGTTGAGAGACAGAGGTGCGTACTTGCAAATTTGAAGCGGAAGCGGATAGTTTACCGCAAAAAAAAAAAGATCACAGGCTAAACCCATTTTCACATTCCTCCAGTACAGCTTCGTCCCTAAAGTGGCGTATTGCTGTCTTTGTAATGGTCCTATAGACTTGTTATTTATCTTGATACCTTTTTCAAGGGACTGAATTATATTTTGAATTGCTATTACTGGAGGCTTCTTTCATTGGTCATAAATAGCAAGAAACTATGACTTCTTCGCTGAAGTACTGCTCTTGAATATGTTGTTCATGTGGCTGCAAGTACTTCCGCTTACTCTGAAGATGAAAAAAGTAAACGATAGTGAGCACACTATTCCTATAGTAATTTCAATGAATTTTTATGTTGTAATAAAGAAAAAAATACAACTATTAGCAAATTTCAATTGCTTAGACTTATCACTATGTTTTTACCCAAGGCTTGTGATATAGGTCATGAGCCTTCATCAATGTATCTATTAACAATTCTGCTAAGATAATTTAATATAGCTGTGGTGCAAATTGAAGAGTTACTGCTTTGATTGAGACAGACTATTAGCCACTAGCTGTTCAAATGTCTGTTGTTACTTTTCTACTTCAATGTTTTTCTATCTTTAGCTATTATTTTTTGTTGTTATTTTTTTTAAAGGTAATCCTGTCTTTGGAGACTATGGTGTAGTGCATCCATCACATCAAATTGCTTATGTTGGTGATTCAGTGACCATATCTTGTGCTGGAGATCTGAATGGTACAAGTTGGTACAAAGAAGGGGATAAGGTGCCCGCATATTATCTTAGAGGGTACGATCCAGACGCTTCAGATCTTACTCTTCTTGTTTATATCAAAGATGTACAACTGAAAGATGCAGGAATATACACATGTGCAGGATGGTTAAGCATGGATAATGATATCAAGGAGTGGATTAAAGACTCAACACTGGTGGTAGGAGGTATATCAAACTTTTCTAAGGTTATAGCAGTATATTAATTTAGTATCCCTAAATAAACAATTTTAGCTTCTCATAATCACTATTTAAGTGTTCATTCCAGCCAAGATGATTTTTTTTTTCTGGTGATGATGATAGCACAAAATACAGATATCAGATTTCCTGTAAAAATTTTATTTCTTCTGAATCTGCTAAACTACATCATATTAATGACATGGTTGTACATACATAAATGACACAGCATGCAGTTTTACACCTTGACATTGTCTTGCTTTGCCACATTCGCTTGCCAATAACTAAATCATCGTTTAACTATTATACTCTCTTCGAGCTCGCAGCAATCAACTGGAAGCTATCATGGTATTTAATGTCATTTGGGCTATGTAGTTCCTTGTTTCACTTTAAAACCGGGTAGCACATTTGAATGATTTTAATATACTCTCAGGGGAATAGGAAGCCAGATCGTATTGGTGCTGCTATTATAACCATATCCACTCATTACAATACAGTGGTTTTTTAAATTAAATAAACCATAGAGTTTAATTCAATGCTCTGCGTATCTAATAAATTCAAGTGCCACTGTAATCACACCAAAAAAGTTAGTACAAGCTATTGTTTTATTATATTACAAAGAAAATGATTTTTATAACAATCAGTAGGTTCATGTCAAATAAATAATGTTAAATTGAAGTTATCTATTATGTAACGTGTGTATATATATTTTATAGCTAATTATAGCTACTTGGACATACAAAGCAAACAACACAAGAAAACTTAAAAAACTGAATCCACTTTTTGTGGCCTTCATAGCTTTATTTTCTTCAAACATTTTAGTATGTGTGGCAAATAACTAAAAATGGGAAGAGTCAAAAATGGCCATTTTGCTGGAAAGATCTCCAAACTACATTTGTTTTTCAAAAGATTGCTTTGGAATAGTGACCGAACACCAGGCAGGTCCAAAGTTTCCTAAAAGGCTCAATATTAGCTATTTAATCCCGGCAGAAGTCATTTCGATTGCTCGATTTTGACAGCCCAATTCAATAATGACCATGAGATTGGGCTAAGAGTAGAAAAAAAAGATATGCCCCTTTATGTTAAAATATTGGTGCGGCCATGGCCGCTCGGTCGCACCTGTTCTGACGTCCCTGCTCAGGGGTATAGGAGGAAATTTTTAGGGGAGGATTCCATCAAGTGCGAGTGAATTTGGAAAACATGGCTACTTCAGCCAAAGTTAACACATGTGTTTCTAAAGAAATGTCAAACTGCTCTCACTTTCTCTCTCTAAGTACACTAGTGTTGATAAAATGATAAAAATGATATCTTTTTGTTCAGTTGTTACTAATAACTAAATCAAGTACCTATCTATACATAGTACTTATTACACGAGTCAGAATGTGATATGGCGAAATATTTCATGAGCAGGCTAATATATTTCACATGCCAGAGGCAAGTGAAAATATAGCCTGAGAGTGAAATATCTAGCCATATCACTCTGACGAGTGTAATAAGTGGTTTATTCCACACTAGATATCTTCACTGAAGTAGTTTGTACCTCTCAGTGTAACAGTTGGCTGTAAAACTCTAGGGGCTCCCTACATTTACAGCTGATATTTTGGTGAGCGAGCGAAGCGAGTGAGACACTATACAGTGTACTATACAGTGTACTATACAGGATACTTGTTTGTGGACGTACATATGTCATTTGGTACTTTGACCCTCGCATTTTTGTCTTTGCTTGGTGGTCAACCCTGTCCCATATTTCACTAAACGGAATCCTTTGATTTAGCAATCTTTACCCGTATCATCAATTTGTTTACCCCTTTGTGTCTGACATATCTGATTTTTGTGGACACAAGGCCTTACAAACTTAGAGTTATCTTGGCTAATGCGCTGTTTGTCATAGTTACAGCCCTAGGCAACAGTATTGTTCTTGATTGAAACTTTCTCATTTAAAGGAGTCTAAAGAGAAGCAAAGGCAAAATGTGAAAAATCTTAGTTGTCGCCGGGGATCGAACCCAGGAGCTCTGGCTTTAGCCACCAGTACTCTAGCCACTGAGCTACGACAACCCATGACTTCTTCCAAGACCTTCACATTTTTCCTTTGTACGGTTCAGTAGTACCGCTTGCTGCAGTCTCATACTCAACAGAAACCAATTATGTGCCATCAGAACACCTTTCCAGTGTCGACTGGAAACACCTCCCCCTCCAGAGAGGAGCCATAATTAGTGGATTGAAAAGACGTTAATCACTTATAAACTTTGAGTTAAACCTTTCCTAAGGGGGGGTTCAGTCAAACCACACTTATGCATGTGTAGTAAAAGCACCGATTTCAGCGGGACTCTCCCAATATCTTACCTTTAGTCCCGAGTCCCACTGTACACTAGTCAATATCCTGACAAGTACTTTAAAATTTCAAATTTAGCTACTCTTCATATTCTAAAAGTAAGTAGTTCATTGCCAGGAATTTTTTTTGTTTTTTTTTGTTTTTTGTGTGCAAAATTTACAATATAATGCACAAGAACAGTTCAATCCCAACTCGAGTGGTGGGAAAATTTTGCTGTGAGTTTTTGTTGTTATGTAGCTATAGGCCAAGAGAGAATGCCATTTTGATAAAAATGGCGAGTAACAATTCTCTGGCATTGCCTCTAGACCCACAAGTTTTATTATTAGTAGTAGTAATTGTTGTTTTTTTAAATTAAATCTTTATGCAAGGTGCAGTGCTTGTGGTTATGATTACAGAATCTTACATGGTGGAAGAAATAATGTTGTGAACTTCCAGTGACAATTTATTAAAAAAAAAATAAAACAGCAAAAAAAAGCAACTACTTTTGCTATAAAAATAATATTTATATCATGCCATTTATCTATACTATCATAATGCAGCAGTTATTGTCTCATAATAATTCAATGAAATTAAAATTATATAAAAAAATAGCAGATGAACCTCCCCCCCCCCCCTCATACTCCCCCCATCCATCCGGCCAAATTGTCCCTTACAGGCTGCTTTCAAAAGTTGGGACCTATGTGCTTTGGGCTCATATGAGCACATAAAAGCATGGTTTATAAAGCTAAATTAGGCACTATTATAATAATAATTCTTTATATTTTGACCATTGTATACTTTATCAGTCTTAAAATCGCAATACATTGTGTTTGCAGTGAGAGACTACGGCGGAGAGGTGGAAGTCGTCCCAGGCAATGTTCTATTGATATCTCAATCTGTAACGTTAAGGTGCGACTATACTGGTACCGTCAAGTGGTATTTTACAAAAACTACTAACTTGAGAAACACCGCGGCTACTTTTGGTGATACATATCAAAGCGACGTGTTTAAAAAAACAATGGATAAAGATTCTGCTGGCTTCTACATTTGCATTGGTCTAAAAAATGGAATACCCCATATAGCAAAAACATTTGTGGATGTTTTTAGTAAGTTAGCTGGATAAACTGTGTATCATTGTTTTCATTTAGATTATTTCAATTTGGCATACATGGATATTAAATGTAGATGCATGATCAGTTTGATGGTGAGTTGCAGTTGTAAGTTGAGTTGGCTTTGTGAAGTTTTCCTCCACTGGTAGTTTTAGCATGCCACTAGGTCCTTAACTTATTTTCATGGGTGGGGTGTGGGGGTGTGCAAGTCATGCATGGTTGAAGTGATGTGAACGTGGCTGCTTGCAACTGTGTAATTTACAAATAAACAAATAAAACTGCAATTTTTATTCAGAGGTTGTTGATATGTAAGTGGGAGAATTAATAATGAGGGGGAATCCATAAGCCCAACATTACACACAAAGTCCAAGGCTAAAACTAGAAAAAAAGCTTTTTATCTTGTAATTCTTGCCGCCGTCAGATCACAGTATATATGATGATTCTCTCTGGGTAACTGGAACTGTCAATACTTCTAAAAGTTTCCCAGTAATGTTTATTCCCACTTCTTATGGGACACACAGGACTTTCGTTGCCCTTCACACTGTATGTAAAGCGTAATTAATAGTCTCATGGTGAGTTACAGAGGAATATTCACTGGGTTTAGAATGACACTCAACACTTTAGTGACTGGTTTTGCCACAACTATGGCAATGATAGTCTCACTATATGACTTCTTATTGTAGCCTCTGAACTCAAATCTTCTCAGCTTGAAAAAAAATTGCTTTGATTCTTCCCACAGCACTATCCTGTCAGTTGGTGATAGGCCAGGGAGTCTATTTTGCCTATAATATTCATCTTGTTATAGTTGAGATAAAATTGATGACATTGCACCCGCAGCTCATTAGTTATTTCTTAGTGAACATTATTTATAATTTCGGTCAGTTACTATTTGATACTGTAATCTAGTGTAAAATATTTTTATAATGCAACACGGGACACTCTAAATAGGTTAAATCATCTAATACAAGTAGTTGAAGTTTCACAAGATAAAGGTTGCAATTGCTTGTAGTTGTTATACACACATGCACACTTGCATTTGACTGCACTAAATTGGGGCAACCACCCCCTACCCCTTTTAATTGTCCACTACTATCTAACCACTTTCTGGCATTAATTTTTTTTAATTAGAGAGGCATTTGTTATTTACTCAATGAATTATTTGGTGTATGGTATTTAAATATGATATAATTATGGGTAAAATAGTAGCCAGTTGCCAAAGTTGGCACTAGCTCTTCCATATGCTCTTGTGACGGCATGGACATCTTTGAACCTGTTTCACGGCATATTTTAACGTCATACAGTATTTGTTGAGGCATGTCAATTACAGTAAGACCGGGTAAAAGGTGCTCTTTGTTGATTTGGCTACATTTAATTATCCGAAAATATTATAATTCTATATATTATATTTTATTATTGAAGAGGACTTTGGCAAGAAGTTGGAACGTCGGGTTAAGTTTTAATTAACATAATTGGCTGTTAGAATGAGAAAATTATTATTCAGCCGAGAATGACTGAATCATATTTTATTATAGTTATGAAGCAAGTAAGCATAAGAACATATGGTGGTGCTAGCGAAGGAGGAATTAATGTTGACAACTGGTAAGTACTAGACACCATTAGTTTGTTGTCATCAATTGGTTACATAATGGCATGGCCATGTAGTTGTTTTGTTTTTGTAATTGATATTTTCATTTGGTTTTATAATTACACATTGTTGCGTACACCTGAATTGACAATACTGACTTGCACTCCTTCATAAATAACAATTTAGATTAATGATTTCACGGGGGAAAATATAGATTTAAACTTTGGAACTACATGAAGTTTAAGTTATTTTTATGTATACCATGAATCATACTGTAGCTATTTCCTTGAATAAACTGCACCTTCAAATTGTGCATGGTCTAAATATTTTTTTATTATTTTAGTAAAAAAAGTTCATATAATAGAATTGATTATATATTTGTGCTTGAATTGCAGCTGTAGCATCTGTATGGAAGAGTACATGAGTGGTGATGTGCTTAAGAAAATAAACAGATGCAAACATGAATTTCATCTGGACTGCTTGAACACATGGAGCAAGGCAAGCTACCTATTGTCTAGTAAAATACATCAGGGTTTCATACAAACTATGGGAACCTTGGAACCCCCCCCCCCCCCCCCCCCTATGGGCCAGGGTCCCCCCCCCCCCTTAAATTTAGTTCCCCCCTTAACAATTTTCCCCTGATTGAAATTTTTTAAAAAGAAAAAAACAATTATCACTACAAGTATGAAAAACTACTTTTAAAAAGTCAAACAATTCTTTGAAAATCATGACTGTCTAGTTCTGGTCCTTCAATAGCAATTCGTAATAGCTTGTCTAAGTTTTCATTATAATAATCTGCTTCATAGTCGTGATGTCACCATTTTCATGTTACTGAACTGTTTTTGTGACTCTATAAAATCCCCCCCCCTCCCCCCAGCGATAAAACTTGTATGAATTCCTGTACATTGTTAAAAAAATTTTTGCTCAGTTCTTTTATTCATTGGATGCATTCTTTCCCTTTCTTATGCATGAAAAATTGTCATTAGCTAGCGAGTGAACTCAGAATCACTTGTTTAATGATGATACATTGTGAAAGTGGTCCTGGGTTTGATCACTTGACCACAACATTTCTACATTATTTACTCTATTGAAATTAATGTAAATTTTTTTGCTATTTTTTTTTATAGCATCATCAAAATTGTCCAATGTGCAGATGTGTTTATTTTGATGATTGAAATATACACTTTCATGCTTTATTAATGAATAAAAATAGTTATAATGTGTAATCATCAACATCTAGTTCTGCTTTTAATAATTGTACTCAACTTTTAATCTGAACCATTACAAAATAAATTCCACTATCTTTGAAGTCAGCACGTCTTCATCATGCATCTACTGCTCTGCTTCTCATTGTAATTTTGCTGTTGTAGTTTCAGCTTTTGAATGTGCATGCTCCTGGGAATTTCAGCAATAGAATTGCAGATGCATTATCCTGGGAACATTTATTGACATGGTATGTTCTGTGCAAGACACATCTCAAGCCAATAATGAAACTCCTGATAGCACTTTAATACTTTATCTTCTCATTCAGCCAAAAAAGCTCCATGTAATATTTTAGGTCTCACCATTTTAACTAGAGCACCATGATTGCAAACTTTCAGAACTACCATCTTAACACTAAGAGTGTAAACCCTCAGTATTTAAAATATGCAATAATTAGAAGTCGTTACTACTGAAAGTAATTTGCAAACAAAGTTACTTACGTTAAAAAAAAGTTATTAAAATTTTCAGATTAATACAATAATCGTTTTGTCCTATTAGTATGAGTAATAGCAGGGGTAACCGTGCTATTCGGGATTAATAGCACGAGTAACGTAATTGAAATAGCACGAGGCGAAGCCAAGTGTTATTTCAATTGCTGTACGAGTGCTATTGACCCCTAATAGCACAGGTTACCCTTGCTATCACTCGCTAATAGTAGGCCAGCTTTAAAAAAAAGTCTTTTGCAATTGTAGCTACACTGTATCTTTCACTTATTATGTCCTTATTTCAGGATTGGAACTTTCTTTTCATCGCATGACTCCTCCTAATCTGTTGTAAAACATTCTGTCTAATACGGGTAGAGGTTCTGTGGTAAAGAATGACATCGTCTCCGCGTGCAGTGTTAACCTTGGAAACATACAGCTCAAGCAGTTTTTAGTTGGAGACGATGTCATTCTTTACCACAGAACCTCTACCCGTATTAGACGGAATGTTTTCAATAGATTAGGAGGGGCCGTAAGTTGAAAACAAAGTTTCAGTGGAAGCTAATTCTGAAATAAGGAAAAAGAGAGTAAACTTAGCTACAATTGCAAATGACTTTTTAAAGAGCTGGCCTACTTGTGCTATTAGGGATCAATAGCACTAGTAAAGCAATTGAAATAGCACTTGGCTTCCCTGGTACTATTTCAATCACATTACGCTACTATTAATCATGAATAGCACAGTTACCTTGCTTTATTACTCATACAAATCTCATTTTTTGCCAGTTAACAAAACAGCTGCAATGTATAGTTTATGTAGGTGAGTATGTTGTGGTTATTTTAATCTCAAAGCGAATCTGAGAGCCTGGCTTCAGTAGTTTCACAGTCCTATTTTGAAATTAGTTAATAATATTCCTCTACATTATGGAAACAAATTGGTTCATTAAATTGAAAAGGCTCTGGAAATTAGCTTCCTTAGTTACTTCAGTAAAGATATTATAATTTGATACATAATATTGGCCTGGTGTCTGGAGTATTCATTGCAGCTGCAGTAATACTGACTAGCCACAAACACTTTTTTGTACCCACATCAGACGAAAATAACCCCAACTAATGCTTGACCAACCTACTCTGATTCTAGCAAGCATACTGCCTTATATCTATGTTTAACAAGAAGGTTAGTAGAAGAAACTTCTACTGACTTAATCAGGCCAATACCAACCACCAAATCATCACCACTTGTGAGCTTGAATATACACTTCTAAAATTATTTATACTTACATTACTGTCTAATAAGTATCATAAGAGTCCGTAAATACTGCTCTGCAGATTGGACAAGTATCTTTATTCTCCCCCTAATACACAAATAATAAGTACAACACAATGGAATTATAATAATATAACATAATTTATTGTGTACTGAATCGTGTTATATTGAGATCTTACAGTTCTCAACTGAGACCTAGCAAGTGTTCAGACTTTCTTTGGTAGATTTATAGTATTGCATAAATTCTCGGTCTTGTGAACCTTCTAGCAAAGATGAATCAGGGGGAAGAAATGAGTGGCTTAAATAATGGTACAAAATAGGACAAAGAGGAGAGTCAGGTGATAAAGTGTAAATTGACAGTGAATGAGGTGGAGAGTGCACACACAATACAACTAAGGTCACAGGCGAGGGTGCTCCCAGGCCTGGAAGGGCCCTCACCTGTGACCACCCCTGGTTAGAGGCCAGGGGTGCCATACATGTGTATAGAAAAGGGGGGAAGAAATAGTTTAGATAAAGAGTGGGAGATTTGCATGGATGTTGTTGATCAGTTTTGTGTCTCTCTTCTTCTGAGGTGGTACCTCTGTGCCTGTTCCTCTGAGGGAGTTTCAGCTCGGACCACAAGATCGGCCACGTTGGGTGGTCTCCTTCTTGAGATGAGTGGTAAAGGGGAGGAGAGGGTCATCCACAGCTTGGTGTAGCTCTGCCCAAGTGATTGAAGGATGGTTTTTCACGGAGAGGACAGTGGTCATCTCGGACAACTCTTCGAATGACGGAGAAAAGATTCTCTGTCAGAGTATTGCAGAGTGGCTTGGACATCTTTCAGGAATTTGTGGCTGTAGCCGCGGGCAAGCCACAAATTCCTGAAAGATGATCAAAAGAAGTGATGATTCGTGCATGAGGTAGTCAGAATTGCTCAAGTCTGATACTACATCAGGTAAGAGTGTAATTTGGTATTTGTGTTTGCTACTGCTATTATACTGTTCTGCATGAATTAAGCTAAAATATAAATTTTGTAGTAACAATCACTGTAATTTTAGCTAGGCAGGCTCGCTCACCCTTTGTGCTCAAGCACATCACTAGTATATATATAAATATGTATGGATTGTACGAATGCCCTTTAAACGCAAGCATGGGTTCCCTTTTTTCTCCAAAAATCACAGCTTTTTAGGCTTTACCCCAGTTTATTCTGAAACTACAGCAAGCCTTACTTTAAACTTAAGCTCCGAAGTGTGAGAAAATTCCTGCGAAAACCCTTGTTTTTTCAAGACACAACAGTTGCTTCGACCGGTTACTATGACATTGAAGACCCTTTTCCAGACTTAATTTCAAAACTTCGCCGTTTTAGGGGGGGATACGAAGTGCCAATTGTTTGTTGTCAAGAGCCATATTGGTAGTCAGAATGCCGTCATATTAATGCTAAGGAGGCTACTAGAAGCTGAAGTAAGTACGTAATTCCACATTTGTTAGCTAAATATGCAAAAACAACTCTGGCCTTTCTTTTATTATTAGCTAAGAGCTTGTTGTCAACAGTGACTGGTAAATTAAAATAGTCAGAATGGCTTAAATTTGATGCTATGGAAGTTGCCACTACTCAAGGTAAGAAAGTAATTTTGTATTTGTGTGCTAAAATTGATTGTCTTTTCATTTTGTAGCTGAGAGCTTGTCAAGAATTCGAGGTAATTCAGATAGTCAAAGTAACTTAAATTTGATAATACAGAAGTTATCAATACTCAGGAAATTGGTAAATAGTAATTCCATATTTGTTGGCTAAAATTACAAATAGTAACACTGGTTTATTTTTTTAATCGTAGCTGAAAGCTTGTTCAAGAGTTACTGGTAATTGAGGTTATCAGAATGGCAGATGTTTGATACCACAGAAGTTACCATTAATCAGGTAAGAGAGTGATTTTGTATTTGTTTGCTGAAATAAAAGGTCATAAATGTGTTTGCATGAACTAAGCTAAAACATAGTAACAATACTGTAGTTTCATGTTACCTAACTAGGCATAAGTTACCATTAATCAGGTAAGAGAGTGATTTTGTATTTGTTTGCTGAAATAAAAGGTCATAACTGCTATTATAGTGTTTGCAAGAACTAAGCTAAAACATAGTAACAATACTGTAGGTTTATGTTACCTAACTATCAGGCTCACTCGCCATTTGTGCTCAAGCACACCACTAGTGTATATAATATATATATATGTATGGATTGTACGTATGCCCCTTAATGGCATGGGCGGTATTTTTTCTCTCCTAAAAACACGGCTTTTTAGGCTTGACCCCTGTGTCTTACTTGAAAGTTGGGCTCCAAATTGTCAGATAATTCCTGCGAACACAGCTTTTTAGGCTTGACCCCTGTGTCTTACTTGAAAGTTGGGCTCCAAATTGTCAGATAATTCCTGCGAAACGCTTGTGTTTCAAGTCCCAAAATGTTACTGGAAACGGTTACTATGGCTTTAAAAACCTTTTAACAAACGTAAAAAACTTCGTCGTTTTTTGGGGGCTGCTCAATGCCATTCATTAGTTGTCAAATGTCACTGGTAGCCAGAGTGGCTAATATTAAAACGAAGGAAGCCACTATTACTTGGGAGAAGCTGAGGTAAGTATCTAGTTCCATACATATTTGTTAAACAAGCTCGCAGCTCTAACTAAAAGAATAGCAAGAGTTATTTTTATAATTTTAGCTACCATGGTAATTGAGGCAGTCAGAATGGCTTAAATTGGATACCACAGAAGTTATCACCATTCACGAAATTGAGGTAATAGAGTAATTCTGTATTTGATGGGTAATCATAGTTGCCAACTTTTAAAATTATAGTTCAGAAACATTTAAGCCACACCCCAGATCACACCCAAAATCACAACAATTATAAGGAAGCAATGATAACATAAGTATATTATTTAATGTGATTTTCTGCAACCGGAGACAATAGGTAGTGGTCGGCGAAGTCTGCACAGTCATTTTTCTTCAGATTGAATCGATATATTCATAGAAGAAAGCCATTCTAGAATCAAATAAACATTCCAAATTTTTAGAACAGTAGAAATATTCGGTAGTTTGGCAGATCATGCATAGTAAACAGATACAAAGTTTTATTATTTCCGGGACAACCAATAGAAGGAGTACAATTCCGTTGTGGGACAGTAGCTAAGTGATAAATCCGGTGAACGAAAGTCTAAATCCCTCAATGACCTAAGTGGGAGTGGCTTAGCTAAGCTACGAGGTAATTAACTTAACTACACTTTCAGTTTAGTTAAAAAATAGGGAAAGGTGTGAGATCAGAGAGAGAATAGACGATGAGCATGAATGCACATTGGCTGTGCATTATGAAGGGCATGACGTGAATCAGGGTTCAATGGTAGATGATGAATCTCATTACCTGTGGCAGGAAATAAGATTCGGGTAAAGGGATGACAGATGTATTAGAAATGAATGGGGAGAGAGGCAGGTACAGGTAAAGCATAAGATTAGAAATCAAATGACTAAGACAGGTACATACAGATAAACAAATGAAACATATATTGTGCATGATATTCAGTTTCAGTTACTCTGTGGTGTTACTTCCGGGCCGGCCGGGCTTGATTCCTCTGTTTGGGCATAGAGCCCGAACATATTCCGGGGGGAGCAGCTGAGTCGAGATCAGTTGAGTTGAGAGCAGGCGAGTCGTCAGATGCAGGAGATGCCGGATCGGGGTTGTCTTGGTGATGTTCAGCTTCGTCAGCGTCAGTGATGAGAGGAACCAGTCGTACGACGGGGCGACGGAACTCCTTGCCACGGCAGGTGATAGTGGCTACCCGGGAGATGCCATCGTCGACGGGATGGAGCTTCGTGACCAGTGCGAGAGGCCATGACCTGGAGTGGAGGGATTCGTCTTTCACTAATACCACTTGTCCGACTCGCAGGTTTCGTCCTGGGCGCAGCCATTTTGCTCGGGCTGCGCAGCTGGCGATGTAGGCAGCCAGCCAATGCTTCCAGAGGTCAGCTTGAAGTCTTTGTGTGAGATCCCACCGACGGAGCAATGACAGCTTCCCACTAGGGGGGTTCCTTGACGGAGGTGCACGGAGGGGCCGTCCTACCAGAAAGTGCCCTGGGGTCAGAAGATTACCCTCCTCCAGATCACCGGCCCCCACCGCCATCATTGGCCGTGAGTTGAGCACGCTCTCCACCTCGGTGAGGAGTGTCTCAAGCTCTGGCCAAGTCAGCGGATGGGGCGCGGCGACCTTTCGGAGGCCCATCTTCATGGCTTTGACGGCCGCCTCCCAGAGTCCCCCGAAGTGGGGCGCTCGTGGAGGGATGAAGTGCCACTGTATCTCAGCTTGTGAACAGTGGACTGCGAGGGCGTCCCGGAACTTCCTCGATCCGATCAGGTCTTGGATAGACCGGAGCTCCTCCGCGGCCCCAATGAAGTTGGAGCCGTTGTCCGTGTGCAGAGACGCCGGGCAGCCGCGACGTGCAGAGAAGCGGCGGAGGGAGGCAATGAAGTCCTCAGTCGTGAGCCGTTCGCAGAGCTCCAAGTGTACAGCCTTGGTAGCCATGCAAACGTACACAGCAACATAAGCCTTGAGATGTACAGGCTTCCTGGTGTAGCCGACGCGGAGCGTGAGGGGGCCCGCAAAGTCCACGCCAGTGTGGAGGAACGGTGGAGCAGGTGTGGTCCGAATGGCCGGCAGCATTCCCATGGAGTGAGCGAGGGGGCGCGCCAGCACCTTCTGGCAGGTGACGCAGAGTCTTGACACTTGTTTCAGATAGTTGCGCACGCCCAGGATCAGATACTTGGTAGAGAGGATGGCGGCAAGCGTCGAGGTGCCGGGGTGGCCGTTGGACCTGTGAGCAGATACAGCAAACAACTTGGTTAGGGGGGAGGAAACAGATAGGGGTATGTGCTTTTGTGGAGCAGTGGGAGCGTCGGGGTTTCGGACTCGACTCAACACCAGCATTAGCCCTGAGGCCGACATGGAGAGGTGATAGTGGCGAAGAGGATGTCCTGCAGGTAGGGGAGACTTGGTCTTGAGAGCTTGAAGGAGTTGAGGGAAGGACTGCTGTTGCGCTAGGGCAAAGAGCAGGATCTTGGAATGATTCAGTTCGTCGAGGGTGAGGGGGCCGGCTACTTTCGGCGAAGAGCAGCGACAGTTGGAGAGAAACCTAAAGACATAACATATAACACGCACAAGTTTGGGAAAAGAAGAACACATATTTGACAGATAAGCAATGAAAGCTTTGAGGGAAGGCGATATGGAGTGGTCAGGTTTGACGGAGGCAGAATTGATGGAGATGGCAGGTTTGGAGCGGAATGGCAGTGGCCAGGAGGCTACCGGGAGCGACAGCCACGGAGGTCCTTGCCACCAGAGGTTTGAGTTCAGCAGTTCTACGGCTCGGACACCTCGGCTAGCCAGGTCTGCCGGATTGTCCTTGGTTGCCACATGGCGCCAGCGGTCCGGTGGTACAAGGTCTTGTATCATAACCACTCTGTTGGCGACGAAGCGATTCAGAGATGGAGGCGCCTTGGGCAACCAGAAGAGCACAATCTCGCTGTCGGTCCACGCGTGAGTAGCAGAGAGAGGCAGGTCGAGAAGTGTGGAAATGTGCTTCAGCAGTCTGGCCAGCAGCAGGGCGCCGCAGAGTTCGGCTTTCGGTACCGTGATCGGCTTGGTGGGGAGAACCCGAGCCTTGGCGATGAGGAGTGCGATGGAGATGCAATTGTCAGGTCCCTCCGACCGGGCGTAAATAACCGCACCGTACGCCACGGTGGAGGCGTCGCAGAAACCATGCAATGTCAGATGAGAACCGTGAGCAGATGACGAGAACAGGTAACGAGGCACTGGGTGCTGGTGGATGCGTGGCAGATCTTCAATCCAGTCAGACCAGCGACGCTTCAGATCGTCTGGGACTTCTTCGTCCCACGTGAGGCCTCTCTTCCAAGTGTCTTGAAAGAGAATGCGGGCGGAGATGATGACGGGGGCGAAGAGTCCCAGGACGTCGAATACGCCGGCAGTGAGAGCAGCTATCAGTCGTTTGGTTACCTTTGCAGATTCGGGTGGAGTGTTTGGAGTCGCGACGAAGAGGGAGTCGGAGGCGGTATCCCAATGGACGCCGAGAGCCTTGTGGGCATCCGAGAAGGCGGCGTTGCAGTCGTCCTCCAGTAGTTCTTCGGGAATCAGCTGCCGAAGGTCCGGGTCGTTGGTCCTCCACTTGCGGAGATCGAGTTTGGCCTTGGCGCAGAAGGAGCGTAGGTCGTTGAACAATGAGAAGGTGTCCTCAGTAGTGCGGGCTCCAGATAGTACGTCGTCCACGTAAAATTCGTGGAACACCGCGTGAGCTGCCGCAGGATGGTCTTGGAGGTGATCCTGGGCATGCCGCCGCAGGACCTGGGTGGCCAGGAAGGGCGAGCTTTTTACGCCGAAGGTAAGCCGTCGCATTCTGGCATCCATGATCCTGCCGTCGGCTGCTCGGTACAGGAACCGATGCCAATCCCTTTCTTCCGCATTCAGCAGGATTCCGCGAAACATCTTGCTGATGTCCGCGGAGACTACGGAAGGATGACATCTGAACCTGACCAAAACATCAGGCAGGGGGGGGGTACAGGTTGGGACCCGGTAGCAACTGGTCGTTGAGCGAAACACCAGTCGGAGTTCGCGCGGAGGCGTCGAAGACGGCCCTGAGCTTGGTTGTCGTCGAGCCCTCCTTGATAACCGCGTGGACTGGCATGTAGTAGCAAGGCAGTTTCAGATCAGTGGTGGGAACGTGTTCGGCGTGACCCAAGGTGAAGTACTCCTGGATCACCTCGCAGAATGATTGCAGTTTTCCGCGTTTCCTCAGTGACTTCTCGTTAGCGAGGAGACGGGATATGGCTTGGGGGCGGCTGTCTCCCAGTTCCGGTGGAGAGTCTGTCCGCGGGAGAGACACCGAGTATCTCCCATCTTCAGTTCGGTGATGAGTGGCGTCGAAATGATCAAGTGCAGCTTGCTCCTCGGGGTGCACCATCGGAGCTTCCGGAACACGATCCAGCTCCCACAGCCGTGCTACATCCGCTGGGGTGTCGTTTGTGGTGGAGACCGTGTGGACGGCTGTGCGTGCACCGGCCTCAAGGGGGCACGAGAGGCAGAGCCCGAGGTGCGTGGGCAATGCCCCGAGTTCGCCGACCCTGAAGGGGGCGCCGGAGGTGAGGGTAGTCAGCTGGGAGATGCCGAGGACCAGGTCAACGCGTCCGCCGAGCTCCTCGTCGGCGAGCTTGAAGTGGCTCAATTCAGGCATCTTCCGAATCTCCTGAGCGTTCGCCGGGCGGGCGACCGGCTCGAGGGCTTCGATGAGCGTGTACGTCAGGTTGGGGAGTCTACAGATCAGATCAAGAGAGTACAAATCACATGTTACACTAAACTCACAGCGAGTGGTGGCTCCGGAAATTCCGGTGACCGGTATTGGGTCGTGACGACGTTTCAGGTTCAGAGTTGCAGCTAGTGACTCAGACATCATGGGTATAGCCATGCCGGCATACAGCAGTGCCCGAGCGTGGATCTTCCGTCCCCCTCGGTCGAAGGCCACAATGGCCGAGTAGAGAGACGCAGGTTGTCTGCTGGATGGCGCGTTTTGTGGTACAGTTGCAGCTGTCATGGCAGAGATTGATGGTGCTTTCGTGGGAGTAGCATCCCTGTCGCGGTGGAGCAAGGAGTGAGGCTTCCCAGAGCAGGTCCGACACGCGAAGCGGCTCGGACACGACTTACACCCATGCCCCTCACCAAGGCAGTTGAGGCATAGGCGCTTGTCGCGGACGACCTGGTTTCTCTTGTCCAGATCGTACCCTACAAACACAGAACATTTATGCAAGGAATGTAACTCACCGCACACGGGACATCGCTGAGCGGTCCCGCGGGGGGGGTTGGTCTTGGATGCAGATTTTTTCGGCGTCGGTGGGCGCGATGGTGACAGAGCCGAAGGCGACAGCAGATGAGCAGATGTAGATGACGTGAAGACGGGTGACGACACGGAAGGGGACGGCGGCGACAGCAGATGGGAGCCCCGCAGTTCCTTGCGCTGTGCGTCAACGAACTTCGTCAGGTTATCCATGGAAGGAGCAGAGTCTGGAGGGCGGTGGCGAGTCCACTCACGACGACAGTCAGCGCTCATGAACGATGTGACCATCATTGCCAGGAAATCGCCGAGTGAATCGCCAACCAGCGAACAGAACTTGTTGTACGGAAGGATCAACGACTCGTAGAGACGATCGACGTCCGACGCAGAGAGAGAGCAGGTGGATATAGACAGAATTTTGGCGATGATCAGTGGCGCGAGCACGTCCGCTGCGCCGAAGACAGCTTCCAGTTTATCGAGCATATCAGATAGTGGGACATCGTCGGAAGGCAGGGTATGCAGTATTTTCAGGCCCTCTGGGTGCTTGACCGCCTTAATGAGTAGACCTTTGACTTCCAGACGAGTGTGACCTCGGGCCCTCTTCTCGATCGTTTGGCAAAACATAGTCCTGAAGTTTGCCCATTTAAAGGGATCGCCGTCAAAGGAGGGGAGTTCAATCTTGAGAGCGTCTCGATCCGACGACGGAGGAGTCGGTGGCGCAGGTACAGATGCGGGGGGGGCATCCTTGCAGGCGTTAGCCGTCAGGCGAAGAAGTGCCGCCATCTTGGCCTCAGTAGAATCACAGATTTCCTTCAGATCCGAGAGAGCCTGGAAGACACCCGCACAGCCGTCAGATACTTCTACATGGCGATGGTGCAGTTTGTCCACCAGGGAGCGGAAATACTGAGAGTCAGGAACCGGGTCCGACAGGTAGGAGTCAGCAGCGTTGAGGATTGTTGAGGATTGAAACAGCTTTCGCGCGCAGCGGCAGGGCGACTATGACGTCGTTGACCCTGGCGCGCCATGTGATATGCAGGTCCAGTAGCGACTCGTCGTCTTCAGCTTTTTGCGGAGTCCTGAGGTCATCGTACAGGTCATAGAGTTCATCAAGTTGTGTTTGCAGCGCCGTGTGCGCGTCGAGTGTCGTGGATAGCTGTGCGGCCAGATCCTTGAGAGTGCCTTGGTTGATCCTTTCCGGACCTTCAGATAGAGCTTTGTCAATGCGATGATGTAACTTCGTGATGGTGCCGCGTCGCCTTCCGCGGCGAACCTCGAGTTCGTGGACGGTGGTCCTAACTTGCTCGGGTTCAGTTGCAGACATGATACTAAGCAGATAAAAGAGAAACAACAAAATAATTACAATCAGAGATACCTTATAACGAAGGGGCGTCCTGGACTAATCAGTGCAGAAAATGGCTGTGCCGAATTTTGCGCAGGGCTTCACCTTAGTAGCTAAGTGTGAGCAGCTGAAGTGCGCAGTGATGGAGTGGAGTCCCGCAGATTGCGCAGAGGTGAGAATGGCGAAGGAGGCGTGGCTCAGTCGTCAGACTTCCGGCAGATGACAGCTTCCAGCGAAGAGGTGTTGACTTGTCGCTGGGCTCGAAGGACCATGAACGAAAGTCTAAATCCCTCAATGACCTAAGTGGGAGTGGCTTAGCTAAGCTACGAGGTAATTAACTTAACTACACTTTCAGTTTAGTTAAAAAATAGGGAAAGGTGTGAGATCGGAGAGAGAATAGACGATGAGCATGAATGCACATTGGCTGTGCATTATGAAGGGCATGACGTGAATCAGGGTTCAATGGTTGATGATGAATCTCATTACCTGTGGCAGGAAATAAAATTCGGGTAAAGGGATGACAGATGTATTAGAAATGAATGGGGAGAGAGGCAGGTACAGGTAAAGCATAAGATTAGAAATCAAATGACTAAGACAGGTACATACAGATAAACAAATGAAACATATATTGTGCATGATATTCAGTTTCAGTTACTCTGTGGTGTTACTTCCGGGCCGGCCGGGCTTGATTCCTCTGTTTGGGCATAGAGCCCGAACATCCGGGACTGTCCTGGAGCTTTTGGGACAGTTGGAAACTATGTAATATTAATGGCTAAATACTTTTTTTGCATGAACTAAGTAATAGTTAGAGCATAAGCGCGCATGCTCTAACTATTTTAGATCACGTTTACGCATGCCCAGTTGCCACTAGCAACTTTGTTTATCAGCATTTTCGCAGAAATGGCTAAAGGCAAAAAATAGTGCACACTTACCAAGTTAGTACACCTAGTAACAATATAGCAACGGGATCTAAGCTAAAGTAGATTATGTAACAATACTGTAGTTTATGTACTTATTTTTATGTTACCTAACTATCAGGCTCGCTCGATATTTGTGCTCAAGCACACCACTAGTATATATGTATATTTTGGTACGTATGCCCCTTAAACGCGCGTGCGGGTTCCTAAAAACAAGGCTTTTTAGGCTTGATCCAACTTTCTTCTGATGAAACAGCATTAAGCAACTTCAAACTATGGCTCCAAATTGTGAGATAATTCCTGCGAAAAGCTTGTTTTTTAAGTCTCCAAAAGTTACTATGACTGATAGCTCTGGCTGCACCTGGATGTGACAGAGTACTAGATCAGGCTAAATGTCGCAATACTTGTGTTGCCAAGTAAGGAGAGCACTTCACCCCGAAGGTTAACCTCTTCATACGGCAGTCGGTGAGGAGGCCATGGTGTGGGCTTGGTTGGGTGCTTGGTAGAAGCTTAGGCTCACAGGTGGGCTGGTATCAGGATGAGGTAGCTGCCACCAGAGTCAAACAGTGAGTGTGGCTTGGCTGTCCTAACTCCTCAAGCTACGTATAACCAAAGGTAAGTTGGATTAAGCTTTTAATGCAGGGCGTACCCTGACACACACAATGAAGCACACAAGCACAGGATAGAATGTTGACTGACTTGACACACGACAATTACAACTTAAATACAGAACACAAACCACTCCTACACATGGTGCATAGTTCCTGCTTTGCAGCGGGACATTAACACCTATAGCACGCACAAGCTAGCACAAAACTCGATACCATGAGAAAATACAACCTGCTAGTAATCAACACATATTCTGCCGTTACATGATACACAAATAACAAAGACTAATTATGCTAATAATAAAAGTTATATGAATGACAGAGAATGACTCAACGTTGAGTGATGCTGCTCGAGCAACAGGTCTGGCAGGGGCGGCAGCAGGTGCTAAAACAGGGGCTTGCTTTGTCTTTGGCCAGACGGCGGGCAGTTTCCATCTCGATCATCAGATGGTCCACACCTTCGTTCAGGGGCTTGACTAAGGCGGGGATCTCCTCGTGATCGCCATCGTCAGAAGCCATTATAGCAAGTTTGGATACTCTTGACTGGAATCCAGAAAATTGCCTTTTGAAATAGGGATCGGTGATGTCTTTTAGGAGGCTGAGAGAGGTCATTTCCTTATGAAGAGCTTGAGAACCTTCTAGGACATCTCGGCGGTGGGAGAGCTGACGTATTTGCAGATCCAACTCTGAGTGAAGGTTGTCATGTAGCTCTTGGTCTGCTTGCTCGGCTTCTAAGGCAGTGTTATCCTCCATGATTAGCTCCTCAATGCGGTCTTGAAGCAGACTGTGAACTTCAACCTCGCGGCTATCATTTTATCTAGTCACCATACTTTAACCAAGTGTTTAGTGTTACATGTTCACCTAGACTGAGGACATGCAGGTATTGGAGCCATGCTGGCCATCCTAGCAGATCAATACTATATCAGTGATTTAAAGTTTCTAATTCGCCTGATCAGTCGTTCATGTGTGACCTGTCAGCGTGCTTATGCCATAACTGCAGAGCAACTCATGGGTCAGCTACCACTAAAGTGCCTTCATCCTTCACTTCCTTTTGAACACGTTGGAATAGACTACGCTGGACCGCTATGAATCAAGAGGGGAAACCCACGCAAACCTATGTTAGTGAAAGTTTATGTTTGTTTATTTGTTTTTTTTTTCCACTAAGGCAATTCATATCGAGTTGGCTTCGGATCTGACAACTGAAGCTTTCCTGGCTGTCCTCACCCATTTCGTGGCTCGACGTGGTATTCCTGAGACAATCTTTTCTGATAACGGGACCAACTTCGTAGGAGCCAAGAATGAGTTGACTGAGCTTTGTTCCATGTTACGAAGCAAGAAACACAAGATGCTATTCATCACTTTTCAGTAGTAAGATCCATCAACTGGAGGTTCTCACCCAGTAGATCACCACACTTTGGCGGTATCTGGGAAGCTGGGGTAAAGATTATGAAAATCTTATTACGGAAGTTCGTCGGTAATCACCGTCTAACCTACCCTACGAAGAGATGACCACGGTCCTAACAGAAGTCGAAGCTATACTCAATAGTCGAAAACTTCTGCCGGTTCATTCCATTTCTCCAGATGGATTTGAAATACTCACTGCCAGTCATTTCTTGATTGGCAGACCACTATGTTCTTTACCCTCCACAGTTTCTTCACAGAAAAAAATATGCAATTTACGTCGCTGGAACTTAGTGAATAGATTATCAGCGGATCTGTGGAATCAGTGGTATAAAATCTATCTCCAGTCGTTACAGAAAAGAGAAAAATGGAGAGGTGTTAAAAATTTGAGTGAGGGCGACATAGTTTTACTAAAGTATGAATCGAACTGCAGCAATCGAATGTGGCCCCTAGCAAGAGTGCTAAAAGTTCACCCTGGAGCTGACCGTCTCGTAAGGGTAGCTACAGTTCTTTGTGACGGAAAGAAGTGCAGAAGGACAATAGAGAAATTGGTTCCTCTTCTTCGGATGTCTGATGGATCTTTTCCTGCCTGGGAGTGTGCCCAGGCCTGCAAGGATGCCTGGAGTCTTAATCCACGTGCAAGCCCAAGTCCTCGTCCTCGTCGTTCATCGCAAATCATCGATCTCGTTTAAACTCGTTGTCATGAACTTGTTCATAAATGCATACATTGTACTATTATTCCTTAGTTACTCATTAATTCATGTATTGACTCTATTTGGTCTTTGTTTCTTATATTAAACTAAATTGTGATTGTTGGAACTTGGCTGTAGTATCTAATCATTGGGCTAAGCAGTGGGACTCCAGAGATAATCAGATACAAAGTCCAGAGCGTTTGTGGGCCTTACAACCCCACTGTTCTCTCATACAGCAAGACGTCTCTCTGGCAGGACGTGACTGTCCAAGAATAATAAGAAAATTTATAGAATAATTATGCTATTCTTTTGGAATAATAACACATTTTTTGAAATAAAAAAAATTCTAAAAATTTCAGAGCATAATCTGGCAGGCCTTACTGGGCAGGCTCACTTGATATTTGTGCACAAGCACACCACTAGTTGGCGTGGGAATCGGGTATATGTTATATGTATATATGTATGTATGGATGGTATGTATGCTCTTTAAAAGCCGGGGGGGGGGGGGGGGGGGGCTTTTTTCTCCTAGAAATTAGGCTACACCCCAGTTTATTCTGAAACTACAGCATTAAAACCGATTACTGGCCAAATACGCAATTTTGTGTACCTCCGTATTTTGTCCCCGAAAGGCCAAATACTGCGTACAAGAAAGGGGGTAATAACTATATGCCTACAGCTGCATACCTGAATCTACCAGTTATCTATCATTGCATCTCAGGTATGTAATGTAGTATAGTGGTTACAATATGAAATTTATCAGATAAACCTTGCTACAAAACACTTCAAGTTTATCAAATATTTTCATATAAAATTTTATAACAAGAACTATAATTCATGATTACTTTGATACTTTGAGTTATGCTGCAATGATAGCTTAAGTCTTCTGGAGAAGTTTATTGATTCTACTGTGGATTCAGGACTCCAAAGATGCAGGAAACACAATTTCCAAGCTGGTCCATAACTTTGGAATATTAGTAGTATTGTAGAGCACATAATATACCTGGAATATATAAAAAGAACACAAGAATGTCACAGAGTGACTTATTAATGAATTAAAGTCAATGTCATTGGCTAGATTTGGATGTTTTCATTCTTATTAATATAAATCTGAGGGGGGGGGGACTTTTTTCTCCCCGAAATTAGGCTAGACCCCAGTTTATTCTGAAACTACAGCATTAAAACCGATTACTGGCCAAAATTGCGTACCTCCGTATTTTGTCCCCGAAAGGCCAAATACTGCGTACAAGAAAGGGGGTAATAACTATCTGCCTACAGCTGCATACCTGAATCTACCAGTTATCTATCATTGCATCTCAGGTTTGTAATGTAGTATAGTGGTTACAATATGAAATTTATCAGATAAACCTTGCTACAAAACAAAACACTTCAAGTTTATCAAATATTTTCATCAAATATTTTCATATAAAATTTAATAACAAGAACTATAATTCATGATTATTTTGATACTTTGAGTTATGCTGCAATGATAGCTTAATGAATTAAAGTCAATGTCATTGGCTAGATTTGGATGTTTTCATTCTTACTAATATAAATCTGAAAATGGCGTGTGTTTTGTTTCCTAACAATTCACCTTTATAAGTTGCTGTTAGTGTCCATTCTTGCATCATTCATAACCATTACTCAAATCTCTGAACTTGTCTTCTATTGTAAGCTCATAACTAGCGTAGTGAAAATAAGCAACGTGAAGTGGCACCCCAAGGACGCTACAGAAACCAAACATTTTCGTAGCCTTAGGCGTCCTCCCATCCACTGTCGAAAACTGGAGCGCGCAGGACTTTCAATTTATTGAGCAATAGCAAGAGCAAGCTTTTACCAGTGGCTGATCAATAGAAACTTTATGTCCAGGACTGATTGTTTCTCCGCTACATACAAAGTCAGAAAGTTGCTTCTCCAGTAAGGGTTACTTCCGGCGGAAAAAATACGGCGGCTCGCGGCACCGCGGTTAAGTAATAATTTGGCCGGTAATCGGTTTTAAGCAAGCCTGTGAGAAAATTCCTGCGAAAATGCTTGCTTTTCAAGAAACAAAAAGCTGATTCGACCGTTTACTAGAAAATGCTCGTGTAGCATTGGTTGGGCGAGCGAGGTTCTGGGGAAATGTTGACACTTTCAATTGCATTGGGGTCGTTTGATTTGAATTTGCATTGGTTTTCTTCTTGCAGGTTGCCAAATCTGAATTCACATCTCATTATTAGTAGTAGAATATGTAATGACATGTAAAGGGGGAAATGATGATTGGTAAAGGGTAAAGAATGGTACTCCTCATGATAAAGTGTAAAGGGTAAAGAATGGTACTCCTTCTGGAATGCGCGCGCGTTTAAACGACGACGTACGACACGTTTAAAGGACGACGTATTCAGGATTTCCATAGACTACATCTTAAAGTTGCTCGCTCGCTTCGCTCGCTCGCCAACTATGGTATTGAAGACCCTTTTCCAGACATAATTTTAAAACTTCGCCGTTTTAAGGGGATACGGAGTGCCGATTGTTGGTTGTCAAGAGCCATTGGTAGTCAGAATGCAGTAGTCTCCCAGCTTACCATTCGTAACATCACCAAAGCCATTCAACACTGCCATAATACTTCTATTACATACCTCACCCTTGTCATCACACAACTTCACACTTGATTCATCCATATCCACATCATCCACTATCACAGTAATTGAGTTCAACTCGACCACCCTTTCAACAATTTTTTGTGGAATTAATGTGCACAGTCTTGCTTCTTTTCTTTCCTTCACACTCCCTGACCCTATAATTAACATCACTCAAGATTTTCTCCACTACATAAGGTCCATCCCAAGAATCTTCCAACTTTCCATTCCTCCCTGGTATTCTGCACCAAACTTTTCCACCAATTTCCAACTTCCTATCACTTTTACCCTTATCATACCCTTCTTTTCTCTCATTTTTACTCCTCAACGCAGCAACATCTCTCAAACACTCTAGTCTATGTGCTAGCTGGCAAGTCCATTCACAAGCATTAAGTTTTTCAAAATCTTTAGCCTTCCATCCAGCATACAAGACATCAAGGGGTGTTCTGATGTGCCGTCCATATACCAATTCATAAGGGCTGAACCCGGTTGTTCTAGAGGGCATTTGCCTGAGAGCAAAAAGTGCGAACGGGATTTGCCCTACCCAATTAAGGCCCTGAGTGTGTGCCTTTCTCAACATGCTCTCCGAAGTGGCATACATACGTTCAATTACACCATTGGCCTGGGGGTTATACGGAGTCGTCCTCGCCAAATCAATGCCGAACAAATTTGATAGTTCGGACACAAGTTGCTAGTAAATTGTGTGCCATTGTCTGAAATAATCTGCAATGGCAAACCAGTCCTACCAAATATGCCTACCAAAGCATCCGCCACATTCTTAGCCGTGATGGTCTTAAGGGGTACCACATCAACCCACCTTGTGGCCATGCAAATAGTAGTAAGGATATAACACAATTTATCCTTTCCAGGTGGTAAAGGTCCCACAATATCCACGGCAATAACTTCAAATGGTTCCGTAACAATGGGTCTCTCCACCATTGGGGCTTTTATGTGACCTGGTTTATTAGATTTCTGGCAAGTGCTACAAGATTGGCAATATTTATACACATCAGGACTAATGTTAGGCCATGTGAATCTTTTGTTAATGATATCCAACACTTTCCTATATCCAACATGGCCACAATGATCATGAGCCAACTTCAATACAACATTGCGTCTACACGTTGGGAGAACAATACGCTTAATTTCCCCACCTACCACGTCAACAAGAGTATGTATTAACAACCCATCTCTTCAAACTTATACCCCGTTCTTTCATTGAAGCAAGCTTTTTGCAATATTTTAAAGAAATATCTCGTTGTATTTCCTTCACAAGCTTAGATTTATCATCTCCTTTTGACACATTACCCAAATCCAAACTATCACACAATGCCCCATTATCATCACACATGTCAGTACTGGTATTTTTGCATACATTCCCATGAGACACATCTGCCGAAGGCTCCATACTAGACTCCTCAGCACTAGCTAAAGTAGGTTCTCCACCTGCTACACCTTCCACTAAAGAATCCATACTACACTCCTCGGCACTAGCTACAGTAGATTCTCCCCCTGCTACACCTTCCACAGAAGAATACATACTACACTCCTCGGCACTAGCTACAGTAGATTCTCCCCCTGCCACACCTTCCACAGAAGAATCCATACTACCCTCCTCGGCACTAGCTAAAGGCATGCTATCCACCTTACCAGTCGCCTCTGATAATAAAGGACGAACCTTCTCAATTACAATCAAAGCATTATCTTCATCCACTTCCCTCTCTTTCTTTTGCCACCATGGCTCTAGTTTGCACCTCACATACTGATTTATGTTTCATCAAAGCACTCAACAACACATTTCTTTCCCCCACATCTAGCAATGGGAGGGACACTAAAGCTTTCCCACCCAATTCCGACATGCTCACAAGGGCCACCTTTTCTCTCAAAACAGTATCACCTAAATTTATTGTAGCCATTGCCAGCTTCCTCACCGTTGAATTGCCATCATAACTGTGCACTTTCACTGTCTCGTCAAGCCAAACCTCATTCGGGACCAGCTCCTCAGGGAGGACTGTGATGTCGGCAACAGAGTCGATAACTACAGGGACCTTGACTCCATATAATTCAACGCCTCTGACATTCTGTTTCTCGGTGTCAGATTCAGGTGTCGACACTCGCAGGGACTTCTTTGTGGGCTTCTTCTCATTGTCAGCTCCGACGTCTTTGTTTTCTGCCTTTGGGCAAGTTGTGCTGATATGACCTTGCTGGTTGCAGGTAAAGCAAGTAGGTGGGTTATACTCTTTCTGTTCCCACCATGAAGAGTTGTTAAAATAGCAGTCCACCGTCCTATGGCCAATTTTACCACATTTCGAGCAAGATGAGCGGAAGTCGTGAGTGAATGACTTCTTCCGAGTGTCAACTGTCATGTGGCCAGTGAAATACTTCGCTACATTCCTGGTAGTGTCAACTATAGCTCCATATGCTTCATAGCACGTGAACACAGCTTCACGCAGATCTTCCACTGTAGTCACAGAGTTAGAAGTAATTGCTGTTAGGCACTTTTCGTTGACAATGTTGGCCAGGTATCCTTTCAGCAACAAAAACCGAATCTTCTTCAGTGTAGTATTATCTGCGACAATTTGGTGAACCAGGCTTTGGGAGTTGTTGAAAAGATCTAGGCCACTCATAGCAGCTGCTACCTCGGAATCAGGTCTGAGAAATGCTTTCAGTGCTGCTGACACAGTGCACCCTGCTGCATTAATAAGCCTCAGCTTAGCTTCTTCAAATGATACATCATTAGTTAGTTTCAAATTCTGGAATGTAACAGCCAAATGACCATCTAAAACTTCTTGAAGTCTACGCGTCTTCTTGTCACTCGGGCAACCGTACACCTCCAAGATATCCGAAAAGTTCTGCAATTGTGCTGGAAGTAAACTCTTATCTTTAAGTCTGGGGAAGTTTCTAATGGCTTGACTCAAAGCAGACTTAGAATCCTTCTCAGTAGCACGTCTGCCTTCTCGGGCGAGATCTTCAAGTCTCTCAGCCTGTCTCCTTGCCTCTCTCATGAGCGGCCTCAGCACTCGACTGTCTCAGAAACTGGCTATTCTGCTCCAAGAGTCTCACCATCATTTCCATCACAGTTGGCTCTCTCATTGGCTGTCGTGGGCAGGGTGGCAAGTCCATTCTGTCTGAATTCACAGTTCCGCTGCCTCGAATCGTTTGCTCCGATCCACACCGATGTCGCAAAGCATTGCCTCCTACTTCAAGAACTTGAGATGCTGTTGGACTGCTGACAAAATGTTGCTCCTGCAGACGTTCGTGGCTCTCTGTTGCCAGGATAGTCGACTCACTCGTATTTGACAAACTCTGGGCATCTTCAAATATGTCAGTTGAGGAAGGGATTGTGGTATCTCCTGACGAAGGTCTGTCACTGAGACCAGATAGCAGGTCATCCTCTGATGTGATCCTTGATCGAGTAAGGATCCCATATGCACCAGTCTGTGGTTGCTCTGCCTTCCTATTCATTCCCTCATCCATCTCCACAGCCCCCAGTCCGCTGATTGGTCCGGTGCAGGAAGAAGCCTGTACAAAATAAAGTATAAACAGAAAATACAATTACAATTATTCAAGTGATACAGGTGAAATAAATCTGAACTACACAAGTAAAAAAAAAAATCCTTGACAAACATTTCGTCCAGTTCCTTCCTGTTGTCCTGTCGGCTGCACAAACGAGGTTCACTTCGACTGGCGTTGAATTCGTCACCGCTGCTAACCAAGTTGTGGGGGTAGGTTCGATCACTGCCACCGAGATAAAGTGGAGATCGTCGCTTGGCGTTTTGCTGATACGTGCGTGAATGATCGCCCCAGGAAACCTCTAGATAAGCTGACCCCAGGTCTGGCCTTAAGACGACAACCGAGCTGTTTATTCCACACACAAAATCAATGCACAAGGACTCTCACAAAACTCAACTCTGATCCACTGGGGCTGGGCCGTGGTATATATAACCCACCTGGAGTGAAACATAAATAAAATTGCTGTAGAGTCTGTAGTACATATGTATGTAATGCGATCTACTAATTAAGATGTTCATAACTCTGTTCTCCATCAAGATAACTCTGTTTTGGCTGTGGGTGTTCCCACAATAACCATTACTCAAATCTCTGAACTTGTCTTCTATTGCAAGCTCATAACTAGCATGGTGAAACAAGCAACGCGAAGTGGCACCCAAAGGACGCTACACGAGATACCAAAAATTTTCGTAGCCTTAGGCGTCCTCCCATCCACTGTCGAAAACTGGAGCATGCAGGACTTTTAATCCATTGAGCAATAGCAAGAGCAAGCTTTTACCAGCGGCTGATCAATAGAAACTTTATGTCCAGGCCCGATAGTTTCTCCGCTGCTACAAAGTCAGAAAGTTGCTTCTCCAGTAAGGGTTACTTCGGCGGGAAAAAATACGGCGGCTCGCGGCACCGCGGTTAAGTAATAATTCGGCCGACAAATAATAACAACGGTTTATTTTTATATCGTAGCTGTGAGCTTGTTAAAGGGTTACTGGTTATTGAGGTTATCAGAATGGCTGCTGTTTGATACTACAAAAGTTACCATTAATCAGTATTTAAGTTTTTTAGGAACAGGGGTTCCTGTGGACCTCCTACGCAGGTGCTGGGATTTTAAAAGTCAGAGTTAAAAAAAAAATTTTTTTAATTTTAAACCATAAATTTTCGGCCTTTGGGGGCCTTCTAGTGGTGAACTAAAAGAGCAGGTGAGGTGACCTTGACTTTTATACTACATGGCACGGAACAGAGGAGGCACAGAACAAAGAAGAAGAGTTTGCCAAAAATATATTTAACAGTTTGTACATGACATAGAACAAAGGAGGTATAAGAACGAAGGAGACCAAGAAGAGGTAATTTAACAGTTTTTAGGTGATGATGAGGCTGCTTGCTGAAACATGAATGGCATAGTGTTTGCTGAAATAGGTCATAACTGCTATTATAGTGTTTGCATGAACTAAGCTAAAACATAGTAACAATACTGGAGTTTTATGTTACCTAACTAGCAGGCTCACTTGATATTTGTGCTCAAGCACACCACTAGTATATATATATATATATATATATATATCAGGGAGTGCGCTAGCACTCCCTACGTAGGAATGACGCGGCCGTCCCATTGACCTAATACAACACATTGGCCGCCATATCTCACACCCCGGGTGGCCGAAGGCCACCAAATTTGGTTCAAATAAACTTCAACGCAACTAGAAGGCTGTTTCAAAATTTCAAGTCTCTAAGCATCATTGTGTTTTATTATTGTTCTGCACCACACCCTAACAATATTTCACACCTCTTCACACTTCAAAAGTGTCAAAAAATAAGGCAAACAAGTGAGGGCAAAAAAATCTGTACCAGATAAAAAGGGGACGTAGGAATGGAGGGGTTCTGTAAACGTCAAACTCACACCTACGTTATTGCTAGTGGACTTTGATAACAACCAGTTGAGGCAATAACGTAGGTATGAGATTGACGTTTATAGAACCCCTCCATTCCTACGTCCCTCTTTTTATCTGGTACAGATTTTTTTGCCCTCATATAATATATATATATACATCGAACATATACCCAATTTTGCATTCTCCACCCCTAATATAGTCTCGCTCGCTTCGCTCGCTCACCAACAAATATCCCCAATTTTCAATTGAATTCGCTCGCTCGCCAATTCAATAAATTGCTAAATTTTGTGCACATCCTAGACAGGATATTTTGGCAATCATACAGTGGTACAATGATGAATTATTTTCAATCCCACTATACTATTGTTTTTATTGTAATCATTGAACTATTAGCACTTATTCTTTACTCAATTTCTATCCTTAAATGTTAAAATTAAAGGTTCAATCATACTAAATTAAATAATTAAACTTATGTCTATACTTCTTGGCTAATTTGAGTGAAGTTGAATGAAACCATTTTATTACATTCAATAATTATGTATCTAATTATCATTTAATACATTATTATATCTGTTGTAGAATTGTACAAATATTATAAGTTTCTGTCATTATAACTGAAGTGTTTGCTTTTTAAACCCAACTTTTGCTGTTGCTAGTGATATGTGGATGACTCATAATTTGTGTGTGTTTTTTGTTACATTTATGAAGTAATTTTTTTATTTGATAACGTTCAGAACTGTCCTACACAAAATGGCGTCATCAATGTTGAGTATAGTGCAGTTTAAAAAGAATTCTGATGATGTAAACATATATTACAAAGTGACTTTGCTGCATTCTGGCCATGATAGGGATAACTGTGGGGATTCAAAGATGTTGTTGTAAGCTATTTCAACAATTTTTGCAACACACTGGAAATCGCATCTTGATTTTGAATTGAAATATTGTTATAGATTATTAAAATGACTGGCTATGAAATTAAAACTATTTGACTAGCTAGTACTGCCAGTTTTTAGCTTAGATTATTAGTTAAAAATAGCTTAGTGTAAAAGCCCAAAATGTACATGTTTTAGTAACTTTTTCAATGATTAACTTGGTTGTCTCACACACTCCTAATTATCAGCTGTTCTTTATGTTCTATGTTGTATACAAATAATTGTTTCTAATGATCAGGAAATTTAATAATAATATTATAATGAGTTTTTGAATTATGACTCCCAAGAATTATGGTATTATTAAATAGGAAAAAAATGAGTAAAGACTATAATTTTTGCCATAGTAAAATTTTAATATTGTCTAGACCGTGATGTTGATAATATCTCAACCAATTACATTATGTATTTATATGTACACGGAAACTCACCTCAGTCCACCTTTTTATGCATTCTTCATGGAACTCATGACCACATGCTATTAATGTTTTGATGAGGTCTCCTTCCTCATACTCGATTTGACATATGGAACATCTGATAAAAAAATTACATTATCTTTAAGTTGTACTCCCCAAATAAATTTTTAATAGAGTAATGAAAATATAATTGATGTTGCTAAAAGTGATATTAATATTTATTGCTACAAGTGGCAGATTGGACTTTGTTATTCATGTTCAAGTGGTATTCTTTTAAAACACACCTGTTTATGATGAAGAATCCAGCTATGTACATTCTTTGCCTAAAAGTGGCTCCTCTTTGGTATATACTAGATTTTAGAACGTAGCTAGTCAAATGTGAGCATTCGTATTGGTCTGCTACATGATTTTATTCAAGTAGTCATGCTCTATGGCATTTAGAAATCAAGTAAATCAGATACTTAGCACTTAGTAGTGAGTTTATAAACTATTTGCATTGAAAAATCTTCAACAAACTATTGTTTCTTAAAACTAGTTTTAAAAAAAATACTTACTCATCTATTCCTTCACTATCTCTAGATAAACTCCCAAAATGTCGAGTAGGTTGCCTTCTCATATCTATAAAATGAAAATATATCATTGCATATTTTAATTGCCATTTTAATTACAGGGTCAGTTGGTGTAGTGTCATACATTTTGCCTCGTTAGGAAGAATAGTGAAGAGGCAATTCATTTACTTTAATGAGTTAACTTCACATATAGAAGTTAAATGAGTAAACTTCATATATATAGCAGTTGATGAAGTTTGTTTAAACTTCCAACTGCAATGCTACAGTCTCACTCTCAACAGACCAACGAAATTTCTCTTCTTTTTTTTAAAGATTCTTATTATTTGTTGAATTTTTTTTTTCAACGAAATTTCTCTTTTTTTTCAAAGATTCTTATTATTTGTTGAATTTTTTTACTCCTCTAATTTATCAGAAAGAAATTAGAGGAGTAAAAAAATATTCAACGAATAATAAGAATCTTAAGAAAAAGAGAAATTTTGTTGGTCTGTTGAGAGTGAGACTGTAGCATAGCAGTACCCCTTAACAGTATAAATACAGAATTGGAGTGTTTGTTTGCTGGCTAGTTGTCGTAGCTCAGTGGCAGAGTGCTTGTGTGCTATACAAGCGGTCCTGGGTTCGATTCCCGGTGGCGACCAAATATTTTTAATTCTGTATTGTTATAAAAAAAAAAAAGCCTGTGAAAGAGAGAGAATACATCTAATGAGTAAAAGAAGGCTGAGAAAGAAATTGTGAAGTGATACATTATTATTATTAGGCAAGTGGAGCGAGACGAGTCTCAATTGAGATTTTGGTATATATGTTACACAGATCAATTACAAACTTGGACTGTTTTAAAATGGTCTAACCGTTTTAAAATGGGCCAGACTATTTTAGAACAGGCTGGTCAAACTATTCAAACCATTTCGAAGGGTATCAAACCCTTTTTAAAAGAATCAGATCATTAAAATGAGTGAGATAGTAAACCTGGCAAAAAACAAAAACAAAAACAAACTGCTAAATGTAAATAGCAACATGCAAATCTTTGCATACTGGATTAATTATGAGTTCCTTTCTATTATGTAATACGCTACTAATGTATTATTGACCCACAGCGCACATGTGGGCGAGGGTTATAATTGTCCTGTCTGTTGTCTGTCACCTGTATGTCTGTCTCGGTTTTGGCGATTACTGACAATTAACCATTGATTAAGTATGAACTTACTCAGAACAAAGATTTAGGACATATCATTGTGCAACTTTTTTTAATTTCAGGCCAAACAGTTTTTGTGGGTAACACCCCCTAGTGTCGCATCATAATCACATGAGCAAATAATTTCTTGCAGTCCACAATGTTGTTTGTTTTATACTCAGGAAGGTTATGGAAATAAAAGAAGTGAAGTCTCGCATTGAAATGTACGTCAACTTTATTTTATTGGAATATCAGAATACTTATAACAAGAAGCTGTTTGTCATTCTTGGCAGCAACATCACTCAAGGTGCAAACCTTCAGCGTTACTCACTACCAGTCTAGCTACACAAGACAATATTAAATTTCCTTAAGGCATTATTAAGGTAGTTAAATTCTTAATTTTATTTTTAAGTATTGTCAAGGCAGTAATGCATGTGTGAATATTTCATTTACTCTAAAGTGTATTCTATTAAGAAATAATATATTGTGGTTTCTAGCATGACTATGATAGCTATGGTGATCTTCGTGGAGACATGCAGTGGTTAACAGCAAGGAAGAGAAGAAAGCCAACAAGAAGCAAGACATAAATACTCATCAAGTGCATAGCTGCAGATTATACAGAAGTCGTTGAGAGAACTCTACAATAACTACTACTTTTTTTGTGATATTACTTTAGGCATAGTTGAATGTTCCTCTGATTTTAATATCATAGTCTGGTAAAGCTATCAAGTTGTAACCATGTCTTCTTACTAGATAAATAGACTGCAGATAACTTACATACAAATAAATATTTATATTAAATACAGCATTAACCACAACAAGCTTCTCTTCCACCTTAAGGTAGTGTGCAAGAGCTAATGTGTGCATAACTTCATCAAGAATGATTTAATGTATAAAAAACTACTTCAAGTCAATCACTTACGCAATGGAACATCTCACAATATTTTTGCTCCATCAATTCTCTGGCCACATGAAACAATGGACCAGACAAAAAAACCCTTTCAAATTATCAAATTTTGTCTGTTTTCTAAGGTCTCACCAATACAGTTTATTATTTTTCTATCTAGATAAGATCTATCAAAGAACTTCACCATCAACCATATCAAGCTTCTCCCTCACCTTCATAATATATTACAGCTAGATGGCACAACAATTCACTCTATTGAATTCTATAACAACTAAGGGTCACTCTGGTTGCAAACTGACCAGTAAAATTGAGCACTAGTTAATTGTATAGATGTTCATGATTTTTTTTAACACTCTTTGCTTCATGTGCTCAGGTATGGGCAATTGTGATCAGTCACAAAGTATGCGGGAGGGATTTGTGCCACCTTGCTACTTCCTGTCATGTTGTTCAATTGTACTTTGGCCATATTTTGTACACGTCTTTATTCAATATCTTGGCCAACTTTGGATTGGGCATTTAGGTCATCAGAGACAATTCTAGTGGCAGACCCAATACTGTATTTATTTTGAAGGTTCAATTCTTTATGTAGTTCAACTAATATTAATTGAAATTATGGACTACTAGTGTTGTGGATTAAATTTAAACCAGACATAAATAGTCCATAAACTCAAATAATATTGTCTATTTGTCTGTTACAGTTATTATTGTGCTTCCAGCAACAAGCAGCGCCTGGGATAAATATCCTAGTCCTCCATCAAACCAAGAATTTTTATTCTTCATGCAGTGTGGGAATTTATGCCCCCACAATAGCAGTTAACACATTGTCTCATCAGTTGAGTCACATATCTAATCTAATACAATATTTATTATAGACATGTATATAACCGTAGAATGACAACTATTTAATATCTATCCAAACACTTATGCTTTCAATAAAGTTTTTTTTTTTACTGGCCATGTATATTTTCAGTTTGTATATTTTATTTTTATAATATAAAGAGTATGGCAACGCATGGTTACAAATGAACCGTCTTGTCAGGAATGGAGACTTATCAGGCTAGTTGTTGTTTCATGTATGTGTACTTAGCTTAATGGAAACTTTCAGATTAATAATTGTTGTTTTGTGTATATACACTTAGCTAGCAAGATGTACTAATGGAATTCACTTTCTTATATATTTGTGTCAGTTCTCATTGGGTCAGAGGTTCTTAAAATAAAATTTTGTGAAAAGATCAAGTAAATCGCTTCAAAGAGTTTTAATGAGTTTATATACTTACCAATCACATCTATAAATATTTTAGACATATAGTACTTGTTGTCATCAGGCTTTTGACCAATACAATAGAAGAAACCACTATCCTCACCGTCTACCCTCACATCCCATTTCGAATTTACTGGTGGTTCATCCGGTACACCGATCACTATCATATTTTTTGTACTAATACTACTTTTAGAGAAAAACCAAAGAGGTCCAGTGTAATTGCAAGTGAAAAAATAACTCTTTGACCAATATATGGGGTCAGGCTGGATACATTTATAGCACCATCATCTCGCTCTAGATAACAAAATATTAAGAAGAAAAAAACATGTGGAGTAGTAAATAATACTATGTTGAATACAGTGGCGTTGGAAGATGTTTCAGTAAAGGGGGGGGGGGGGGGGGCTCCATCTAGGCATGTTTTTTTTTGTGTTCTTGTGAGAAATCACCCTATAAGATACTACCCCAAAAATCCAGCACCCAGAGCCCCACCCCCTTGTATCCTACGCCACTGGAATAGTATAGTATAGCTATTTACAATGGAAAAGATTTGGAATTTCCTGCTTTGGTATATAGGAAAGATTTCTGGTTCCTATAAAATTAACTGTGCTTCAAAGATACTTCAAATTGCTTGATACAATATAGTACACAAAACCACAGATTTCCTAAAAAACCGGAATGGTTATTATTTTTTTCACTCATTTTTAGTAAGTGTAGCACAAACTACAAAAATATGTGCTCTAATTATCTTATAGCTAGTCCATAAATTCACTTTTGTTTTAATTTTACAGTTTGCTTCATTACCTACTACTTTTAAATATCCATCTTCTAACCAATGTAATATTTCATTGTCTTCAATTCTCCACCCTGAGCATGTGTACTTCCCGTCATGTTCACTAGTTACATTCTTTATATATACCACAGCTGTGAGTTCTGAAGCTTGTGGATCATAGTCTTTCATGTAATAAAACGAAATTTCTTCTCCATTATAATACCAATGAGTATTAGTATTACCAGAGCAAGAAATGGTTACTGGATTCCCCACATAAGCAATTTGATGTGATGGATGAACAGTCCCATATGTAGCAAAGGCAGAGTCACCTGTCATGTAAGAAAAAGTAGCAATAAAGCAATTTAAATAAGATTTTACTAGGAGCCCAATATCCACGTAATAGCTACATATAGCCACTGATATTCCCCTGCCCTAACAGCAATATTTTGAAATGTATACTTCAGTCTAAGCTTTGTATAAATGGATGCTATACTTTTCCATCTAGAATGACTGAATTATTATATGTACTGCTTTAATCTACTTTGGTCTGGTTGACCACCTGCTTTCCAGTGTACCCAATATAACTTTCTTGGTATTTTTTTACTAAGAAATGAAGCAATTGACTACTTACCCCACCATAATAATAGGAACGTGATTAGAAACATTGTTTTTTATTACCCCGCGGTAGCGCGCCTAGATACTAAATATTAGCAACGCCCGTCCGAATATATTTCGCGAATTAATCACTTTACCGGACGACGGTTGTCACGCAAGCCAGCGCACGATCGCTACCATAGTATTTTGGGACATGGTCGAACTCAGAGAAAAAGTTTAAATAACGTGACTTGATTTTTTAGTGCTCTTTTTTTTTTAATTCAAACTATTAAGGGAAGTGGTTTACTATGGCACTGAATGCTTTTACAGTATATGCGTAATTAAAAAACAAAACAAAACAAAAAAACTCGACTATATTTTAGTAGCTTAAGTATTACAAGTTAAAATCCATCGTTTAACAATAGAGTAGTTTCAGGCTCGCTGCCAATAATCAATAATCATGTAGAAGATTTAGTGTTAGAAGTTAAAATCCATCGTTTAACAATAGAGTAGTTTCAGGCTGGCTGCCAATAATCAATAATCATGTAGAAGATTTAGTGTTAGAAGTTAAAATCCATCGTTTAACAATAGAGTAGTTTCAGGCTGGCTGCCAATAATCAATAATCATGTAGAAGATTTAGTGTTAGAAGTTAAAATCCATCGTTTAACAATAGAGTAGTTTCAGGCTGGCTGCCAATAATCAATAATCATGTAGAAGATTTAGTGTTAGAAGTTAAAATCCATCGTTTAACAATAGAGTAGTTTCAGGCTGGCTGCCAATAATCAATAATCATGTAGAAGATTTAGTTATAGTTATTACTATCTACTGATTTAGTGTTAGTTAATTTGTTGTCACTTAAATTCTTCGAATGAGACTCCTTAAAGTAGTACAGATAGTTTCATATGCAAATAACTTCAAAAAAGAATATTCTATGAAATCTTTGATACAAATAAAGTATGATATTTTTTTATAGTTTAGAGAATATTTACTTGATGAAAATTTATGTCATCATTTAATAATGACATAATTCAAGGTGAATTGTTTACAACAAAAAAAAATGATTAGTTTTAGCTTTTGTGGTTCACTCTACTGGTAGTTTTATTTATTATCGAATTTTACTGTCTACTAAAATATTTAGTTTTAGTTTTTTCATGTTCTCTACAACTTATTTTTAGTTATTCTTACCAAAAGTAAAATATCCCAAAGCTAAGCGGTTTTAGTTAACAAAACAACATAGCTACTACAATGGCAAACCTATGTGCTATTTATTAATATCTGGGCTAAGTACTGGTTTCATAATACCAATGGACTTCACTGGTAGCTATGGTGAAGAGTTCATACATAAACATGGCTTTCATCAACAAATCCTCCTGCAATGGCAAATAGCTATTTGGTAAGCATGTAAAGGTATTTTCACAAAGTGATCTGTGAAGAAAATGAAATTCATTTACATTTACAATAGTAGGGTCAAAAATGGCAATTCCGTGACCAACCTCTGGCTGATTAGTTTTTATGATTGATATCACTTAATTGGACCTTTTATAAGAAATTTAGCCCCCAGGTCCCTCCCAAAAGTCCCGGCATTTTTCGCTAGGGAGCGGAATTTAAAATTGCCGCTGGAAATTTAACCATAGCACCTAGAATCATACATGAGGACACTTTTTCAGGTAAATCAACCCCAAGGATTCTAATTCTGACATTAGATTCATCATTTTGACCACGAAAAACTAAATGGCTGCCATCAAGTGGCGAAATTAAATTGAAGATTGTTTTATCCCACCAAACTTGCACAATACTACTAATCTACTGCAAATGAAGTGTCTATGTGTGAATATGCAGCATGAGATACCACAAACCACATCTACATCATGCATACAGCTGCCTGTAGCTAAAAGCTAAGGAGTCAAGGACAGAAAGAGGTCAAAAGTGAGTTTTTGAAGTATGTACTTTAGTCCAATGATAAAGCATAATTACTATAGGTGGATGCCGCAGACAGGTAGTGTAGATGCTTGAGAATGGACCTGCTCCCAAGGACAAGTAGAGAGTGCCTTGATCAGACTCATGATCAGTCATGTATCCTGTGTGGTGAGCCTTGCAATGAAACCATTGACTCAATTTCATCCTTGGAGAGGTGGGAAAATACTATGCTATGGGATGGTCTAGACAAGTTTGGAAATGCCTATGCCACTGTTGACTGGGATAAAGGTCCTGATGGGCACTGTGTCCATGATTCTTGTAGGCTGACCTTGTATAACGCCAAGAAATTGGAGCAGGCCAAAAAACGACAGAAGAAAAGAGAGTTTGATGCATGCCAGTCATTAGCAACACCTGATGTGTGTTCTCTAGCTGCAGTTCCAGTAGCCAAGCGGTTGCGATCAAGACTGGGGCCGATACATGACAAATTGAAATGCGTCTGGTGTTGTTAAGGCAGAATCTGCCAAGCACCCAGAATCAAAGCTGTATCTAATTTCGTATGATCGCACCTGGACAGCCTTCAAGAGCCACACAGTGGCTCTTGAAGATCAGAAAATGAGAGACAGAATTAACTGCCTGATTGATTATGCAGGTAATCAACCATAATGCACTGGAGATTAGATACCATAAGAAATGCTGGTCGAAATATGTGCGGAAGTATGAGAAGATCAGTGAGGATGATAAGCTCCCACATATGCAAAAGATAACCCTCCGCGAGGCTCAAACCATCTTCTTTGACCACATTAGGAAAATTATTTTCGAGGAACACGAATTAAGGTCACTGCAGAGCCTCCTCCGAGACTACAGCTCTATCATTGCACAATATGGCTTTCCTGTATCTGGGGTCAAATCCTCTTACATCAAAGATATACTGACCCGTGAGTTTAATAGCAGGATTGGCTTCCACTCCCACCAACAGATGAACCACAGCAATCTAGTGTACGATATGTCTGGGGGTGGTTCATATATTGAAGCAGCACTCTCCTCAATTGACATAAGTAGTGAGCAATTAGTGCAGAACGTGGCTAGGCGGCTAAGGGATGACATCACGTCAATCAAGCTTGTCCCATGGCCACCAAGGGTTGAGGAGCTAGAGGAAGAGGAATAGCTCTCTCCTATTCTGCTGCAGTTACTATCAGCTTTACGGGGTAAGAAGGGGGTAGATCTGTCTCCAAGCACACTTTCTCTCACTTTCCTCATCACGCAGTACATCACAAAGCGTCCCACCATGACTTCCATTAATGCCACTATCACCCTTCATGGCATGACTCGCAGCAAAGAGCTTGTCGACTCCTACCACAGGCTGGGCATGGGGATTAGTTCTCCAATGTGCTACTACTGTGTGATGTGTGGACCATGCATGATCATGAGCGGTGTTCTGTGTGTCCTAATGAGGTTGCTGAGGGAAAACCAAGCATCAGTGTCATTGACAAAGATGACTTTCACAATGATACGTTGACGGGTGGGGGTACTGCACATTACACTAACTGGATGTTTTTGCAGCATCTGAACAGTCAGAGCACGAGAATACAGGAATGTGAGGCAAATGTCCAGGGTGAGCAAGTGCGTATCAAGGATGCCAAGACAGTATCACAAGCACTGACTGAGAAAACATCCGAGATGCAAGCAGTTACACCATACAAAACTATTAAACGTGGTGAACCTCCCATCCGTCCTGAGCCCAGTACATTCTCATCAAGCACAGAGCCTCAGCAGACACGTTGCGTTATTCATGCCCTTGCTCGTGCTGATGTTCATGGTGATCGCCCTGATGCAGCTGCACAGACTATCCCTTCCTTTAATGGATTTCATGCTACCTTGAACTCAGAGCAGAGAAAGAGCAAGCCTTATTTTCACATGACATACACTCAACCACCTGGTAAGTCAGTTGTGAATGATATCATGAATAAACTGGCTGTCATCATTGCCACTAAGCGCATGCCATTTGCTTTCTTGGTGGGAGATCATCCACTTATTACTTTGCTCAAGGCTGAGAACCCAAAGAAGTACAGTGAGATCGTGCCCTTTCTTGGACCCTTCCATACACAGTGTGTGATGATGAGTGCTATCTACAAGCGGTACAAAGGGAGTGAGCTAGGAGATGTACTTGTGGCTGGAGGAGTTGTTGCTGAAGGCTCAGTTGATCAAGCACTGAAAGGTAAACACTACAAGAGGGGACTTCGTTGCTTGAGACTCATGTATGAGGCACTAATGAGGCAACTGGTGAAGGTTCAGATCGTGCCTGACCTGGGTAGTGAGACCAAGCAAAACCTTGAGATTTTGAGAGATGCAAGTCTTTCTCGAGAATGCCGTGTTGCTGCTCATGAAGCATTGGAAGAGGATGCTGACCTCAAGAGCCTCATTTCCAAGATGTTCGCCCATGTGGAGCAAAGCGACATGGCAGACTACTGGAGGGACTTCATGTCCATCACAGATGCACTCATGCAGAATGTGCATGCAGTACATGTCTGCAACTGGGATGAGTATGTCAGTTCTTTGCGTGCCATGCTTCCCTGGATGATAGCTGGGAGATGGCTGCCTGATTTTTTGACAATGCTGAAAGCGCTTCTTGCAGATCAAGTTACTTTCCTTCATAATAACTTTTCTCAGTCCATCACTGGTAATCCCTACTCCAACATAGCCTGGTATATGTGGATTGAATGTACAATGAACAAAGGCAGCAAAATGAAGTCTGGCTGGTTGTCTATCCTTCAGAATGACAAACAGTTACTTGTGCACTCCAGAAATGTGAACAATGTGGCCAAAATCCGGGCAGCACACAATGCCCTAGCAAACAGAAAAGACATCAAAAGGAAGCACAAAGAATGTGGCCCAAAACGGATGCAAGAAGATGAGCAGTGTGTGCAGGATCTGGTTGCCTGCATGCATGAATTTGATTCCCTCCCATTTGATGCAGCATCTCCCACCCTCCGCACCCTACAGTCAGCAATGCCTGCTTCTGATGAGCTCATTGCAGACTTCAACTCAGCCCATGGTTATGGGGAAGACAAGTTGATTGGCATCTTGCAAGACTGGGTTTTCAGTAAGAAAACTTCCCTCCATGCATGCATCCCTCTGAGCAAACGATTGACATTTGCAAAGTGTCCATGCACAGAGAAGCGCAAGGAAGACCTCAAGGCAAGAACGGCTGAGATGGAGCAGACTGCTCTCAAAGCAGTGATCAACCTGGTTGAGGTCAGTGAACTTGTGAACCTCCCAGAGTTGCTAGAACATCGTGTTGTTGAAGAATGTCTAGCCTTATTCAACTCCAATAGAACATATAGGAAGACACAGAAGAGTAAGCTGATCCAAAAGCTCTCTCTCAAAGCTGTAGTTCTGCAAGAATCCTACACTGCTATCATTGATATGGGCATGATATGGAGGATGGCTACTCCATCATTAGAGGATCGGCAGAAGCAAGATGGTACCCATACAAATGGTCGGATTATGTCCACAAAGTCTCTTCCATTATTCTGGCTCGCCACAGTAACGCTGACTCTTTTATCTGTGTGAATGACCCATTATGATGCACCATACTCGATTAAAGATGACGAGCGAGATTTGCGGGTACAAGGTAAAGTGCACATCCCCAACACCTACATGAAGTTGGATGATCCTTTTCCCTCGGCCAGAGCATTCAAAACACTGCTGTGCAGTGTCAGCAATAAGGGGAGGCTGCAAAAACTTATACGCAGCTATCTGACTACCTTGGCACAGAATCTAAATGTAGAGATAGTCTACTCTATTGGTTCTGACTGCACCAACCTATCTACCCAACAATCAATGCAGAACTACAGCTTTGATCATGCTGAGGCTGACACAATCCTCTTCTCTGCATATGCAGTTCTGCGGGAGTCAGGCTACAGTGGCCCTGTTGTCATGGATGTAGCTGATACAGATGCCTATGTTGCAGCAGCATTTATTTCACAGCAGCTACCTGGTATGCTGTGCATCAAGAGGAAGAAGGAGACCATCTTATGCCGCGGCCTGGTGACCGAAGAAATGGCAGACTGTATTGTACAGCTCCATTGCATTACAGGCTGTGATGCCAACTCTGGCTTTTTTGGCAAGGGAAAGTCATCACTATATAACAAAGTGGCAAAGAGTGCTTTGGCTTGGCAACAGCTCTCAAGGTTTGGAGAGAGCCTTGAACTTGAGGAGGAGGTGCTAGAGGAGCTCTCACCACTGGGACATGGCTGGGAGCTGATGGATGGCCACTGTCGCCCTGTTCGTCACACACGTCCTGCTCTCCCAGCACATCTACCTACACCAGAGCCAGGTGAAGATAGTGAGGATGACGATGAGAGCGATGAGGAGGTCGATGATGATGATGATGATGATGATGTACAGAGGTGGAGGGAGTACTCATCAGAATCTGAATCTAGTGAAGCTGAAACATCTGATTCAGACTAATCATTATTATATAACTGATTTGATATTTTGTTTTGTGAGACAAGTTTTATTATGCCGATCAGTACATAATTTCGCCACTTGATGGCAGCCATTTTGTTTTTCGTGGTCAAAATGATGAATCTAATGTCAGAATTAGAATCCTTGGGGTTGATTTGCCTGAAAAAGTGTCCTCATGTATGATTCTAGGTTCGGTCAAACCCCCTGACCCCCTGGGTATGGATATGTAGCATGTAACACAAACATTTAACGTAAAATTTGTACATAAGCTTTCATGAGCGTGCATGATTCTAAATGGCAGGGGGTAAACGAATGAATAGTCGTGGCCATGTAGCAGTTCCCATGTTATTATCTCATTTTCTTAAAATAAAAAAAAAAACAAGTGAAAAATTAAAGAGAATTAAATCATCCTCTAGTCTGAGTTTCTCTTCTCTCAAGGCAAAACATCTGCCATTATTGAGATTCAGTAACAAGATTTTTGATTTATGTATACTTATACCATGGTTGCTGCGGTAACACCCATGGATTAAAAGTGATATTTTCCCGGTGATTTTTCCTGGGGCTATGATATTTTCCCAGTGCGGTGTCAAGCGAATTCTTCCGTGTTTCCGGCCCAAAATTAAAATTCAATTAAAATTCAATTGAAGCACGCCAGAAAGTTTACTTTAGCAAGTTTACTTTAGCAAGTTTACTTTAGCATTGTAGCTGCCAGCTGTTATCTCCAGATCTAACTCTACCTGGGCTGCTCAGCAGTAAGCAGTAAAGCAGCTAGTGGTGGTAAATTCCTGTGGTATGAGAGCGGCAGGAGAGTTATATGTGGTAGGGCTGGTCCCATATAGGTGGATATAAGAGAGTAGTAGTAGCAGCAACTATGGTATAAAACAGTTGTGCCATGGCAACATCGGGGTTATGGAATATCACCGCCCTTATCCCTCGGGCTTCGCCCTCAGGATCGGGACGGTTATATTCCATAACCCCTCGTTGGCCATGGCATAACTATTACTTGTATTATAGAAACTAGGCAAATACATGACCACACAGTGGCGCTTGATAACTTTTGAAAATTACAAATGAACTTGCATGTTTTTGTTATCCTTTACTACTTGATTTAGTTACATAGTTTCTTTCTCTCCTGCTCTCTTTCTTCCCGAATCATTTTGGCTCTTTACTCTATTCAGCACTTTCTTCTTAAGTCATGGATTTCCTTCTCTGCGCCTTCGTCTATCTCTCCTGCTTCTCAGGCTCTCCGTTGGAGCCACAGACAGCCACTAGCCTAATTAGGCTTGAAACTTCATTCACTTGTGAACTCTGTGTATACTACATCACAACAATTATCACTCTATTCACTCTGTCTGCTCTGGTCTGGAATATAGTCTGGACTCTCTCTCTCAGTCTACTCACTTTTCTCAGTTTTTGCAAGTTGCAACTCTGACTTTCTTTACTGTTATACTCATCACTATTTGATTATTAGTTAGTTTGATTGTACTGATTGTCTTAACTTGGGGCGGCAACATACAGTTAGACAGTGTAGCTATCTCTCTACTATAATCTAGAATGGCTTTAGCTAGCTGTTAGGTTAGGTGTTAGCTTTTCACAATAGCTGCTAATAGCTTGGGACTTACATCCAAAGTGGCCCCCACTCTATCTAGTTCACAGCAGTACTAGCTTTGATGAGCTGAGTAGTTTTTTCTCTGACTTCAACAGCTTTTTTTCGTTACAATTAGTCGTCAGTTTTAATCACTAATTGCCATCTACATAATGTTATGACACTTTTACCCATTCAGTTGGAAGTGATGCTTTTACCAACTGGGCTGAGCTCACGGACTATTCATGAATACACACCATCACCATCGTTGCTGTTGCTGACAAACAAGTGTATTATTATATTGAAACTACTTTCCTTATCATTTTGGATTACTTGTACCAGCAGTCTGATTTTCTTGTGAATGTAGGGTCAGATGAGTTACTCCGACATAATTATCATAGAATTGCCAAACATGGAGTGAACTATTAGAATTTAATCAGACAATTTGCACGCTTGCACCTATCTACTTATAATATGTATATGTACTATGGTACATTCAAACGTCATATCAGATTATTTCATACCCACCTCATAGGAGGTGAATAAGTGAAATGTCCAGTCAAAAACAATTTTTGTGCGTTTCCTATAGCCTAGAGCCATGGTACAAGTTGGTTGCACCCAAGTAGGTTGTTCAGTAGGTAAAGAGATTTACACTATCCTCAGGCCTTTGGCCCTGGGTTGTGTAAATCCCGTACCAACCTCCACTACATTTTATAACCTATTATATAACTATGTTCTTAATTTCTTTTCAATAAAACTCTGTGTGAAACTCAGTACAGATTACTGTCTCGATACTGTGTCAACAGTTCAGATGCAGAGACAAGCATATGAAAGACAGCCATAGGCCAGGCACTTTTTTGAACTTAATCTATATGTGCTATATATATTATTTTCTAGATTTATATTATTTTCTAGATTTTTATTATTGGGGAGATTTATCCCTTTATCTTAAAACCATTCACCTTCCCCCCCCCCCCCCCTTTCTACACCCCTCTCGTCATTGCATGCTATCTTCATCTATATTGTCATTTTTTTAGCTAGTTTTTCACTGTAATTCTCCACCAGAATTTGACAACCATTTAAATAATGAAGTCATTTTTTTCCATTCTCTCACGTGTAGGTGAGTAGATTGTGGTTATTTTAATCTCAAATCGAATCTGAGAGCCGGCTTCAGTTGTTTCTAGTCTCCAGTACTTCATTGCAGCTGCAATAATACTGACTAGACCACAAGCACTTTTTTGTACCCACATCAGACAAAAATAACCCCAACAGATGCTTGACCAACCTACTCTGATTTTCTAGCAAGCACATGCCTTATATCTTTGTAGGTTATGAAGAAACTACAACTGACTTAATCAGGCAACCACCAACCACCAAATCATCACTACTGGTGAGCTTCTAAAATATTTATACTTAATTGTACATTTACTGTTTAAGTTTAGTCTACAAATACTGCTCTGCAGATTGGACAAGTATCTTTATTCTCCCCCTAATACACAAATAATAAATACAACATAATGGAATTATAATAATGGAACATAATAATATTATTATTATGCAGTATAACACTCAATTTAAATAATACCAAAGCAACGGAAGAACTATTAAGCTTCAAGTTTCTACCAATAATTAACATATGGAGTATTCACAAATCAACTAAATTGGCTAAAACAGTCCTTCATTAAATAGATTGCTAAAATTTATGCATTTCATTGGCAGGATATTTTGGCAATCATGCAACACACTGGAAATAGTATAATTGATTTGAATTGAAATGTTATAGATTATTAAAATGACCGGCTATGAAATTAAAACTATTTAACTAGTTGTGCAGGTTAACTTAGTTAAAAAGGGAAAAAATCTGAACTATGACATTTGGTGGTAGCTTAGTGTAAATGCCCAATTTAATTTAAACTATACATGTTTTAGTAACTTTTTCAATGATCAACTTGGTTGCCTTTCATTCCTAATAATGATGTTACCAGCTGTTCTTGATGTTGTGTGTTGTATAGAAATAATTGTTTCTAATGATAAGCTACAATTTTTCAGGAAATTTAATAATAATAATAATAAATGAGTCTTTGAATTATGATTCCAAGAATTATGGTACTGTATTATTAAATAGGAAAAAGTTATTAAAGACTAAATTTTTGCCATAGTAAATTTTAATACAGTAAAACCTCCGAACAACAACCGGTCTTGGGGACAGATCGTTTGACCTTTGTTGAGAGAGTTGCCTCTCTTCGGGGGTTCTTAGAGTATTATGCCAAGCAATAATGATAATCCATAATATAATAGAAATAGACCAATGAACGATTTATTGAGGTGAAAAATAGTTTAAATAATGATCTCTGTGTTAGTGATTTTCTTGCAGATTTTGCTCGCCAAACCTGAACCTTCCAATGTCAGAGACAAGAGTGCTGTTTGGACATGTCCCCATTGACGTGGCTCAAATTCTGTACAAGTTTTTAAGAAGAGAAGTCAACAAGGCTTTTGTTGAAGTTAAGGATGAAAAGTGAACAGAGGTGGCGGCTATAGACTGGAAATACCCTGTGTTTATCGTTTATATGGTCAGCCACGGTATATACAAAGATTAAAAGATACTCTTGAACCACCACTGATCGCTGCTGGACATTTGTAACTAGCTGTTAAGAACAATTATTATATATATTATGTAGCTATAATTTTACTATTTGACCGCTCTAGGATAATTAACCCTGGCCGTTATTAAGAATTCGGGGGTGGCCGTTCATCGGAGGCTATAAAACTATTGGAACTGTACTGTAAACGTTTCGTTCCACGAAAAACTACCGCTGTGGAGAGGGTGACCGTTCTTCGGAAGCCCGTTGTTGAGAGAATTCACTGTATTGTCTAGACTGTGATGTTGTTGATAATATCTCAACCAATTACATTACATGTATTATATGTACACATATGCTTACCGCAGTCCACTTTTTTATGCATTCTTCATGGAACTCATGACCACATCCTATTAATGTTTTCATGAGGTCTCCTTTCTCATACTCAATCTGACATATGGCACATCTGATAAAAAAAATTACATTACATTTAAGTTGTACTCCCCAAATACATTTTTAATAGAGTAATGAAAATATAATTGATGTTGCTAACAGTGGTATACATTGCTACAAGTGGCAGATTGGACTTTGTTATTCATGTTCAAGTGGTATTCTTTTAAAACACACCTGTTTATGATGAAGAATCCAGCTATGTACATTCTTTGCCTAAAAGTGGCTCCTGTTTGGTATATACTAGATTTTAGAACGTAGCTAGTCAAATGTGAGCATTCGTATTGGTCTGCTACATGATTTTATTCAAGTAGTCATGCTCTATGGCATTTAGAAATCAAGTAAATCAGCTTAGCACTTAGTAGTGAGTTTATAAACTATTTGCATTGAAAAATCTTCAACAAACTATTGTTTCTTAAAACTAGTTTTAAAAAAAATACTTACTCGTCTTTCTCTAAACTATCTTTAGATAAACTTCCAAAATGTCGAGTAGGTTGCCTTTTAATATCTATAATAATAAAATATAATATAATTGCATACTTTAATAGCCATTTTAATTACAGGGTCAGTTTTCATTGCTCAACTATATTGATGCCTGATTAAAATAGCTAATAGATTTCATTGCTCGAGCCATATTGATGCCTGATTAAAATAACCAATAGATTGCTTGTTCTTTTGGTCTGAGATTAGATACTAATAGCTAGGTAGTGAGTAGCTGAAGGTTTTGGTGCTCCATATCATTTCAGTGTTCCTAAAGTCAATTAAGTAGTTTGCAATTAACTGTCTCTGAAAGTGGCTATGTCTGCAACTCTTATTTCTTCCCATTTAATGGAGTGATGTTGCTGCCAAGAATGACAAACAGCTTCTTGTTATAAGCATTCTGATATCCAAATAAAACAAAGTTGACGAGTCTAGCTACACAAGACAATATAATTAAATTTATTGTCGAGGCAGTAATGTGTGCGTGAATATTTCATTTACTCTAAAGTGTATTCTATATTGTGGTTTCTAGCATGACTATGATAGCTATGGTGATCTTCATGGAGACATGCAGTGGCTGGAGTCAAAGAAACAGCAAGGAAAGGAGAAGAAAGCCAACAAGAAGCAAGACATAAATACTCATTAAGTGCATAGCTGCAGATTATACAGAAGTAGTTGAGAGAACTCTACAATAACTACTACTTTATTATGATATTACTTTAGGCATGGTTTGATTGTTGCTCTGATTTTAATATCCTAGTAAATTCATAATACTAATTCTACCAGTTCATAGTCTAGTAAAGCTATCAAGTTGTATCCTTGTCTTCTTCTTACTGGACTAATAGACTGCAGATAACTTACAAACAGAGGCTAGTGAAAATAAAGCCTAAGAGTAAAATATCTAGCCATATCACTCTGAAGAGTGTTATAAGTGGTTTGTTCCTCCACACTAGATATCTTCATTTTAGCAGTTGCTCTAACCAGGTTGAGTAGGCTACACCAGAGGAAGGTAGCTGCAAAAACCAGGATAAGTGGCTAGTTAGGCCTGTTGCTAGCTACTAGGGTAATGAGCTTGCAGCAGTACAAGCTTGAAATATCGTGAGTTATTTCATGGGTCATGTACCTAAAGATATCATCGTGAAGATATCTAGGGTGGAATAAATATTTATATATATATATAACTACAACAAGCTTCTCTTCCACCTTAAGGTAGTGTGCAAGAGCTAATGTGTGCATAACTTCATCAAGAATGGTTTAATGTATAAAAAACTACTTCAAGTCAATCACTTACGCAATGGAACATCTCACAATATTTTTGCTCCATCAATTCTCTGGCCACATGAAAAAAAACTTCCCAATGGATAAGTCATTCTCAAACCAAAACTGGCCTCTCAAACTATTGGATTTTGTCAGTTTGCTAAGGTCTCATCAATACAGTTGATATTTTTTATATCTAGATACGATCTATCAAATAACTTCACCATCAACCATAGCAAGCTTCTCCCTCACCTTAATAATATATTACAGCTAGATGGCACAGCAGTTCACTCTATTGAATTTCATACCAACTAAGGGTCACTCTGGTGGCAAACCGACGAGCATTAATTAATTGTATAGATGTTCATGGTTACTTCTTAAACACTCTTTGTTTCATGTGCTCAGGTATGGGCAATTGTGATCAGTCACAAAGTATGCGGGAGGGATTTGTGCCACCTTGCTACTTCCTGTCATGTTGTTCAATTGTACTTTGGCCATATTATTTTGTACACGTCTTTATTCAATATCTTGGCCAACTTTGGATTGGGCATTTAGGTCATCAGAGACAATTCTAGTAACAGACCCAATACTATATTTATTGTGAAGGTTCAATTCTTTATGTAGTTCAACTAATATTAATTGAAATTATGGACTACTAGTGTTGTGGATTAAATTTAAACCAGACATAAATAGTCCATAAACTCAAATAATATTGTCTATTTGTCTGTTACAGTTATTATTGTGCTTCCAGCAACAAGCAGCACCTGGGATAAATATCCTAGTCCTCCATCAAACCAAGAATTTTTATTCTTCATGCAGTGTGGGAATTTATGCCCCCACAATAGCAGTTAACACATTGTCTCATCAGTTGAGTCACATATCTAATCTAATACAATATTTATTATAGACATGTATATAACCGTAGAATGACAACTATTTAATATCTATCTAAACACTTATGCTTTCAATAAAGTTTTTTTTAAATTATTCATTTATTTTATAGTTTTAACAAGTTTATATACTTACCAACCACATCTACAAATACTTGAGACATATAGTACTTTTTGTCATTAGGCTTTTGGCCAATACAATAGTAGAAACCAGCAGACATACTGTCTATCTTCTTCTTCCATGACTTTGTTGTTTCATCCTGTACGTTGATCACTTCCACATATTTTGTACTAGTACTTTTAGAGAAAAGCCAATCAAGATGTCCAGTGTAAGCACAAGTGAAAGTAACTGTCTGTTTAATATGTGGAGTCTGGTTGGATACATGTATAGCACCATCATCTCGCTCTAGATAAAAAAAAAAAGAAAGAAAAAAAAACAGTGTAATAATAATAATAATAAATACCATGGTGAATACAGTGGTGTAGGAGGATGTTTGGTAAGGGGGGTTCCTTATAGCCATGTTTTGTGTGGTTAAAAATTGTTCATGTGAGAAATCACCCTGTAAGATAGTGCCTCAAAATTATGGGGGGGGGGGGGGGGGGGGGGGGGTCCAGCCCCCAGATTCCCCTTCTCCCTTTTCCTACTAGTAAAAGGAAAATGACTCACATATTGTATATAGCTAAGCTACTTGGCTAGTCAATAATGTGGAATATATTAACCAAGACTAGTCACACAGGTAATAAAAATTATCCACACAACTGTAATGCCATTGTAAATGACATATAAGGCTAATGGACAACATAGCTATTACAATGGAAAGGTTTGGAATTTCCAGCTTTAGTGTTTAGGAGAGATTTCTGGTTCCCATCAAATTAATTGTGCTTCAAAGGTACTTCAAATTGCTTGATACAAATACTATGCAAAACCAATAATTTACTAAGATACTGGAAAGATTTTTTTTTCACTCATTTTTAGTAGCTAAGTGTAATGTGTGCTCTAATTATCTTATATATCTAGTTCATAAATTCCACTTTTGTTTTAATTTATATATGGTTTGCTTCATTACCTACTACTTTTAAATATCCGTGTTGTAACCAATCTACTATATCATTGTCTTCAATTCTCCACCCTGAGCATGTGTACTTCCCTGCATGTTCACTAGTTACATTTTTAAAATATACCAGAGCTGAAAGATCTGAAGCTTGTGGATCATAGTCTTTCATGTAATAAAACGAAATTTCTTCTCCATTTTTAAACCATGTAGTATTAGTATTACCAGAGCAAGAAATGGTTACTGGATTCCCCGCATAAGCAACTTGATATGAGGGATCAACAGTCCCATATGTACCAAAGGCAGAGTCACCTGTCATGTAAGAAATAGTAAAAATAAAGAACATTAAACAAGATTTTACTAGGAGCACAATATATACGTAATAGCTGCATGTAACCACTGATATTCCCCTGTCTACAGCAATATTTTGAAATGTATACTTCAGTCTAAAGCTTTGTATAAATGGGTGCTGTACTATTCCATTTAGAATGACTGAATTATTACATGTATACTGTCTTAATCTACTTTAGTCTGGTCAGCCACCAGCTTTTCAGTGTACCCAATTCAACATTCTGGGTATTGCTTTACTAAGAAACGAAGCAATTGACTACTTACCCCACCATAATAATAGGAACGTGATTAGAAACATTGGTTTTGATTATCGTCGCGCAAAGATGCGATAGCCCTCCTAGATACCAAATATTAGCAACGCCCGCTCGAAATTATCTCACGAATTAATCACTTTACGGGACATCACGGCGCTTCGAGGTGTCGCTCGAGCAAGCGCACGGTAGGAGAGTAAAGCGAACTTCCACACGATATTTTTGGTGCAAAATATGTACGCTAAAGTAAATTGGTGTCCAAATAAGCCAACTGGGTTATAGTGTACTTTAGGTAGTGCACTCATCGCGATGCGTTTACGTACTTGACAATGGTCCCTTAAACATTAAGGGACGAGTTCACGAAAAAAATGGCTAAAGTTAACGTTCTCCTTCCCCTTTGCACCGTCCCTTTATGCGCGAAGAACGTCTAATCAACGAGACTATATTGCAACTACATTAAAAAGAAAATTAGTTCGTGTAGAACTTTCTAGAAGCTACCGCCTCTTATCTCAAATCAGCTACCAATCTCCCGTTCATTAAATTAGGAATACGTTACCCCATAATGAGCGACCAAAGGCCACACCTACAGTAAAAATTTGATGCGATCTTGGTCACGCGTAAAATCTTGTTAACTGCTGGCTGTTTTTGGAATGTTTATGCTTTCAGCGGCACAATATATAATATAGCTACCACCTCAAACATTGTCCACTTGTTCTGGGTAGGCTCCTTAGAGAAAATTGCTTCTCTAGCACATTCTTTACAGAGTAGCTAGGATAAATCATGAGGAAGTAGCTAAGTACCAGTAGCCACAAAGGCTTTTGAATGTATTTTTTTTTATTACTCAAGTTTCACTTATAACTCGATTATCATGAATAGAGGATACAACTGTGAAAGAGCTTAGCAGTAGCTTTGCTATGCTACAATATGCTATGCCTTTACACTACACTTTAATGTATAAAGTTACTGTCACTGTAAGGTGAAATATATAATTATTATTATACCTTGTGTAGCTACCAATAAGTACACCATTATAAGCAATATGATTATGAATTATTCATAATATAACAGTGTGATAAGGCAGTTATAGAATAGTTTATATTCACTTTTTCTTACAGTGACAAAAATGAAATGGTGTATGATAAGAACATTTGCAAAATAAGAATAAACAACCTTTGAGTAGAGACTAAGTCCCATCCCAATGTGGTAAACGTTTGGGAAGTTTTAGTGTATTCATTAATAATTATTGCTATTGTTAGACTTGTTATATAATTCATGTCACAAACAAGAGTTATGATGTGACTGGCTAGTTGTCTACCCATAATACTCCAATCCCTGAGTTACGTTTAAGTATTTTCTATAACCATGCACAAGAAATAATTACTATACGACAATAATAGGTTCAATTAACTTGTATGACTTCTCAAATTCTTCAATAATGGGACTGAAGAAGTAGGCTCATGTAAAAATTATAAGATGTAATGCAGAAAATTGTAGTAAATAAATATTGCATAACTAGCCTTTTTTTTTTTTTTTTTGCTAATAGCTATAACAACTAATAATAACAAGAACAACAATTATTAATAATAACCCCAAAATGGCTGCAGCATTCACTCACTGAACTGTGACTAACGACTTATTAAGTTAACCATCTTCACTTTGTAATTGCTGCATAAATTCAGAGTGAATTGTTAAAATTTGCATTGTTTTCATCCCTCCACTGGTAGTTCTAGTTTTATTGCGATTTGAATTTTTTGTTGTTGTTATTTTTAGTCCCATATCAAATAAAGGCATCTATGATTCATAATGTACAACATCATACCATTGGTTAAAATGTATTGAATGAAAATAACACAATTATGGAGATAAGAAAAGATGACAGAAAACATTCAAGGGTAGACAAGTGTGATTATTGAAATAAATTAGAAGGAAATGAGAAATTAGTAAGGATTTTAATGAACCAGTTAAAAAATTGTAGTTTCCAATACTATTGTGCCTACTGCCAGTGGTATCTAGTTAGGATATGACACAATCCTTGCCGGTCTGCTTGCTAGGCGGATGCTGGCCACTTTGAACAATGTCAGCTGAGCTGGCTTGGGCATTGGCTAATCCTTCCCTTTCATAGTCTTTGCTGCAGAGAAATAAAATTTATAATTAATTTTATATTATTGTTATTATGGTACATAGCCTATTTTAAAGTCTTGCAAAGCAAACAGGAGCTTCACTAGAGCCTACTGTGCTTATTAATGCAGTAACAGAGAGCAAAATAGCACAGGAGATGGTAATATTAGGTGATACTGGCTATCAGAAGGGAAAAAAGCTCATTTTTTCACTCTTTATTTATCATGTAGTTCTAAATTTCTCATTGTACTCCTCATTTCCATGACTTTTTGCTAAAGTGTATTTATATAATAAATGTAACGAGCTTCACCATATTACAAAAAATAAACAAACAAAAAGCCAACAACAAAAAACACACACGCACACATACAAAAAAACCAAAAAAACAACAACAACCCAAACTACATAACAAAACGACTTTACAATAGTTATATCAAACCCACTGTACATATAACTATATATTAGAGAGTATCTCGCTTAGCTACTTCATTGCTTGCCAATAAATTAACTAGCAGTGTGCTTCAGCACAAATATTTACATGAGCAATGAGTTAGGAAGAAAGCTCACTGTGAGCTACAGTCTTGGATGAGATAGTTTCTCACTTGTAGTTGTGATGTTCAGCAGTAGAATAAAGTAAAGTATATTTTTCAACAACACACAATAGTTCTCCTTTGAATGGGACTGAGCGTCCATTTTGTGAATTCTGATTCTTTTTTTGAAACCCAAATGTTATCTTTATAAGTCTCATAGACCACTACGCATCTTGATGCAGTTTACAAACAGTTTTTAAATTACTATTAATATTTACATGTACGTCTGAAAAAATTGTATACACCCATTTCTAATTCTACATGTATCCGCAACTATTACACTACACTCTAACTTACATTCTTGAATTATCCATTTTGCGCTTTTCAAGTCGGTCTCTTTCATCAATAAGTTCTAACAATTCCTTTAACAAGTGATCAGCACGATCTTTTTGCTCTGTAGTTTTCTCATCCTCTGTATAACATCACAAACATACTAAATGTAATGCACTATAATATGCTATAAGGGTCCATGTATGTTACCTGGAATCGCCATGAGAGGTCTCAGTTCACGATTCAGGAAAAATTGCCTTTTCTCTAGATCTTCTTCTTTTTCTCTAATATTATGTACAAGCAGGTGTATTGCACGTAGTCACAAGCACATATATAGCATGTAGTCACAAGCACATATATAGCATGTAGTCACAAGCACATATATAGCACGTGGTCTGCTAAGTTTATGACACAATTGTAAATGAAACAGAATGTACCATGAGCGCTTCATAACAGTCTTTTTTAATTTAGAGTAACAAGTGATACTATTGCTTAGCATGAGTAGGAACAGTAAGAAGAAAAAACATTTTGTCAATAATCATAATTTATGATTCTTACTTTTTATTATTATTATTATTATTATTATTATTATTATTATTATTAACATTATTATGTTATTATTACTATCTATACAATAATATGCTTGTCTGTCAGTAACAGTGAAGATGACTGGTATGTGTGTTAATGAATAAATCATGAGCAGAACAGGGTTGGCAAAGCATTGTCAAAATGAGCTGGTAAAGCATTATCAGTAAAGAGTCATCGTAATAACGACAACGGTGGTGTATGTAAATAAAGCTGAGCCAGGTAAAAAGTCGTCAGATGACAGTGTTGTGTATATACAAATGGATCAAGAAAAGTAAGTGAGAAAATAAGCAGACTGATGGAACTAAACCAAATAGTAGAGGATAAAATGGATAAAAAATACCTTATGCTATCCCATTCCTACTTTGCAAAAGTTTGTACATCAACTGCATGTTTCTCGGGGTACTTGCTTGTTTTTGTTGTTATTATATTATTATTATTATTATTATTATTATTATTATTATTATTATTATTATTTTTTTTTTTTTTACAGTTGAGATCCACAATTCTGTAGTTATTCTGTGCTCAATCCACCAGTAAGCATTTGGTTGAGAAGCTCAAAACTACAGCATAATAATTATATGATAAAAATCCACAGTATTCCCCTAAATAATGTTTCCAGCTGGCTAGATATTGCACAGCTGGCCTAATATTAATATGCCCACCTATAGCCATAGCTATGAACATAGATGTATTATTCTATTGTTTAAAAGGGTGTGGTCAGAATACCGTTCTACTTTTTTTTTTCTGGGGGAAACAATGTAACTCACAAGTCCTCAGCAGTAGCATGTACATGTATTGATGCTTGTTTTGTTTTTTAAGTATAAGTGTAGGGGCCAGAAGAATAGCTCAGATGAGTACCACACTAAAGCCTTTGGGGGAACTACTGAGTCAATTAATTAAACTGGGGATCAGGATTTCAGCTTATTTCAAAGTTTCAAATACTCACATCATATTGAGCTGTAGCTGCCTCTTGATAAACTCATTCTTCTTGTTCAGCAAACCAAACCACTCCTGCATCAGCTCCTCCTCCTTGATCTTGTCTCCATTAGACATGGACACTCTTATGTCTGCCTCAATATCTTGAGCCCGCCCTTCAAGGTCCTGCACTTCAGATTGGAGAGACTTGAGTTCAGACCTGACATAGTCACTTTGGGAAACCAGCAAATCCTGCAATAAAGAGTGAGTGAATGGTAAGGTGTGACTAAGTAACACTTCAATCTAATTGTGCAGTGTTATTTAACCCTTTAACGACGGATATAGGGGTTGAATAATCGACCCAGTCATACCGGGGCTTAGATCGACCCCTTTTTCTCGCGCATGCTTCACGTATAAGCGTTATTATCTAAATAAACGAATTCAGCTTGAATTGCGTGTCATTTTGATATGTTTTGTGATGGGGTAATAATAGAAAATTTTCGAGTTACGGCTGAGAGAAGTGAAGAGACTTTACAACGATGGAAGTGATGACTTTGTTGTTACTAAATGAAGAGTGTGAAGATGAAGAGCTGAAGTTTTGCAGAGCTGAATGCTGAGAGCTCTGTGAAGACTGCCCCTTAGAAGATGGCACTGCTCAAAATGGCTCTTCAGGTGCTAATTTCTTCTGAGTACCTCTCTTCTAGGCTGTGTGCTTCTCCATATTATTGATGGTACTACTCCTGCTGAACAGGAATCTTTACTCCATGAAGAGATATGTTTTGAACTATATCAGAGCAAGTAAACTTTAAGAAGCACTAGCCAACTCAAAATAACACATATCTGAGCTATTTTCATGCATCAAACTGAGCTGATTATTTCAATATGTATGATTATGTAGCTAAAAGACAATAAATAATCTATAGAATTTCTGATAATAGTAGCGAATTATGCAACTGTCTAATTGGCGAGTGAGACACTATCAGGGGTAACTCAATTAAAAATTGGGGATGTTTGTTTATATGTGGGGATGTACGTATGTCATTTGTACTTTGACCTTCGCATATTTTTGTGTTAGTTCGGTGGTCAACCCCGTCCCAAACTTCACTAAACAGAATCCTCAGGTCTAGCGATCATTACCCGTATCACCCTAGAGATTGAATTGTTTATCGTTTTGAATTCTTTTGCGGGTGCTGTTAAAATTTGAAAACATACCGGAATTTGATTTCTATTCGAGTTTGTGGCGGCGGTGAGTCAATGCACTCTTTGTCATAGTTATAGCTGTACGCAACAATATTTACTTGAAAACTCATTGTTCACTAGAACCACGAAGGTAAGTTTTTTGTAGGTATGTCCAGTTGTGTGCAAGTATTGTGTGTTTTAGCTACTACTTACAGCTCAAGCATATCACAAAGATAACGTTTAAATAATGTGCATTGTTATTATTATTTTTCAATTCAAACAGTTGCGGGGAGGGGTTACTATGGCATTAAAATGCCTTTACGTATAAACGTAATTTAAAAACTTGACCATAATTTTAGTAGCTTTTGAGTGTTAGAAGTTCAAATCAATCATATGACAATTGTGTAGTTTTAGGCTCGCTCGCCATTTGTGCTCAAGCACCAGTTACAAAATAGAAGAATTATGAAATTATGAAAGTAAAACAGACTAACCATATTTACTGTTCCATATGCCCATGATCATATAGTTCGTTAACATTAATCAGCAGAATCTCATATCCATGGCAACACGTGGTTTTTGTGGTTAGAAACTCAAGTAGTTTCATATTATATATACATTGTAATGAACAAAAAATTACGGTTTTTTAGTTATTCAGGTTTTTTACCACACTAAAATATTTTTATAAACAAGAAGTGGAAATTTTTGAAAAGCTGCAAAAATATTAGAAAACCGTGCTACCCAAATAGTATAGTTATAGCTAATGTGCTTACTTGACATATGTCAACACTGTGTTGACTCCAGGCTGAAGGACTCTGCAACAACATGAACATAAATGGGGGGGGGGGGGGGGAAAGCTATAAAGTCAATATATATATATACTGCTTATTATGCCATTACCGGTAAGGTTTTTTTAGGAGTAGTTGCAGGAGCTGATTTAGAATTCTTCATGGAAGTAATATGATCTCCTTCTTCAGCAAGCTGCTCTTCTTCTAATCGTTTCCTTTCTTCTTCTCTTTCCTTCCTCTCTTTCTCCTCTTTCAACTTCTCTTCCCTTTCCTTTTCCTCAGCTTCCTTTTGCTCCCTTAAACGCTTCTCTTCTGCATCCTTGATCTCTTGCTGTTTCTGTCTTTCCTTCTCTTCCTTCAGCCGTGCCTTCTCATTCTCCTCGGCATCAAGCATTTGCTGCAGAATCTTTGACGGCCTTGCTGATATAGGTTTAGCTGTTGGTATGGACGCCTTTCTTCTTTCTACAGGACTCCTATGACACTCCTTTTTCCCTAGGCTCTCAAGGTCCATGCTTCCAACGGTGTTACTTCTAGGAGGAAGTGGAGGGGGTGGATTCGCACCAGCAATTACATTCGGGTCCATAGATAGCTTCCTGTCACTACCTTGATGTTTAATATCGTGAACTGTTGGATTTGTATGTGATCTTAGCGGCAATGCATCTTTGCCGGTTACTGTATGATTAGTGTCCATTTCACCGGTCGGAATATTACTTCTCACATTTTGGTCATTAAGTCTTTCACTAGTACCTGTAACATCTGTTCTTTCTTCAGAAGATGCTCTAGACGTCCTGTCAGTAATGGCCTCTCCAGTGGCATTATGCAACTGAGGGAGTTTCCTGACTTTCCGTTCTTTATCTTTGTCTCTTCCAGAAGACGCTGTACTAGAATCATTCTCAGTGCTGGTGCTATGTTCAGTGCCTCCAAGAGAAGTTGTACTGCCTTCACCACAAGATGTGAAGTCATCACTGACGTCACTGCTTCTGTCTGATATATCTTCTCTCTTGTTGTTTTTTCTTGGTCTGGTTGGAGTGCCAAGAGCTTCGCTGAGTAGATTTATGGCTTCCCGCCTGTACTTGCTAGAATTCTGACAAAAATAAAATAAAATAAAATGAAAGAAAGAAAATTTAGATAGTGATAACGGTTTTGTCAAAAACTATTACAATGTTCCCAACTCCCATATGCCAGAAACATAATATTTGATACAAAAAAGTGAATTAGATGACTCTGTTTCACAGGCTCCCCCCACCCCCCCCCCTCTCTTTAATTCTGTATTTACACTGCTATGCTACAGCCTTGCTCTCAACAGACAGACAGAACTTCTTTTTCAAAGATTCTTTTTATCCGTGGATTTTTTTTACTCCTGTTAATTTATTGTGAAGTGATAAAAAAGTGAATACTTGGATAAATTTTCTGTGTGTGTATAATGTATGAATTACACAATACTTGATGAAGATAGACTAATGGCAACTTTCTTACCGATGTGTCCGAAATAGCATCCAGGGATACATTTTCAGGCATTTTGAACTTGTCTAGTTTGTGCTTTCTAAGCATTTCTTGGACTATCTTCTTTCTTTCTTCTTTCTGTATTCACATTAAATATCCGCAAATGTAAAGGATCAATAAAAGTAACAAAATGGAAATCTGCTCTACAGCACCCCTTCTATTACTACATTTAATTTAGCAACACAATGCTTTGTCTACCCTTTACCTTGTCTGAAGTAGCCACACCCAGTGCTGCAGGAGCTGGTGGTAGTTTCCTCCCACTACTAGATGGGACAGTATTGCCAGTGGTAACTGAATCCTACAGAAAAGAAAATAAGACAGAGAAAGTTGAAACTTTCTTGACAGATGGCACGGCTGGACTAACTGTCTTGCTGTCCATGTCTCTGCCAGGAGTATACTTATATGATGTTTCTCCACTGCCAGATTCACTCGTTGATGCGGTAGTTTCCTCTTGTTTGATCTGTTCAGTGTTGCTACATCAACAACAAACACACATATTCACATGTAACTACACATACACTGCAGTACATACAAAAGCACATACATATCTCACACATATGTAACACTTCTATCAGTCCAAGTGCCCACAGCAAGCAAGACATATGGCTTTCATTACCCGGGAGTTACCCGCCTCACACACCTAGGCCACTAAACCAATCCTAGACTTGTGTAGCCTGTCCCCACCCAGAAGTATCACAACAACAGGGGAACATGCTGACTCACAGAATGCACACAAGAATGGCATTACATAAGACTTCCTTTACTGTACAACTTTGAGATGCCAGGATTGGAGCATCCTATAAGGCCAGTGCTCACATTCATTGGTCTGGAGAATGTCCAAGTCTTGGCAAAGAACTGGTATGATGTAATGCTAGATAGCTACCTCACCTGGCAGCTATGAAATGTATCTACTTAATAATACAAGCCACAACACTATTATACACATTTTTCTTTAATACTTTGAACTGCTTAAAAACAAAAATGTGTTCTCAATTTTTCACCCGTGAATATTTACATCACGTGTTATTTCCTTAAGAATAGAGGCAAAGTTTTGAGCAAAGTTTTGAGTATTTAGCTAAACCCTACTGCATATTGTAGAATATGTGTTTACAGTGTATAGCCAATTTGGCTTTGTACCTATGTAGGACATGACAGTGATATAAATATGGCTACATTGTACAGGCCTCACCTCTTATTTCTCAGCAGTGATGCAGTAGAGCTCTCTGCCTGCATACTCTCCTCGCTGTCCGTGTTCATGTTCTCAAACTCAACCTCTCTGTCCAGCTTTTCGTTCGTCTTCGGAGTACTAGACAATGGTGGAGACCCCTTACCAATCTTCCCAGTTTCCTCACTCACGAGCTGATCCAGCGATGACCTCCTAGCATCATCCCAGACCACACCCCCATTTCCATCTAAATTGTCAGAACCTTGACCTTTAGGAGGCGGGCTGACCCTGGCCAGGAGCAACTTTGAGTCTACTTTAGGATGGTAGGTATAGCTCTCTCCCTTTGGCTCTGTCTTCTCAGGTTCTGCTGGCTGTGAGTGTTGCTGCATGTTTTCAAGGGAATGTCTGGAGTACATCATCACACGATCGTCTCTTCCTGTCGGGGAAGTTGTTGGGGACAAGTCCTTTGTAAACATTTCAAACTTGGACATGTCAAAAGGTGAGGAAGGGGAGTTTCCCTGACTACGTTTCCCTTCTACAGTAGGAATAGAAAATACACAAGAGTGACTTAAATAAACAAAGACCTTGTATTGGTATTCTGGTCAGTTATAAACATAGCATCAATATTACTAGCTTCAACATTCTAATAATGTGTTAATGGGCAGACCCTGATTATAATAACTTTGAGCTTAGTAAGAGCACAGCTTCATTCCTTACTATATGTAATTCTTTAGGCTTTGCTATATTCAGTGCTCTTTAGTATATTAGCAATCGGATTTCAAATCCTCCAATTCAATGTGAAAAATAATTGGAGGCAACAAAAATTTGGGTTTTTTTTTTTGTTTTGTTTTGTTTTTTTTGCAAAAGTTTGAAACATGTTAATATTACAAATTTTATTTTTACCTGGTGTAGAGGCACCTTCCCTCTCAGCCTTGGCAATCGCTGACATCCTGGCTTTGGTAAAGTATTGGTACATCTGGTACACGAAGGATGTCACTGATAGCTTATCTGGCACTGTGGTGGTGACCATCATGTTGGGGGTCAGAGGGCAGGCTATGCCAAGAGACCGTGCTATGCTGAATGCCTGGATGAATCACAACACAGTAGTAAAAAAAGCAAAAAAAAAAAAGCAAAAAAAATTAAAAAAAGCAAAAAAAAAAAAAATATATAATAATAATAATAATGCAGACAAAAAAAAAATTTTTTTTTGGTGTTATATAAGCTAGATACAATTTGTTGAAGTACCAAGTAACAAACAGAACAGCGTAAATTATCATCATTCTCTGGAGATTCTCTGTATCTATACTTACCATGCGATTGTTTTCTTTAATTGCATTAGGTGATTGAACATCAAATTCTCTATATTACATTGATAAAGAAAAACAACAACAACAAAACAAAACAAACACAACAGCAATTGGTAGCACACTATATACTATGTGATCAAATGATTCAATTTTCTTGATATATGTATAAGAAAAAGGTCACACATTTAGTAACAGCTCTACATTCTAACTAAGTCAAACTATCTTCAATATAAAGCTGTTGAGCAGATTGTATAGGTTGGTAGACTCACGGTAGCAGGTCAGGTCTGAAGTGGTGTATGATAGCTAGGAAGCCCAGCCCATTTCTCCATGCCGTGGTCATATTGGTGATCCTCACATCTGGCAAGTCCCGTGTGATTCCCTGGGCCCACTCTATGAGACAACATTGGTGCACATGGAGAATATAATTACCTAAGCACAATAGCAAATTAAATATTGGCTACTAAAATATATCTCCAAGAATAGCTTCAAAATAATGAATAAATTTATAAGTTCAAGGGACCACAAAACATACACACGTGTAGCTGCTTGTGTGAAATCACAAATCCCATCAATTTTTTTCTCTTCTTCAACTCGCAAGATTCAGTATTTCTGTGACAGTCAAAAAAAACTTTTTTTCCCAATGGCATGGAAAATTTTTAGGAAGTCCTTTATTGAAAAACATTTTTTGATCACAGTGTAAACTTAAAAAGTGCTACTTTACAATCTATTTTTTTTGTTTGTTTGTTGTTGTTGTTTTTTGTTTTGTTTTTGCTGTCCGGAACACATTTAGGCACAAGAAGGCACTTAAACGGTTAATGTACTCTAGTGCCAGTGGCATAGGAAGGAGGAGGGGGAGAGGGACTCTGGGGGCTGGAGCCCCTTATAAATTTGGGACACAATCTCACGAAGTGATTTCTCACATGAACAATTTTTTACCACAAAAAAAAACAACAACAAAAAACATGCCAATGGAGCCCCCTTACCGAAACATCTTCCTACACCCCTGAGTGTGATAACACAGATGGGCAGTCTCCAAGATGGAGTTTATGACAAAAAGACACAATGAATGTACTGTATTGCTACCATAGTGCACACTGAGGGTAAATAATTCAGTTACAGAGATATTGAAACAAACAAACAAACAAAAACAAACAATAATCATACCAACACCTGAAGTTGTTTTCTATGAAACTGTTCAAGAATATATAATACTTCACTAATTACAAAAATAAAAAATAAAGTAATAAGTTGCACATCAACAATCTCAGAAGTGACATAGGCAATAAGCAGAGCTACAAGCACAACAACATATTAGTTTATTAGCAATTATTTGACATAAACTTCCATTAGTGATATAATCTTGTCCTCATCGTTTCTTCCAACATAGCCACATATCCTAATCTCCAGGTCTTCCTTAGTAAAGTTAGGTAAAGACCTGCTGAACGAAGGAGGAGAGTTAAATTCACAGCATGTGCTAGTAGAGCCACACCCACTTCCATTCCATAGTACGTCATTCTGATAGAAAGCAGACAAACTTAACCCAGGTCCACGATTCCCAGTGTCACAGAAATAGTTACTTCCTATAAATGCAGGAAGTTGGTAGGGCCAAGTGACATTAATATTGCTACAAGGACAGTTGTATTGTCTATCATAACCAATCTCAACTTCATTGAGTGCGCCAGCAAATGTCCAGATATGTTGTCTTGCCCCAGGTGGTCCATGAGTCACTGATACTCCCGATACATAGGCATCTTCTGTAGTGTTCTGCCCATGATCCCATATAGCTCCAAATCCTAAAGCTATACCTTTATGATAGGCTAATATTCTCCCACATACTGAGGAATATGCCTGACCTCTGACTGGATACACTACTGAGTCACATGTAAATGTCCCACTAGAGGATCGTCCACATCCTCTAACAGGAGCTGTAGTGATGTTCCAGTTGGAGGGACATGTCTCATTAGGATCAGACATGTTGAGGAAGACCACTCTTCTCCAGCCATCACCTCCACAAGAAGATAAAATGCTACTTAATTCTCCCTTAATAAGCTGTTTAACTGTCATGCGTTCACCATTGACATTGTCTAGTGTAGGACAATTCTGGCTTACACTTGTGCGAAGACGAATGGGACCAGTCCTTAGCTGCTGCCCACTAGTCAGCATACAAAAGAATCCAAAAATCAAACCATTAAAAAGTATTAATGAAATCCATGCAGTAGTCATTCTGACTTAGAACTATAGGAAAGCACAATGACTGTAACAAAATCATTCATTTACTTTACCTACTCAAACAGTTTCCATTAAGTTAACATTCCAGGGCAAAATGAGTAAACTAGCATATCCTACACTATGAGAAGTTTTGAAATATAAGTCGCTGTACCAAGTCCACAACACAATGAAACAAGAAACAAATAAAGTTTTGTTCTAAAAACTAGTAAATTATTTAGGCATTTGTCAAGCCAATTATTTATCACTCCAAAATCGATGTATGCAGAGTTATTAGTAAATTTGACTTGCCTTTAAAAATCTTGTGTACACTTTACTTAGGTATTGATACATTAATTAATTTATAAGTAGATACTTCCTCAGGAAATTGAAAAAAAAAGTGCTACAAGTTTGCAGTACTTAAATTCACTCAAGTTTTGCTTAAAATAGAAAATACTATTTTGTTTTCTGGGAATATTGTCCACTCAGTTTGTGACAGCAAAACATGCATTTATGTATGGCTAAGGATTCAAAATCTCTTCCTACAAAATGACAGTTATCCTACATGTAGTACATAAACACCTGATCGATCTGGAAACAGTGAATTTAAGGATGTAGCTTAAGTTTCTTTCGTGGCTACTTTTGAGACCTGGTAATGCCTGAGTAAACTTTCTTGATTCAACAAAAAAAGCATAGTGAGAATGAATGATGTACAGATAGTAAAAACAAAACAAAAACAAAAATAAACAATAACAACAACAACTAGAACACCAAGGGTGTGAACCCTCAGCACATTATTACACAACTAAGATTTCTTCGGATTACTTCAACTTCTCACTACTGAGGACATACGTGGTTAAGAGAAATACACGAGCTATAAGTGATCACGTGACTGCCGTATGATGTAAACCAGTGTGTGCGAAAGGTTAGGGTCGTTGCATCTACCTTGCATTTGTTTGGAGCTGAAGTTTCTCCGCATTTACTTGGAAATTAGCTTGAAATTTGAAAAAGTGGTCAATTTAAGGGACCCTACTGCATCAGGTCATACTTGTTTTACAGGTTAGTCCTCAATCATTCATGATAACCCTCTCATGCATGCACGCTGAGGGTTATTAAGAGTACTTTATAATTACCAGTCAAAATATTATATTTACACCACTTAACACTGTATTTTGGAGTGGATGATATCAGATTTTAAAAATATTCACTAACTAAAAGTTATCACGATATGACTAATATTATTGCCTAAATTTTGAGGTTTAATTACAACAATGATAGTAAAGTAGAAATATCATGGGCTAACAATTTCAGCTTTAACTTTTTCTTCAGCAGAAGCATACAAGCAAGGAATGGCAGAGGGGCAAGAGCTAAGATTAGGGATCAAAAGTGAAAGAAGAGAGAATGAACAAAGGAGGAAACAAAAAAAATGGAGAAGAAAAAAGAGGGGAAAAAAAGAAAATAATGAAAGGAAATGAAAGAAAAAACAAAAGTAAGAAAGAAAAATAAAAAGCTAAGAATAAGTTAAAATGGTCTTCCAACAGCCTTGGCATGGTTTTGTTCCGGGTGAATTAGTTGTGAGTGTCCTGGGCTGTAGATTGAGGGTAGCAAGTTCAAGCCCAGCGGTATGGAAAAAAAAAAAGGAAGAAAAAAAATGTCTTCGGGTTTTATGCAGTGATTTCTAGTGCTGGCAGTATACCCAACTGAATACATTTGGCAACACCGAATAAAACAACTAAATATTGTCCCCTCCTAACTGTATTTACAAATATGAAGTAAGTCCCTTTTGGTTAGAAGAATTTTGATCACAGTTTTTAACTTAGTGCAATCTATACTTGAATTTTCTTCAATCCCAAGAAAATGGAAGCTAATGTAAATCATTCTGGCACAAGAAGGGATTAACAGTTTGTGTGTTTTAGTTTGATAATGTTTATAACAAAACGACTGAATAAATAACATAATGAAATGTACTGTAACACTAACGCAATGCATACTGAGGGTAAACTTAAACACAATAATCACACTAACACCTGAAGTGGTTTTCTATGAAACTATTCAAGAACACTCTACATAAAACATCAAATGAATTGCACAACTGTCACCAATGCTTAATAATAATAATAATAATAATCTAATGGTGCAAACAAGTCTGTAACTATAATAATAGCAAATTTTTCTCGTTCTAACTGCCAATATTGTTCATTAAAACTTAGTTAATTAAGTCTGTAACTGCATAGTCGGAATAATAAAAGTATTTACGCTTCACATAATCTTCTAAGAGTATTGTATAAGTACAGATTAAGGCCCAAGTACCCATTATTGAACCAACAATTCAATCATTGTCACTAGCTTGTTTTCTAGATTTTCTGTGTTACTGCTGCATATTCGAATCTCTAGTTCATTGACACACACAGATGAGTAGTTGCGATCCATAGAATATATCATGGAATCACAAGAGAAGCCTTCACTGGATGATCGTCCACGTCCTCTAATTGGAGAGGTGGTAAAGGTCCAGTTGGAAGGACAAGTGTGATTCAGGTCAGCCATGTTGAGTCTGACTACTCTGGTCCAGTTCCCAGTATGTCCACAACCACAGAATGGATGATCAAATAGCTGACGCAGAATGTTTGAAACATTTGTCTTGCCCTCTCCTAATCTACTAGACTTTGAGCAGGCTGGAGCAGTCGTGGATGCATTCACACGAACTGGAATAGGCATGTTAAGCTGTAGGCCAGTTGTGGTCATCCATGTAAACATCAGCAGTGCTACAGCTACAGTAAGCATGCACCCTGGTTCTGACATTGTTAAATTTCTTGTAACAATGTAAGACTCAAGCTAACTGAAACTTTATACGTAAGTGGTAGTATTTATATTATGAAAACTTGACCATTATTGCTTAAAACTGTTCACCATATTTTGATAATATGTGTACCAGACACAAACTGATACATTCTCATTTTAGTAAAGTACTTTATTGGAACTGAAACAAAATGAAGCATGAAGTGTTAGCTAAGATTGAATACTTTTGCTCGCCAATTAATTTTCTTTAAGTGCACTATTAGAATAGCAGTACATCAATCTGTAACAAATGAACACATCTTACTAGCTATATTCAGTGTGAGACAAACTATATCTGAAGTGAACTAGAAATATTTGAAGTATCTAGCAAATGGTTAAGTTAAGAATGCACAAAAATATGTAATAACACTTTTACTTGACGTAAATGTCAATTTGTGTAATAATCTTGTTTTCAGAGTTATCATTGTTATAGTTGCACAGTCTTATCTCTACATCCTCACTAGTAGGAGCTATTAGAGCTTTATGAAACCATGGAGGAGACTGAATGTGACAGCATGTGCTTATGGAGCCACACCCCTTTCCATCCCAAAGTGGGTCATTTATATAGAAGGCGGAAGTATTAAATCGAGGTCCATGATTTCCAGTGTCACAGAAATAGTCATTTCCAATAAATGCAGGAAGTCGGTAGGGCCAAGTGACATTAATATTGCTACAAGGACAGTTATATTGCCAGTAAAATTCATTGTCTTCTTCATTGAGTGCGCCAGCAAATGTCCAGATATGTTGTCTTGCCCCAGGTGGTCCATGAGTCACTGATACTCCTGATACATAGGCATCTTCTGTGGTATTCTGTCCCACCCATATATTGAAAAAACCTAATGCTACACCTTTATGATAGGCTAATATTCTCCCACATACTGAGGAATATGCCTGACCTCTGACTGGATACACTACTGAGTCACATGAAGGTCCTCCACTAGAGGATCGTCCACATCCTCTAACTGGAGCTGTATGGAGAGTCCAGTTGGAGGGACATGTCTCAGTAGGATCAGGCATGTTGAGGAAGACCACTCTTTTCCAGCCATCTCCTCCACAAGTGCTATAAAATGTCTCCTCAATCAGTCGTCTGGCAGTAACATGATCAGAATTGATATCATCCTGAGTAGGACAGTTCTGTCTTGTATTTACAGGAAGATGAATCTGTTGCTGAAAACAAACTATACCACTGAAGTGTGACCAATTCAGACAGAAACAGAGAATGAGTGTCTTGTGAACTGTCATAATGACTTAACAATTTAGACAGTTCAGATCAATGATGGCTGTATCTAGTAGTTCAACCTGTTGGGCAGCAGTAATGGTTTTCAGTAAATTTATCACACTAAGCTAACCTAACTAAACTGTTGAAGACTGAACATTACTGATATATATTTATATACATTTTAATGTTTTCAGCTAAAGGTTATTAACCAGAGCACATACAATATCATTAAATTTGCAAACAAAAAGTGAAACGCGTTCATTGCTATGAATAGTCCAAAGACACAGTAGGTGTGCAATAATAGCTTGGCTTAGAGATGATGTCGATTAATATTACTGAGTAAAGTTGTTAATTTGGAGAAGTGTTAAGATATAAATTAACTTGTGATCAACTACAAGTTTAGCAGAACAATCTTATTAATTTTGGGAGAAAAAAAATTACATGACTTTAAAATTGATGTTCTTTAAAACAACAAACCTTGCATGCTTTAGAAAATACTGCGGTACACAATAAATACATTTTTATACAATTTAAATTGAAAACCACAAAGCTATATTATAAATAACGCAGCAATGGAAGTGATCCTGTTCCTCATTCATTGGTAATAATGTTTGCTGACCTAAACAGAAGACCATTCTAGCTCTAATTTCTTCCATATTGGTTCCATGAGTGGAAAATGCTTTGGCTTTATCAAACTCTATAGCTGTGGTATATAATATTATATATATATATATATATATATATATATATAATATTTATAATATCAGTTAATAATCAAGGACAATGGTAAGAGGATAAGCCTACTGCTAACAGTAAGAACCCAATCAACACCAATCAAATGCCTCCTGAGATGTTTGATGTAGCAATGCAATGCTTTGTTTGTTCATGTATAGGTTTGGACATACGTATGTCATTTTGTATTCTGACCCTTGCATTTTTGTGTTTGCTTGGAGATCAATTCCCTCCCATACTCCACTAAACAGAATCCTTTGGTATCATCTAAAGTATCGTGCCTGTTACAGTCAGAAATGATGACAAAATTTCCATGGAGTACCTGATCTTCCTGTTCATGGTAATAAACGAATGGATGCAAGGTAGCGCTAGTATTGTTCCAGTGGAACGACTGGGCAGCATCTTGAAAACTAAAAATTCTCTGAGAAATCTCCAATTACAAGGAATTCTTCCTCCACCACATTACTTGTTATCATCGGTGGTGATTCTTTTTCAACTGGCAATTTCGGTAGCATCTTTCTACACTTGCTACAAATCTTTTGACCCAAAGCAACCTTTAAAGGATGTTTTTTGGCTTGGTTTCCAGTAACCCATCTCAAATCTCCTTTACTCTTGGGATTATTACCAAACGGATCACAGCAATACTTATGTCTGTTACTACTAAGCTATCTTCTAAATATAAACGGAAACGATATAGTAGATTTGTTTGCAAGAATAAAAAAAATGGCTTCACCTGACACCTCAGATTATGCCAACAATAACTATTAGTATTTGGTGCATATCAATGGCCAAATTAGTTGAAACATAAATTGCAGATGTGAATAAAACAACTGAGACAGCACCATATCTCCCAGATGACAGGACACGTGTTAGTTTATTACAAGTGGAAACTACTACATGAATAGCCCCGCCATGAGAAACTGGTTCTGGCTCCCTCTGCGCATACTTTTGATCACTTGCTCTATTGAAGTTTCTAGGCAGCAGCAGAAAGGCACTAGTATTCCAGTCGGCTTTCCTGCACGTATCAGACAGAACTGTCCCACTCAGGAAGATATTAATAATGGACATATTAATGCTAGAAGACTCATTGAAATAAGCTTTACTAGCATGTCCCCTGCCTGTGGAGGAGATGGATGGAGAAGAGTGGTCTTCCTCAACATGTATGATCCTAATGAGACATGTCCCTCCAACTGGACTCTCAATACAGCTCCAGTTAGAGGATGTGGACGATCCTCTACTAGAGGACCTTCATGTGACTCAGTAGTGTATCCAGTCAGAGGTCAGGCATATTCCTCAGTATGTGGGAGAATATTAGCCTATCATAAAGGTTTAGCTCTAGGATTTGGAGCTATATGGGATAATGGGCAGAACACAGCAGAAGATGCCTATGTATCAGGAGTATCAGTGACTCATGGACTACCTGGGGCAAGACAACATATCTGGACATTTGCTGGTGCACTGACCGAACAAGGCGACCAGTTTAACGGCATGTTCAATTGTCCTTGCTCCAACGCCAGCACCGCATGGAACTATCAACTTCCTTTGTTCCTAGGAAACGACTATTTCTGTGACACAGGAAATCGAGGCCCTGCAGTAAACATTACTGCCTTCTACACCAATGACCCACTATGGGACGGAAATGGGTGTGGTCCAATTAGCACTTGTTGTGAGTTCAACAACCCTCCTTGGTTCCACAAGAATCTCGCCACACCTACCAGTGATGACCTGGAGATAAGGATGTGTTACTATGAATATAATGATGTTGGAAGCAAGTTTATTTCATTGATGGAAATTTACGTCCAATAAGATGAGCAGACTTACTACCAATTACTGCACATGCTGCATGTAAAATTCTCACATGCATTCACATGTATTTCATCACACATATGCAGTCTATTATGTAAATGCCATATCAGTGACTGTAGCATTATTAAATAGAAAATTGCATTTAATTTAGAACAAGACATGTTTCAAGTTCCAGATGAAGATATTTTTCCCACTTTAGTATAAAAGTTACATGTTGTAAATTTGATCCGTAATGCTGTCATTCACAAATTATTGCAAAAATAGATGTTCACAGTCAGCCCTACTGTAGGAACCAAATGTAATGTGGAGAGGTGTTGTTCTTTCAAATGCTTATTAACCCTCAGCGCGCATGCGCGTGAGGGTTACAGTACTCACTTTGTCTGTCATTTTAAATGTGTTCAGTTTTACCAGCCCATTTTGTAAAGCAAAATTTGCATTAATGATTATGAAAATAGCTAATAAGTTAAAAAAGAAAAAAAGAAAAAAAAGTAGACTTTTGTTGTTCATATTTGCTAACTTCCTGGCGTGACAGTTTCGTCTCTTGGTGTGAACAAAATGTAACAGACCACACCCACCAACAGGCCTACTAATTAAACATTTTTTAATCTCTGGACAGACAACAATACTGAGACAATGAAATGATAGTTCTTCACTTTCATCACAACCACTGGAAGCTGTGCGGTGTAAAACATATATTTAATCACTACTACTACGAGAACATACTACATATACGTATATCCGAAGTGGAAAATTATATTTATAGCTATTGCAGCTAACATGACGTGCTTGACTGTTACAGGGAATGAATTAAACAACTGAAAGAATTCCATTCCATTCATACACGCCAATTATATACTTTGTCAATCACTTCCCAAATTATGCTACTCGAGAAATAACTTATTTAATTGAGTGCAACTACTGCACAGGCACTGTCACGCCCACCATGGTGAGCCATCTGCAGCAGTCAGATGCGGCTATAATCGCTACAGTAGCTACGCCTACGGTCATACTGTAGTATGTAATGAGAATCAATGAGGTACAGATAATAAACCATTTATTAGCAGTATTTAAAATTCCCTAAAAACAAAAAACACAGAGCAAGCATCATTTAATTACCAGCCAAAATACATTCACCCAACTTAACCGATATTGAAGATTAAATTATAAAACACTTGTGCAACCGTTACTTACTGATAAATTGATTAATTCAAATATAAAGACCATAAAGTATTTCATAAACTACTAAAATAAAACATTTTAGGAACAAACGCCTGCTACATTCACAGGCAATGCTTCAACATTGTCATATAATAATTAAAGATAGCACGCAAGCATAATCTAAAGTATACCTTTCAAGTTTAGAGCTGCAATACTAACAATAAAATACATGTACACACAGCAAAATATTTATGATAAAGCAGTTGCGCAAAACTTGTATCAAGTCATGCAAGAGTGATACCAATGTAAAGCTGGGCTGAATGAAAAATAATTTGTTTGTGGCAAGAAAAAGTGAATCACAGCAGAGCCAGTGGCAACAGAAATGTGTTTGTTTACTTGTCTTGTTGTTGTTCTACTACTAATCACCTTAGGATGAAAGTAACCCCACGCATCCTGTACTGGGGTGTGTGGGTCGCCATTAAACTTGTTCCAGCTGTTTAGCATTACTGCCAGCAACTCACTGTTGGGTCATTTCACTCCAAAATGCCACGCAATACTGAAGAATATAGCCACCAGCCACTGTAGCCAGTGGTACAGATAATTTATATTGACCAAAAATGGTAATAAAGCCACACATGTGTCATTAAATACATATGTTGATTTAGTCTGCATAACAAGTCTACTTTATTCTTTATGGTAAGACTCATCTCTAAAATAGAAACGTTTAAAAACTTACTGCATAAATTTGGTTTAATGACACATCTAACAGATATGACTCTACTCTAGTTCAGCTAGACCTGAAAATATAATTACATTAGTAACTCACTCAACAGCTCATCTGTAGACAGGACACTCTCAGGAACCTGCAGTGCACACAAGCATGACAGATAGTGACACTCACATGTGTGAGAGTGGCAGGAGAGGTGGGAGAAGGGGGGGGGGGAGATGAAGCATTGTGTCACCTTTACCCCTAACTTCTCATCTCAGCTTCCCTTTCCCTAATCTTGGCATGCAGTGTGTACAGCAGTGTGTTATCTCATACCACATCAATCAGTATTTATAGCACTTTTTTTTTATAATAGTAGATTGAAATGACACAGAACATTTGGGACACTTTAGGATACGGTGAATATAGCCCAGGGTACTGTTGCACTATGTACCACTCTGATAACATGCTGGGGTATTATGGCTATGATTATGATTATAGTAGCTTGACTATAATCAGTGTGCTTTTTTGACAATGCATATCTGTGTATTCAAGACCTTATGATCACATGACTAAAGAATTACTGGTGAATGGCAGGCAGTAATCACAGTGGACTAGGGACAACCCTTACTCCAAAAATAATGTCCTTAATTTACTTAAAACTGTGACCTGACTTGTGGTCGATAAAGTACTAAATAATTAGGAATTAATAAATGATTAAGTAACACTATTTGACGCCCTTTCAATGAAATACTTTGCTAATGTGATTTATAATACATATATGCACCAATCTAAACAGAAGCACACTGCTTTAAATAAAATAAAAAAAGGTGAGAAAATAAGAAAAGGAAGTGGGGAATGAAATTCCCTGACATTTATAAGTGTAATTACATGCTCAGTTTAATCAGCATATTTCCTGTATTATAGTTGCTTGTGTGAAACAACATTCGTTTCATTTAATAGATATAGGAACAAATACTTTTATGTATAGTCTTATCATTCAATACAAAGTTGGATGACGAGGATATGCATTGACATACAATCAAGGTGTCATACAGGATTAATCAGCTCAGGGTGGGAAACACTTGCTGTACTTAGGCACACCCTCTTTAAAACCCACACTACTTAGATACGCATGCCTATATGAAAGTGTGTATACTTCACACTGATCAGTGTTCGGCCACATGCATGATTGTATAATCTCACTACTCATAGAATTCAACTTTAATTATTGTACTATATTAACTTCGTAAATTCTAAGGTTGGGGGGGAGGGGGGGGGGGGGGGGAAACGGTGACTGAAGAGGGGGAAATCACAGAGTGCCCCCATCTCTGTATGAAAGCCAGCCAATCATCTTCACTCTACTTACCTGAGGAGGTGATATGGACCTCATGCCCACCCTACAGTCACATGACAAAACAAAGTGGGTAAGATTACAATACTAAATTTAAGCAAGTTTCCAATATTTGAAATGCTACGAATTTAAGGTACACGTATATTTCATTTAAATTTAGAGCTTACACGATATCAAATTGGATTTTAATGCCTTTATTGCTCATATATTAAAGTTTAGAATAACTAAAATAGTTTGTGGATAAGTTACGGTAGTGCAGGCAGCAAACGTACTCTATTACAAAACTATCCTTGTGACTAAGTCCCTTTAGGGCAGAAACTTAGAACTACTACTGTAAGCTAAAGTTAGCAGTTAGTGTTAAACTATTACGAGCATCTGGTATTCCTAGTGCATGTGTGTTGCTATGTCGCAGTACCCTATGGTAACTCTCTTTTGTGGTGGTTGCCTTGCGTTACACCTTAACAATTACTTGAGATAAATTCACACACAAAAATACATCACTACACAAACAGTCTCACGAAGAGACAACGTGAATGCGAACATACATGTAGTTGTAGTCATCATCTTCGTCATCTTCCAGATAGCCAATGGTAGACAAGTTGGACACACTCATCATACTGGCAATGCTCATCATATCATCATCACTAAACAATGCAAACAACAACAACAATAACAACAACAACAATCAACACAGCCATTTAAACAACATATTAGTCAATTCGATTGGTGTATAATTCCAAGTAATAATAATAATCGTTTGACATATTGCAAAGTAAGAATAAGTTATGGTTATCATTCTCTACCGTTGGTTAAGGTTACATCAGTTTCCCTCTCCTGCTCTATTTTTTCGTGAACTATCTGATTTTTGTAACCACTACCTTTCTTTCTTTCATCTCTTCCTTCTTGAGTCATGGAGTCTTTTCTCCTCCTTTGTCTACCTCTCCTGCTTCTGAATCTTTCTGTCCTTCTATCATGATTGTGGACTTAGGCTTTGTGAAACTTTTGCCTTCTCTTTCATACTTTCTCCTTTTTAGTACACCGCCTCTCCTCGTTGATTCCACCGGCTACATAACTGCTTTTTTTTTGTCTTATCTTTTGCACTTTAGCCTTCCTTTTTGAAATCTACGCCGCCTATCCTCGTCTTTCCACCCGCTTCTAGTTACAATCACAGTAATCACTTTCTACTGAACATAACGACACTTTACCCATTCTCTGGTTTCTCGGCCACTCTTGTCTTCTTTCAGTTTAGGTTTCGCCTACCAGTAGTCTAGCATAGCCAAACCCTTTTCTTCTTTACAACTGCATTCTTGGTTTACTCGGTAATTCAGCACTAGCTAGTTCACGAAAGCTGCTCTCCTGTTTCTGTGCCACTCCTGCCTACTAATCTATCCATTTTTTTTGTGTCGGGTTGGGTTTTCTAACCATTTCACCCTGCGCTCTAAGTTTACCCGGTAATTCAGCGTGAGTTCACGAGTATTGTGCCGTGTGCACGTTCAAACTCATTAGCTCATGAATTATTCATGAAAATGTAAGTCGTCGTCTGTCACAGGTACTATTACATAGATAATAAAGGCTACACACACAACTTCAAATAATGCACTCCAAAATTGAAACTTATCAGACCCCGAATACCACAAAGATCATTCTAAATTGTTGGATATCAAAAAAGTTGGAAAGTATTAAGTGCACACGTTGCCTATAGCAGGAAAAACAGACGCACTCACGTTGCCTTCCCTTCCTTGAGAAACTCAGATGTAATGGACACATCCAGAATGACAGCCTTTATCTTGCGTGAGACTGGCTTCAGGCGAAGATGTAACTCATGGTCAAAGGGCAGCGATGACACATAGCGGACCATGTTGATAGGTAAGGTGGCCAGGACCTTGCGCTTACCCATAGCATCTACCTAATTAAATTTAAAAAAAAAGAAAATTATATCTTACACCGATATACAAATTGTTGAAAGAACATGAACTCCAAGGTTGTTTTTACCCTAGTGCCAAAAATAGTGCTGACGCATGGTACACACATTGGCTCAAGTTGGAAAAGGATCATCATATAGTCTAGCTAACCCAGGAGAATACAAATGACTCGAGTATTGTAGAATATTATTTCAGCTGACAATGGCTGAGTTAGAAAAACATTTACCAACGCCAATGTGATCTCAGGTGAGTATTGAATATTTCTACATGTGTAGCATGTATGTACATGTATGTAGATCACACGTGCCACTCACATCTATGATAGCAAAGTCCCACTCTTTAGATTCATAAGACTGGTCCTTGGGACCCTGCAAGACAACATACATACAATACATCCCAATGACAGTATGTAGAAGACTTGGATATAATACAGGACCACTTATAGTACATGTATGTATGTACACTAACTGTTTATATCTAAAATAGGAACTACATATCAATCCAAACAACAATACTCTTGCATAAATCTTCATACATGAAAATAACATGTGCCTTCATTTCGGACAACTTTCAGTTTCTTTTAACTGAACTTTAGCAGCACACTCCCTATTAGTTTCGGTTCGTGATTGAATTTTTTAATTCCAGTCGTTGTCGCTACCTTTTTAACCCACACATATTGAAACCAAACAGGACCCGTGTTTGTTGGTAATATCATATCACTGATCTGATTAGTAAACTTTAACACTTTCATGCGGACTAGTTGATAGTTGTCAATCATAAACATGTACAATATGCTCCATAGATGGGGAAATATCATTTATAGAGTACATACTGGAATGTAGGCCAAACTAGTGCACTCAGATGTGCAGTATACATATGTACCATGTACTATATGGATGTATGTGTGAGTGTGTGTGCATGTGTGTGTATATATATGTGTGCACATGTTATGTTTGCATGTATGCATCTGCATTCTTATGTATGCATGTGTGCGTTTGTACATATATTCGAGTGTAATACAGATGAGATGAAATACATGAAATTCAGTCATGCATGTAGAAGTGCTTCAGGTAAGGGATATCACTCGTGAAAAGTAAGCTTCCATTTAATAGTAAAATGGTAGCTAGCAACCACCCAGTGTTAGACCAGACACTGTTTAACCACCCTTTACCTTATATAGAGTAACCACAACTTCCATTATCTCCTGCTCAGGCCAAATAACCACACCCCTGGCCTTGTTATCAGGTGACGGCTGCCACGGTCGTAACTACAAAATGAAATTAGAAATCGTGATCAAACCCATCCAGTAAATGACCCCTTACCTAATACATGCCACCTAATACATGACCCCTTACCTTGGTGATGAGTCGCCTGCCTCGTCTAGTCCAAGACACACATATGGAAGATGGACGCCTAAATCAATACATAAAATGTGGTTGTTGTTGTTTTATTATAAGGGTTCTCCGAGGATGGTGACTTATTTATTACAAACTCTTCAGTATAATTGACAATAGCACACAAATATACGTATGTGTGTCTTTCTTCATAAATTTACACAGTGGGTTGATTCACACCCCACCCAGATACAAGTATATGTGTGTACTGTAGTTAGTAATTCCACTGCTCCTAAGAATTGAGAGTCCTTCCAACACTCATACAAAACAACATCATTAAAAACCCTC
>WLWD01002521.1_pt1 | contig 109071 bp, 52 predicted proteins | sample 6712731 | NCBI WGS metagenome assembly WLWD01 (sample SAMN12718690, study PRJNA576275) | sponge metagenome | isolation source: marine sponge | host: Mycale hentscheli | place: New Zealand: South Island, Marlborough, Capsize Point | collected 2014-11-01 | reverse complement strand
AAAAAATAAATCCTGTATGAAACCCTGTATACTGGCATTACTTACCATAGAGTAGAAATATACCATATGCTTTCAGCATGAGTCAGCCTCTTATCTCATACAATGGTGGAAGCTTAGACAACTGGAGTCCAGAGCTCGGCTAATGTATTGTTCTGTTACATTTGATTATAAAATAAATATGGCTATTACATAACTAAGGTAGCTGGGCAAAAATTAATAACAAAAAAAAACCTTGACATTTTGAACATTTTTTTGTACTTTATCCATCTTACGTACATAATATTTACTGAACTAGCATGTATCCCGCCACTCTATGGTGCTTGATGTACTAACTTTTGCAAATTAAGAATACAGTAGTTTAGCTCATGAATTATTCATGAACACACACTGGCATCATTGGTCACCATTATCGCCATCGTCGTTACTGACACATAAGCATATTATTATATATATATAATATTTTTTACCAAGCTTGCAGTCACACCTCCCCTGATGCTTGATAGGCAGCAACATTGCTGGCTGTGACTGCCCATAGTAAATAGTAATAAAAATCTCATGCACAAAACAATTGCTAATATTGCACTGTAATACATATACAGCACATTGTTATTATGCAGTTATGTTGTGATCACCATGATGACTTTGTGGTATTTGCTAAGCAACCAAATTTGACCACAAATGTTGACCCATACAAGTACTTTCACAAGATAGGTGGTTGCTAGGTAGTTTTTGGAGTCCTGTTTTTATATTTTGGTTATTTACCAATTCACCTGCATAAGCTCCATATGGCGCCATTCATTCGGCACTTCTACGATTATTAAAATTCGATTTTCCAAAATAACATTCTAATTTTTTTGTTTTTACTTTGCCGTGACTTCCTGTAATAAAAAAAAATTGAAATAAAAAGCATCAGTATTTTATTTTTTAGAATATTTTTAAAAATATGGTTGCCAGAATGCTTACCTTTGAGCATTGGTCCGCCAAAAAAAAAAGTGTTATGGTACGAGACTCTGAAGCTCAGAATTTAGTAACTAGAAAGTGGACAAGCCGTGCACTATGTTTGAATTCCGTAGCTGTGTCATGACAGTCTGTCATTGAGTTTAAGATTGAACCGTTAGTAAACAGTAAGTCCAAATTTTTAGCTTTTCTCTATGTGGACTACGGTACTTTTTTGGATACTAGGATATAGTTTTTGTGTTAACTTGCTTTAAAATTCTTTCTCTTGCTGATTGTCTTTACAGGGAAAGAATAAAATGTCATAAAATTGTCAGTTTACCATACTGGTTGTCATAAACCTGCTGGTTGAAAGGACTAAGGGGGCCGTCACCATAAAAAAAATTTTTTTGATGTGTATATATATATATATATATATTATATTGTCATCCCTACTAACAGTACTCGCACCACCCGGAAGAATCCAATCTTTATGTTTTACCGTTACCGTTTGTATAGCGCGTCTTCGCCATTCCTCATTTACAACTATGGCTCATTATAGTTCAAAATAAAGCACACAGGAAGAGCTATTTAACCACGTAAACTGCACTCCAATTGGGGACAGTATGAGTGACTGCGCACGCGAAGCAGTACTTACTTTTTTTAATGAACTTCGCACGAGTGTTGTATCGTTTCTCCTAAATTTCCAGTCCTACCTGGCGTTACGGGAGGCGAAAACGAAGCTAGAAAGCATTCCTGAAGTTTTCACAGAATCCTGTTTCGAAGGAAGGCTACAGTGGAGTCCAGGTTAAGGTATTCAGGGTTTTTTTTTTTAACTGCCATTTTTTACAAAAAAAAATTAATATAGAATAAGAAATAATGGTACTTCAATTGTTATTTCACTAAATAAGATAAGCTGCAAGACATTATATTTATCATCGAATACCATGGAATGTCACGAGTCTGTCAGCTTGTATTTACACAAGTGCCTCAGCAATGAGTGTAAATGTCATTGCTGGACGAGTGATATTTCTGTGGTATCCGAGGATCAATCGATTTATTGTGTACTGATCATGTGCGAATAGCATAGAAGCTGTGTGTCTAATTTAATGGATGCTGCTAAGAAGTCTTCCACTTTTTTGTTTGTTTGTTTGTTAGCTTTTTCTGAAGAAGTGATTGGTAGCCTTGTTTCTATTCACAGTGGAGTAGGAAGGGAATGTGAAAGTCAAGAAGTACTGTCATCTAGCAAGGCTTTTCCTGTGCTTGCACTTGGGGAAACAAGAGGACACAATGACCATTACAAGTTGTATTACGGTACTTCATGGTCAAGTGTTCCTCTGACAACATGAATGTGGAGTTTACTAAACGGGACACAACAACTTGCACTGGTGAAGGATGTGACACTCGTCTTAAGCCTAAAATGTGGAGTACTCCAGAAAAACCAGATCGCTGTCCAGTGCTATTCATTGCAAGGAACAGAACCAGGATTGAATACTTTCTTGTATTAGAAACTTTTCGCCTCTACACTCATTTTTGATGAGCTAGCTGGATGAAAGTTTTGGCATTCATGATAATATAGCTGCTTATTTTATTTAACCAAATTAATCTGATTGGCGATACGATATCATTTGAAATTATCACGGTATGGCGATATATCACGATATTTCTTCTTCTTTTTTTAATATTTTATAGTACATCGTACATAAACATTTAAGGAAATCGTTAGTTTAATTTGAAAGTTATTTAGAAATGAAAATGTCATTGCAGCTAACTAATCACAAATTTTTTGCTAAAAAACTAACATGTTGATTTTTTCTGGCTTTAGGCACGATTTTCGCTTCGAAATAATGTGTCCAGACGTGCTAAAAACACGCTCCGAAGAAGAACTTGATGCACATACACACAAATATTGCTTAGCCAGCAATGAAAGTGCAGGAAACTGCTTACAGTGTACTTTCCACCACTCAAGTGGATGGGACGTTGCATCGGCACAGGGAAGTTTTTCATAATGTTCAATTTCTTTTTGCACACGTTGTTGGCTGGTCAATGATGATTACTCCCTCTGATCATCATCTTGAGCACTTTGCTTGCTTTCTCAAGCCAAGCACCAAGTTTTCGTTTCTTTGATGGAGGTGGGTTACTTGGTGCACACTCCTCACTAACGACTCAGATGAATTCAAACGACTGAGCAGTAATCCTCCTTCTTCAATAATGATCTGTTTCACCAATTTCCTTGCATCATCACTCAGGTTCACATCACAAAACCGAGGATCCAGATAACTGGCTTTATTTAGAAGGTTTTGGATGTCAGCCGGCTCATACTTGTCCACAAGATACTCCATCACAAACTTCTTAATATCCTTGGTTAATGTGGTATCATTTACTGTATCCACCTTTAACACATCTGTTTCAAGTACATGTAAAACAGCTTTAACTGAGGAAGATGTGACTTCTGATTCACCCGAAAGAGCATCGGTGAACTCGTCTAATGGACCGAATGCACTTTTGATAGACTCCAGAACATCCAAATCTTGCCATGTTAGTTTCAAGTGCTTAGTTTTGCTGTCTGCCTGCAGCACTTGACGAATAGCATCCTTCTGTTCCAAGATCCTGTCAATCATGACTTGTGTTGATCCCCATTGCGTTGAGCAGTCGGACTTGAGGGGATGTAAAGGGAGATTCAGTGATCGCTGTACTTCTGCCAAATCTCGTTTCTTCTTCCAGCTGAAAGAGAAGGCACTAATAATCTTCCGGCACAAACCCAAAGCTCTGTTTACCCTGTCATCATCTTTAACCGATTAGTGCCGATAGGCGCGTATATATACGCTCGCGGACTAAAAACCGGTAGTTCCGATAGGCTCATAAACGTGGCCAGAGAAAAGCAGCTTCGGTTTGGTTTTATTACAACTGTTTGGACTGAGGCAGCCTCGCCTGGAGTCTTTGTGGTTAAACTACAACCAAGTAAGATTGATAATAGATAATAATTTGTAGTAGCTGCCATATGAAAGAATTGAGAAATATGCTCTGATAGTTAGACAACATATATAGACATTAAAATAATACCAGTAATTATTTTATGAAATAGAATATATTGATACCTCATAATAATTAAATCAAAACAGAAATGGCTACAAAAAGACTAAATGCTGCTGAAGTATTGACTCTCCTTGACAGTGATGAGGAGTGTCGTGATTCTGATGAGGTTATGGCAGAAGATGGCTCACAAATGTCTTACCCCTGTCCAATGGCCTGTGTTGAGTACAATAAATATATGGGAGGAGTGGACTTAGAAGATCAGTATCGTGGATACTACATGTTCGAATGAAATGCCGGAAATTTTATTAATACGTCATTAATTTTCTGTTTGACGTAACCATTACAAATAGTTTCATTCTTTATAATATTTCTCATGATAGAAAGATGAAGAGTTTGAAGTTTCGAGAAATGCTGGCTTTGGAGCTGATTGGTAATTATTGTACCAGAAAGAGAGCTGGTCGTAGTAGAAGTCGCACTATCCGTTCACTTCCTATGCTTCATTTTCCAGCTCGATTTCCAACAGACCATGGGCACAAAAGGGGAAAGTGTGCTCTCTGCAGAGAAAACAAAAAAAGAATGGACACACAATGGTTTTGTAAAGAATGTGATGTGTGGCTGTGTCACACTGGCACTGAGCATGATTGTTTTCTGTCTTGGCACCAAAGAAACTAACTATATCAATATCTATCCTGTCTTGAAACTTTCTTTCTTTTTTATTTCAATGCAAACGTTTATGTTCTAATTAGCTACCACCAAAACAATATTTTTTATTATGTCAAACAGACTATTTTGTCCAAGTAATATTCTTACCTTATGATAGTGTAGTAGCCACTAACTTTTAGACAGTTCTGATGTTCTGTTCTCTCTAAATTTAGTTGCCTTTATTGTCCTCTACTGCCTGTGATCGTTGTTATGACAAAATCTTTCCATTCCCGACGCTGAAACTTAGAATAAATATAGCCTAGGGCCAATCTGTGTCTATAGTAGCCTAGAATAGCCCTCTAGGAACTAGCGGTCTGTACTTTGTTTTCCGCGATCTCACTTCACTTCGTCTCAACGCTCGTAGTTTTCAAGTAACTCCTTCTAGAAGGGTCGACCGCGACCGCGTCCAAAAAAGAATTCCGTTTTACGGCGGCTCCGCGTAGTAATTAATTCCAGAAGTAATCGGTTAATTGAATTAGTGACCGCCAAGCGAAGATTATGACCAAAACATGGTAATCGTCGCCATGCCAAAGATCTGTTTAGGGCACACGTGATGTTGGCTCCATTATCAGTTGTCACACATAACTAAACAATAAAAAAACTGAATGAATTAATGTGATATTAATTATGTAATTAACTATAAACATTGTTTAGCGCTCTCTGTGTAGAGTTTACATTATGGAGGGATTGGCAGTTTAGGTTTCATTAGTCATTTTTATTTCAGATTATATATATTAGATTTTTAAGAGTCTAAATAATTCCACAATTATGTGAATTTCTCCCCTTACCACTTTCCCTTCTCCCACCCCCTGACACACACATATGTACACACATAAAGAAAAGGATTTTGTTTGTATAAAACTCCCACTGCCCCCAAAAATTAAAAGAATATATAAAAAATGTTCATGGTGAGTAAAATTCTGTGCTCTTCAATAATAAGATAACTAGGACTTTCTTACTTGATTTGATGAGTTCAAACTCCAATTCTCAAGAATAGATAATAAGGCGTCTGCGATGTTACTTGCTGTGTGGTCCACAGGTAAGTACAATGCCTGCAAGCAGTACGTTCGCAGTTTCCATATTGTCTATAAAGTGAACGGTATATGACAAGAATGGTTGACCCGTCTCACTAGACCACATGTCAGTGGTAGCAACAAAGTTCTTGACCAGGCTTAACTCTGCCACAACTCTCTCCTTCTCTTGGCTGTAGAGCTTAGGAATCGCAGTCTCGGGAAAATACTTTCTGGATGATTTTCAACGTTCGCTGAAACCCAGGCTTCTCTACTGTGTAAATTGGAAGCATGTCCTTGTCCTTACACAAGCAAAATGTGACAGAGTCTGTCAAGTCTTGCCATTTTTTCCCATCTCTATTATATGGCTTTAGCTTGTCCACGACACTTACTAGTGTAGACTGAGATGATGAGGATGACTGATGGCTAATGGTTGGACTTCGCAGGTTTGCTGCTTGCAGACTTTAAGGGTGCTGGCACATAGCAACGCTCGCGCGCGGCTTAATTGAGCAATAAACCACGAAACCACCGGGTTGTAGAGGTAGAGGGCATACCTTAAATACCCGCGCATAGATAAGAGCTTCCTGGCAGACCGTGGTAAGTATAATACGGAGGCGGGGCTAGAAAATTTCACAGTGGCAAAAAAGTGCGAGACAATTGGAATCTATTTTGTACTCCAAGTACAGAAAGGCGGATGATTAGTGTTTCAATTTTGGTACAGCGGCGTAACTTAACAAGGTAATAAAAGTAGTAGTTTTTGTTTTTCAATACAGTATACATTTGTGACGCAACAAGAAAAAAATCACGTAAAAATATGAATAAATATAAAGCAAAATAGAACTGAACAAAACAAAAACGACAATATTACAAACAATGAGCTGAAGAAGCGGTGGACGAAATTCTGGCTTCTGTGCGTCCTCCACTGTCTCCAATAAGTTTCGTTTATTTTGGGACTTTGAGGCTTCATAACTTCTTTGGTTCAGTGCGTGTGTCTGTCATTCTTGGTAAGTCCACATTTTGCCAGCATGTCTCGTAGATCCGCTTGGCTGCGTGAACCTGCGAGGTATAGAATCGGAGTTATTTTCCATAGCAACAGCCAATTAACCTTAATTGATTTGTGTGGGCGGAGCGCGTATCCGGTGTGCCAGCACCCTTAAGTAAGCATACTCCTTAGGGTGATGATTTTTGAGATGGCTGAAAAGATTGCTGGTGCTGCCTCCCTTTGTAGATGTTCTGCTATTGCAAAGTCTACAAATTGCAATCTCCTTTGAAATGAGCTTGCCTTGTCCATCTGCTTCCAGCCCAAAGTAAATCCACACAGGTGAAGCAATATTAGCTTTAGGTATTATCCTCACACTGGAGCTAGAACTTGTAGCCATAGCTAGCTAAATTAGCACTACAATCGCTAAGCGGTGCGGCAAACAAAAAACAGCTGCTCCTCAAAATTGCCATGCACGTGTTAAGCCCGTGTTCAATTGACGACCCGTACCAACGATATCGTGCGAGGTACCGTTAACCAATAATACCGTCTGGATTAACTGCTAATATCAACTCCGCGATATCAACTTTTTATCGCGGTGTAACGATAATTCCGGTATATCGCCCAGCACTAATTGGCACAACACTAAAAGGACATAGTAAGCGTAAGAATAAAGCTTAGGGGGTTGCAATAACTTAAGACTCCTCCTTTACCTTGGAATATTGCTTGCATACAATACTTACCAATTTAATACATTCGATGCTCATTAGGCCTATATTTAGTACACAATAAAGTACACAATAAATATATATGTGTGTGTGTGTGTGCATGAAAAAAAGTTCCGAATTTCGTTTTGTGAAACGGCTGTCACACGATTAAAAAAAAAAGGAGGAAAACCAATATGCCATTTGGTAAAATACAACCATTCTGTTTGACTAAATTACCATTTTAATCTTTCCTATACCGTATTCCTTGCTTAGAAATATTAGAAATTTTCCAATAAAAAGTTGTTGTTGTTGTTGTTGTTTTGGTTGTTGGTTGTTGTTGTTTTTTGGTTTTTTTTGTTTTTGTTTTTTTGTTTTTTTTTGTTTGCAGGTTCACTGTTTAAAGATTGCTCGGATAACACCTCGTAGGGTCTTTTCCAAGAGGCTCAGTCTGGACACCCTATTTTAAGACCTTTATTCTCACCAATTTATTTTTAACTCCAAACGAGCATATGCAATTGATAGCTTATAGTTGCGGCAGCGTCTCCTATTTAACATCAACACTGAGTTATTCAGCACTTAATTTTTAAGAGTGTTCTTGCGGCAGTGCTTTTGTGTTTAAAAAAAAAGTGAAGTCATCCGATTTTAAGTTGTTTTCATGGTATCGATGTTTTCTAGATGTTAGGGCATTCAAGGGCTTAGGAAGTTTTTACCGTGGGAAGTCCAATAGCTAGCAAAAGACCTACGGAGTCCAAACCCGGTTAAAGTGGTATGCCCGTCAAAACTGCAGTCGGCTAGCCTTATTGAAGCAAGTTAGATTCTTATATGAATTGTTGTGCACTATCCCCATAGCGTTTAACGAGTGATGCATGGCCTTAGCGTGCTGATATAGCTATGGAAGAGGTTTTAGCTATAAAATATTACTGAATTGACAGAAAAGCCTTAACTGTTTTTTATGTTTTAATAACAGTGTGGGTGTTTTAGTCAAAACATTATGGAACTCAACGGTACTAACTGCGGTAAAAACTTATTGTTTTATGGCCATACTATGATATGGAATGTGGAACTTTTTTTTAGAGCCTTACTGTATGTTATATTTTAATTATTTTTATAGACTGTACTTATCAAGAATTTGAAGATATCCGTCTATCAAAAGATAATCCTCAACTGGTTACTTTTATCACATCCAATAAATTCAATATATATCAAGTCTTAAATTCAAATGGAGAAAGACTGATTCATTTGGCATGTCGAGATGGGCGGCTTGATATTGTGCGTACACTCATTGAAATTTATGGTTGCAGATTCGATGTAAAAGATAAATTTGGCAATACTCCATTGCATACAGCCTGCCAAAGTGGCCAATTTTTGGTAATGACTTATTTTTATTTTGAACATAAATTAGTGGGCAGTGGCAGCAAAAACCACAGAAATATGTCACTGCTACATATCGCTTGCCAATCAACATCCATGGCTCTGATACGCTTGATTACATATTTTAGTATTTCTCGCATTCAAGGTCGAAAGCAACCAAAGCTAGTTCAATTTGAAGATGATATTTTATTTGAGGTGTTTGCCAAATCTAATTTTGTAAAGCTTGCCAATAGTTTTGAAGCAGCATTTAGAAATGGTAAAAACTTTGGCACTCCTCTTCATGTTGCTTGTCGCAGTAATAATTTAGCTGCTATAAAACTATTTTATTCTGAGTTGAATTTAGTTTTAAATTTTGATTTCAAGCAATATGTTTCTTCTGTGCTGACTCTTGCTTGTGAACTCAGGCACTATGATATCATTGACTACTTGTTAAATGATGTGTCAAAACCACTTTTATCAATTCCCCCATCGAAAAAAGTAGTGCAGCCAAATTGGAAAGAAGAGAAAGACTTTTATGTCGGTTATGATGATGATGATGATGATGATGATGAGTTACCTATGGGTGCTTATTTAGAGGAAGATTTTTCTCCTGTCGATAGCTATTATGATGAAGCAGGGTATATTCAACATGCAAGAATAAAAAAATCTAAAACTGAAGAAAATAATATACTTCATTTTTCAATCAAGCGAGGTGATCATGCTTTATTCATTCATTTGCGAAATAATCACTCTGTGGGTGTTAAGGCAACGAGTAAGGATTGTCTGTTGCATGCTGCCTGCATGTCTAATGATGTGGAAATGGTCAAAACAGTCTATCATCTCCTTCTCAGTTGTTTGCCAGAAATTGATATCATTAATTCCAAAGATCCCTCTGGCAACACGTGCATGCATATTGCTTGTGAATGGGGTTCCTTAGAAATGGTAAAAATTTTGTTCGCAAAAGACTTCAATGTGAATGTCAGAAATAATCATGGAGATTCTCCATTGCATATTACCATTCGAAACAGAAAAAAATCTATTTTTGATTTCTTAATTTTACACAAAGCTGATGTAAATATCACTAATGGGCTTAATGAGACCCCTCTCCATATAGCTGCATGTGACCAAAATGACATTTACTATGCAAAAACCCTCCTGGACCCAAAGCAATGTAATACTTGGAATCATCATGATAAATATGGTGATACACCCCTTTTCAATGCTTTAAAGTCAAGAAGCAAAGACATGATTAATTTGCTCCTTTTTGATTCCCATTTTGACATTTTAGCTGTCAATAAATTAAAAGGGGAGACAGCTGCAAATATAGCTGGAAGGTTTCAAGATTTGGAATTATTGCTACGTTTTTTATCAGAAGAAAGGCCGTATCCAGTAAAGCTTCAAAACTACATGGGGCAAACCCTTGTTCACTACGCTTGCTGGAAAAATGATATAGCTATGATCAGATTATTGGGAGATTCAAGCAATAATTACAACTTAAGTGAAGATATTAATTTGCTTGATAGAATGAATGAATTAACCCCTTTGCAATTTGCTTGTATGAAAAATGATATAAAATTGGTGACATATTTCCTCAATTTACCAGATTCTTATCCAGATGTAAAAAGTAAAAATGGTGAAACTGTTCTTCACATTTGCAGCCGACAAAACATGAGAGAAATGGCTGAAGTTTGTGTTGAGAAATGTTCTAGGCTATCTCGCAATGATGATTTTGATACACCTCTCCATGTAGCCTGTTATAAAAAAAATTATGATCTTTTAGAATGGTTTATCAGAGGTCTTACTGATACCTGTAAATTGGATGCTTATGGAAACAAAGAAGGGAATACAATATTGCATGTTCTTGCAGGAAGACGCAAAACTAAACGTTTAGTTGAACTTCTGATATCTTCAAAAAAGTGTAGCCACAACACTAAAAATAAAAAAGGAAACACAGCTTTACATGTAGCTTTTCGTGAAGGAGTAATAGACAATTCAATGTATTTGTTGTCCCTATCTTTTGATGAAAAAGCTTGGTATAACAATGATGGATATTCTCCACTTTTTTTGGCTCTTAACAATGAAAGAGTGCACTTTGCTGAAAAAATTTTCAAGCGATGCAATCTCAAGATGCTTGCTCAGTGCTTAACAACAGAAAATCCAAAATTTTTACATGATTTCAAAGAATCAATAGGAAGTCTTGAGATGCCTTTATTGCTTTACTTAATTTACTTTAAGTTAAGCAAGTATAGGTACCGTTCTTCTGCTTATGAGGAAGATCATTTGTCCTATCATAGCACAGGACATAGAGATGATGACATTCATGATCAGGATAGCGGTGATAATGATGATGAATACAGTGTTGATAAAAGTATAAGAAGATCTTTATCTTCTAAAATGAATAAGACATCTTACGAAGTTATGATATTATCATTGGTGTCTGATGAAACTTCACTTTTAAAACAGACCGATTCACATGGAAATACAATATTACATTACTTAGCTATGTGTGATTATGATGATGAACTGTATTCAATACTGAAGATAGCATTTGAAGTTGTTGATATTAATTCTATGAACTCGACTTTCTGTACTCCCCTTCATTATGCTTGTTTATATCAGCAAGAATGGATAATTTATGAAATCTTTAAACAGGAAGACGGTTTTAAAAGTCTCAATCAAAAGAGTAAACTTGGAACTCCGTTTCAAATATGTAATAAATCATACGGTTCTTCTATACCACAATTTCTTGCTGCGCATGGAGCTAAAATTGAAGGAAGTATGTTGCGTTCTCATGTACGGCAAGAGACAAGCTTTACTCCAGACTCTTCTGTGGGTGTCATTGTGCTTGGGGATTCAACTGCCGGGAAAACTACTTTGATTGACACTTTAAGAATGATGCTTACAAATGACAGGAAAAAAATTCAGTCAGTGGTTGAGCCAACCACTGGTCTAGTGCTATCAGAGTTTCTTTACTATAAAAATGCACACTGTTATAGATTTTATGACTTTGGTGGTCAAGTTGAGTTTGAAGCGAGTCATTCTGTACATTTAGAAACTTTGCTGACACTAAATGCTGATTCCTTAAAAAATCCATTTGTGTTTTTATTACTCGTGAAAGGAACTGATAGCCTCAACCAAAATAAAGAGCAGATTATTCGATGGCTAAATTTTGTTCGCGGCCATGTTCGAGTCAACACCATATCTATTCATCTCATATTAGTCTGCAGCCATGAAGACAAATTTGATGGCAGTGAGTCCCGACTGTCTAAAAGAAAGGCACTTCAAGCATTCTTAGACAAGCATGACACGTCTCCTTTGGATAGACATGAATATCCTTATTTGTTGAACTGTACTAAGCCAGACACTACTGGAATGTGCCAACTTCTTGGTAGCATGGAGGATATGTTTATTTCCTCAGAATCTTTCCCTCAGGATCAGGTATTGGATGAACTTAAGTATTACCTCAATTTATGGTTTCCACGACTTCCATGTCAAGTGCATGAAATTATTTCCAAAATTATGAGTAACCGACACTTTACTCTCAATGAACGTCATCGTTTAACAGTCAATGGATCTAATTCACAAATGATTATTCCACAAGAAAAACAAGCTCTCATTGCGCTTTTGAAAGAACTCTATGTTCGCAATGATATTCTTCTGCTAATGCAGCCAGACAATGTATCAGATTGGTGGGTGGTTGGAAAAAAGGCACAAAACATTTTGTTCAGCAAAGCTAATTCACTTTTTTCTCCCCGTAATTTTCAGGATGCACCGCAATACTCACTGGTTACATACAATACTGGAGTGGTTCCCGAAAAGAAAATTAAAGAAATTTTTCACTGTCTCAAAATCAATGGTGAAGTCATGATCAACTATTTGATTAACTTGGAGTTTTGCACAACAATTTCCAAACATACGTTTGATTGTGTAGATAAACAAACTAAGTTAGACAGCTACGAAAGTTTTGATGGCAAGTTATTCTTTTTTCCAGGGCTGATTAAAAGTGTTAAAGGTGTGGTTCCATATGACAAAAAGGAAGGTGAATTTTATGCCTCCGCATGGCTATTTGAGAATCCTCAAAATTGGAGCCTCCGCTTTATTCATTCGATATTAGTTCACTTAACATATAAATTTACAGTCAAAAAAGATAATTTGTTTTTTGTCAGAAGAATTCACTTGTGGAAGAATGGGCTCTTTTTTTGTACACAAGATCAGGTTGAGGTATTAGTGGAAGCTGAAAATACTAAAGAATTGTATGTTGTCATCAGATCTTCTTCCAAATTTCTTCTTGCAAAGTATAGAGCAGAAATTTTGCATGAAATCAGAACTATACAGGAAGATGTTTTAAGCTGGGATACTACAAGTTTTAAAGGTGAATACGTTCTCTACCCACAGCCACAGTGTTATGAAGCAATAAAAAATTGCAAGAAAATTCGATTATCTCAAGTAAGCGAGACCCTGAAACAAGAACCATCTCAACGCTCGATATTTATAAGCGATGTTGAAAATATCAGTTTGAAGCAAATTTTAACTTTTGATCCCTGCATTGATCTTGATCCTTCTGAACTAAACAATGGTATAAAAAGCAGTTCACTGAACAGAAGCTTTCTTCCTTCAAACATTTTGGAAATTCCAGAACTAAAAAAGAACACCACATCCGAAAATATTTCTATTGAGGATCTCAGTGTCATTCTTAATAAATACAGTATTCTGCATGATGTTTTGAAATATTTTGATTGATTTTGAACCATAAGTTTTACAATTTCTATTCTGTATTTCATTCTATATTCACTATTTTCATGTTTTGTATCAATTGGTGTTAGCTATATTTATTTTTGTTTTCGTAGCAATTTTATATTTTGTTTTTCATGTTTTGTATCAATTAGTGTTAGCTATATTTTATTTTTGTTTTAGTGGAAATTTTTATTGCTAAATGGCAATATAACTTGTACAAAAAAATTTGTTTTGTTTGTATATTCGTATATAACACCAAAAGTACTATATATGCTTTTATTGTTTTCATACAATAATTTGGATACTCAAATATGCACATATCAAGTGTCCTGCTAAGCAATGAAGTAGCTGCACTAGAGAATTGAATATGTAATAGTTTAACCATTGGTGTGTGGAATTATTGATTTCATAAAAAATATATAGAAGTTGTTATGGAAACGTGCCTTAGCTATTTTTTTAAAGGAATTTCATTTTTGAAGATAAAGTTAAATGATGTAAAATCAAATTCATTGTATGATATTAATAATTGAAATTAGCTAAATCTTCATGTAACACTTATAGTTCTACTGAGCTATCTATTCACTATTTAGCTACCTGTTACACGTCCTATTAGCTATTGCATAACTATGAATCATACATCAATGCACCTTACGTAATCAATGTAAATTCATGCATGTGACAAACTACTCACATGTAATTGGTTTTTTCCATGGATATACTAAATCATTAGACTATGAACCTGTTTGTAATCTCTATACCAAAAAACACTATTTAGTATGTGTTATATTAACCAAAAGGTAAGCTCCTACTCTAACTCATTGGGTGTGATAGAGGTGAAATGTCCCCATTGTGTCAAGGAAGGTCTACCGGAAGATGATGATGTGCCAAGTTTTTGTATCAATTAATTATTATTAGCTATTGCATAACTGAATCATACATCATCAATGCACCTTATGTCATCAATGTAAATTCATGCATGTGACACTAACTACTCACATGTAATTGGATTTTCCTGGATACACTGTGTGTGTTTGATGTGACAAAGAATAGAAAGAGCTGTGTGGCAGTACCCCTTCTGGGTTCATTAAGTACACCCTAAAGAGTATGCGTGCAAAACGTTTAGCTTTGTCAACTCCGTAATAATATTTTTTATTTTCTACTCAACTATAAAACAGACCACTCAGACACATCCTTATCATACACACCTTATAGACCTTAAGGAGACAGGAATAATCGAAAAGTTCTGTCTATCATCTGTCAGACTAGTCTGGTGGAGCCAGACCCATGTAGCTAGCACGCGGGGGGTGACATGGCCATACTAAATTTGTTCTGAAGGAATATGGAAGTGGTGAGTGCCCCACCTCCTTTATACCTGTGTCCAGGCCGACCCGGACCCTATGTGTGTACGATAACGTGTCATCCAATAATGCATGAACTTTGAACTTGTTAATTGGTTTGTTTGTGTAGCTATTGATTGTTTGGCCCTTCCCAGTCTCCTCACTGTCTGAGTTCTGTATGCAGGCACCACCCACTAAACCCAATGATATACATAGCTATATCACTTTTTTCCCCTCTGTTTTGTATTCATTCCCTTTTTTGTTGAAAAATCTGAAACCTAGCTGCTGCAAGCTCAATATCTATACTTAATCTATCTCTTTAGCATTGCCTTCGCGGTAGGCCTAGTTTTATCTATTTTATCTATCAGTAGTCACTCTAGCGTGTACTAGTCTAGCTAGCTGTGGTTGCTAATTGTACTGCTCAATCTAAATAAATAGATAGAGCTGGTCCTTCGCATTGCTCATCCCCAGCTGCGAAGTGCCTTACAACCACCCCGCACAGGTGTTAGCATTGTTGTGACTCATTGTTTCATGTTTGTGCATATAGATTTTTGTAGAGTAGCTCAGTCTGACGAAAGTTAGAATAGCTGCATTTTGATTGTTACTGAACATTTCAATTAAATTACTACAGTAGACCCTCAAATATCCGAACACCTCAGGACCGAGGGTTATTCGGATATTTGAAATGTTCGGATATTCGAAATAAGTCATTTGAATGGGGTCTTAATCTCTTATGTATTTAATGCACAGCAAAATTCCAATGAATGCCATTATAATTCCAAAAAATGGTGTTTGGATTAGCGAGAGTTCGGATAACTGAGGGTCTACTGTAATGTGCCTAGTTATTTAATTCAATAATTATTTCTAGTACTTTGTTTTACTACATAGATTTCTTCAATGAAGTCCTCCAGTTAGATAGAGCAAAAATATGTATAATGGCAGATTCTCTAAACTACTGAGCTGTATGATTGCAGAGTTCAAAGTTCATAAACTGAAATTTAAATTTTTTAAAACTATAAGTGTGTGCATGCTAGTAAAATACGCCGCTATTAATTCAGTTTGCTGGTATTTTTCCTGGCTAGAGTGAAAAGGTTTTTTCAGTGTGATCCCTGTATTTAGTAGTTGCTGTCCCGGACAAACCTTATCAGTCGCTTGGATTCCATTTCCTCAAGAAATCTTTTTTGCACAAGAAGTTCCAAGTAGTTTCCAGCCAGGTGGGATAGATTGTGGCCATTATATTATGATGAAACTAGAGATGTAGCTTTGTGCCACACCATTGTTATGGCTACAAAGATGAAGAGACAAATATTCAACTTTGTAGTCTAAACTTTAGTAAGTAAAAGTTGTTGTAATTTACTTCAAGTTTTGTTTTTTTTTTACTGAAAAAATGATAGTTTTGTTTGTTTGTTTGTTTGTTTGTTGTTGTTGTTTTTTTTTTTTGTTGTTTTTGGTTGTTGTTTTTTTACTGAAAAAATGATAGTGTTGGTTTAAAAGCAATGAGAAAAGTATTGCATCAAGAAGCTGTTGAAATAACATTTACTATTCCAGATATTGCTGGAAAAAAGTATGTGATCTGCTTTCTCATCAGTGTTTTACCTGGGGGTGGGGGGGGGGGATATCAGCAAGTTTTACTTCAAATTGTCATTGAGCATTGAGATCAATTGATCCAAACTATTCTCAATGAGTTCATAGCATGCTCATTCAATTATTTTTACCTAATCTTACTTTTATCATTGTCACTTCTAATGTCTTTTTAATTATCACTTCACTTTATGTATTTTAATTTAAATAAGCCACACCCAGCACTTCCAGTGCCGAACCGTTTAAAATTTGCCTGCTACGGCCTTGAGCTACATACACCACTCCCAGTGTTAATGATAAACAAAGCTGTTTGATAAGTTGCTAACCTTGAGGGTATAGAAGGGGCAACCATCCAGTACCAACACACATTGCATTCACGGTAACTCTTTCGTACATGTGACACCTGGATGACCTTCATGCAGCAAACAGTCCAGCTCCCGACAACAAACAGCAATCAAACACAGATTGTTGTTCCTTCTCTACTAAACTATTTTGAAATATTAGCTCTAAAGTATTCACAGACACAAAGAACAAGTCAAGCTGAGACTCGAGTTTGAGTTTGTACCGAAATATTTTAGTAGTGGCGTGTGGTCAGCTATCATAGGGTGAAAACTAAGACCAAACATCAAACTAGCACAAGAACTGCTCATCATGAGTTAAGATCTAATGAAATATTTGTACAAGAAAATTTTCGTGACTGATGTAGCTATACATGAACACAAAAGAGTGGTAGAAACTATGACTACAAAAGTAATGCATGAACTAAAGTATAAATAGAATGTGTGAAAATGAACTTTAAGTGTAACTATCATTTGTAATCTAGGGTGTACTCAAACTATTACTTTTTTGTGTTTTCTTCTTGGCTGAGAAATTTGTTTCTAATCCCATCGGCCAAATTTTTTCCTTTAAATATACTATAGAGATCTAGAGTATTGCAGAGATCTTCGTAAGTTGTACAAGAATTGTCCTCCAAAATGTCTCGGATATAATCATCTTTAAGTAGGTGTTCACTACATGGTGACGAACTTCTAAGCTCATTTAGTGCTTCTTTCTTCAATAAAATGTAAGGCTCCACTGGTAATAATTGACCAAAGGGCACAGGAGGTGTTCCATCCTCATTCAAGAAGTAGGACCTACTATGTGGATTTTCCATGAACTTATCCATCATTTCAGAAATTGGAATTCTTTTAGAACTTGGAATTCTTTCAGAACTTTGAATTCTTTCAGAACTTTGGTTAAAGCTATTCCAGTCTTTGGGTATGGGATAAAGACAATATTTTTCTAGTGGTGGACATTGTTCTCCACGATCAAGCAAGTTTTCCTCGACATTTAGTATCTCGCTCAAGACACTAGAAGCATGCTTGGCTACATTTTTACGATTAAGACCACGAGCTAATACAATAACATCTTTATACTCTTGTACTTCAACAGAAATTTCAACTCCGTCTTTTGAACTCCAATAAATTCCATTGATCCACAACGACATGCAGCGTTTCAATATGTTTTCCATTTTTTCAGAATGTTGAAAGGTCAAACGAAGCAAAAGATTATGAAGAAAATGTAGGCTTAATCTTCCTTTTGTGTGTAACAGCAAACTGAAGAAAAAGCGACAGTTACTTTTATCGGTCACTGCATAAGTGGAATCTTTTCTCGAGCTATTAACAAGGCCAGGAAAAAACAAATAATCACCTTCAAATTTTGTATCCTCACTGAAAATTTGGTTAGCTAGGTCAGACTCAATTGGCCTGCAATATTCCATATCTTTAAGATAACTTAAAAATACTGAAAACTCAAAATTAGCTTTCATGCTTTTAAATGTATTTTCCAATTTTGAAATTGGTATTACTCCAGTATTCTGAACTTGTTCAGTTAAGTTGGCTGAACTTGCTTTACAGAACAATGCACTTGCTTTACTGAATAAGTCCTCTTGAACAGCTTTAGGAATTATCCACCAACTCATACAATCTTTTGATGGTTTTTGCAGCATGATGTAGTTTTGAATATGTAACTCTTTCAGAGGACTCTCCATTAATTCTGGTACTTCAGGTAAAAGACTGCAATAAGTCATATTAATTATTCCATCAGCGAAGGAAAATCTTGATTGCTTTTGTACAAGTTTCATAACATCTTTAAACTGGCATGGGGCATCAGAGAATTGCCTTAGTTTTGACTTAAGCTCCAAGGCCAAAGGAGATAAAGGTACTACTTCACTCTTACTGCACATTTCTTCAAAACTTTTAATCAACTTTTTTGTTTTGGAAAGTTCCGCAACTTTATTTCCAGTGGTCCTACAGTCCATGCAAATTAAGGTATCACTTATGTCAAGACTTTTAATGAAGTTTTTTGATATAACTTCAGAGAGTGCCAATAAAGAATTCTGATCAGAGACTAACTGATCAGCATGGCTGTACAATAGCATTGCTTGTGCAGTTATTTTGACACTTTGAATAAAACCTTGAAGATACAACATCCATCTTGTTATTTGTTCGTTGATTTTTCTGCCATTTTCATTTGCTTTTACAACTATTAGGAACACAAAGGAAGCAGGAGTGGGCTGGTTGAAAGTAGATGATAAAAAATCTCTCAAAAATAGCAGCTGCCCTTCACTGTATTCTATCTGACCAGCAAAATCATAGAATTGGTAGCAGTGATCATTTTCAATGATTGTAACAGGAACAAACCCATGTGTGCTGCTGTCGCTCTGCACAAATGCATTGTTAGTGTAGCATTTCAAATTATTGAGTAAAGTCGTCTTTCCTACTCCTGAATCACCAACGACAATTATGAAGAGTTTGGGTATTATTTTTTGATCACAATGCCCATCAGATAGAGTGAGATCATGACTGCCACCTTTTGATATAATATACTGAACAATTGGAGCACCGGGATCATTATTATTAAGAGAAAGGTACCTTTGAAGAATAGGGCCATTTCTTCCAGGTTCATTGATAAATTTAAGTGAGACTCCTGAATCTAGAATTTCCTTTACAAACCATTCATTTTTACCATCACAAGTTAAGTGAAGGGGGCTATCTCCATACTTATTCAGGCTTGTCCTTAAGTCTTTGTATTTCACAAAAACCTTCCTTACAACACTTTGAAAGCTCTCACATGAGTGATACGAACACATAGCCAAGTAATGGAAAATGGTATTTTTATTACTGTCAGTCATCTTTACACCATCTTTGTCTATTAGCTTGTCTATAAGATTATAAGGAAAACATGAAAAAATGCACTTGTTATCATTACTACACTTCAGAGTACGAGCAAGAAAGAAGAGCAAGAGTAAAAATGAAGCATCAGTTGGTTCATTATAAAAGTATCTAGCTCGTACAAAAATTTTTGACAACAAAAAACCTGTAATTTCCTCGTACTTCATAAAATTTGCAGGGAAATTACCATTCATTGGTAGCTTTGAAATCTGTAATCCATTAAAATTTTCACGGTAATTATTATCATTGAAAAAAGCTAAAAAAAGTGGTGACTTGTACTTATTATTGTACCATGACTTTTTGTTGTACTCGTACTTCATTAGAATCTCAACATTTTTTAAAGAGCTGTATTTACAAGCTATATGAAAAGCAGTATTTCCATTACGAGTTCTTGATTCATGGTTTACAAATCCTCTGGATATTACATCCTTCAATATTTCACTGGTCTCATCATGAGCAGCTGCAACATGGAGAATGTTTTCTCCGGCAGAGTTATAATAGTTATCAAGTCTCTCAACCGTAGCTTTTTGTAAAATGTATTTAGTGAAGGAGCATATATTGTTATGTGGTGTCAGAGCAATATGCAAAGGAGTGTCACCTTTTATGTTTTTGACAGCCAAGGAGCACTGTGCCTGCATGCAGAGTTCTGCCATATCTTCAAAATTGTGTCGACAACAAAGGTGAAGAATAGTATAGCCCTCACTGTCTTTGGTATCACAATCACAATCTTTCAAAGACAAAATTTCTTTTAAAACGTCTATATTTCTGTCCAAGAATGCATGATGAATTAAAGCTTTACCATTATGTAATTCATTGACATGGTCAAAAAATTAGGGAATTCATCTGGCATATCTTTGATGTAAGAAATTAAGTTACAACGAGCCTTCACTTTTACATCGCTATTTTGAATTTCACTATCTGAGGCTTCTGTTGTAAATCTTTGTGTTGCATTCTCTTCATTGCAACTATATGCGGCACATAAATTATAATTGGGTTTGAAATTTGAATACGTTTCAACTTCTTTAATCAATTTAAACAGGTCTAGCCATGCCATTCTCAATGCAATAGAAAAAATATCTTCATTTCTTTTGTTAGTGAGATGTAAATCAAATTCATTATATCTTGTTAATAACAATTTGAAACTTTCTGAGCTTTTAACACGACATGCATTAAACAAAGCTGTCTCCCCACTATTATCTAATTCATAGGGAGAGGTAAATTTAGGATCTTGAATTATCATATTAACATAATTGGGAAGGTTTTCTGCTGCTGCTACGTGTAGAAGAGTCTCACCATAAACATTTTTTATATTTACATCTCTATTTTCACAGCTAATTAAAAACTCAAATACCAGCTTCCTGCTATAAAGCAGTGCCAAGTGTAGCGGAGTTTTCCCTTCATTAGTTTGACTATTTAATGCTGCCATGAGCTGGTTTTTTTTCATAAGGCAGTTCACAAGGTCAAGTGACCCAAGCTCACATGCTACATGAAGACAAGTGTACCCCAATTTATTGACTGCACAAAGAAGTTTGTCACAATTTTCCTTATTGCTGTTAAATAAAATTTCAAATACCATTTCGAAAACAGCAGCATCGCCTGAAGAACACGCTGCATGAAAAACTGTGTCTCCATTGGAATTTTTGGTGAAATAATCACTTTCTCGTTTTATCTTATTGAACAGATCAACATCTCCACGACGTAATGCCATAAAAGTGGGAGATTCTAGCTGTTGTAAAGAATCTCTTGGATTGCCTATTGTACACCATTTGCCTTCTTTCCACAAGGGAGTCCCAGCAGCAATATATTGGGAATTTCCGGCTTCAGAATAATTACAATATTTAGAAAACAATTCAATAATCTCGTAATTTTTCTGCTCACAAGCAAAGGCGATAACAGAACGGATTAAATCTTTGTAAGAATCAAGGTTATATTCTTTTAATAAACCATAAATCACATGGTTATGTTTGAACATCAGAGCAGTGTGCACTGGAGTGTGATTTGACTTATTGTAACTCAAAAGGTACTCACTATGATGAGATACATGTGAAATTGCATCATAGTACTCATTGAGTTTTACATGTTTTAGTCTAATAATGGGTTTATCAAGAACCAGCCTGATGGTTGGTAGACATCCTGATTTACATGCAAGATGTAGAAGAGTGTCACCAGAATGATTTCTAGAGAAGTAAGGTAAAGTAAATGGGCACTTGTCAAAATAGTCTAGAACTTTAAGTTTCCCAGCCTCACAAGCCAAGTGGCATGGTGAATTTCCAAATTTGTCAGCAATGCTTAAATCACATTGGAACACTTCAACTAGTGCTCGAACTATATCTAAGTGTCCGTTTCGACAAGCAATATGCAATAAGGTTTCCTTCTTGTCATTTATTGGACCTCTGTAGTCATAAGTAGGTTCTTGACAGAGTTTGAATAAGGATTCCCTACATCCTGATTTTCGAATGCTATCTTCCAGACTGTGAATTTCTACAACCACACAAAAACAAATATAGTAGTTACTCAAAATGTGAATAAATCTGAATTCCAAATCATTGTAGCAATATCTAAATAGCAGCATGTGAATGGGTTTACTATGTAGCTTACATGCATATAAACAATTATAGAGAGGCATATTTTATACACTAAACATACTTTTTTTAACTTCTTATGAGTATTTGGTTTAAAAGTGTCAAAAAAGTTTATTGTACTTATAAGAAGTCTTCCTCAGTTTGAAATATACCAGGCATGCATTGACCAATGGCTAACTGCATAGAATTGAGAGTGATAGTGCCTGCAGGGTAGAAGTCGTAGGTCAGGGGTCGTAAATCCCAGGCCTCACCCACCCTTGTCATGTTAATGGTTTATAGATTGTTCAATATAGTACCAAGTGATTGATAGACAGAAAATGACTAACTGAACAGAAAAGAGAAAAACTGAAAACAATATAATGAATCAGACAGACAGGAAGTACAGTCCAATGCACACAAAACACAGCGGAACAAACGAGCACCAATTAAACAAGTTCTGCTTGTAAAGAAACTGTTAAATCAGGGGTTGCCTGACCTCTGCAACTCCTGCCGTCCCATGCTGTCAGGGTCACCAACAGAGAGGAAAGTATTAGATTGAAAGTAAGAGGACAATAGAAAAAAAAAAAGTATGAATAATCAATAAAATGATATGCTTGTATGTAAGTAATGACAACAGTGAGTGTATTCATGAATAATGCTTTAGCGAAGTCCAGTTGGTAAAGTGTCTTCAGTATATTTATGAATTGAGCTGAGTTTATAAAGAGTCGTTAGTACAGCAACAATGATGGAGTGTGTGTATTCATGAATGCGTGAGTCAAGAAAGGTAAGTAAAAAAAAAAAAGCAGACTGAGATAACTAAGTCAAGAGATAGAGGATGATAACAATGCCTGTGTTACTGCATTCCTGATAAGCAAAAGTGAGTATAACAAGTGCTACTGCCTGTAAATTAGGGAACATTGCCATTAGTCTATCACTTCCTTGTAATTTCTTCCAGCAGCGACCTGATGTTCTCTTTTAACTTCTTTACAAGCAATAAACGAAAAGTAATCCACTCAGAGTGCACTTCAGAATTTATTAATGCCAACTTCGCAATTTCTTGTCCATTCTAGGGTTATAGCAGATTTCGAACATCATAATGACCAAAAAGTAAATTAATAGGCTATACCCAGCATTGGAAATTCAGCTGCAGTACTATCACTGGGAGCATTTCAAGAATCAAATATGGCCATTATTGAAACCATTCCATGTGAGGGCAAAACGACTTGAAGTATTCTCATTCAAATTGACAAGAAATAGCTTTCCAAAGGCTTTTTAAAAGTCGTGCAGTTGGTCAGCATCAATAGTTTCTCTTGTCACCAAAATAAGGCTCTCATTTGGACTAATTAATAATTCTAATACCCAATTTGCTCTGGTGTAATGGCGTCATCCAGTAATGCTTCAACCAGAGAAGAAATTGATAATAAATAAATCAACTAGAGTTAAGCTGAGTTTAGTTTGATTTGGCAGAACATAATCCAGAAGATAAATGAAAGAAATGTGGGGACAATACTTTGGATAGTCCTAAGGCTTCCAATTTAGGAAAAAATTGATAATTATGTTCAAGAGTAGTAACTATTGGAGCACAGCTAGCCTTAACTGCTTTCGCACATTCTTTGTGTGCAAGCCAGCGAGTTTCAGACAGCAGTTTCTGATAAGTCCAACACTTGCTGGATCTCCTTCAAAGATTGTATTCTTTTAGGGAAATAAAAATACAGTAGACCCTCAATTATCCGAACACCTCAGGACCGAGGGTTGTTCGGATATTTGAAATGTTCGGATATTCGAAATAAGTCATTTTAAATGGGGTCTTAATCTCTTATCTATTTAATGCACAGCAAAAATTCCAATGAATATCATTATAATTCCAAAAAAAATGGTGTTCAGACTAGCGAGAGTTAGGATAAACGGGGTTCGGATAACTGAGGGTCTACTGTACTACCAAAGTGTTCAAAAAGTGGTAATATATGTGTTTGATTCCATTGGTGTTGTGGCTGCTTGCACACATGTTAACTGCAAAGTGTGACAGTGACAGTGGATAAATAAAGTATGTGGTGCATGATTCCTACTTGAACACCAGTTTTCTTAACAGAAAATGTTGCAGCACCATCAAAATCCATTCCTACAACACTATCAACATGCAACTTTCAGCCTTTTCAACTTGTAACAAGTGCTATATATATATACATATATTATATATATATGTGACCGTCTACAGGAAAACCAGGCACAACGCGGCACCCTTCGAAAAAATTTTTTTTGCACTTACAGAGTTGTCGGCGTCCAGATATTGAGCTCTCCAAGTTTTATCGTCGTAGCTTAAGTCGTTCCCGCTATAATAGACCTAACCGTTCCCTTCCGTCGGCTTAAAACAATACATTTTTAAGAAATCGATCGATCTTTTCTCAATATTTACGCACGCCGCGTTGTGCCCGGTTTTCCCGTAGACGGTCACATATACACTCAAACCTCTCTTATCCGGACAGTCTGAGATCAAGGGGTGTCCGTAACTAAGAAATGTCCGTAACTCAGAAATACTTAATTTATTCGGTGATGAACCGTGTATACAATTAATTTTTTTGATAATTGAATTAGTATATTACTTAAAATTAATAAAAACACCTGTAAATACATGACTCAATTTATTTAAAATATGAAGTGATTTTAGTTTGCTTCATAGATTTCAAGCGACGCTGAGCTGCATCGTCTCTCCAACTTTTTACCAGCATAAGATGTGCAGGGTGTGTGTTGCCTTTGGACTCCAACCACTCCAAAGCAGTATCGAAAGCAGCACAAGCTTGCGATGGAGACTGCATTTGAAGAAGCTTCATCTTCATTTTTGGACTCAGATTATTCTCTCTCTTGCAACACATCTTCTACAATTTCTTCATCATTCATGTCCAAATATCATTCACTGTAGATTTTGGAACACCAAACTGTCCAGACACTGCCTCACTGACTTCCCTTTCTTAACTTCTGATATTATCTCCAGCTTTCTTTCTAGAGTTAAAACGCTGCGCTTGCGTTTAATTACCGCGACCTTGCCTCCACCACTACTGGTCGTTGAGTTCTTAGAAGAACTAGCAGCCCCACTGCCTTTCAAAGAGTTTTGAGAAGAACTAGCAGCGCCGCCGCCGGTCAACGAGTTCTGAGAAGAACTAGCGGTAGACGCACTAACTGCCTGTTGATTTCCCTGCTCCATCTCCGCACACAACGCTACGATCGAATAAACTCGAAGTGCCACATGCGAAATTTGGTAGCTTTCCGACTACACTGACGATCCGTACGCAGTCAATAATTTTAGTTTGTGCCCGGTAGACAGAGGTGTCCGTAACTTAGACGAACGGATAAGAGAGGTTCGAGGTATATATATATAATATAGATAGATAGTACTTATTATATGAGTCAGAGTGTGATATGGCGAAATATTTCATGAGCAGGTTAATTTATTTTCACAGAGCCTGAAAATAAAGCCTGAGAGTGAAATATCTAGCCATATCACCCTGCTGAGTATAATCAGTGGTTTATTCCACATTAGATACCTTTACTACTGTAGTTAGTACTAGGACTGGTAACTCACTGGTAAAGTTGGTTGTAGGGGCTCCCAACACCCCCAGCTGATATTTTAGCAGCTGCTCTAACCAGATTGAGTAAGCTACACCAAAGAAAGGTAGCTGTAAAAATCCCCCCCCCCCCCCCCCCCCCCTTCCAGCTAATTTGGCTGGCTGCTATAACTACTAGGGTACAGGGTGAGTTATTTCAGGGTCAGTACCTAAAGATATCATTGTGAAGATATCTAGGATGGAATAAATAAATAAATAAATGTGTGTGTGTGTGTGTGTGTGTGTGGGCTCAGCATCAGCTTTCATTAAAAGGTCATCACTGCTACTCATGAAGTATATACAGCATTTTTAGCATTTTCCAAAAATACTTGCAGTTCTCTTACTCTTACTCCAGATGCAACAGGTCAAACATGATGAAATTGGTTGAATGAGCTATGTGCTGACAAGTGAGAAAGTGTGTGCACTATACAAAGATTTAAGCAATGCACTTGCACCAGGAATATCAAATGCCTGCAATAGTTAAACAGCTAGCATATACAGCTAATTCTAAAGCTTCCAGCCCACAATTGATAACCTAACTGCATAGCACCCCCCCCCCCCCCCCCCCTTTGCAGCTGCTTGTTTTTTGTTCCTAGTACTGTAGCTTTGTTAAATCAGTATTGTTTGCTCTTCTTGTAAACTACTAAAATCCAGTCACCCTCCAAGTTTTGACAGGTAAATAAATAGTTACATTAATGATTATATTTTTTTAATTCATGTATAAAATATCCATGCCAGAGGCACCAACTTCATAGAATACAACAGACAATAACTGTTTATGTGAATGATTTATATGATAACTAGATCACTAAGAGTGCAAACCCTCAGCGTTAGTTAAAAAATGCAGTAATTTGCAAAAGAAGTCACTATTGTTGAATAACCGAGTTCTTAGCCCTTTGCGTACGATCGTCACAAATTCGTGACCGCCGTAACTTAACGCGCGCGTACGATGGTCACGAATCTGTGACACACCGGGTGCGTCAAGAGAATACGGCTGTCACGAATTCGTGACAAGCTCTTTCCCGCTCTGTTATTACAGTTACAGAGCGCGAAGCGCGCTAAAACTTTCAGTAGCTTACATAGTATACATTTTGCAATCTCTATTCTACAAAATAAGTCTTATAAAATAAGTATAACTTATATCAAGTGCACCAACTAAATAAAAAAAAATTTTTTTCTACACTTTGTGTCTAGCTATTTTCAAATAGAACATCACTAAGAAGTAAAGCCTAAAGTAGCTAGAAATAAGCAAACTAAAACTAGAACTTACACTTGGGTGTGATTTCTCCTTTCATAAGTATAAGCTAAAAAAATAGCTAACAAACTATGGCCTCCTCGATAATTCCAACTAAGTTTGTATTCAAAACAACTCTATAAACTATAAACTAACGAATTACCATAGCTACAATGCTAGAGGCAGATTATTTGAGGCCTAACACAAAAGAAACACTCGCCCGTTTTCTTTTTCCACGTGTCGAACTCCACTGGTAAAACGTCGTCGTCTCGGGCAACTAATTGGTTTACGGCGTGCGCATATTTAATTACATAATTGCTCACCCGCGTTCGTCCGCAAAGGGTTAAATTTTCAATTTATAAGCAGTAATAATTTTGTACTATTTATGAATGTAAATTTTAACTTGTCTAACTAGGGCATTATAAATTGGCCTGCTTGCATCTCTGGGATTCTTCAGGCATTTCAAGGCTTTTAGAACCAACCCTTATACACACCTGGGACTGATCCATACTTTCTAAAGCTGTTTTACGAGTTTGATACTCAGCCATATGGTTTTTACGATTTTCTGAGGATTTCATGGCATTCTCTGGCATTTGTATTAACCTTGGCTTGGTAGGAAAAAAGTAGCCGAAAAGCTTGTATACTCACGTGAGTGCGTGTGATTCTAAATGGCAGCTAAACAATTGAATGGGCATGGCCATATAGCAGCACTCACCATAGCCTGCCTTTTCTCTCGTTTTCTCAAAAACTGAGCCGAAATTCCATAAAGTAAGGGACTTATCTAAATCGTCATCTAGTCGGAATTCCACTTCTCTCAAAGGCATAAAAGTCCATCATCTTCGAGATCTACTACTGACAGAGTGACAGAATGAATGAATGAATGACAAACAGACCACTATAACCCTCTTGTGCATGTGCGCTGAGGGTTAATAATGACTGTAGTACAGAAATAACATAATTTAGAAGAAAAATAAATGAATGTATTGAGTATGCAAATATGGGCGGGGTTTTTCTGCAATCAGCCTCTGCTAAAGATTGTGAGGTCTTATTTTAGTCCTGAAACTGAAACCTATTTTTTGTGTAACTCCTCAGAATCTAAGAATGGGAATGCCTCCAAACTTCATATACGGGTAGACCTTGACCTTGGGAACAAACCTTCACTTTAATTCTTTTTAAAAGAAAAAAAAAAGCCGCTGCCGAAAATAAGCACAATCAACTGGAAAAGATAAATTAGATTTGAGAGAAGTTAAAACGAAGGTTTTGAAGACAATCAGCTAATGCAGCAATGGACAAAGAATCAGCTACCAATATAATTATAAACAAAAAGGGGACATGTCTATTTATTTTTCTATTCTTCACTAGATCTCTCTTGGTCGTTGTCGAACTCGGGCAGTCAAAATCGAGCAGTCGAAATGACTTCTGCTATTAAATAGCTACTATCCAGCCTTTTGAAAGATTTTAAGGAAATTCCACACAAGCCTGGTCATTCATTTTTTACTATTCCTAAGCAATATTTTGGAAAAACAAACATAGTTTAGACGTCTTTCCAGCATTGTTGGTTTGTAAAATGGCCATTTTTGCAGTACTAGGAGTCTGCCCATTTAATTATTTGCCAGACTTACTTGAAAACATTTGAAGAAAATAAAGTATGACTGCCACAAAAGGCAGGCATTTGAAAGTTTTAATTATGGTGGATTCAGTTTGTTTGTTTTTTGTTATTGTGTTGTTTGCTTTATATGCCCAAGTAGTTATTAACTATACAATATATACACTCTACATAATATAATTATAATCTAACAAATTATTTATTTGACATGAACCTACTGATTGTTTATAAAAGTCATTTGCTTTTTAATATAATAAAAAAATGGTTTGTACTGAATTGTTTGGTGTGATTACAGTAGCATTTGAATTTATTGGGTACTCAAAGCATAGACTACAAATCGTTGGCTCATTTGATAAAAAAAACTTCTATATTGTCTTTTCTATTAATCAAACTCATTACTGGAATAAATGAGTGGGTGTGGTTAAGTGGGTGTGGTTACAATGACTGCACCGATTCAATTTGGCTTCCTGCATATGATATGTGTTCATGCAGTTTAAAACAAAAAACTGCCAAAAACACAATAAAAATGTGTTTTAAAATAAAAAAATGCCTTTTGACCTATTATAGGTCCATAAACTACACCAATAGTTGGACTATATTATTACAGTTAAGAGCACTTTCCTGATCAACTCCTTATATTGATGACAAAATAGAGTTCCGGATTCCGTTGTACAGCCGTAAAACGGTAGTCTTTTTACCGTAGTTTTTTTACAGTTGCATTCCATGCCATTTTGACTAAATGGCCGACACTGTATACTAAAACGGTAAAAAAAACTAAAAAAAAAAAAAAAAAACGGTAAAAACGATTCACTAATATTTTCTAGCTAGAAACTCTTCCATAGCTATATCAGCAAGCTAAGGCCATGTATCATCCATTAAACGCTACGGAGATAGAGCAAAACAGCTCGTACAAAAATTTAAGTTGCTTCAATAAAGCTGCAGGCCGAAGTTTCGACAGGCACACAGCTATAATGAGGTCCGCACTTCGTAGGTCTTCTGTTAGCTACTGATGGACTTTCAGTAGTAAAAATCTAAAGACTGAAAGGTCCAACATCGAGAAAACATCAATACTGTGCGGTGGTCGATCTAACTATTCTCCGCAAGACAACTTCAAATTTATTTTTTTTCCAGAAAAGCTCCACCTGTATAAAATGATGTAGTTCGTTTGGTAGAAATGTCCACTATGTACAGGGAGACTGGAAAATAGTGACTCAACTGCCCACAGTTATCCTGCTGAACCCACAGCAGAACAATCCCACACAAATAACCCAATGTTTTCAGGTTACTAAGAGACAGATAGTGTATTAGAAAACTGACAAAAAGTAGTAACAGTAGTAGTAGTAGTAGTACTAGTATAAGAACCAGAGAGGATGCTCCACTCTACACTTTTATAGGCAGAGCAAAGCAAAAACAAGCAATGTAAACAAAGAGCAGGCTGCAACAGTGTAAGAGTGAAGAGGTATAATAGCTGTTAATAAGAGTGAACATAAGAGGTACTAATTAGTAATGTAATAAGCAATTCCACCTTCCATGCCTGAACACCTCCTCTGGAGCCTGTAGAAGAAAATTGGAACGTTTTTTTGGATAAACGATTGTTCATATTTCTTTGGAGTGAGGCAGTGCGGTGAATGAGAAAGATAAAAACAGTAACGCCGGTTGAACAGAACGGCCGTTTTTTACCAAACGGCGTACCGTTTTTTAATCGTGCGACGGCCGTTCTACGGAACGGAATTCGGACATTTATATTGTCTCTACTGTATTAAATATACCTTCAAAAATTTATTTCTACCTGAACAATAAAGAAAAGCACTAATTAAGATCTTACCTTCATTGCCATTTTCATATTTCATTCTTTTTGGTCTCGGCTCTAAACTCTGCTTTATATCATCATCTAAATACCACAAAATAAATAAGCCCATAATTTAACTTGATCATTAGTTTCTTTGGAAATTCAAAACTGCAACTTCTAAATTATAGAACCACGTGGATGCATTAGTTAACGAAAAAAACTTCAATAAATAATTCAGTACTTCAAACAAACTTCTTTTCTATTCACCACACTATAGGCATTTCGCTCTACTGGTCATCACCAAAAAGTAGTCAGCTTTGGCATACATTGGTTTGATGCTGCAGCAGGCTAATTTGTAATTCTGCAAGTTTTTTTAAATCTTGATATAAACAAACACAAATGTATATTCTGTAATAATTGGCCACAAGAAAAAATAGTGCACAATATGGGCAATAGATTCTATGATGCCTTCAAGCTCCTCCTTTGGTATATATATGTTTGATATATTTAATGCTTCTGCAGTGCTCAACATAATTAGTTTAAGTAATGTACAGCTAAAAGGTTCTAATTCAACCAGTCCTTAAACATGACAGTGACTCAGATAACAACCCCAGATAGTTGCTGACATTTTAGTCTAGTCAATATATGGTTTGACCCCCAAAATATTGCTACAAAAGGTTTTTTGTTAGTTTTTAGTACTATTTGATATGACGGACAACATACTAAAAATCTAATAAAATCGAACCTATGGAATGGTGTTTTTGAGGGTGTAGCTCTCTACAAGCTCATTAATATTCATGAGATATACTTAGATAGCCATATCTTTTGTTTATTTCATTTCTAATGAAGGCAATTGGTAGCATTAGATTACTTAGCTTATAAGCTTTCCAATGATATCAAACTTTTGAACTTTTTGGCACATAATACTAACATTTCCAAAATAGCTAGACAAAGAAGTCAATTTTAGTTGATTGGCCTAGCTAATTTATATCTTTTTACAACCTTTTTTTTTTTTACCACCTAGCTTTTTTTTAGCATCACATGAGCTGACACACAAGACAGTTGCTTCTTTTTTGTACAAGCACATGGTTGACTATTTGAACTTGAAAAGGCTACAAGACATTACACAATGAGTGGAAGTGCTGACTGTGAAATTTGTCCCTTGTGTAAGGAGAAATTGGAAGATGGAGCAGCTGTATGTCAAATTCGTCAAAAAGGTGCAGATGGTATTAATACTGCAAGTCTTCAGAGAGGTAACACCATATTGTCGTTAAGGCTGGTAGTAAAGTGCACTTGAACTGTCGTAAACATTACACAAACCCAATTGAAATAAAGACTCAACAGAGTAAAACAAAGCAACCCTCCATACCACCACTTGAAAGAAGTTCCAGAACATCTGTAGCTCCTTTCAACAGCAAGACTGATTGCTTGTTTTGTGGGATTACTGTAGTACCAGGATGTTCAGATTACAGTTGTGTAAGAACTGATATTTTGTAAACACAATATTGGGATGCTGTGACAGTCGTTTTGACAATTGGTCTCTTGTTGTGAAAGGTCGCATTGAGTACTACCGTGGTGATCTGCATGCTGCAGACTGCCTGTATCACCATTCCTGTAGTGGGAATTTTAGGTCTGGCCTTGATATACCCCTCCAATTTCGAGATGGTCCAGAAAAAAAGCGTAGGAAACTTGGACGACCAAATGAATGAAGCACAGCGATCACTATGGACGATGTCTATACCAGTAACCGCCACATATAACAATGCTATGCAATAATTCAACCATCTTTTGTATACCACCAGTGAGCAGCACAAAGAATCCACTGAAGCAAGGATCCAGAGGGATTCATCTGACTTGTCAAAGATTAGTTAAAAACTAATTGTGTGCACACCATTCTCTGAAGAGCCTTCCTTGAGAAATATTGTTAATGGTGTAGTGGCTAAGTCTGATGTGAATGTGCATGATTATGAGTTTGTTGGAAGAAAAATTATGTACCAAATGATTGGACAACCTGCTTTCACTGTCTCATTCAAACGGAAAGACACAGCCAAGACTCTTGGAGATGCTGCTGCTGTCAGGGTGGCTCCTGAACAAACGATTGATCCAGCTTTGCTGTTCCAACGGTTTCTTGTTGTGTCCAAAACAGGAGACTTTTCGTTGGAAGATGTAATAAGCTATGAGCTTAGTCCATTCCCTCCTGCTCTTTTTGAGGCCAAAGATGTTCTCCTTAAGGCTGATAAGCCACAGTTATCTCATGCCATCATTGATCAATTACTACAGTCCTGTTCAAATGAGTTTATTACTCCAAATAAGACAAGAGCTACCATTGAAGACCTTGGTAGCAAAGCAATGGCTGTTTTGTTTGGGGCAAAGTGCACAGAACCATTACCATCTTTACGCTACAAAATGTTTGTAAAGAAACTATCTTCAGCAAAATCATTTGTGACACCAGAACGTCTGCCCCCCACTGCATCCTCAACCAAATTTCACTGTCAGAGAGTGTACTACCAGATCATGGTCTGGACTGAACAGGGAGGTAACATGGATGCGGCAAATTGGGGATGGAGAGTGGAAGAAAATGTATTAGTGCCAATAATGTCAGAAACAAATGTTGCCCCGGATAACCTGTTAAAAATGATACACTGCAACTGTACAACAGGTTGCACAACACTTCGTTGTAGCTGTAGGCGATATGGCCTACCGTGTCATACAGTCTGTGGACAATGCCAAGTGGAACTATGCAGTAATCCATATAACCAACATGACAGCGAAGATGACGATGATTAACTGAAGAAAAATTATTGATTGGATTTTTGTTTTTGTTGTTGTTTGATTATTCTTGAATGGTAATTGACAGCTAAAGGGCATTAAACTTCCATTATTTTAGTGCATTGGTAGACATAGCCTTCCAGTGGTCACATTTGAACATGTGTGGGCTATATGGGAGACGTAACTATAGGGAGAGAGAGGAATTTTGAAATGGTTATAGTTATGAAATTATTAATTTCTATTTATGACTCCTAAAACCTGTAGTTTTATATATCATTGGAGAGCTTATATGCTGAAGAATCTAATGTTATCAATATATCTTGTCATAAATGCAAGAAACCAAAGTTATGGCCATATATGTATATCTCATGAATATTAATGAGCTTATGAACACATACACCCTTAATAACACCTTTCCAGTGCTCAGATTTTATTAGATTTTTAGTATGTTGCACGTGATATTGAATAGGACTAAAAACCATCAAAAAACCTTTTGTAGCAATTTTTGGGGGGTTAGAATTTTTTTTTCATAAATTGACTGGACTATTTAATAATTAAACTCGTAGCATGCATGCAAAAAAGCAGAGACCATTGATAGGAAACATAAGTGTAATTCATGCTCACTGGCTACATTCTATAGCTATAACCAAGCTCCAGTGGCAGACCCAGCCCCAGTTACAATTTCATGGAACCCCCATTGAAACTTGCAATAACAGAATATAAGTAGTGTGCTTGAGCACAAATGGCGAGCGAGCCTTAAACTATACTATTGTTAAACGATTGATTTTAACTTCTAACACTCAAGCTACTAAAATGAAGTCGAGTTTTTAAATTACGTATATACAGTAAAGGGGATTCAATGCCACAGTAACGGTTTGAATTGAAAAAGAAGCAACAAAATCAAGTCACGTTATTTAAACTTTTTTTTGTGTAGTAGTTGTAACGCACAATACTTTCACACAACTGAACGTAACTATGCAAGACTACCTTCGTGGTTAGTCTAGTGGACAATGAATTTTCAAGTAAATACCGTTGCGTAGGGATTATAACTGTGACAGATAGCATATTAACTTACCTCTGCCACTGAATCGAATAGAAATGAAGCTCCTATAAGTTTTTTAGTTTTAACTGTACCCGCAAAAGAATTCAAAGCAGTAAACAATTCAATATTTAGTATGGTACAGGTAATGATTGATAAACAAGAGAATTCAGTGAAGTTTGGGGTGAGGTCGAACACCGAGCTAACATCTTCATCACATATGCTGTAAAACCAACTAAATATTTGCAATTTACCATCAGAATTTGTTGGATCCCTTGAACGCTTGTCAGATGAACCTAAAAAAAGTAGTGAGTAAATAACATGTACTGTATTGAATAATATTTAAACATGAGATACTAAAGTACCAATGAATTGAAGCACCAAAGGTGTAAACCTTCAACACTACTAACACTAGACAATAAGCTAGCTATTAAATAATTTCTCCAACTAATCAGGTATCAATACAGCTGTGCAATGAAAATGATAAATGTACAGGCTGCCTTCACAAGAGAATCCAAACATGTAAGTGACACTCACTGGTATATAGTTTCAAACACGAAAATCGAATTCAAGCACTGGTTAACATCTCAGCATAAAGCAAAACTACCGAATGCAGCAAAAAACAACAACTTTGCTCACGTGATCATGACGTGATGAAAGGCCATAAAAGCCAATACCTATGCAGAGCTTAAAGGTGGCCGCTAATAGCAACGCATATCACTGTAGATCCGGACATTAATTTATTCCCTGCCAATATCCCACCATTCGATAATACGCGAGCAGGAACAATCACGCAGTAGCAGCAGAAGACTATTTCACAAAGTTATATGTCTTTAGCTTCAGGTTGTCTCATAGCTGTTTACAGCAACACTCCATACAGTAGTCCTCGTGGCAAGGTGCACCAGGTTGCCTCTCCTCCAATAGCTGTTCTCCAGGCTTTGAGCATCTGAGCTCAAGTGGATGGATCCAGCAGGCTTGATTTCTGAGGAGAGAAGACTTCTAAGTTGCACAGCTCTAAGACCTTCACCACGAGCTATCTACAAGAATCTGCTCTCTTCTGACTTTGTTGCGTTGATGTTTGTTTACTCTTGATACAGGCAGGCTCTTTTTAGAAACAATATATACAAACTGATAAAATGAAAGCACCAGAGGTGCAAACCCTCAGCGCTAGTTGTACACCATAATCTCAGCTGCTGTCACCAACTAGATCACCATTGGTGCGAATGCTTGGCCTTAGTTGTGCACAGACACTCTCAGGTATGACAAAGTCGTACTTTTAAAGAGCCCTTGGGCATAACTTACACACAATTTTGTTTTTTTGGAGCCTAACAAACAGCATAATAAGCCAGGTTCCTCCAAACTACAGCATTGTCATGAGACACATGCTTCAGATAGCACAATAGTTCAGCACACAATACAATAATGCATTAGTCCTGGGTAGCCACGCTTCTGGGACTGTTCAACACTTTCTAAATCCCTTTTCCGTGCTTGACACATTACCATAGTCTTCTTACGACTATCCAAGGACTTCATGGCATTCTGAGGTTTGAGAATTAACTTGGGTTTGACAGAAAAGCTATAGCCACAGGGACATTTGGACTTTCTGACATGAATTTCACACGCACATCGAGGACAAGCTTTCTTAAAAGCAGGCATTTTATAACTTACAGTTGGAAAAGAGATTCTTTTCGCTCCTTCAGAACAGAGTAGAGAGATAGCGGCAGATCATACAACAGAACAGAACTCCGAACCACGCGCAAAAAAAAGGTCGGCAGCTCACGTGACCTGGCTTGAGTATAAGGGGGCGTAACCCGCACAAGGTAAAGCTTGTAACGGCCTAAATTTGACTCGTGTTTTCTAGATATTTAAATTCAAAACAAAAAATTTGGCACATTAAAGGCACTTAAATAATAGAATACCCTAACTTGATATAATTTTTTTAGCCTGAAAGTCGTCCATCATCGAGATCCGCTGCTGACAGAGTGACTGACTGACTGACTGACTGACTGACTGAATGAATGAATGAATGACAGACAAAGTGAGTACTGTAACCCTCACGCGCATGCGCGCTGAGGGTTAATTACTTGTGTACTAGTAGTACAAGAAATGGGGGACGGGGTTATTTCATAAGAATTGCGAGTGGAATAGAAGTTCCAATCTCTCCCCCTAACGTTGGCAAGATGTGAGCATGCAATTTAAACTTCTGGGTTGTGGACTCTGATTAAAGCAAGAAGGTAAACACAGGGAGAACAATGCACCAAAGGTGTGAACCCTCAGTTCTATTAAACTCTACCAAGTTATTACAATATAGACTCTTTCCAAAAGAACAAGCAATCTGTTAGCTATTTTAATGAGGCATCGATATAGCTCGACCAATGAAAATGATACTTAGTAATGCTGTCTTCATAAGAGAAGCTAAACTAGCCAGAAACACTCACCGGTATACATTTTCAATGCGAAACTTCACTTCTTTCAACTCCGTAAACTTCTCTGAGCATAAAGCAAACTACACTGCTGGCTACAATAATTGTTTGCTCACATGATTATGATGTGATGTTAGGGGACGTTACCCATAAAAGCTGGTACCTACACGGAGCTGATAGCTTCACATTTTCTCAACAATTTAGCCCGAAATTAAAATAAGGTAGTACAATTAAAGGTCCTAAATTTTCATCCTGAGTAAGTTCATACCTAAATCGATGGTTAATTGTCAGTATTCTCCAAAGTCAGAGCATGACAGACAAACAGACAGACAGACAAACAGACTGGACGACTATTATAACCCTATCGCGCATGCGCGCTAAGGGTTAAAAACTATTGTACAGCTGCCAAGGATGGGAGGAACTGCTATGATGGCATTGATGGCACTTACAGTAGGCATCAAAATGGAGTTCCGGTTTCCATTCCATAGAATGGCAATTGCACGATTGTAAACAGGGGGAAAACGGTACGCCGTTTGGTAAAATACGGGCTGTTCTGTTCAACCGTGCCATCATTTTTATCTTTTCCCATTTACTGTAAGTCTTGTTCTAAGAAATATAAAAAACTCATTCATCCAATAAAACGTTTTTCTATTATTATTAACATGTTCCTGAGGCAGAGCTTTTGGGATAAAAAAAAAATGAAGCCCTCCAATTCTAAGTTGCTTCGTGGAGAATTGTAAGTTCGACCACCACACAATATCAATGTTTTCTCAATGTAAGGGCCCTCGCGGGCTTAGAATTTTTATCGCTGGGGTTCAATGACAGCCAGCAGAAGACATACGAAGTACGGACCTGGTTAAAGTGGTGTGCCCACCAGAACTTTGGTCGGCAAGCTTTGTTGAAGCAAGTTAGATATTGGACGATCTGTCCTATGTATGGAAATTGAATGGGAACAGTGCAGTTCTCATACTTCTGCTGTATAAATCAGCTTTTTTTTTTATACACAGAGTTTTAAAAAGGTAAACAATGGTATACCCAAGCTCAATGTGATAGTGATGGGACTAACTTTTAAGATCCACACTTTAACCTGGACAACCCCCACCAACATTTCAATCCCCTCCCAACCTTTAATTTGTTACCAACTGTTCTTAGATATATCCACAACTATTGGCAACCATGTGTGCGACCACTACCATCAAAGTCAAGTGGTGTACCCTCCCAATTTTTGTGAGGTGTTGTTCACTACAGCAGCCATGGATAACATCGATCATAACCCTTCCTCAACAACAGCTACAGATGCTTTGCATGGAACAGGAATATCACTATTCCAGCATCTCAACACCTATGGTGGGCATGAGCATGGGAACACCATATTTTGGCACAGAAATCGACATCCAAGAAACTGTCAGACCTTCCACAGTCCTATGTTACTGTGTGTCCCTTGATGCCACTGAAGAAGGATACCACAATTCCCAAAGTTGATGGTCCCATGAAGAGTGATGGCCAAGTTATCTATCAAGCACTGCAAGAAGATATCAGGTTAGCAGCTATCCTAAAATAATTTAATTTTAATGTAATGAGAGCAGTTGATATATATTTTGTCATTCTCTAGATGGCTAAAGACAGTTGAGCAGAGGTATCTACAGGCAGTCGATGGTGATAGTAACATATCCTGGGCAGCTTATCATGCTGATCAGCAAACAGCTCGAGATAGTCCTCCTACTATAGGAGTAATGCTGCCTCTATTCAATGAGGACTCCAAGTCTATTGCCATGATCCGTCACTCTATGGATGTCATCAAGCAAGCAGTGCAGAAACTCAATCCTGATCAAGTACCAGTGATTACATTGGATCAGCCACTCTATGCTATTGCTAAGAGGATACAGTGGAACTGGCCAGAACAGTATGGAGAAAATCACTTTGTGATCATCCTGGGGGATTGCACATCGAGATGGCTGGACTCAAAGTGATAGGAGATTGGCTGGAAGACTCTGGTTGGGTGCAGGCTCTCGTCCAGGCCAAAGTGGCATCTGCAGGGATTGCTGATTCCTTTCTGAAGGTATCCCATGTTACACGAACTAGACACATGCACATCAAGTTACTGCTAGTGCTTTGTACATCTTGCTGAAGAAAGCATACACCCAACATGTTGAGTCACTGGATCCTGACAGCCAATTAGAAGCATTTGACAACTGGTGTGAGAAACGTAGTGAAGAAATCCCCCAGTTTCAGTTTTGGCACACTACTCTTCAGCTGGAGCTTCTAGTCTTAATGTTTATCAAGTCACTTAGGACAGCAGATTTCTCCCTGTATGTGGACAGTCTTACAAAGCTTGTACCATGGTTCTTCTGCTTAAAACCATATCAACTATGCAAGATGGGTGCCGGTCCACATACGAGACATGGTAAATCTGAGCAAGGCTCACCCAAACATTGCTGGAGAGTTCAATAATGGCAACTTCACAGTTCGCAAGACAAGACAAATGTTTTCATCTATGGCCATAGATCAGGCTCATGAACAACACAATGCTATTGTGAAGGGAGATGGTGGAGCTGTTGGCCTCACTCAAACCCTGAGGCACTCAAGCGCTGGATGGTGGCAGGGCCAGAAATGGTGAGAGTTACAGCTCAATTTGAAGCATCCATTCATGGTGTGCGCAAGAAAATGTTCTTGGAGACACGCCATCATGAGCAGACCAAGGGCAACCAGTTAACATTTGCTAAGCATGTCAAAGGGCTCGTTGAAGTGATGGAGGAAATGGGCAATCCATTTGTGGAGGAGCGCAAAGATTTACTGCGACTTGACTCCAGAGACATAATTGACCCAGTTATTGCGTGTAGCATTCACCAGGCTAAAGAAGTTGGGCAGGAACAGTATGATGCTTTTGTTACTGGCCGGCTACTGAAACAATCGGTACCATTTTCAGAGCCTATCAAGAAGAACAAGTTATTGTTATTCAGTCGACCACCCCCAAGGGAAAAATCCAAGACAGCCCTGCAGGTGTCCTCCCTCAAGAGTGATGTTTCTCTATTCTCACGACTATTTATTGCCTGCCAGTCACGAGATGGAAATCTTGAGAAGTTCTTTCATCATGAGAACCAAGTGTGTTCACCATCACTGTCACAGTTTGGCAAGCAAAGACTGGGAGCAAAGTCTGACCTCTTTCATTGTCTGGAGAGTATTGTAGAACTGGACCCTACCCAATCCGGACCAGATACAGACATTGCTATTCTGGATGGAGCGGCAGCAGTCAACTTTCTCAAACCTTTGGATGTGAAGACTTTTGAAGAGTATGCACTGAAGGTCTTCTTGCCCTGTGTTGAACATCAGCTACAACATGCCAGTCGAGTTGACATAGTCTGGGACCAATACCTGGAGAACAGCCTGAAGTGCCAATCCAGAAGCAAGTGTGGAAAGGGCATCAGGAGGAGAGTTGATGCAGCTACAAATATACCTGGTAATTGGCAACAGTTTTTGCGAATTGACAAGACTGAGCTGTTTGCATTCTTCGTCAATTACACATCACATTTGAAAACAGACAAACAGGTTGTCACTACTAATGGTACTGACGTTCTATGCATCCCTCCATGGGATACCAGTCGTTTAGCCCCCTGTGAACATGAAGAAGCTGACACAAGAATGCTCCTGCATTTGGCAGATGCAGTAAACAAAGGTTTCCGTACAATTCTTCTCCGCACAGAAGATACAGATGTTGTCGTCTTAGCTGTAGTGGCAGCAGCCAAGCTTGATGTACCTGAAGTGTGGGTGGCCTGGGACAGGTAAGAAGTTCAGGTATATACCTGCTCATGAGATTGCTTCATCTCTTGGTCCTGACAAGTCCCAGGCTCTGCTACTTTTTCATGCCTACACAGGATGCGGTACAGTTTCCTCATTCAACACAAGAGGCAAGAAGACAGCGTGGGAGACTTGGAAGGCTTTTGAAGAGGTAACGTCTACTTTTCTTGCTCTTTCTGATGGACCTACAGAGATCACTAATGATCAGGTGACCATGCTGGAACGTTTCACAATACTGCTGTATAATCGTACTAGCAGTAAGGTCCACATTGATAAAGCTCGCCAAGAGCTATTCACCATTAAGGGATGGGCAATGGATGCAATCCCCCCTACTAGAGCTGCCCTTGTACAGCATATCAGAAGCGCTGTATACAAAGGTGGGCACTGCTGGGGAAAGATGCTGCAAGCTACTATTAATATGCCGTCAGCTGGGGACTGGGGATGGGTCGACCCCCACAACTGGAAGCCAATGTGGACCACTCTCCCTGAGGCTAGTGCTGCTACTAGAGAACTGATTCGATGTGGCTGCAAGAAGGGGTGTACTGGGCGCTGCAAATGCAAGAAGGCAGCATTGAAATGTACTGCATTATGCCTGTGTAGTGGCAAACATTGCAGTGTTGAACAATACAATTAGTTAGTCCACTGACTGTGTAACTTGGTATAAACCTATTCTGATAGTTCACAATGATTAGCATGTGGAATTTCTCATAAAATTGACCGTAACTATTGATCAAAATGAAATAGAACTTGATTCAAGTTTTACCATATTCCAGAGAGTGAGACCTTTAATTTGATATCATAGTCGATAACATTTGAAAGCACAAGATATGTGGTTAAATTTAAATTATTATGATAATGATTAATTAACACCTTGAAGTCACCACAGGTGAAATCTGACGTGGCTCCACTTCTAAAATAGATCTTAGGATGATTATCTACAACTATGCAAAGTTTCATGCTTCTATGTATTTGTGCATAACTTTTTCACGAATCTGCCGGACTATATGCCCAGGCTATAGGGCAAAGGGGGTGGGGAACAGCAAATAAAAGGTTGGGACGGGGGATTGAAATGTTGGTGGGGGCTGTACAGGTTAAAGTGTGGATCTTAAAAGTTTGTCCCATCGTTATCACAAGCTTAGACAAAATTACTTCGTGAAGTAATTGCGCAATTGTTTCTGCTCGTGTATTATCGAATGGTGGGGTATTGGCGGGGAATAAATTAATGTCCGGATCTACAGGCGGTGCACGTCGTTGCTATGTGCAGACACCCTTAACAGCTGAAAACATTCAGATTGTTTGACTTTGAGCACAGTAGTATGTATGTATGTGTGTTTGATGGACAGGGAAAAGAGGATCACATAGCATGAGACATATACGGACATGTAGTCTTGACACCATGATACCAAATAAAAGTGATTGTGTTTTGTTGTTTTTTGTTTTGATTTCAACACCTGTCTTAAAATTTAATTACCACCCATACTATAATCCATACAATACATCAATAATAAAAAAAAAAAATTTTTAAACTACTTTGAAAAACATGCCTGTGTGTGTGTGTGTGTGTGTATGATCTCTATGTGTCTGTCAGGCAAAAAGAAGAGTTTCAAAATGGAGAGTGGGACAGAATACATGTTTAGTTTACACTTCAAATCAAACTTACAATTCTTTGCAACTTCATCTTCCTTCCGGGTAATGGCATTATCACAGTCTGCTAAAAATACCATAAAACTAATGAATTCCGGGGGAAAAATGTCTGATAAAAGAAAAATGTATGTTTCACCTTGGACTGAGAGCGGCTGATTCAGAGAATCGTCAATTGCAACATCAGTTGAGCTTTCTATAATCAAGCAAATTAAAATGTAAAGTTAATAACATTGATGATGTTAGAATGAGAGTATACAGATATATATTATTACACACTACCTTCAGAAGTTGGATTTTTTTAAAGCTATTGTAAATTTTCATAGAATTATAGAAAATTCCCATGGGATGACATGCCAAATTTTAGAATTTAATTTATTTTTTATTATTATGGTTGGAAATAGGGAAAGAGTGTTTGGTACATATCCTAACCCAATTAGTACCAAAAAAAAATTCATAACATGTATATCCCATGCAATAGCAATGACAGAATAATCCAGCCAATGAGAGGACCCTTACAGTATATGTCACCTACGCTGTTTTCATGTTGCATAGTCAAATGTTAGTATTAAATTATTTCTAGGGAGGGTAATGGCTTTTCTAGGGAGGTAAACAAATGCCGCTTCTATGCCCTCTCCAATATAGTCATGATTATGGCAATACCACATTCAATTCTAAAAGGTAACACTCACTCGGTTCAAGAATAGCAATGATTTCTTCATAATGTATACGAATGTTTGGAGCTGATATGATAGAGACGAAGGTTTGTAAGTGACGAGGATTGAGTCGTACTTTGTCTTGTAAACACGACAGCACCATACTGACTTTCTCAGTAGAGGAGGGCTTCACTTCAGAATCCTTGAACTTGTTGTATATGTCTGGCTTTATCAAACCTTTAATGTTTAACTCCTCCAATATGGGGCTGAGATTATCTTTAAGAGCAAGTTCAAGAATATGGCGATTGTCACGCAACAGAATAAGCTCTTCCTCAGAACTAGCCATTCTGATGCAATTTTTTTCTTAGCTGGAAATGCACTCCGCCCAAACGAATTTTCCAAATACCTGGCTATTATTAAAAAAAAGTCTGCCCGAAGAAGTTTGGGTTCAAAAGCTCTCAGACAGTAGTTTCTGAAATATTTCAAATTCAGACACACGTTACGGACAAAGCGAGAGTAGTATACTTCCGCTTACCCGCTGGAAAACACTACAACTGCATTCCAAAGACGCTCTCCCACTGTAGTCTGGCGTAGCCGACCCTTTAGCCCACTTTATAATATAAGGAAGGTAAAGGGTCGACTACGCCAGACTACTCCGGTCCCACACGGTGGGAGAGAGGGAATAGTTTGTGAGCAGAGAATTTAATGATGCAAGGATAATACCACACCCACCCAACTTGGCCGACTCCTGCGCGTGGTGGCCGGCCGGCCGCGGCCAAAAACAGACAACCACGAAAAAGGGAATTGAGATATGATTGGTCAGAAGGAATTAATGACGTATAATAGGAAATCCGCGGTTGTCTGTGATGATCCAACTTAGATTTTTTGCTTACAGCTAGAGTTTGTTCAGCTAGGGGGGGACCACAAACAATAGGTGACGTAATATCCGGTGACGTAAGACTGCTCAAGCTTTTCTGTGCACAACTGTCGTGTCAAACTCTTTCTTTAGATGATGCCTTCAGTAATGCTAAGCAGTGACTTGCACTAGCCTTTTTGATATTTTGCAGTTGTAAGTTTCGCTTGGCGGTAAGATACAGTTGTTGCTTTGTGCACGGTCTGGCACAGCCAGACCCTTTATCTAACCGCTACACAGAGAAAGGGGTTTGGGGAAATCATGCTTAACAGAGCAAATAACTGGATATAGTCAACAGAGTGCGGTAGTGTTTAGGACTCAGGTAAATTTACATAATCAGAATGATCATCTGCCAAATTTCAGGTAGCAGAACAAGTGCTTCAAGCTCATTTTGTTTAGACTCAATAACATGCACTTGTCATAGAGGAACCAAGCACAGTGCAAAAGCCAGGGTCAATACACTGTTAAAATGGGGTGCTTAAATAACACCTCACGAGGTGTTTGCCAGGAGTCGCTGCCTGGACACCCCACTTTGAGCCCTTATAACTTCCACGACATATACATATTTTACCAGATGAGCATAATATAATAATAATAGCTTATATCTTTCAGTTTCCCCATTTCAAATATTAACTAACTATGGAAACAATTTAAACTAGGTGTCCAGGCAGCGCTCCTACTTAACACCAAAACTGAGTTATCCAAACACCCCATTTTTGACAGTGTATATGTAGTGGGAATAACAGCTAAGACACTATCTATTTGCACCATATTGATTGCTTCATTTCCAGCTCCTTGTCTGCCCTTACTCAGTATAATAGTGAGTGACAGATTAAAAAAACAACAAAAAACGGGGTGTTACATTGCTTATTATAGGGTGTAATTAGTCAGTGTTGTACAAATACTGTGTGTTTAAAGCCCTATTTCTCAAACCAAACTATTCTTTTTTCTTCTTTAATTAGCAGACATTAATAAAGTCATGTCTAATTACACAATACGTTAAGGTTTCAGTAATAAAACATTTTTGACGAAGATATACGGCTTTTAAGGGTGTTTCTACAGAGTTTGAAGGGTGTTTTTACAGTATGACTGTACTACACCCAATAGGGTGTAACGTTACATCCCATTTTACAGTGAAATGAATCCAATCAAACATGAATTAGTATTACTAGTTGAGCTTTATTCCAAGACTTCAGACCAGTGTCATCTGTTTGTATTTCATCACTCAGAGGACAATACATTTAATGTGTATCAGGTGTATGACAGCCAGTGCTGTAAAACACCCCTAAAAACCTTATATCTTCCTCAAAAATATTTTATTACTCATTTACATGCTATAATTAGATATGGCTTTATTTATCAAAGAAGAAAAAATAATAGTTTAGTTGAGATACAGACCTTTGGTGGTTACTCCTTTAGAACGCGTGTCTTTAAAAACTAAGGAGCCACTACTACTCATCATCATGGTTAGAAAGTTAGAATTTAATTAACAGACATTTATTTTATCAGTAATAGGCTCTTTCATTAATTAGTATTAGTGGTCAATGTGATATTAAGTATATTTAATATTATCAGATATTCAACAGCTTGTATTTTCAAATGAGGAAGTAAAGAAAGATGGTAGCTATGTTGTGTTTATATTATAGTGTGTGCTTATTTTTGGTCTTAAATTTTTACCAATTTAAGGGGTGAAGGGGAGAATGGATTAGTTTAGCTACCACACAGTTGTTATTTATATGATGAAGTTAACTAAAAGTGAATAAGGTATTTTGTGAAGGCAGGAGATTCCGTCAAAAAATGAAGCTTACAGTATACGATTTAACTGATGATGCTAATTGAAGAGCAGACAAGAGATTGGAGAGGCGATCATGTCAGAAATTATATCATTCCAATGCCTTCTACAAAGAATGATAAAAGTTCCCTTATTCACCTTGCTAAATCAACTAACATACTGTGGTGGGAGTTAAAAAAGAATTAGGTTTTTGCTAAGTAGAGAAAAACACTTAAGGATTGTACAACGTGTCCAACAATGATTGTGTACACCCACGTTTTTGGCAGGACAATAAATGCTGATGCTCATATATAATACTCACAAGAGGTATCCCAAACATTGAAATTTCTAGAGAACAATCTAAAGTATCCTTACATTAAAAAAAGAGGATGTAGAGCAATAAATATTCGAGGGCAGCATGGATATGAGGTAAGGTCAAAGAATTATGCTTGGACATAGCCATAGTATATAATGTGTGAGATTAAAATGATATTGTACATTAATAATAAATGCTACTATTAGATGAGCTATCCCAAGTGAAATATTGTAAAGTAAATATAAAATAATTGAATAATAAATAAATAGACAATATAATAATGTATTTAAATAAAATAGATAAATAATAATAAGTCTACAAATTTAATAGTAAAAAAATCACACTGACTATAGAGGTATACCCAAATCTAAAATTATGATATGTATCAACTCATAATCATTTTTATTGGATTGGCATTTTATCTCAAACTAACAAAAAAAAATAAAAAAAATAAAAATAAAAAAAACACCTCAAAACATTTATAGCTACTTCAAGTCTAGCTATAGTACTATTGGGCTTCCAAAGGAACTAAACCTGCTCACTTTCTCAACGGACCATTGCTCCAGGACTTCACAGAAAACTGTGGTGGTGATATTAACAAGGCTCCTCCTTAGTCTCGCAGGGCCAACCACCAACCCTTTTAGCTAACAAATACGGGTTGGCCTTTAAAACGAGATTAGACTAAAGATTGAAAAATGAATGCAAATAAAGAGAAAGGAAAAAAGAAGAGTGTACACTGGCTTAGAGCAGTCCGTCTACAGAGGCTGGAAGGGAAGGTTGACTCCGCGTGCGCACTTACCCATAATTAGCCCACTTCGCTTACCCAGGCCATGCCACCACCCCGCCCGTTATTCATTTCCTTCTGACCAATCAACAACTCGCTTTTCCAGCGCGCCATGTTTTGCGCGGCCAGCGGCGGGTGTGGGGGGTGTGTGTGCTCAGCGGTGTACAGGTGAAATTGGCTGCAGCCTCACCTCCCACTTTCTTCTTACTCTCTTTCCCCTGTGTGAGAGCATCTCTGGAGTGCCGTTTCCTGGCGGGTAAGCGAAAGTACTTCTCTGGCTTTGTTGGTAACTGTGTCTGAATTTGAACTATTTCAGAAACTACTATCTGTTTGGAAATAACAGTCATTGTGGTGCATTCGTTAGGGTGTGGTGCATTCCCAGCTAAAAGAAAATTGCATCAGAATGGCTAGTTCTAAGGAAGAGCTTATTCTGTTGCGTGACAATCTCCGTATTCTTGAAATTGCTCTTAAAGATAATCTCAGCCCCATATTGGAGGAGTTAAACATTAAAAGTTTGATAAAGCCAGACATATACAACAAGTTCAAGGATTCTGATGTGAAGCCCTCCTCTACTGAGAAAGTCAGTATGGTGCTGTCATGTTTACAAGACAAAGTACAACTCAATCCTCGTCACTTACAAACCTTCATCTCTATCATATCAGCTCCAAACATTCGTATACATTATGAAGAAATCATTGCTATTCTTGAACCGAGTGAGTGTTACCCTTTTAGAATTGAATATGGTATTGCCATAATCATGTATAATTATATTTATATATATATATATATATATAATTTTTTAAGTGGCAAATAATAAGTATTGAGGGGTGTAACTATTTAAGGGGAGGGGTCAAAGAAGGGGCATTAGTTTGCCTCCCTTGAAAAGCCATCACCCTCCCTAGAAATCTTTTAATACTAACATTTTAACTATGGAACATAAAGACAGCTTAGGTGACAAGTACTGTAATGGTCCTGTACTTACTCTCATTGGCGTTCCTAAAATCTAAAAGACTTCAGTACTGATTATTCTGCCATTGTTGTAGCATGGAATATATACATGTTAGGATTTGTTTGTTACTAATGGGGTTAGGATATGTTTCAAACCCTCTTTCCCTATGCGTAGCTATAAATGAAAACTCTAATAAGAATAAATAAATTATAAAATTTGGCAGGTTATCCCATGGGAATTTTCTATAATTCTATGAAATTTACAGCAGTTTTAAAAATCAACTTCTGGAGGTTGTTTGTGTGATAATGTATATCTGGATACCCTCAATTTGATATCATCATTGTGAATAACTTGTATTTATTTTTTTATTTGATCATACTACATTTTTATTTGCTTGTTTATAGAAAGCTCAGCCGATGCTGCAATCGACAATTCTCTGAATCAGCAGCTCTCAGTACAAGGTAAAACATCATTTTTCTTTTATCAATTTTTTTAAGTGAGTAATTTTATGGCTTTTGTATTGTTAACAGACTGTGATAATGCCACCATTATCAGGAAAGAAGATGATGCTCCAAAGAACTGTAAGTTTGATGTAGTATACATGTATTCTGCCCCGCACTCATTTAGACCACACTCATTTAGAAACTCTTTCCTTTGGCCTGTACAGAACACACAGAACATACTCATGCCATGCATGTTTTTTCGGAGTAGTTACTGGGATTATTGATAGATGTCTCATATAGATTATAGTATGGGTGAATAAATACCCAATTTTAAGACAAGTATTGAAATTAAAATTTAAAATAAATTCCAATTCTGAAGAACTATCATATTCATTTTGTATCAAGACTACATGTCTATAAAGTGTCTGCTGATAAATGTCTTTGTGATCCCCTTTCCTCCATCTGTCCCTCCCTCTCCCATTCCCTTCACACAAATATGCGCGAGTGCAAAGCCAAAAAAATCGAATCTTTTCAGCTGCTAAGGATGGCCGCACATAGCAATGCGCACCGCCTGTAGATCCGGACATTAATTTATTCCCTGCCAATACCCCACCATTTGATAATACGCGAGCAGAAACAATCATGCAGTAGTAGCAGAAGTATACTTTGCAAATTTTTTGTGGTGTTTTAGTTTAGCTTCTTGTTGTCTGTAGCCGTTTACAGCAACTCTCTATACGTCGTCTGAACTCAAGCGAATGGATCCAGCAGGCTCGATTTCTAAGGAGCTTGGCTAGTAGTGCACCAAATTGCAGAGCTCCAACTTACCACACCACTCCAAAAAAGTGCTACAAAGTTTTATAACCAGCCCTTATATTTCTTCCAGATTCACTCTAAAATTAGTGAGCGGTGCCTTCGGCTGGTACTTTGTCCTTGTGTTGTAGTGGAGAAGCCCCAGTAAGTATACTAGTGGTGCGCTCGAATAGCGCAAATGCATGGCGAGCAAGTAAATATATGAGTATGTATAGGTAAAGATGATTTGTGAAGGAAATCGCTAATTAATAGCAATGATTAGGCATGAAGAGTTAACAATAACAGAATTACCTGAATAAACTTAGAAAGCAGTGGCAAAGAAGCGCAGCTTGACAAAGACTTCACAATTGTTTCAAGAAGAGAGTAGCTATAAACGTTTTTGTTGAAACAAAGCTGCGTAAGGCATTGCAGCAGGATTCTCCGTTCTCGTTAATTGAAAAATACTGGAACTGTGAACGCTTTACCTAACATACGTAATTAGAAGCGCGGGCGAAATTTTTGACGTACGCATACATACCTATATATATATATATATCTGAAATCTCAATTGAACACGACTGAGAGTCAGCTTCGCTCGCTTCGCTCGCTCGCTGAACAATAGTAGTAATCGTGCATAGCAACCATCAACAAAAAATTGCATAGGCGGTGTGCGGCCACCCTTAAGGGTGCCCTGCCACCGGAACCTGTGGTCATTTAATCATTCAGTATAATACCGCAGAACTGCCAGTAACCTGAGCCCCACAAGCAATCTATTCGCGCGTGGCCAGCTCTGAATTTCTACGCGGATCAATTAACTTTGGCGCCAAAAAAAATCTACCAGTTACCACGAAGCAGGAGGACAAACGGGTCCCAGAGCTATAACTTATAACTGTAGTGTACTAGTCTGAAACAGTCACTTCAAATAACATTCTTTTATTATACTTGCACGGAATGAAGCTGAACTTGTGAAGCCATTGGAGCAGCTTAAAACTCTGTCTCAACTGTGACCAACTCCATCCTGACTGGTACCAGCTCCGACTATTCCACCAACCTTGTATTCAGACTCGACTGCGTATAGACTCCGTCATCATCACTTCAGTTCTTTCCGTCGGGATTGCTACTGCTATATTCTTCAGCCCTATAGCCCACAAGTCGAAATCTTGTGCTGAACTCCCCCACTCCCACTAATGAGCATCCAACTCCAAGCAACATCGGGAATACGCCATCACTTCTGCTCGAGGATCTATTTCCAAAGTTACAACGGCCATCTCACGGCTCATTTGTATTTCTTATTTTTGTTTACAAATAGGCTCTTTTTAGAGCTGCCACAAGTCAATTGATTATCTTACCAATAAATTGCGTTCACGGAGCTCAACATTGTGGGGGGAGGGCTGAAATTGCGAATCAGTTATCAACTTGAAAATAAAAATTGATATTTCATGGAACTGGATCACTGAATTGAATTCAAATTTTGCGCACAAGCAACATACCCCCCTTAGAATAAAGTTACAGAGAGTTTTTTTTTAATAACGCACGAGTAAAACGTAATGAAAATTTTACTGTTTACAAAAAAAAAATATAGATGTTAGAAATATGGTTCTGTAATGTTGCAAAGAAGCCGCAAGCTACCTCTGGAAAAAAAATGAGCATGGTAGCTCTTTCGGCCACTTCGAAATAACTCCGACTAGTAGCCAGTGTGCAGAGCTGTATCTCCGTCCCAGGCGGGTCTTCATTTGGCTTGCTGGAGTCCTCTGTTAGTGCCCATTCCACCTGTAGCAACGAAGTAAGCCCACAGTACACAGAAAAAAAAAAAAAATGTTAAGTGCTATCAACCACAGAAATCTAGCCTCAAACCTTTCTCTTAACCCACCACGCAAACTTATTGAGAATTGTAATATTAGCGTGGTGGTTATCTGCAAGTGAGTAGCTCAGTAATCAATTTACCAATTGTGGTAGAGTTTATCAGTGGAATTTAACCTTAAAGTATATAGCCAAAGAAGCTTTTTACTCATATGTATTTGCAATGACATAACTATAATAATCACATGGAATGTATAAAATATGAAGATATTTTTCTGGCAAAGGTGCTGCATATATAGAATAGAGAAGTCACAATTCATCAGTGTAACTTGGATTAGTCCTACATACAAAAATTAAAGCAATATGTAGTTCATGAAGCGTGCCTACAAATACAGACATTATTCTAAACTAACTGAAATTAGCTATGAGGCTAAGCTAATATCTATACCAAAGACCAAACAAAAACTCGGAGTTCCTTGGCTTTTGAAATACAAAGCATCAAACTTGAAAACTATTAAACTCGAAGCAAATTCTAATTAACTGTTATTACTCTTACTCATGATTTAGCAGTGATTTCTTCAATCTTCTGTCTACTATCTACCCGCAAAAGGCGTAAATCAACCTTTCTTTCGGACGAGAAAATAAAGTTGTATGAAAATGCTGAGCTGTTAAAATTTCAGAACAAAAGCCTGGGGCGGGACGCACGCCTATTGCTTCCAGGAGAGGCATTTTTAGTTTCCCCTTTAGAAGTCACAAATCTAGAAAAGTAAATTTGTACTTGTTAAAAACTAAACGTACAGAGACGGGGCTCAAGGAGAGGAAGCTTTAGAGCCTTGAATTGTCAAAAAAAAACTTGATAGGTTGTGGAGAAACTACGCGAAATGTGCGTAGAAATGTTTTGCTCGTGTCTTAACTTACCGGTATGCTCTCACTCTAAATTTTGGCTGTGTAGGAAGACTATACGACCAAGAGTAAGCCTACCAAGTTCAAATTGTTGCAACATTCGTATTTAAAAGTTATTTCGCAAACAATTACACCAAGAAATTGTGTGGGCCGGATAGGTCTCCACCCTTAATGTGGTTACTTATTTTATTTCATGTTATTTTTAGAACTACATGTATGTCCATGCAACAAGGGGAGGGGGAAGAAAATAGCAAATAAAAAGTGGGCAGTGAAATGTCGTGGGGGGGGGGGAGGGGGGTGGAGGAAGGTTGACAATTTTTGGAATATAGACAAGTAAGACCAAAATTATGCTATTATAGTGTATAAAATACTGATCTGAGCAATAATTGTTTGGTTAGCAAACCTTCTGATCAATCTTTAATGTGTTCTTTAGGTAGCTCTAAATGAAATATTAGTAAAATGAAGTGTTATTGGCACACACGGGAGGGGATCATTTCTATGAGGTGGGCGTTGCATGATCATCAAGTTTTTGCACATTATTTCAAAAGTAACTTTAGCACAACTTGCATGTCTTTAGGTTTGGCAGCTACCTTATTATTGGCCATCATGGCAACCTGACGTTTACAATTAGTGACAGGTTTTGGGAAAATCGGCTGAAGATCAGCATCTTTTTTTTTGTGTTCTACGGGTTAATTTGGGAGCTGTAGCACAGGCCATCTTTTCCCAGCACACTACAACAATTCATATTTAATTTTTTTTATGGGAAATGTTCTTAGTCCAAAATTGAATGCAATTAAATTATGTAATGTAATGGCAATGATGCGCAATTACGTCTACATTTAGTGTGAGAAATGAGTAAGTGCACATTAAATTGATCTTTCGCTACTTGTCAATTTCTTATGCATGTGTGTTGAATACCAAAGGGAAAAAAGATATAAGAAACCAAAACTAAGGAAGTCCAATACTACTAAACTAGTGGTGTGCTTGAGCACAAATATCGAGCGAGCCTGTGGTTGTATTTAAAAAAAAAAAAACTACATTAAATTTATATCTGATTGTGGGGGACGGAACATCAACCCCAAATGAAGTATTAGTCGATCGAATCCCGTCGGTAGTCGCCACCAGAGTCTGTAGCGTGACTGGTATCCCGCAGGTACGCCTAGGCTCTCAATTGCACTTTTAAGTTAGTTTAATTAAAAGTCTATGCAGGTAAGGAACACAGCTAGCACCAATAAAATAAAAGACAGACTGAGCATAATATGTTCAACATTGAGTCCACCGCGCATGAGTAGACAGGCCCAACTGCTATCGACCCTTTACCATAGCGTGAATATACAATTGACACAAAACTTAACTACTAATGATATGACACAAAAAAATAATGAATCTTCTTTCTTCCTGATCTTCTTTACTTCCTCTCGCAGGAGGGAGGCCCCACACTGATGGATGTTGAATTCTACTATTCTGCACTTAGTTAGGTCAGTTTTCAATCCTAAAGATCAGGTATATAGCCATTAATAATTCATATTGGCGACCTCAGTATTCTGGATTAGTGGTCTTTTGCAGTATGTTCATACAAATTTAGCTGTTCTTGCTAAGTGAAGTACCAGTAGCTCTTGATAACCAGCTTGGTTTTCTAGTGAACTACAAGTATACAACCATTGACTGTTAATTTTTAGCTAGCAAATAAGAAATTGTTTTCTTACCTTAATGAACAGTAGCTTCCGTAATATCAATATAAGCCGTTTTGACTGTCCAAATGACTAATAGCACCTACAAAAAGCACTCTAAGAAATGGCCATTTTTTGTTTTTTGCAAATTTAGCCTGGTATAGGGTCTTTAATACCATGGTTCTATTAGCTGCAAGTTTTTGTGACCTGAAAAAAAACAAGTATTTCTAAGGAATTATCGCACAGTTTTGAGCCTAATTCTAAAGTAAGACCTGCTTACCTCCATACTGCTTACCTTCGTAATACCAGAAGAAACTGGACAAGCCAAAAAAAGCTGGGTTTTTGAGAGGATATAGGGACCCATGCACGCGTTTGAAGGACACACGTACCACCCATGCACATATAAATATAATTATAACATATAACCGATTTTCAATTGTCCACCCCTAATAGTATCTTGTTCGCTCCGCTCACTCAATAAATACGTACTTATTAGCTTACTGAGACACTTAACTTTTTCCAAGAAATCTTTTGATAGACTTTCCAAATTCTCTTTGGCATATTAAAAATAGCAATCACATTTTTTTATGGGCATTCAAACATGAGGAGCACGCCACTCACATGTTTTTTCCCTCAGGAGCTGTGATGAATTATCATTAATTCAACAATTGAAATTAGTGGACAAAATGATAGGCGTGGTTAATGTGGTAAGATGACATACTCAGGTACACTGCTACCAGAGTTCTGCATGTGGCTGTGTTGAGCAAAGTAGGGTTTCAATCTATCTATTGTTTAATAACACTTGAAAGTACAGAACTGAGAAAGATCAGCAAAACAGATACATATAAAAGTGTGTGTGTATGCCCAGTTTCCTAGTTTTAAATGATGCACAGCATGTGTGTTTGTGTATATGAATACAACAAATGAATATAATTACAAGCCCTTGGTGGCTCCTTCCGGAATGTGGTGGTGTCTCACCACAGTTAACCATAATTGCATAATTCACCTACAAATATATGAGAACTGCAAAGTATGACGAGTAAGTCCTCTTTAACCCTTTAACTGGTGAAGCCGAGAATTCTCGGCGCTACAAACAAAATCATAAAAAATTGATCGTTCACTTCTTACCGGAAGTGAACATACGAAAACACGCCCCAAAGATTGCTCTTTCAAATGAGCTACAGTATGACATAATTAGGTGCGCGTTACTAAGATTTTTTTAAAGAAAAACTTGAACTGTTATGGGCCATGGCTGAGCGGTTTACCGCAGATCAAGTACTAGGCTTTTTGAACGACGATTTTGACGTTTCTGGAGGCGAAGACAGTGATTTTGAGGGGGATGGAGTATATTCTTACCTTTCAGATGCCGCTGCTGCAATTTCTATAGAAAATCTGAATTCTAGCGTTGGCCCAGACGGTATAGCTTCAGGTGAAGTTTTTAGTCAATTCTTAAAAAAAAAGTCACCAGTGAAAGGGTTAAGGGTGCTCGCATAGGACCACTCGTGGGAGGCTTAACACGAAGGTGTGTGGTAGTGGGCAGGCCTTTAGTACCCGTGTACAGATAATACTAGCCAGACCCAAGTAAATTCGCGTGGCTAGCTACAGTTGTAAATTCGTGGTGTGATGTGTGAGCTGTAGGGATAAGTCAAGATGGCAAGACAATTGCTGGAGCATAATATTATAAACGTGGCCAGCTAAAGAAAGGCTGTCAACATCATTAATGAACAAAAAAAAAAGAGATAAATCGCTACTATCAAATAAATGCAATATGAATATAATAATTATTTATAATAAATGAGCAAGCAATATATTATGTTAAATGTCTGAGATTGCTTTACATCCAATTCTGCAAGTGAAGATGGATTATGACTACTCCTCCAGCAAGATTTCCCTCTGGAAAACACAGAAAAATGGGGAATGTGGGATTGACAAGGTGGAAGACTGAAACTATAACTATAGCCAACTGCATTATAAGCTAGCTAGTTTTCTGTAATTCAGGTCTAAATAACGTTAAATGAGTAAAATGCTCGGCTTAGCAGCTCTTTGATATTCCAGATAGCCTGTAAGTCTGCTGAAAAACAAAATCAACTACTTCTGTCTTTCAAAATTTACACTCTAAGCGGTGCACACCGCATTTTACCCATGCACATAAACTTGCCATTACTGATATAGGGGTGTGGCATTAAGCAGAGCTACTTGTAAGCTGTGCAAGACCACTTAATTCTAGTTTGCTATATTATTCGAGGGAAGCGGGAAATTAATATTTCATTTTTTGTGGAGAGGCATACAATAACAAGGTAACTGTCGGTTTAGTTTTTCAAATATATTCTAATTGTGGCACAACAAGACAAAAATCGCATAAAAATAGACTTCGAGATAAAAATTAACAAAACTAATCTGACAGAATCATTGAAAAGGTTCAGAAAGGGCAGATAAATTTCAGTTTTTAAATATTTTCAACTAACCGCTAAAAGCTGCACAACTTTGTATAACTCCATAACTCCTCGGTATCTGCAAGTTTCTCCACCATTTTTGGTAAGCTCCCTGAGCCCGACTGTCTTCCCAGTTCCCACGTTAGTAGAGCTCTGCAGCGTACGACCTTGAAGTTACAAATCCTTGGCAACAGTCAATTACATTTAATTGATTCATAATAGGTTTGCGTGGGTTGAGTGTGTAGGTGGTATGCGAGCACCCTTAAAAGTTACAGTTGAGTTTATATTCAAAAAGTTTGTTAATGTTTTGAAATAGTGTTTAGTCAAAATCTTGGACACTTGGACAATAAAGAATGCTCTGCCACTACAATCTGTGGTCATGATATAAGCTGTATAGAAGTGACAAGTACTATCAACCACAGAAATCTTGCCTCAAACCATGCTTGCCACACTCACCACCCAAACTTTCAGTCCAATTAACACGTAGTGGTTGTCTGCAAGTACCAAGTAGCTCAGTAATCAATGAAGTTTAATGCAATCATTAAACGGAGTTAATGGGAAAGCAATGAGTGAGCGGGTAAGGCATCGCAGCAACAGCGGACTCGCACAGTCGAGCTACAGTAGTGCAGGCTGATCGGGAGTCGTAAGTTCCCGAGCTCGTTTGGGGTTAGCCTCTCTCTCAGGAAAAAGAAAGAAAAGGCCAAGGTTCGAAGGACCAGGCTGATAAGATCCTAATGGCCTTGGGAATGTCACAGAGCGCAGCCGCTGTCGCCGAGGCAATTGCAGCCTTGTACTATAACCCCTAAAGTGGCAAACTCCCCTAAGATGGTCAGAGGTTTAGGCTTTAAACTTATCAACAACTTATATAATATTACAAGACATTAAATGCTGGGCGCCTGAGCAACCCTGCAGTGGTTCTGCTGTGGTAGAATGTGCGTATGAATATTGTGAGAAGTAAATGAGTATGAATAGATCATGAATAATGTTAAGTCCATAAATGGCAATGTTTAATGCTAGGCTAGAGTTCAATGTGATAAATGAGTTTGCTGAGCTTGGGATGCTCCTTGTTCAGTCCGTGCAGGGAAACCTGAACATACTGGGGGGGGGGCGAATAAGTCGACACGTCGCAGAATCTGTAGGTCATCCTTCTTGGTCCGTCGAATCTTCGCTGAGGAGCGGAATGACGAGATGTGTAGATCTCTTGACTGTCTTTCCTCCACAGAGAAGTTCCACTACCCGAACGACTCCGTCGTCTCCAGGGAAGGTGTTGGTGATCCTGGCCAAGGGCCAGTGTCTGTATCCCAGAGAGTCCTCCTTGAGGAGTACGACGTCATTCGTCCGAAATGTGTGTTGTGGAGAGGTCCACTTCTGTCTGGTCTGGAGAGAGTGGAGGTAGTGTTCCTTCCAGGCTGCCCAAAGATCGTTGGTGAGTCTCTGTGTGAGCTGCCATCTCCTAAGTGAGGATAACTTGACTTTGGATGAAACATCGGTTGGGAGTGCCTTGATGGGTCGTCCCACTAAGAAGTGGCCCGGGGTGAGCGCTAAGTTTTCTGGATCCGTGGAATCAATCGGGACGAGAGGTCTGGAGTTGAGGATGCCTTCTATCTCAATCAGGATGGAGGAGAGTTCTTCTGTCCTGAGTTGATGAGGCTGGACGAGCTTCCTGAGTAGAAGTTTCATCTGTTTTACTGCCGCTTCCCATAAGCCACCCATGTGAGGTGTTCTGGGAGGAGAGAAATGCCATGTCACTCCATTCTGAGCGGTGAAATGTGACAGCGAGGTCTTCGAGTGCTTGAGCAGCTCTTGGATCTGCAGGAGTTCTCCGTTGGCTCCAATGAAGTTGGAACCGTTGTCTGAGTACATAGCAGCCGGACATCCGCGCCTGGAGCAGAACCTCCTTAGAGCGGACAGAAACTCATCGGTGGAGAGGCTGAGGCAGAGCTCAATGTGTACCGCCTTGGTGGCCATGCATATGAAAATGCAGGCGTAGCTCTTCAATCGAACTGGCTTCCTGGTGTATCCCTGCTTAGTGACGAAGGGTCCAGCAAAGTCGACACCGGTGTTGAGGAAAGGAGCTGATGGAGTAGTTCGGACTAAGGGCAGCAGTTCCATGGGTTGAGTGGTGCCTTGTTGGTATGCTCTCTGGCATTTGGGACAGCGTCTGCTCAGGCCCTTCAGGTAGTTCCTGATCCCGGGGATATGATAAGTCTCCTTCACGATGGCCAGCAAGGTGTTTGTGCCTGGATGAAGGTATCTCTGATGCAGAGAGGAGAGCAAGAGTCTAGTGAAGTTAGACTGAATAGAGAGAGGAATGCTTTTCTTGTTGCAAGAGGGGTTGTGTGGGTCACTCACTCTAGTTGAGATGAGGAGAACACCGCTGTTGTTGAGGGAGAAGTCGAACTTCTTGAGGATGTGTCCTTTCGGAAGTTGTTTGTTCTTCTTGATGGCTTGGAACACTTGAGGATACGATTCCTGTTGGTCCATGGAGATGAGGTGATTGATGGTCGCTTGGCACTCCTGTGCCTTGAGTGTAGGAGTCTTGTTCCTCGATTCTGGTGGAATTCTCAAGTTGTGCAGGTATCTCCTGCACCAAGAGAGTATTCTGACCATATGGTCGAAGTTGGAGAAGTTCTGCCACGGTCTGTCTTGAGGCTCCGGCACTGCTGTGAGAGTCACTGTCTTGACCTCTGGTATGACGTCTGGCAGATTGAACTGAGGTGGTGGCCACTCTGACTGAGGAAGGTTGATCCATGGAGGTCCGCTCCACCAGAGGCTGGCGTTGAGTAAGGCGTTCGCTAGCATGCCTCGACTTAGCATGTCTGCAGGGTTGAAGGCTGAAGAGACGTGGCTCCATCTAGCGTTAGGGATGAGTTGTTGAATCTGCTTGACACGGTTTCCGACAAACGTGTTGAGCGAAGCTGGGGACTTTCGAAGCCAACAGAGCACGATAGACGAGTCGGTCCATGCTGTCATGGCGTCTATGTTTAGCTGTAGAGAGCAGTATTTGAGCAATTTAGCTAGGAGGTAGGCAGCCGTAAGCTCTGCTCTTGGAATAGTGAGTCCCTTGAGAGGCAGAACTCTGGCTTTCGATAAGACGATGGAAGTGGTAGAAGAGTTGTCAGCGAGCATCTGCTGTAAGTAGACCACGGCTCCGTAGGCTTCTTGGGAGGCGTCTGAGAATCCGTGGAGGTGATGAGATATGACTTTGGCTTTGTGGGTCGAATATCGACGAGGTACCGAGTGTTGCGAGATGAGATCAAGTTGAGAGATCCATGCTTGCCATGACTCCTGGATTGAGGGTGGCGCAGGTTCGTCCCATCCGACCTTGAGCTCCCAAAGTCTCCTGAGGATGATCTTCCCCGAGACTGTGAATGGCGAGTACAATCCCAGGAGGTCATAGACTTTGCCCAGATTGGAAGCGATGTTGCGTTTTGTGAACTCGGTGTCCGTCTGAACTGCAGGTGTAGAGACTGATAGGCTGTCTTCTGAGACGTTCCAGTGCAATCCCAGAGCTTTAAGTGGTTTATCGGATGAGGAGATGAGTAGGTCTGCCGTTTCCACAATTTCTGGAGGTATGGTGGACCTGAAGTCATCACTGCTTGAACGCCACTTCCTGAGAGTCATGCCCGCTAGCTTGAGCAGATCACAGAGCTGTTTGCGAATGTGAGCAGCTTCCTCCACCGTCTCCGCTCCAGCTAGGTAGTCGTCCACGTAGAATGACTTGAGAATGGCTTTGCTTGCGTCGGTGTGTGAGGAGGAGTGTTGTTCAGCAAGGTGACGGATGACTTGTGTCGCCAAGTATGGAGAAGATCTTACTCCAAAGGTGAGCCTTTTCATCCTCAAGTCCTTGAGCTGGCCTTGCTCGTCTCTTAAGAGGAATCGATGGGCATCGCGTTCATCATGGTGAAGCTTGACTTCTCGAAACATCTTGCTGATGTCCGCGGAGAAGCCAATGGTGTGTTTACGGAAGTTCAGTAGTATGTCCGTGAGTTGAGGGTAGAGATTGGGGCCTTGCATCAGAGTGTCGTTCAGCGACAATCCATTGCTGGTGGGTGCAGAGGCGTCAAATACGGGTCTGACTTTGGTAGTCGTTGAAGAGGCCTTGAACACGCCATGTACAGGCATGTAATAGTGAGGTGCGTCTCGATCAGAGTCAGGTACTTCTTCTGCATGGTCCAACTGTTGATATTCTTCCAGTGCAGCTTGAAATTCTGGTAGCTTTCCCTTCTTCATCAGAGACTTCTCATTTTGGTTGGCGCGTCGAACTGCTAGGTTTCGAGATGCACCCAGAGTGGGGTTTTGAGGAATCCGAGGAAGGCGTACGATGTACCTCCCGTCTTCATCCCGGCTGTGAGTATCGAGGAAGTGTTGTGTGACCTCCTCGTCCTCGATAGAGAGATGCGTGGATTCTGGGGTACGGTCCAATTCCCAGAGACGGGATAAGTCGTCCTTGAGGTTGTCTTCCGAAGTCTGGATTTGGAGAACAGACAAGTTCTTGGGATTAGACTCCAGAGGTCCTGTGACCGTCCAACCAAAGAGGGTAGGCTGAGCGGCGACTTCTGACTCCAAACCTGTCGTGAGCGATCCGACGATGCACTTGGGGTAATCGAGTCCTCCGAGTAAAACATCTAGCTTCCCCCCAAACTGAGGGTCAGCCAAGGGCAGGCCTTGCAAGTGTGGTTCGGCCTTAATGTGCTCAATGCTCTTGGGAGATGGGACCTCCGGCAAGCTCTTGACTACTTGAAGCTTGGTTGTTATCGACTTGTCTGGATACAGGATGGACTTCAGGGTGACTTCGACGAAGTGATGGCTGACTCCCCCTCCACAGGCACCTGTGATGTTCAAGCGCCTGGGGTATCGTTTAAGCTTGAGCTGTGTGGCTACTGTCTCCGTGACGAGGGATGATGAAGCGCCTGTGTCGAAAGCCATCCTTATGTCGCTCTCTCTGTCTCCTTGCACTGCCTTAGCTATGGCTGTGTGGAGAAAGGAGATCTTGGGAGGTTCATGTGAAGAGGTAGTAGAGGTGTTGTCGACTTCTCCGATGGCCAGGAGGTCGTGAGCGGTCTTGCTGGCGGAAGGAGCAACTGAAGTAGTTGCCTTACTGGAGGCTTGCTTAGATGGTCGATGCAAGATAGTGTGATGTTTGCTGTCACACTCCCTGCAGGTGTAGGATGAGGTACAGTTGTGAGTAGAGTGGTTGAGGGAAAGGCAGTTTGTGCATCCCCGCTTGTCTTTGATGACCTTAAACCGCCTGTCGACATCGTAGCCCAGGAATACAGGACACTTGAAGAGGCGATGTTGTTCTTTGCAGAGTGAGCATTCCATGGAGTTGCTCTTGGTGACTCGAGGAGTAGGTTTCCTTTGAGACATGGTTGTAGATCCAGCGTTGACTTCTTGTGTGACAGATGGTAGGTTGCCCTCCAGAGGTTCCACGAACGCGTCGATGTCCTTGAGAGTGGGAACGTCCGTCGGAGCCTTGAAGTGTTTCGTCCACTCCTCTCTTAGCCTGTCGTCGAATTGAGAAAGTGCTAGGGCGGCTATCATCTGGGAAGCCTCAGTGCACTTCAACTCCTCCATGGCTTGGAGAGGGAGTATGTAGTTTTGCCTGTACTTAGCGAATCCTGCTTGATCGAAGGAGATGCGGTCTTGAGAAGTCACCTTCTGAACGAGGTGAGGGAAGACTCTCTTGGCTGAGCCGTAGCGATACCTGAGAGCCCTGAGAGCGTTGGTGTAGCCCAATTCCGAGGTTGCGTGTGATTTAACTATCTGCTCGGCTTCACCTCCCTGCATGGCTTTGAGGAGAAAGCAGACCTTCTCACGCTCGGAGTAGACGTCTCCAGCTCTGTCGAGAGCAAAGGTGAATAGTTCGCAGAAGTGGTGCCAGTCCAGGGGATGGCCCGAGAAAGTGGGTAAGTCTAATCTGAGCTTGGTCCCCCCCGGTAGCATAGGTCTTTCAGTGATGGAGGTTTCGTGTTCCATGTGTTCCCGTCTCTCGCGTCTCTTGGCACGACCTTCTTTGCGAGCCATAGAGAGATCAGCAAGCAGGTCTCGGCAGCGCTGTCTGAAGTCCTCGACGATCGGAGAAGATGTTGAAGAGCTGTCATGGAGAAAGGTAGTAACTCGGCGATCGAGCTTAGTAAAATCCTTCTCGAAGTCTCCGTCTGCGGGGTCGTAGCGTTCCTTGAGGACTTCAACTCTGTCCTGTATGGATGAGGCTTCCAGGCACTGGGAGAGTATTCTTTTGAGCTTGTTTACTCTGAGTATTAGCTCGGTGTGGACGTCATTGGTCTCATTGCCTTGGTCGATTTCTCTGGTCCAGGCTTCTTCCTCGCCTTCTAGAAGCTCTTCCAGCCTAGTTTGTAGAGCCTCGTAGCGTTTTTTCTCCCTTGTCAGATCTTCTTTGAGCTGGTCCAATGTAGCAGCTTGGAGCTCGGTCCAGTCGGCTGCTTCCAGGTCAGCGAGCTTGTTGGCTAGTCTTGTCAGACGTCCCTTGCGGGCAGAACGTCTGAGCTTGACTGTCTCTATGTCTTGTAAATCTTCCATGAGTAGATGATGTGACACAAGTAGTTGAAGAGAAGAGTAGATCGATGATGAGCGAGTAGAACGTATAGGATTGACTGCTGGAAGCTTGAGTTGCTTTATCCAACAGCCTGAGTGAAGTGAAGAGGTGGTGATGTCTGAAGGTAGCCAATAGCTATTAGAACTATACTCGACTAGCAACAACAAACGATCGAACGATAGGGTGGCAGCAACTTAGCCGTAGTATAGCTTTCGATAACCCAGCAGAGCTAAAAGCACTGGTCTTCTTACACAGAGTTAGATATCCGGCTCGAAGGACCAATGATCGGGAGTCGTAAGTTCCCGAGCTCGTTTGGGGTTAGCCTCTCTCTCAGGAAAAAGAAAGAAAAGGCCAAGGTTCGAAGGTCCAGGCTGATAAGATCCTAATGGCCTTGGGAATGTCACAGAGCGCAGCCGCTGTCGCCGAGGCAATTGCAGCCTTGTACTATAACCCCTAAAGTGGCAAACTCCCCTAAGATGGTCAGAGGTTTAGGCTTTAAACTTATCAACAACTTATATAATATTACAAGACATTAAATGATGGGCGCCTGAGCAACCCTGCAGTGGTTCTGCTGTGGTAGAATGTGCGTATGAATATTGTGAGAAGTAAATGAGTATGAATAGATCATGAATAATGTTAAGTCCATAAATGGCAATGTTTAATGCTAGGCTAGAGTTCAATGTGATAAATGAGTTTGCTGAGCTTGGGATGCTCCTTGTTCAGTCCGTGCAGGGAAACCTGAACACAGGCACGTGTTGAGTAAAACTGCCACCGCGCCTACAGACAGTATCAGTTGAAACGGTTGGCAGCAAAACGCAAGCCCAGCACGGAGGAAGTAATTGTCCCACCCACCCGGTACCCACTTAAAAGGATAAAACACGAATCTACTGGGTGATGAAGGATCCCAGTGTGAAAGGTGCAGGGAGGCTGGTGTGTGAAATGTAGCACCCATGGTGCTAGGTGGTGCTAATTGGTAATTACCATCCAATCACACCTATGCGGAATCTAAGAAAAACATAAGATATACCTCCTTGCCCTGCCTCCAAACAAATCCACTTTAGAAGATTGCGCACAGCGTTAAATACCTATTGTGGTAAGTTTATCAGTGGAATTTAAGCGTGCTGGCACACCGCCTACGTATCCTCCCACGCAAACTCATTAGCTAAATCAATTATGTTGCTATGGCCCAAGTTTATATACTTTCTATTCTTTGCTGCCTACTCGATACAGCGGACTGTGAAGTGAACCCTTCCAGAAGTGAAATTGGACTCCTATGGCAAGAAACACGGAAGGCATGAGCCCTCCAATTTCACACCCTACAGAGGGAGATACAGTTGGCAATTCAAGGCTACAGCGCCCGCTTCAGCATTCTACGGACCTTGGAGCTCAAGCCCGACAAATTTACAGAAGCTTTTTCCGATTCACAATTTACTTTTCTAATCATGCACTGCAGTAGTTCTTTCATGACAAACTTTGACGCTTTACTTCCGTTGTGTACCTTTATTACGTAATCTCTCTCTGTAACTTTATTTGTTGTTGTCTTGTGTAACTCTGTTCCAAATTTAGAACGGCTCTGATACGTCATTCTGTAGTTTTGGCAAGAAATAGCTTGCAGAAGCTAGAAGTAATGGTACGCATACTTTATTTCATAACAGCCCCGCCCTTTCGGGCGGTTAAGGAATACGCGCATAACGAAATCTTTCGTTATTGAGTGGCTCTGAGAAGAGCCGGTATGGAAAAAAATAAATAAAACACGGTAACAACGAATGGAGAAGGCGGCGAACAGCTGGGGAAGCAAACTCAACGCCTTGAACAGCTTCTCGCCGAGCGGCTTGCTCCTAACTCCCCTCTTCTTCAGGCCCTCATGAAAGTCGTCCTTAGTATGGCTGGTTCGGTGGAGAAGTGATAGGCTCTGGTAGTCGAGTCATTATTCTGACAAAGGATGACTGGAGGGTATCATCAACACAACAAAAGTAAATACTTAGAGTTCCTTAGCTTATTTTGAAATATGAAGCATCAAACTATCAAACTCCAAGCAAATTCTAAGCAGCTAAATAGTTGGTACTCTTACTAACAATTTAGCAGTGATTCTTTCAGTCATCCGTTTACTATCCACCGGCAAAAGGCATAAATAAACATTTCTTTCAAGAAATTCAAGTTGTACGAGAATCCTGAACTGTCAAAATTTCAGAACAGAAGGCAGGGGCGGGACGCATGCCTATTACTTCTGGGAGGGGCATTTTTAGTTTCCCTGCACACTTAGAATAGCAGCTGCTGCAATTCGCAGCCATCTGCACAATGCTTTTTTTAACGGCAGTACAATTTTATTCAGTGACATAAGTTGGATACATGTACGTTTAGTTTTTGTCAATAGAATGTCTAGAAAAAATTGGCTTTTTATTCAAGTCAAAACTTTAGGAAAGTAAATCTGTAGAGCTTGGAATAATCAGTATTACCATCATCTCATCATCTCAATATTCTGACCTTGCAGAAGTAGAGACGTCATCCTTTGAATGAATAAAGAAGTCCAAAGTAATTCAGAGATCAAAGGTAACTCAGTCAGATCATTACTCATTGCTGGGGAGTTTGTAAAAAAAGTTTACAGCTGTGACCCAATTAGCACCATATTCCTGGGAAAGCTATTGGGCATAATAAAACTTACCACCATGTTCCCTGAAAAACTATTTCTTTACTTTTTTTTCTTGAATATACTACATAAATAGCTGTTTTTCTTACCTGGAATATCAAGTTCCATTTCCTCTTCAACATTGCTGGTATATTTGCTACCTACAGTACTCTAGTAGCCCTCAAGTTGAAAACTAGTAGTTTCCTCAACCAGCAACGAAATGACAGCTTTAGCGAGCAAGTCCAACTCTCTATCCTCGACAGTAGTACCTCTGCGGTAGCTATATAGCTCCTGTACCCCTTCCCTCTCATTCACAGTTGAAAACATCGTCGCAGACAAGATCCACCGCCTCAGTTGCAGACAAATTTATCGCCATTTTTAAAACTAACGTCAAGTTTATTTTTAGCCCGACTACCTTAGTTACGTAGTATCTATTTCTATTCTAAAGATACATGTGATAGAACAGCACATTAGCCGTGCTCTCGACACTGCAGCTAAGCTTTAGTGTTTATCGTTTAGAGGGAAAATAATTTTTCCCACATTACGTCATCCTTGAGCGCCTATAAGTGCTTGTGCCAGTGAATGGGTTAACTCAATCTCACAACTTCAGTGAACATCTTGCCAAACTTAACATCACCATGCCATTGTCACTATTGATCAACCTGTAGCCATGAAAAATAGACTTCTCTCAGCAGAACTCTTAAGCTCCACTAAGAAAGAGAGACCTTGGAATCATCCAACCTTCCAAGAGCCCCAGATCCTCCCCTCTATACATTGGTCCCAAAGAAGTCCAGTGAACCAAACCACAGCACCAGATGGATGCCCAATTCCATACCTGCATAACTTCTCATCCTCTCTTCAAGGCAACATCATCTCTCTAAGCTTAAACCTGGTTGGAGCTTATCATTACACCACTTTTGCAGAGGATAACACTCCCAAGACAGCTGTAACTACACTGCTCAAGCTTGGGCTCAGAAATGCTGCACAGTAATTCCAACGATTTATGGATGATTTGCTTCATGGTTTAGACTTCTGCTATACATGTAACTATCTGTTATTGCCAGCAGTGACTCGGTAACCCATGGCACATCTGTGACTGGTTTTAGAGCATCCCAGTCACTTCAGTATAGTCATCATCAGAAAAGTGTTTTAGGTATTCCTTGTCTCACATTTTAGGCCACCATGTCGACACCAATAGTATTCATCCACTATAGGACAAAGTATATCCCACCTTTAAATTTTCAAAGCCAACTACACAAAGACATTTGCTTTGCAATGAGTACTTCGTATTACTAAACTTTTATTACTATTTCATTCCCAGTAGTGCCTTCCTTTCATCAACATTCTCATTTAAGACAACTATCTTTCTAGATGTTTTGGCATTCAAGAACAGCAAAGAGTATCTGGCATATACTACCACGTTAAGTGTGGTGGTACATAGCATGCAGAGTACAGAGTACAACTAACTGCTGGTAGCAAAATAGGGCTTCAGAGTTACTCCTAAAACATTTAACCCTTTAACCATTGCGGCCGCATTAATGCGGCCACGAAGATCGATCACTTAAAAAAATCATAACAAATATTAAAGCTATGTGCAATATATTATGGTAATCAAAAGATGCCTAAAAGACTGCTCTTTCCAATTAGTCAGTTAAAAATAGTTACAAATTTCATTTGAAGTGGACCCTTTACCTATTTTCAGACCATTCGATCAGTAGCTTATGGATTCTTGTTTTACAACCTTCGAGGTTACTGAGCTTCTAGAGAGCAGCGATTTTAGCTGTTTTAGGGAAAAACAGAGTAAGGACAGATAGTTGGCTACCCATGCAGCTGTTTTCCTTAGGGTTAGAGCTGTAGAAAGTGACGATGAAGCTTCAGGGCAGCCTGCATAATCAAGCAGTACTAAGTCCAGTAGGAATGGAAGTCTACCTCCTACAGGTATTAGTTGGAAGGGATGATGAATCTGAAGTAGTAGAAAGTTTTTTAGAAGTATGAGAGCAGTAAGCAAGAGAAGATTTGATCCAGTTTATTGGAATATTAGAAGTGACTGTCATATTGTTCTTTGTTGAAACCACTTATTTACCTTTATAAACTTGGATTTTATTATTCTATAACCTTATTATATACATTAAAATACTTTATTCACATAAATATATATATGATTGAAAAAGAAATGAGGAATTGATTGCTTTTCATGAAAATCGGTTTAAAATTTCAAACAACAAAAGGAAAAAAACCACATGTAAAACCTTGGTACTTAGTTGCTAGGGAACCAAAACCACATTATCACATTCATTAGGTCCACAGTTTTTTCTGTTAAGGGTGCCCGCACATAGCAACGCGCACCGCCTGTAGATCCGGACATTAATTTATTCCCCGTCAATACCCCACCATTCGATAATACGCGAGCAGAAACAATCGCGCAGTAGTAGCAGAAGTATACTTTGCGAAGTTGTGGTGTTTTAGTTTAGCTTCTTGTTGTCTCATATTCGTTTACAGCAACTCTCCATACGTCGTCTGAGCTCGCGCAGCAAGTTGCACCAGGCTGCCTCTCCACCAGTAGCCGTTCTCCGGACTATGCGCACCTGAACTCAAGTGGATGGATCCACCAGGCTCGATTTCTGCGGAGCGAAGACTTCCCAAGCTGGCAAATGTAATACCTTCACCTTTGGCTATCTCCAATAAACTGCTCTCTCTTCAGACTCTCTCTTATTATTGTTGTATTGATGTTTGTTTACTCTTGATATAGGCGGGCTCTTTTTAGAAACGATACAAACTAATTGAAAAAAAAATTGCTCGCGTACTCGCAGTACGAGATATGGGGGTGGGGCTATTTCTTAAGAATTGCGAGTGGAATTAAAGTTCCAAATTTTGGGTCAGTTTTTCTTGGAATCTAATAATGAGAACGACACAAAAATTTTATACACGGGTAAACCAAAAAAAAATGAACTGCACTACAGCGAGAATTTTTCAATATTTTATAAATAGAAAAAATTACGAATATATCATAAAGTAATATTGAAATGGATAAGAACTCGCTGTCTTGCAGTAGAGTATCGGCTCGGCTAGTAGTGCACCAAATTGCGGAGCTCCAACTTACCGCACCGCTCCAAAAAAGTGCCCCAAAGATTTATAACCAGGCCCCGATATTTCCTCCAGATTCGCTCTAAAATTAGTGAGCGGCTCCTTCGGCAGGTACTTTGTCCTTGTGTTGTAGTGGAGAAGCCCCTGTAAGTATACAACAGAAGTAATCATGCATAGCAACCATCAACAAAAAATTGCTTAGGCGGTGTGAGGGCACCCTTAACATACAGTATAGTTGTTAGGGAGTTTATGAGAATAATATCAAGATATATTATAACAATTTGTGGTATTGATTTACCTGTTCAAAATTCCTGGAAAAATAAATAACTGGTAAAAGGGTTAACCAGGGAGCTGGAGGCAGCTGCTAAAGGTGTTGTCATAACTCAGTGAGCAGCTGATTATTAGGCTACTATAGTGAATGAAGCACAAGGAGGTGTGAACCCTCAGCGTATGTCCACCAGAGATCAGCAGTAGAAGCAAACGTCTCTTAAAAATTATTTCAAACCTTTAGCATTTACACACAGACAGTTACACTTACTGCGATACAAAGAAAGAAGCAAACAACAGAGCAAAGGGAACGCCTCTAGGTAACAATAGATCAGCTCCGCCGGTACGACTCTAGAGCCCATAGTTGCCAACTATCCCGGTTTTGGCCCGGTTTACTTACTTGCAATAGGATTTCCCGGAATTCTTACATAAGCCCACATAACTTTTTCCAGGAATTGTTACATAAGTTAGCCACACACCTGACCACCACCACAACAGAGAGCTGCACAGTCAGCAAGTCTGCAAGTCTGGATAGAGTTAACAGATTATCGGTAAAATACTCAAATCACGAGTACACGTTATTAGGTCCACGTAAAGCGTGTACAACAAAGGTGGTTAATAACTATTAGCCAATAGCTGCACACAATAGTCTGCAAGTTAGTCTGCTTGATATCAGTGGTTTGTGTAGTGGTATAGCTATCTGTACAGCATATCTACAAGGGTGGTTACTATAAAACATTTTTCATATAAACTTGGTTGAAAACACTGAAATAAAGAATAAAATATTATTGTATGAAATAATAGCACAACAGCAAAAGTTCATCATTTGGTACAGGTGAGTGAATCAAGAATAGCTGAAGTCTTCTCAAGGAGGTTAGTGATTATTCAGTGGGATCCAGAGTTGGAACACAAGTAGCTATAATTAGCCAGGCTATTTTGGCAGACTGTTGGACGTCAGTGGTGTTCTCAAGCGAAAAATAGACCTGGAAAGTATCAAATAGAACAAAGAAATGACACAGAACTTCACTTATTACTCCTTTCTGATCAAGATTATTAGCTAAATTCAGTTGTTTCTGTTGTTTACTTCCGCTTGTCAAAATATAGTGTATGTATGTCTATGGTCAACTCACCTCTATCAGTTGCTTCGTGTGTCCATTCCTGTTTGACTCACAACCATTACTGACATCTCTGTAGGTGTCTTTCACGGTAATACCATAGCTAGCTTTCTGAACCTAAGCAACGCGAAGTAGCGTGCCGAAGCTTAGCAACGACTTAGCAGATTTTCTCGTAGCCCAGGCATTATCTTCTATAATCACAGACTGGAACACTCGGCTCTTAAATTCTTTCAGCAATATTCATGCTATCTTAATGATATTCATGATGGTTAATTAGTGGGCGTGGCCTATCCCGATTTTTCATTTTAGAAAGTTGGCAACTATGAGAGCCCCCTTACACGCGTGAAGCGCGACAATTGCAACTGCAGTAGTACTACTAGCCAACCGGCCACTCTCGCTCTAGCTGCAATTTTCAGCTCACGTGATTATAACGTGCGCGTTACTGGTAGCGCACTAGCACAACGATTGTACGAACAGCTAAAATGGACTTGCTTTTTCTTGAAAACTAAGTCGAAACAAAAATTCTAGCACATTAAAGGGACTTACTTTGCAAATTTCTCTATCTCTACATCGTTTCATAGCCTGGAAGGCCGTCGTCTTCGAGATACGTTGTTGAATGAATGACACACAGACAGGATGACTACTGTAACCCTCTGGGCGCATGCGCGCTGAGGGTTAATTAAGCACCAAAGGTGGAACCCTCAGCGTTATTAAATACTGCCCAGCTATTATAATATAATCTCCTTCCAAAAGAACAAGCAATCTGTTAGCTATTTTAATGAGGCATCAAATAGCTCGACCAATGAAAATGATATATAGAAATACTGTCTTCATAAGAGAAGAAGCTAAACTAGGCAGAAACACTCACCTTTAACTTCCCCCGAGCATAAAGTGAACTACACAGCTGGTTGCTGGTACCTACATGAAGCTGAACATTTTCTCAACGATTAGCCTGAAATTTAAAAAAAGTAGCACAGTAAAAGGTCTTAAATCTTCGTCCTGAGTAAGTTCATACCTATATTAACTGTTAATTGTCAGTAATCTCCAAAATCAGAGCGTGACAACAGACAGAACGACTACTATGACTCTCTCGCGCATGTGCGCTGAGGGTTAATTACAAGTAAATATAACCACATCCTGCTACTTAGCCATCGCAGAGTAAAAAGCAGGTTTTCACTAAATGCTTCCCTAATAAACTATATGTGCCCATAAGCTCTAGGCTGGCATGTATGCATGTATTGTGAACTGTGTGCTTGCATTAGAATAAAGTTAACTGGTAAAGGGTTTTCATGTAGGCCACATTTGCTTGCACCTACTGAAATGCCCACCCACATTATCCATGCTAAAAATACTAAAATATTATTTTAGTTTTAGATACAAAAATATGACTGAGTAAAGATGATGCTAATATAGTTACCATTAGCTTTATTGTATTCATACTAGGTGATATTTCTCAGAATGACTTGGAAAGAAGCTTGCTGTCAAAAGATGGACCACACTTAAGGAGGTCTATAACAAGCTTAAAATATGATATTTACCAGGTAATAAATCCTCAAGGAGAAACATTACTTCATGCTGCCTCTCGTGAAGGGCGGATGGATATTATTCGAATACTCGTTGAAATTTATGATTGTAGAGTGAATGTAACTGACAGAGCTGGTAATACTCCTTTGCATATAGCTTGCAAATATGGCCAATTTTCTGTAGTTGCCTATTATTTTTATCAACATCATGAAGTATCAAGTGATTCAAAAAATCAAGAAAATATGTCGCTATTGCATTTTGCTTGTCAATCAAGTTCAATGCCATTAATTCGATTAATCACATTCTTTAGCATTAGCCATGTCAAAGAGCAACAGTATCCCAAGCTTACTGAATTTGAAGATGACATTTTGTTTCACATTTTTTCAAAAAATAAATATTTAAAGCTTTCGAATAACTTCGCAAAGGTTTTTGGCTATGATATTTTTAACACTCCTCTACACGTAGCTTGTCGCTATGACAATTTGATGGCTATTTCGCTATTTTTTTCTGAACTTAATTTGGTACTAAATTTTGATTTTAAGCAGTATATTCCATCTTTACTTAAGATTGCCAGTGAACTCAGACATTATGACATCATCAAATTTTTTTGGAATAAAGAATCGAAGCTAATTATGTCCCTTACTTCACCATTAAGGTCCACTGATTCTTCTAAGAAAGACTGCTTAATAAACAATAGCAAGAATGTGATAAAATCCAAAAGAGATAAGAGTATCCTGTATTTTTGTATAAAACGAGGAGATCATGATCTATTCAAGCATTTACAAGACAATTACTATTCTACTCTGAAAGTTGAGAATGAGGAATGTCTGCTGCATGCTGCCTGTATGTCTGGTGATATTGAAATGGTTACTACTGTTCATCAGTTTATTCTCAAACATTCTCCAAAATTGCACGTAATTGATTGGAGAGATCACCTATACAACACTTGCATGCATATTGCCTGTCAATGGAACTCATTAGAAATAATGAAATATTTGTTCAGTAAAGGTTTTAAAATCAATGCTCTAAATTCTTGTGGTGATTCTCCATTGCATATTGCAATTCAAAGAAAATCTAAGGATGTGTTTGATTTTCTGATTAAAAATGAAGCTGACACTAATGCTAAAAATAAGAATCAAGAGACACCTCTTCATATTGCAGCATGTGATCAAACTGATTTGTATTATGCACAGACTCTTTTAAGTCATCATAATTTTAGTAGCTGGAACGAGCCAGATGTATGTGGTGATACACCATTGTTTAATGCTTTACGGACCAGAAATAAAGAAATGATAACTATGTTTCTTTTAAATCCTAATTATGACCTTTTAGCAGTTAATAAAATTAAGGGTGAAACTGCAGCCAATATTGCTGGAAGATTTCAAGATCTTGAATTGGTTGAAAAATTTTTGTCCGTGAAGAAGCTATATCCAATCAAACTTCAAAATTACATGGGCCAGACACTTGTTCATTTAGCCTGTTGGAAAAACAACTTAGATATGGTCTTACTTCTTGGAAACCCCCACAATAATTATGAAATTAGTGAAGACCTTAATTTACTTGACAGAATAAATGAACTCACTCCATTGCAATTTGCTTGTATAAACAATGATTCAAAATTGGTTAAATATTTTTTGAATTTACCTGATTCATATCCAGATGTCAAAAATAAATGTGAAGAGACTGTGATTCATATCTGCAGTCGTTTAAATATGAGACAAATGGCTGAAATTTGTGTGGACAAATGTTCTCGTTTATCGCGTAATGAAGATTTTGATACCCCTCTGCATGTAGCATGCTATAAAAAAAATTATGATTTACTAGAATGGCTTATAAAAGGCCTTCCTGATACTTGCAAATTGGATTCTTATGTCAATAAGTATGGCAATACTATTTTGCATGTTCTTGCAGAAAGGCAAGGTACTGAAAAAATAATTAAATTTTTAATTTCCACAAAAAAATGTGATCACAACATCCAAAATAAAGCGGGCAATACAGCTCTTCATTTTGCTTTTCGTGAAGGAATTGAGAGTAATGCCATTTGCTTATTATCGCTTTCTTTCAGTGAAAATGTTTGGTATAACAATGAAGGTCAATCTCCTCTGCTACTGGCTATTATAAATAAAAAATTAAATTTTATTAAAAAAATAACAAAATATTGCAACAGTGAAATGCTATTGAAGTGCATCCAAACTGAAAAACATTCATTCAGAGAGTCTGTACAGAGTTTAGATATGCCTTTATTGCATTATTTGGTTTATTTTATTTCAAATGAACATTTTACATCTTCTCAAACTACCACCACTGTTAATAGTTTAGAGTTTATAAAATATCCACTTCTTGAACAGAGTGAAGATTATGAATTTAAAGGTAACGATAATGATGATGACTATTATCAGGACGATGATGATGACTTGGAATTTGATAACACTGCCATTAGTAATTGTTCAGACAGCTATGCTAGTACAGATGATAGTGAGGATGATAATAACGAAACTTCTCAGCAATCATCAATAGATTGTAATGATTCTTATAATGACTTAATTGTGTCATTGGCATTATGTGAAAAAATTGGTGATGAACTAATGAAACTGACTGATTCTCATGAAAACACTATATTACATTATTTAGCTATGCTTAACTATGATGAGTTTTATACCCAAATTTTAGAAAAGGCATTTCGAATTGTGGATATAAATTCATTGAATGAATCCTTGTGCTCCCCTCTTCACTATGCTTGCTCACAACATACTGATTGGATGATTTATAATATTTTCCAACAAGAAAGTGGATTTAAGTGTCTTAATAAAAAAAGTAAACATGGGACACCATTTCATATGTGTACTGATGTGTATCACGGTGACAAAGTACTACAGTTTCTTGCCGCACATGGAGCCAAAATAGAAGGAAATAATCTGCGCTCTGCAATACGCCAGGAAGACAATTTTACTCCAGACTCCTCTGTAGGTATCATAGTTTTAGGAGATTCAACTGCTGGAAAAACTACCTTGATTGATACCCTAAGAATGATGGTGACAAATAATCGACAGAAATTTATATGTGAAAGAAAACCTACCACTGGTGTAGTGATGTCAGAATATACTTATTACAAGAATGCACATTGCTACAGATTTTATGATTATGGTGGACAGGTTGAGTTTGAAGCTACTCATTCAGTACATTTAGAGAATTTGCTAACTTTAAATGCAGATTCTTCAAAAAATCCGTTTGTATTTTTATTATTGGTAAAAGGTACTGATAGTCATAGCCAAAACAAAGATCAAATAATGCGATGGCTAAATTTTGTTCGTGGTCATGTCCGAGTTAACACTACCTCAGTTCATCTCATACTAATTTGCAGCCATGAAGACAAGTTTGAAAGCAAAGACTCTCGCCAGGTGAGACGTAAAGCACTTAAAAAATTTTTAGATGACCATGACACATCTCCTTTGGATAGACATGAACATCCTTACTTATTGAATTGTACTAAACCAGATACTCCTGGAATGTGTCAGTTAATGAGCAGTTTGGAAGAAATGTTTATATATTCTGAATCATTTCGTGAAGACCGAGTTCTAGATGAACTTAAGTATTATTTGAATTTATGGTTTTCAGAAGTTCCATGTCAAGTGAAAGAATTGATTGAAAAAATTGTAGATGGTAGAAAGTTTGAGCTAGATAAATACTATGGGCTGAAAGTAAGCGGAAAGTTTTCAAAAATGATCATTCCACAAGAAAAGGTAGCTCTTATCAGTCTATTGAAAGAACTTTATGCTCGTAGTGAAATTCTTCTACTGATGCAACCTGATAATGACCTTGATTGGTGGATAGTGGGGAAATCAGCACAAAACATTTTATTCAGTGAAGCCAGCTCATTATTTTCTCCCAGAAAATTCACGGATGCACCAGAATATTCACTCCTTACGTATAATACAGGAGTAGTCCCTGAACAAAATATTTTAAAAGTTTTTGAACGTCTAAAAATAAATGCTAATGTCATGATAAACTATTTAATCAACATGGAATTTTGCTCTCAAATTTCTAAACATACTTTTGATTGTATAGTGCAGCAGTCAAAGCCAACTGGTGATGAGCAAAATGATGATAAATTGTATTTTTTTCCTGGATTGATAAAAAGTGCCAAAGAAATAGAGCCGTATGAGAATAATGCAAGTGACTTGTATACCACTGCCTGGATATTCGAGAATACACAAAATTGGAGCTTGCGCTTTATTCATGCTATCCTAGTTCATCTTACATACAAATTCACGGTAATAAAAGATGACTTATTTTTTGTACGCAGAATTCACCTATGGACAAATGGTTTGTTCTTTTGCACACAGGATCAAGTTGAGGTCTTAGTAGAGGCTGAAAACACTAAAGAATTGTTTATAGCCATCAGATCTACATCCAAGTTTCTTCTTGCTAAGTACAGGACAGAAATACTACGTGAAATTCGAATAGTACAGAAAGACATTTTAAGCTGGGATCCTGATACATTTAAAGGTGAATATGTTTTATATCCACCTCCTCTCTCATACAATGCTATCGATAACCAAAATAAAATTCAATTATCCCAGATAATTGCGGTATTAAAAAAAGAGCCATCTCATCGCTCAATTTTTATTGAATGCATAAAACCAATTAGTTTAGAAAAAATTCTCATTTTTGATCCATGCATTTATTTAGAACCTTCAGAGTTAAACATTGTACGTGATGGTGTTATAGACAGAACTTCACTTCCTAAAGATATCCTTGAAATTCCAGAATATAAAAAAGTTAAAGTATCAGACATCAGCATTAGCGATCTTGGTGCCATTTTGAATAAATACAGTATAATACACGACATTTTAGGTTACCATGGTGTATCTTAACATCCTTTTATTATGTATCACTCTTTTGAATATTTACATATTATTTAGTTCACACTGTATCTTTTTTTTTGTTATAAAAATAGCCATTAAAGTTTATAAATCTATTGTTGTTGATTTTTGTTGTAGTTTCTGCACACTTGCTAGCTTTATTAGTATGTATCATTTTTATTTGTATTTTCTTTCATCACACTCTGCTATTTGGAAACTATTTGTAGATTTAATTTTTTGCGAAGTTAAAACTTTTACATGAAGCTTTTGAACGTTAATTCTTTGTGAAGCCTGTGTTTCTGCTGTAAGAGGGCCAGTGTTAGCTAAGCCCAATTTAGGATTAGACCACACTATGTGCTACTACAAACCCTTGACAGAATTTGCACATGCTCTCTTTAAATTTACAGTGGTGACCATTACCAAATGAAAAGTGATTAAATGTTAGAGTATTATACAATAAATGAGTGAAATCAATTGTTACGATATTAAACATTCCGCTGACCCAAGCTAAATTATTCAATCAGTTCCATTCCAATCCGGCGGCAAGTGCCTTGTCCACAAGACAATATCCAGGAGCTAGTGGTTCCAAATGAGAGGGTGACTGTTCATGCACACTTCAATCTGAGCCAGAATCATGCTCATTCTTCAATGGTGAGCTTAACAGTTATAGAGATCACACATTTAGGTGTTTCTTTGTGGACTTGATAGCCGCTTCCCACAATCCATCAAAGTTGGATGCATGCTCAAAAATAAAGCTCCGTGTAATTCCTTGAGTGGAACAAATCTCAGACACCACAGCCTTAGTCTTTTTTGCTCCAACCTCATGCAGTTCACAGGAAGCTCCAACAAAATTCGACCCATGATCACACCAAATGTGAATGGGCTTCCCACAGTGAGCCATAAGGCTGTAATGAAGGAGTCTGTTGATAGATCTGATCTAAAGCTGGACGGAATACCAGTATGTTAGTTAACACCGACCATTTCAATCATACTATAAATATTATAGCTAGAGCACACACTCCTGTGCATGCATGCAATACTTGAATGTACCTGTGCATTGATGCGGGTTCTTTGTTCTAATGGTGCACAACACGACTGAGTTTGCAAAAGTACTGAAGAAATTGTGGATGGTGGTACTGTTGCATAAGCTTGCATATCCCATAATTGCAGTGAGTTCAATCTCGATTACTCCATTCAACTCAGAAGTGGTAGCTGGAGAGTCACTTGCTTTAACATGTAGTGCTACTACAACTGGTGGAGGTGGTACGCCATCATTTACTTGGACTGGTCAAGTATCTCGTGGTCCATTACAAGGCCAGGCTGTTCAAGGAAGTCCAAACACATTCACAGATATGCTGGCACTAGAGAGAGTGCTTGCCGGTTCTATTGCTGCTAAGCATGGTAACACTTCCAATCTGCTCACTCATCTTCTAGGATATATCACAGCATTGCAACTGGAAAATGGTAAGCAATCTAAGGAAGTCATTGAGACATTTTGTCACATCATTCAGAACTTCATTGAATCATCAAGAATTAGATGTGCTTACCTTTCAGAAAAACTTGAGAACAATTTTATTTTATCTTATGGTTTTTCTAAAAGTTTTGCACTGTTTTGAAATAATTGAAGTTGTTGATCACATTAATGATGAATCACAGTAGGTGTTTAATAATATTGATATAATTTTGAATAATTTACCCTTAGCGCGCTTGCACAAGAGGGTTACAGTACTCAGTTTGTCTGTCTGTCAGTCATTCTGTCACACAGATCTTGAAGATGGCAGCCTTCCAAATATTGAAACAAGCATCAGAGTGTTATAGTCTGGCTTCAGACCCACGTAGCACGCGGAGCTGGGGACATGGCCATACCAAATTTGTTCTGGAGGAATGTGGAAGTGGTGAGTGCCCCACCTCCTTTATACCTGAATTTCTACCACAAATTAGCCATGATTGCTAAACCTAGCATTGGAAGAGATGGCTGACACGCACAGGAATTTCTATTTGTGGTTGAGGAGGGCTATTCCCGGTAATTTGCTAACGGTAATTGACCGCCGCAATATATGTGCGGCAGAACAACTTTGGTATGGCCATGTCCCCAGACCCATTCCCAGCGTAGTGGTTTGGTAAAGGGTCTGGCTATGCCGGACTATCAGAGTGTTGCAGTGGACATTTTAAGTCCCTTTAATATGCCAGAATTTTTCTTTTTGACTTATTTTTTTCAGAAAAAAACAGTTATTTTTAGGCCATACGGTCGTAAGTGATTGTTGGTAATGCCCCCTGTGGTTACACCGTACTCACTTGGGCAAATAATTTCTTTGCTGCCCGCGGTAGTTTTGCATTACATTATTCTCAGCCGTTTACCAGAGTGTTTGGAGTTTCCCATTGAAACTACTTGTGAGGTAAGTGTTGCTTGCTTCTCATACGAAGACAGCTTTAACGTCTACAGCTTCATTCCACGAGTTGCATATCAACTTGCTCAAGCTTTATGCATTGACTTGCGTGAACTTACATATTGGCATATTCATATTTAGCTTTTGACTCCAAAATAAATTCTTTTGTTCTCTGTAATAGCTATCTAGTGTATAGTTATGCTGAAGGTTTGCACCTTTGGTGCTTCATTATAGTTGTATTATATTGGTGAATACCGTCCAGCCCTATCTGATACTATTTCCAAATTAACTGCCATCACACTGTGAGACAAAAAAAAACACACGTATACTTTTACTAGTACTGACTTATGTACATAGCCATTCCTGATCTCAATTGAGCCAGCATAGTCTATGCCACCTTGTTCAAACACTATCCCAGAAGTGATGTGATCAGAATGAGAACATGGTCTCACAGAATCATGATGGCAGATATACACTCACGGATCAGAGATTGTACTAGTTGTTGTGTACCAATGATGTGAAAATGACATTACAATGAGGCTAACACAATTCTGGGTCCAGTGTGAAGAATATGTTTGTGCTTACTCTACACTATTAATTTCATACCAGATTCTTCTTTGGTAAGATGATAGGGTGTATTTGAAAGTATTTCATCTTTGCATTCTGGTGCTTGCCACCACCGACTCGTACTAGTTTGCTGGAGTACAGTATAGGTTAAAGTGTGACTATGGGGCTTGAAACTTACAGTTCCAGATGCCTTGAGATCTTGAACCTCCTCCGAGAAGTGATGATTCTGTCTGAGCTAAAGAAATTCAAAGGATTCAGCGGACAAAACTCATAAGTAGTCAGTAGTCAGGTGATCTTGTCTCTTGCAATTATTAATAAATCTCAACACCCAAGCTGTCACTCGTGTCAAATGTGTGTAGCTCGAAAAGTGATCATAATCAATAATGGGGTTCCTTAAATTTACAACTATCAGACAACAAAGTTCATGTTTTTCTTCTTCATGACTCAGTAAACAGATTGGCTAGGCTCAGATGGTGACAGATAAAGCCACAGTGGACCATTCCATCACAAATCATGACACAGAAGCTCCTTCAGAAACAGACCACAAGATATACAATCAGTAGGGTTCTCCACTCCATGGGCATGCTTCCAGCACTCGGATGGAATAGAATCCAGGATTTCTGAAAAGTGATTGTCTAGAAACGCCTAGGTTTACCCTGCATTCATCTCAGTACAATGTTGCTATTTGTTCAACCTAAAATGTCTTGACAAGGAATTGAGAAAACCTCGCACATGATGAAGAAGCTTGGGCAAGAGATGAGGTCCACACAGTTCTAGTCTGGGAAATGAGTTGCTTGATTGTGGTCTTATAGAAATGATGAGTGAGGCATGAACATTTCCCAAAGCACCAGTAACACTAAGGTATATGACGGCTGCATACACATTCTCAGATGCATCACTAAAATTCATGCAGCTTCTTGGAAGCAACAACAAAATCTTGTGGCATGTAGTATCATCTGATGTGTTTGTCTGAAAGTGCAGGCAGCTCATTTCTCCACACATCTTGGGAACAACATCATCCCAGCTTATATTCCCGATTCCCAAACACATTATCTTTATTGTAGTAAAGCCAAACCAGCCAAGGCATCCAATTCCTTATATCTGAGCTGAGTTGCCTCTTGGTGAGTGCAATCAGGAAGATCAGAAATTGTGAGTCTGAATGAATCAAGACACGAATTCCATTCCAAACCAAGTGTCTTAAGTACCCATCAACTGAGGGCATGACATTCACAACTTGTTATTCTCTAAGATCTGGTGGGATTTCATCTAAAACTGCTAGACAGTTCGAGTTCCATTTGCGGAGTAAGAATTTCCCTCTGGCGAACATCTATAAATCTTTTTGGATCGAACTGCATTGTCAGTGAGAGTAAACTCAAAAGCAAGATCTTCTGCATGCTGCCAAACAGCCATGTTGGCTGCAAAGGACGAAAATAGATATTGACTCTCATCATTCGATAGTCCACTAGGGAGGTGACCACACACAAATCGATTGCAAGTCTTGTCAGAGTTAATGAGCGCAACTGCTCAATACATCTTGGAGACAAAATGTGGGTGCAAAAACGCAGCAGGACATCAAGTAGGATGGAATGAATAGTAGGACCAACAAGAAAGTTCACATTGAGTGAGACACCATTAGCAGATTTAGCAGAGGCTTAAAAAACAGCACGTACTTTAGTCGCAGACTGGATTTCTTGTGCATGACATGGATAGTAGGTAAAACACTTCACTTTCAGATTTGCTTAGATTAGATGCACTGGCTCCTCATGCTTCAGCTCTATGTATTCCTTCACCAATGCGTCCACTTCACTAAATGGATGCTTGGTGTAGAGATTCCGTTCCAACAAAAGAAATCAGCGATAAGCTTGTCATCTGGATTCCCCAAGTGGCTTTGCATCGGATTTCTTAGGTAAAGGAATAACAAATAATCCATCATTCGTCTTGAAAATGCTTCATCACATTCTTCTCCTCAACAGATAATGCAGACTCAATATGCTCCATTTTCTGTGACATGATATGATGAGATCGCACTCGCTGCAGTTGATAGACTTATGTATCTACTTCACCAGCTAGTACCCAATTAAACTGAGTTTCAAATGCCACTGATGAGCCAAGTGTGACAGTCCACTGGCCATCTCGTAACACTTGAGTGAAAATGTCTACACCAAGTCGGTTATCTATCCTTCCTGGCTGGCCAAATAGTGGGATCAGCAAAATCAATATCAGATAGGTGTGTCCATGAGGTTGAAGACATGGCAGATCACCAGTCACGCAAGGTACTACCGCAGCAGTAACACCAATCTGTTCTGAGCGATATCTAATTAATGACACTCTGAAGCTAGTCATAGACTGTATAGACGACTTGAGAGAGGGGCCATCAATGCCAGTGATAGTGGCACTGTGGTGATTGCGATGAAGACAAAGTGCTGGAGTCATGCATTCAGAGACGAAGGAGGCAGTTGATATACTATCCAATAAAGCACGAGCTTCCATAGTTATTTCGTTACGAATGGCACAAGTTATCATCAGAGCATCGGTTCCAATTCCTATAGCTTTGTAGGAACTGACTGGGATGTTCAAACTACCAGTGTTTCGAAGTGGGGTTAGTTGCACTGGAGTTTTAGTAGTCTCCTTATGCAGCATAGTGTGGTGTGGTCATTGGCACTTCTTGCACCTGTACAGGTATTTGCTATCCTTGCTGAAGTTCTTTGAGAAAACTACATGAACTACTTTCTTTAAGGAGACTCATTATTGAAGAATTAGAGAGTCAACACACATTAACCAAAACTAAGTCAATTGATAGTATAACTAACTAAATCTTCTACATGATATTGAAGAAAAACTAAAAACTAACTAAACCTTCTGGGAGAATTTGGAAACTAAAATTAAGCATTCAAGATATTCTTTTAGTACGAATAACTAAAATTAAGAATGTCTGGAATCTCTAAACCAAAACAACACTTCTTTACACCATGAGTCACCAGTCCTAGTACAAACTACAGCAGTGTCGAATATATCTAGTGTGGAATAAACCACTTACTACATTACAAAGTGATATGGAAAGATATTCACTATTGTTCTTGGGCTTTATACTTTCACTCCTCCTGAAAATAAATTACCCTAGCTGTCTCCTGAAATATTTCGCTATATCACACTCTGACTCATGTAATAAGTGTAGGTTACACCACGACATGGAGGTCAATGTGGGATTTACACAACCGAGTGCCGAAGGCCTGAGGATAGTGCAAATCCCATTTGACCTGAAGCAAAGTGGTGCTACCGACTTATACCATGGCTCTTGGCTACGAGAATCACAGAAAAACTCATTTTGATTGGACGGTTTACTTATTCACTTCCTTTGATCACCTACCCTTTACCAAACACAAAGTGAGGAAAGGGTCTGGTCAAGTGAGGGGGGGGGTGCGCTGTACAGGACCCACGAATTCCTAGGGAAAATGCGGTGTTAATCATGACACCAAGTCACCACAAAACATGAATTGTAAACGTTGCACTTATTGCTCTGCTCTCACAGTTCCTTCTAATCTTGGAGAATGAAGCTGAAAAGAAGTTGGGAGTGACCTTGGATGAAGTATTGGTGATCAATTGAGACAGTTTACTTGTGTAGGCTTTGTGATATGACATTTTTGAAGATGTCAGAACTTCGTCAGAATATAGCAGAATTGAATAATTCTTCTCCTCTTCGCCTGACAAGAAGATAAGTCACTTCTGCATAAACAAGAAGCGGTTTGTGGTAATTTGGTAGTAATTTGATGCTATGATTCGCATTTTCCCCAGGAATTCGTGGGTCCTGTACAGCGCACCCCCTCCCCCCCTCACTTGACCAGACCCTTTCCTCGCTTTGTGTTTGGTAAAGGATCTGGCCCCGTGAGACTAATAGCCAGTGTATCTATATCTACAGGTATGGAAGTATTCGTGACGCATTATACAAAGATGACTGGGACAGTGAAGATGAAGACCTTCTGGCTGAAGTATTGTCCGATCTAAACTTCTTCTCTGCTGAGAAAAGAACTTCAGCATCCTCCAAGGGAGAGATTTGTTTTATCATTCGTAGCTATACATTTATCCTTCAGTTTAGCATATTATTGAGTGCATTGTGTTTATTCTCAGTTTTCAGGTGGTTGCAACTTAGAGGACATGGAATATGTTAAGGTATTATATTATTTATACTTACCATTTAACCATTGTATAAACATGGTATTTTGTGTGTGTAGCCTGGAGGAGCTAAGATAACCCTGATTCAAGAAGATAAAAAAATGGTGAGATAAACAAGTAAATAAAGAACAATATGTCAGTATTAATTTCAGGTGTCTCCCTCAATGGTGCGTTCTGCCTCGGAGTATTTATTCTTGCCCCCTCTGGATAGTTTTCCTGAGGAAGCATTTCAGGAATATTATGCAGCAATGAAGCATGAGGAGGAGCTATGTGTTCGGGATGAAATGAAAGTTACAAGGCCAGAGAAAACTGGCAGATTCAATATGAGTGAAGCTACTCCATCATGTCTTGGAGACAACATAGATCAGTGTATTGTGTACACACTTGGACAAGATGCGAGGGAAATGGAAGGCACAAGGGAAGAGAAGAACTTAAGAGAAGAGAAGGTAGTGTTGATGGACACTGTAATGACAGAAAATAGTGTGACACAAGTGAGGGATGTAAGGGAAGTCAAAGACGAGAGGAAAGAGAAGGATGAGAGGGAAGAAAAAGACACTCAGGAAATGAAAGCTGTGAGGAAAGAGGATTTCAATACAGAGAAAAGTGTTAGGGGGAAAGAGGACATAAAGGAAGAGAGGAGCACAAAGGAAATTGAACAAAGGAGAGAAAATATCGACAACAGAAGTGTGGCGGGAGATGCCGTATGGACAGAACCAGTGAGACAGGAGTCACAAGGAAGGCATGGAAAGTGCCAGTTACCAGTGCTACAAGGACCGGAGATGCTACTAAGAAAAAGCAAGCAAACAATGCATTGCTTTATTCAATGGAAAGAAAGACAACAGGTCTAGGAAGGTTAAAAGTGAAAGTAATATGACACAAACAAGGAAGGAAAAGAAGGCGTCAAATGATGAGAAGAAAATTGAATTGACAAGAACATTAGTACAAAGAATAAAGGCAATGAAAGCATCTAAAGTTTTAAAAAATCGACAGAAACTGTAAACTCAAGCAGAGCCGAAAAACTTGCTCATGCCAAGGAAACGAATTTAAAAAGGATCAAAGACAGAGAAGACAAACAAGATGGAGGAATCAGAAGCTATTAGATCAGAAAATGAGGGCAATAAAAACATTGTAGACAAGAAACTATGAAATGCAATATGTGGATTAAGAAAGAAGACTAGAAACTTAAAACTACTGCTGGATAAACTATGGCGTGTGATCTCCATTGTTGGACAAAACACTGAAATATTTCTAAATAATATTAACTCCTACAATGTCAGCTTTGGAATCTAAAACAGTTGTCTATAAAATTAATTACATTGAAATGAATTAAAGTAAATGAAATATAATTGCTGTCAGTTTGCTGGCTTTGCTGTTTGGAGTTAAGTGTAACTAGTAAATAATTGCCTCAAGTTTTGCCTGCTGTACTAGCCAGGCACCAGGTATTGTCAATTACGGACTTATAGCTATGTATGATGGAATAATTCTAGAATATAAGCATTTAAAAGAATAGGGAAAACAAGAATAATCATTCCATAGCTTATCCGTAAATATAAAAGATTTTTATCTTTTCTTTTTTTTAAAGAAATGTGGTTATAGCCAAGTAGTGTTGTTTTAATTAACTAAAACTAAAACCTCTTTGTTTTGGGGTATGTATTTTACTTTAGGTAAGAAAATCTAAAACTAAGCTGTAGAGAACATGAAAAAACTAAAACTCAATACTTTAGAAGACAGTAAATTCGATAAAAACTAAATAACCTGGAGAGTGAATGACAAAAACGAAAACTAAGCCATTTTTATTGCAACCAGTTCACCTTTTGAATTATGTCATTATTAAATGTGAAGATATAAATTGCTGTCAAGTAAACGTTCTCTAAACTATATAAAGTATATCATGCTTTAGCTATAATTTTAGCTAAGATTTCATAGAAATAAGCTATTTTTGAAGATCTTTGGGAAAAGTACATCAACTACTTTCTTTAAGGAGTTTCATCATTGGAGAATTTGAGACTAAACAAATTAAATCAATTGATATTAGCTATAACTAACTAAATCTTCAGGGAGAATGAGACGAGAAAACTAAACCTAAGCTTTCAAGATATTTTTTTAAACTAAGAAAGTCTGGAATCTCTAAACCAAAACAACACTGGCTATAAGGCTGATCTTCATTATTGGATTAAAGCAGCTGGGTAGTGTTGGCTACTATAATTGTACTTCCAAAATGGGAAAGTACATGGGAGCAAAGTCAGCTCGGGCTCAGAAACGATTACCAATTATGAATTTGAGACTCATTAGTGGGAGTCTTGCTTCACTCGCCCAATTATTACGTTACCGCTATGACACATGCTGCCGCATTATTTTCAGCTGGAAGTATTCCTTTACCGAAGAAGAAACTTTCTGACTTTATAGCGGAGAAGCAATTGGACCTGGACATAAAGTTTATATTAATTGGCCACAGGACAAACTTGCTCTTGCTATTTATGGATCAGCTTAGAAATTGAAGATATTCTTATGTTTCCTGCATCTTTGGAGTCCTGAATCCACAGAAGAGTCAATAAACATTTTGAGAAGACATAAGCTATTGTTAATTTATTCAAATTTATATCAAAATTTTTGCTGTTGTAGCTATAATTTTATATGAAAATATTTTATAAACTTTAAGTTTTTACAGCAAGGTTGTTTAATAAAAATTTTATGGTGACCATACTTGTAGATATGCTGTACAGATAGCTATACCAGAACTAACCTGAAATGCAATGCCAGGTAACTGGTAGACACCGGTATGCAGCTGTAGGCAGATAGTTATTACCACCTTTCTTGTACGCACTGCATATTTGGCCTTTGAGGACAAAATACGAAGGTACGCAAATTGCGTAATAGGCCGGTAATCGGTTAACACTTCATCATTATGTGTCTTATTATTTATTGTCTAACTCTAGCTATTTAATCTTGTAATTCGAGTTTGTTTGGAATAGGCATTGTATTCACAAGTGGCAGTCTTTAATGGTGTGTTCAAGAGCAGCTCTTGGCTCATCATCTGATGGAAGTGCCAATACTCTGTTGCCATACATTAACCAAGTGAAACAGCACTGTAGATAAGTAAATATTTATGCATATGTGCAGTGCTAGCCTTGGAAATGTAAAGTTTGAGTAGTTTCTAGTTGGAGATTATGTCATTCTTTAGCGCAGAAGTTTTTTTCCAAATTACCATTCCCCTTACAGTCCCCATAACTGTTCTATTCAGGATTAATAAAACTCCAAACACTATTGAAGTAGCACTCGGCTATGCCTCATGCAATTTCAACTGCATTACTTATACTATTATTCCCATATAGCATGGTCACCCACTCATACATATTTATACTAGTGATGTGCTTGAGCACAAATGATGAGTAAGCTATTGTGCACTAGTACAGTAGAGCTTCAGTTATCCGAACTTCAATTATCCGAACAATTCAGTTAACCGAACACCCAAAATCTAATAGTAGCACGTGCAAAGACGAAGAATTGTTTGATCACACCCCTTCAATATAGTGTTTTATAATACATTTAGCAATTATTGTACAAGGCACCACAAAGTAGGCTACATTCACTTACTGTAAATGTTTGTATGTAGGTACCGGTCAAAAATAGGGTATTTACGCTAAATATGCAGCAAAATTGTTGCAGCCCTCTCTCCAAATACCATTTGCTGAATTTAAAAAACAACAACAAACTGACTCGTCCTCCTTACCACCACTGCACCCCTACAAGGGGAAACTCTTACCTTCTATTTTAGCTACTGTACTAGAGCTTTTCATTCCAGAAACTTATTTATAGTCTTGTTATGCAAGCTTTAAATTTTGGTACAAAAATTATATATTGTGATAAAATTCAGGACTGGTACAAACAAATATTCACAAGAAAGAACTAACTATAATGTATAACTAATTTAAATCCCTTGTTTGTTTAATGTTAGCTGTTGTTATTTGTAATATCAAATTTTTTTAGCTATTTTCTAGTGAACAATAAAATATGTGAAGTAAAAACACAAAACAGTTCAAAATACTTTATCAAGTTGAACAGTAAAATAAAAGTGAAGGAGAACACAAAACTCAATTCAAAAATTATATCAAGTACAAAAAATGTATGTGAGGAAAAAATTCAATTAAAAATATTTGAAATTTGATACTCAATTCAAGGTGCAGAATGAAATTGTTTTCATTTATGAAGGAACGATTTAAGACACACCTAAGTATTCTAAAATACCATGCACTATGCTGTACTTGTTAAGAATTGTACCAAGATCTTCAATGCTGATTTTGTTGTGGAGATACATTTTCAATTCTGGAATTTCCAAGACGCATTGAGGTAGATCAGACTTGTCTATTGCTCCATCCACTATCAAATGGCATAATTCTGAACTTTCTAAATTGACGCAAGGATCAAATGTGAGAAATTTCTGTAAACTGATAGCTTCAATACCTATAAAAATGGAGCGGTGTGATGGTTTTAGTTTTAATGTTTTGATAACATCGGAGAATAGGATTTTCTTGCAATGCTGCTTTAGTTCATTGTAGGACATGGGAGGTGGATAGAGAACATACTCACCTGTGAAGCTATCAGTATCCCAATTAAAAATATCCTTTTGCACTTCCCGAATTTCATGCAAAATTTCAGCTCGGTACTTTGCAAGAAGAATACTGGAAGCAGATCTGATAACGATATACAATTCTTTAGTGTTCTCAGCTTCAACTAATATTTCAACTTGATCTTGTGTATTAAAGAAGAGACCATTTTTCCACAAGTGAATTCTTCGCACAAAGAACAAGTTATCCTTCATCACAGTGAATTTATATGTAAGATGAACTAATACAGAGTGAATGAATCGTAGGGTCCAAGTCTGAGGATTCTCAAATAGCCATGCCGTTACATTCAAATTACCTTCCTTTCTGTCATATGGCATTTTTTTGCTATCACTTTTGATTAAACCAGGAAAAAAATACAATTTTCCTTCAGAATATTCCATTTTGTCAGGGTGCTGCTGCTGTATAATACATTCAAATGTTTGTTTTGAAATTTCAGTGCAAAATTCCAAGCTTGTTAAATAGTTTATCATGACATCTGAATTTATATCAAGACCTGTAAATATTTCTTTGATTTTTTTCTCTGGAACTACACCAGTATTGTAAGTCATAAGAGAATATTTTGGAGCATCTTCAAAAGAAGGAGGAGAAAATAATAAACTGGCTTTGCTGAACAATACATTTTGTGCAGTTTTCCCCACAATCCACCAATCTAGATTGTTTTCTGATCGCATCAAAAGAAGAATATCATTGCGAATATAAAGATCTTTCAAAAGGCTAAGAAGAGCTTCTTTTTCTTCTGGAATAATCATTCTCGAATGAAATCCTTCAACTATCAAGTGACGATCGTTTATTAGTTTAAATTTTCTACTACTTTTTATCTTTTCTATTAAATTTTTTACTTGGCATGGTAAAACTGGATACCATTCATTTAGGTAGTATTTTAGCTCATCTAGAATTTGATTCTGAGGAAAAGATTCCGAAGAATTAAACATTTCTTCCAAAGTAGCCAATAATTGTAACATCCCAGCTGTGTCTGGATTGGTACAATTTAACAAATAAGGATATTCATGTCTATCCACAGGAGATGTGTCATGTTTGTCTAAGAAAGCTTGAAGTGCCTTTCTTTTAGACAGTCGAGACTCATTGTCATCAAATTTGTCATCATGACTGCAGACTAATATGAGATGAATAGTGTTGTTAACCCGAACATGGCCGCGAACAAAATTTAGCCATCGAATAATCTGCTCTTTATTTTGGTTAAGGCTATCAGTTCCTTTTACAAGTAATAAAAATACAAATTTGTTCTTTAAAGATTCAGCATTTAGTGCCAGCAAATTCTCCAAATGTACAGAATGGCTTGCTTCAAACTCAACTTGACCACCAAAGTCATAAAATCTATAACAGTGTGCATTCTTAAAGTAAGTATACTCTGACATGACTAGACCCGTGGTTGGTTTACTTTCTGATGACAGTGTCATTTCGTTATTAGTGAGCATCATTCGTAATGTGTCAATCAAAGTAGTTTTTCCAGCTGTAGAATCCCCTAGTACAATAATATTTACTGAAGAGTCAGGAGTAAAGCTGGATTCATGGCGCACATAGGATTTCAGTATGGTTCCTTCAACCTTAGCTCCATGTGCTGCAAGAAACTGTAGTATCACTGACTCTGGCATTGCATGACATAAAGAAAATGGAGTTCCAATTTTACTTCTATGGTTAAGATACTTAAATCCATCAACTTGCTTAAAAATTTCATAAATCATCCATTCCTGCTTGTTTAAACAAGCAAAATGAAGAGGTGTGCTGAAGTTTTTATTCATGGAATTGATATCAACAATTTTAATTGCTTTGTGAAATAATTGCATATAAAGTTTTTCATAATTACACATGGCTATGTAATGTAATACTGTTGTTCTGTCAGAATCCAGCTGTTGGAAAAGTGAATAATTTAATTTGTCATCATTTGCCAAAAGCATAATTAAATCATCAATTGTGAGAGACTCTGTGGTTGAATGAGGAGACCACTTATCATTAATTTTGTCATCTGAGTCAGAAGAATCTCCACTTTTAAAACAACTAAGCCCATATACGTGAACTTTATAAGAAGCATTATCTTCTTCAACTTTAGTGCTATAACATCTCCTGGCTTCTCTATTATTTTTGTAGACAAGTAAAAACATCAATAGTGGTACCTCCAGATTAGTTTCTACATGAAAATATTGAGGAAGTCCTTTTATTGTGCACATGGCAAGCATTTCAAGATTACATTTTCTGAAAACTTTAGCTATAAAACTAAAGTGGTTACTATTGATTGCTAGCAGAAGTGGGGAATGCCCATCATTGTTATACCATAATGTTTTATCAAATGGAAGAGACAGCAAATACAAAGCATTTTCCTTAATTCCTTCACGAAAAGCAAAATGAAGTGCCATATTTCCTTCCTTATTTTTGGAATTATGATTACATTTTTTGGAAGAAACCAATAGTTCTATAATATGTTTGGTATTACGCCTCCCAGCTAGAACATGTAATATAGTGTTTCCGTCTTTGTTGGGATACGAATCCAGTTTGCAGGTATCAGGAAGACCTTTAATGAGCCATTCTAAAAGGTCATAGTGCTTTTTGTAACCTGCTACATGTAAAGGTGTATTAAGGTCATTATTGCGAGCTAGCCTTGAACATTTATCTACACAAATTTCTGCCATTTCTTTTAAGTTTAAACGGCTGCAAATATGGAGAACAGTTTCTCCATTTTTATTTTTGACATCCGGATAAAAATCTGGTAAGTTCAGGAAATAGGTAACCAACTTTGAGTCATTTTTCATGCAGGCAAATTGCAATGGGGTCAGTTCATTTATTATATCGAGCAGATTTATATCTCCACTTATATTGTAATTATTTTTAGTGTCACCTAGTTGTCTAATCATTTCTAGGTCATTTTTCCAGCAAGCAAAGTGAGCCAGAGTTTGCCCCAGGTAGTTTTGTAATTTTATAGGATATTGTTTTGTAGATGACAAAAAGTGCTGCAATAATTTCAAATCCCGGAACCTTGAAGCTATATTAGCTGCTGTTTCCCCTTTAATTTTATTGACAGCTAATATATCACATTTAGCATTTTGAAAAAATAAATCTATCATTCCTTTGTTTCTGGTTCTGAGAGCATTAAAAATGGGAGTATCCCCAAACTTGTCATGCTCATTCCAGCTGTTGCATTTATTATGATTAGTAAGTGTCTGGGTATATTCAATGTCATTACCATCACAGGCAGCAATATGAAGAGGGGTCTCTCTGTCAGTATTACTGATATTTAAATCTGCTCCATGAGTGACCAGAAAATGAAAAATATCTTTTTTTTTACATTGTATAGATATATGTAATGGAGAGTCTCCCTTATCATTCACTACATTAAGCTCAAACCCTTTTTCATATAAATATTCAATAACATCCAAAGGGCTCCATTGACAAGCTGTATGTAAGCATGTATTATGTAACTGATCTCTAGCATTAATTAATTGCACTTCTGGCACTTCTTTAATCAGATGTTGAAAAATAGTAGTAACCATTTTAAGATCACCACTAATGCAGGCAGCATGTAATAAATTAACATCATTTCGAACTTTATCGTCAAAAGATTGATTATTTTGTAAGTGACTAAATAAGTCATGATCTCCTCGTTTGACTGAGAAACACAGGATACTCTCATCTTGGATTATTGACACATTGCTCATCCTGGGAAAATATCTTTCTCCATCATAGTAAGTATGATCTTTCCGCTGAGTCATAATCGTAGGTAATAAACTTGGGTTTGAATCAATTGTTAGCAAATAGTCAATAATATCATAATGTCGAAGTTCACAGGCTAATTTTATTAAAGAAGGGACGTACTGCTTAAAATCATAATTTAATACCCAGTTGATCTCAGTGAAAATTAGCTTGACAGCTGGTAAATTGTTGCAGCGGCAAGCCATGTGAAGAGGAGTGTTATTATTGTCAATTTTAAATGCTTCATGAAAATCATTGTCAAGTCTTAAAAAATTTCTTTCAGAAAAAACATGGACTAGGATGTCATCTTCAAATTCAATAAGCTTGGGAAATGCTTGATCTCTGATGCGAGAAATACTAAAATATGTAATCAGTCGTATTAGGGCTAGTGATTTAGATTGACAGGCAATATGTAGCAATGTCAGACCCTTATCAGTAGTACAATCACAGATTGTGTAGTGATTATAAAAAAAATAAGCCACTACATAAAATTGGCTAGCACTACATGCAGAATGTACAGGAAAATTTCCGTACTTATCACGAATATTCAGTTTACATCCATAAACCTCAATGAGTGTATGAATTATATCAAGACGCCCATCTCGACAGGCTAAATGAAGTAGCATTTCTCCATCTGAATTTAATTCTTGATACATATCAAATTGTGTAGTGGTTATAAAAATAACCAGATTAGGTTGTTTTTTTGGTAGTAATTCTTTTTCAAATTCATAGTAAGTATTATCTAGAACAAAACAACAACAACAACAAAACCTATATTATTTAGGAACTTTAAAAAATCATGGTAACATGGATTAAAATGAATGTAACAGAGATTTTCACTGCAATTATAATCAAATAAAATTTGTTTATGGCGAAAAAACAAAGAATTGGTATTAATGTGTATAATATAAGGAAGTTATTTAGTATTGTAACAAGGCTGTTTGTTTATTTAACAAATAAATAGCTTTCAAGAGATAACCATTAAGACTTTATCCAAATCGTTATATTCGCTTTATAAGTTCATGGACAGAATGTTGGTTAAACTTCAATAAATATTTGTATTTTTTATATAAATAATTAAAGAACACTAGCAGAGTGTGTCAACGCAAAGTCAGGTGTATTGAAAAATTATTCTAGCATTTTCAATGAAGGCTGGAATTTGCACAAAAATTAATGGTCAACTAAAATACACACAAATATCTGTAGAGGAAAGAAATAGGTGGAGAAATAATTATGATTCTGTCACAGAAGATCCATGCTTTTATACTGATATTGTTTTGTTTTTAATGACGGTAGAGAAGAGTGTATGTTTTATTGCGAATGTTTAGAAAAATCCCCGCAAAGAAGAACTAGTGAAGTGTTTCAGCACAAATGGTGAGTGAGCCATTGTGCACAAATAATTCAAAGAACAAAGTAAATAAGTTTAAAATTTAAACTTTAAATCTGACAAAAGTTTATTTGCTATTACAAGAGAAGCAAAGAGGCTACCTTTACTTAGTTTGCCTGAAGGTAATGTTCAAGCTCCTATTCAGTTTTAGCATATATAATACGGAATTACTTTTTTCCAGCATAGTTGAGTGAAAATAAGAGTTTCTGACTACCTAAATGACCAGTAGCTCCTGACAAAAACGCACCCACTAATAACATAGGTTAATGCAATCAAAACACCACAAAGTTTCTCAGAAACTGCAAACCAGACTTCTCCCAGAGACTCAAATATATTATCGCCATTTCATTTTTTCATCATTATTTTCTTCCATGTCATCACGGGATCATCATTCAATCCTCACCCACGTTGAACCCGCCATTATGACGTGTGCCAAATTGTACTTTCCCTATTAATATTTTACCACATGTAGGTACTTTAACTTATTAGACAATCGTTGCACGCTAAGCTTTATTCAACTGCGATAACTGCACAGCTAACGTCAATGAGGAGAGTTTAAATTACTGGTCGATTTGCTAACACTATTAATGGTAAAAGTATTTTCCAGCAAAGACAATGTAGCAGGCCCTGCTGACCTCTCCTGATAATACTCAAGGTCACCTAGTAAGCATTATTCATTGAAGCTGTCAGTGGATGATGCCACTGGTAAACTTGGACTAAAGAACTGGATGCTGCTTCCCACAATGAGTCTACACTATGCCAATGTTGACCAGTCATTCTTCTAGAACACACAATTTATATACATGTACACATTTTTATTAAATAAGTTCCTATTTCAGATACAGGGCAATGTCACTTCCAAAGAATGTCCCTATCGTCTAGATTTATTTATTTTTGATAATGCACTTTCACACCAGGGAGCTGATGAAATAATATTTATGTGTGACAGTATATAATGACAAATGACAACTACAGGGGGGATTCCAGAAGAGCCTGAAAATTGCCTGTCAGAGTGAGGTGGAGTCAGGAGGGATGAATGCTTCACACATCAGCGCACATATAAAGCTATAGCAATATTAAGTATTAGTTAACATTACTGAGCTTTTTTTTTTTTGCTTCCCATACAATTCTTTCAAGATTATGTACCACCACCGGAATGCAGTCTGAAGTTCACAGCAGAGGGCACATTTGCATGGTGTATTTGTTGTATATAATACTCTACTAATCCAGAGCGAAGAAGAGATGCTTCAAACACTGAAGCCTCTTATCAAGGTGCCTCTGTGAGTCCAATCTTGGCAGGCATTTCAGGAGTGCTTGCTTAGTTCCTCAGTATTCAGTGTAGCCTGGTTCCAAACAGCAGTACCGCCTGTCCCTTCCCAGTAAGTTCTCTAGACGTACAACAAGTAACTTGTTTCCCTAGCTGGGGTGCAGAAACTAGCCACCACTTCCAAGAACACGTTTGTTTACACTCGGGAGAAGGAAACACAGTAAGAAGTGCTACCCACTGTTTTGCCACCTGGCAACAATTGACTTGAGTGTGCCTGCGCTAAGTTTTTACGTAGCTATTACGTAGCAGACGTGCCGCTATAATCTGAATAAACGCCATCTAATGTCATCAAATGGCAATATCTGCCGCCAAAGCTGATAGTCAGCTAAATTTTCGCAGGAATAAAATTAATAAATTTCGCAATTTCATGAAGTTCCTCACTACTGACAAATTTCAAGAATATATATATATATACCAAAATCTCAACTGAGATTCATTTGAGTGGGGCTCACTTGGCACACCAATTGTTTAAAGCCATGTATGCCCCACTGCAATCACAGTGGCAGTGAATAGCATACCTGGATTCTGAAATAGCTGAGAAGGTATTTTATTCATTGTGTCTAATTAACCAGTTGTTGGTCTTCTGCCAAGTATGTCATAGTTTACCAGGGTGGGCCAAACACCAACAAAATGCTATATATTCATAGTTCAATCACAGTTTTTGTAATTATATGTGCACAAGAGATATCAACTGAGCAAGTAAGTATTGTGCTGCAGATTGTTAGTAGCTTAACATTATAATTTCAAGTTGAATTGTTGCTTTTTGTCTGCTGATTCAAAGAACCCATACCTTTCACAAAAACACATATGTTTGTATGAGTAATAACACGGGTAACCATGCTATTCGGGACTAATAGTACAAGTAACGCGATTTAAATAGCACAAAGTGAAGCTGAGTGCTATTGATCCCTAATAGCACCGGTTACCAGTACTATCACTCGCTAATAGTAGGCCAGCTTTTTAAAAATCATTTGCACTTGTAGCTACACTGTATTGTTCACTCACTATTTCCGTATTTCAGGATTAGCTTCCTCTGGAACTTCGTTTGCAACCTACTGCTTCTCCTAGTCTGTTGAAAAACATTTAATCTAATACATAGGCATACATAGGCATTGAATCATAGCGGCTGTAGCGGCCATTTGGAAAATGGCCTTGTTGGATACACTATATGGAAGCAACTGATAGTGTATTATGCATTATTTGTGCTAGAGCCAGTAAGAAGGGAAGCTCCAGTGGTCTAGTAATGCTGATGTTGCCTTCATTAATAAGGGATTTTCGAACTGGAAAGATGATACAGTCAAATTTAGCATCCATGACTCCAGCAAATACCACAAGGAAGCTGTTTTGAAGGTTCAGACTTTACCTTCCACCACACCAAATATAGCAGAGTGTCTCTCTCAACAGCTGAAAAAAGAGAAATTGAACAGAAGGCAATGTTTTTTTGATGATCCTATCTAACCTGAAATTTCTTGCTCGACAAGGTACGATTAGATAGTGGTAGTAAATAGTGTACACAGTGAATAAAAATGCATTGAGAATCTTTACAATGGTTTAGAGTAAGTTGTAAAGAAATGATTCATTAATAGAGTATAAGATTTTAATGTATAATACTTCCTAAAAGTTCATGACATATTGTTGAATTTAATCTGTAGATGCTTGAGTAAAAAAAAATTAAGACTCATATTTAATTTTTTGTTACTATGCCTACTTGCGGGGTTAGTTGTAATTTAATATTTCAAGGTCTTCCGAGGAGAGGCCGATGTGGTGATGAATCTGACTTCAATTTTGTTCAGCTGTTAAAATTACGAGGTGAAGATGATCAACGTATTGTCAATTGGATGTGCAAGAAAAGTGACAAATACACAGCTCCAGATGTGCAAAATGAAATGCTAAAAGTTATGTCTCAAAGTATAACTAGAGAAATTGCTGCCAAACTTAAGTCAGTCTCCTTTTTGACAATTATGGTTGATGAAACCACTGACACTTCAAACAAAGAGCAAGTGGTCATATGCTTTCGATGGGTGGATAATAAACTACGGGCACATGAAGAATTTGTTGGCATCTTTCAAGTAGAGTCTACTACAGCTGGTATGTTGTATTCAGTAATATGTGACGTGTTGCTGAGGTTAAATCTTTCCAAGAGTAAACTCAGAGGCCAGTGGTATGATGGGGCTTCATCTATGTCAGGAGCACGAAGTGGAGTGGCCACAAGAATTTGTGTGAAGAACCCAGAGCACTGTGTACACACTGCTATGGACATGCCCTGAATTTAGCAGTTGCAGATGCTGTAAGAACTTGCAAGTTCATGAGGAGTGCTATGGATGGTGCTTATGAAATTGTAAAACTTGTAAAAAAGTCCCCCACAAGAGATGCAATGCTGCAAAATTTAAAGGAGAAGATGCCTGAAAATTCCCCTGGAATTCGAGCTTTGTGTCCGACTCGGTGGACAGTTCGTGCAAAGTCCCTTGAGAGCATCCTCCAGAACTACAAAGTTCTTCAAGAACTTTGGGAGGAATCGCTTATTGTGAAAGAGATGAGAAGTAGAATTCAAGGTAATTCGGTGTATATGAATTTGTTTGACTTTTTCTATGGATTAGTTTTGACAGAACTTCTCCTTAATCTCAGTGATAAGCTCAGCAAGACTCTCCAAAGTCCCCATATGCAGAGGGTCAAAAAATTGCAGAAATGACTGTTAATACCTTACAAAGATGCGAGATGATGACAACTTTGATTTATTTTGGCAAAGAGTTTTATTACTGGGAAAAGAGTGTGGCATCAATGATCCAATGTTGCCAAGACCAAGGAAAAGGCCGCGAAGATATTCAAATGATATTTCAGATGAGGACATTCCAACAAAAGTGGAAGATATTTATCAGCCTATATATTTTGAAGCCATAGATTTGGTAATCAATGGAATTAAAATGAGATTTGATCAAACTGGCTACAGAATATACATCAACAAGGAAGATTATGAAGAAGAACTTGTATTTATTTGTGATTCAACAAAGGACAGCTAAGAATGCAGTTGGGTATTTTATCAAGTAGTGTTCCTCAAACTAGTCAAAGTCACTATCTCTGTTCTGTTCTCCAGTACCTCAGAGACCTGAGTGAATCACAGAGAGCATTGATGTCAGAAGTCTACACTCTAGCAGCACTAATTGTTGTCATGCCTGCCACAAACGCTTGCAGTGAACAATCTTTTAGCTGCTCGCGACGAGTGAAATCATATTTAAGATCAAACAATGACACAAACTCGGCTTAACAGTACTATGGTATTGAATTTTCATAAGGAATATACTGATAAATTGAACTTAATTGACATTGGTAATGAATTTATTAGAGAAAATACACACAGAGAAATTTTTTTTTGGTATATTTCAAGCAACTGATTTGGACACTAATTAGCTAAATTATGACATCATTTTTTTTCTAATTATAATCACTTATCCTTGTTTCCATTGATTACATTATAATTGTATAGACCACACCCAATAAAGTGGGTGTGGCAGGTTGGTCAATTGGATGGCCTCTACACTTTAAATTTGCTTCCTACACCTATGTAATACAGGTAGAGCTTCTGTGGTGGTACAGAATGACATGTCTCCAACTAGAAACTACTCGAACTGTACATTTCCAAGGTGAATGCTGCACATGTGCACACTTACCCATACTATTTCACTTAGCTACTATGGTATTTCACTTATAGTTTAGACTTAGTTTCTGTGCTATTTCACTTAGTTACACGCTATTTCACTTTCACCGTGCAATTTCAATTGAACAGTGATTTTTCCCATACATTGTTGAATGGGCAATATATGCTCTGTACAATTACAAGTAAAATTTGATCACTATTATCTTGAGCAATTATATTCTATACAATATAGCAGCATAACAGCTATTCTTTGTGAAAAGGGGAAGATATGGGCCTATCTTCCCCTTTTCACAAAGAATAGCTATTATGCTAATAGCACATAATTTAAATTTAAATAACAAAAAGTTTAACTGTGGCTGTGTGGGGCCAGCCAGCCAAGAGCCAAGGAAGAGAAAGAAGAAGAGAGAAGACTAAAGATCATGTGGAACATTCATTTGTGTGTTTGTCATTAGAACAATTATTCATTATTATTAGCAGTGTGTTGTGTGTGTTAGAGTAGGTAGCTTAACTCGTGCCGTGTGTAATGTGTTTATAAGTTTGTGTGTATCATTTATCTTGTGTGTGGGTGTGGCCGAGACAGAACTATAAATCTCGGCTGCACTTCCGGTTTTGTTCAGTCAGTGTTTTCCGATTGCAATTTAACTAGTCTTAAAACTCTCGTTGGGTTGTAGATAGGCCACGGCTTGGCAGAGAACTCGTAATCCTCTCAGCCATCCTGTGCGCGTCCCTGATTCTGGTGGCAGCGACAAGTTCCCCCCCACAACTGGCGGCAGCGGTGGTCCGAAAGAGCCTAAAAATTTGATTGGATCTGGATCGCCTACGTGGTCGGAATCATCTACCCTGCGTACCTCACTACTGGCTAGTAGCAGTGTTCCCCCGAGCAAATCCACTCCTCAGGACCTTGCGAGTACCTTTCGTGTAGTGCGCACCGCCTCAGTTCCGTGTTGGATACGCCGACCGCTTCGCTGGACTTAACATACCCGAGTCGGAGTTCGCCTGCATCGCCTCCACGTTGTTTCAATCTGCTGAGTCGTTTCAAACTGTTGTGTGTATCACAATTTCATTTTGCGTGTGTGTTCCAATTAGTGCTCGTCACACGTGGCCAATTGAGTTGGTGTTTCATTTCTTTACGTTTTTTACGTGTAATTTTTGCGTTACGTGTCGATCATTTAATTGCGTGTTTTATCTTTGTGTGTTTTATATTTGCTGTAGTGCTTATTATCTGGTTTTGTTTTTCCAGGTGCCCTTGAAGTCTTCTCACCAGGTGGAAGTGGATGTCTGGGAAGGCTGGGAAAGAAAGAGCAACAAGAGCAAAGAGAGAGAGATCGTGCCGGGACAACTCTAAGTACGGTACTTATTCTGAGAGTGAGTCAGAGCCATCTATCACTGATTCAGGCCTAGCTTCAACACTAGGTGTGGAGTCTTGTTTGTTGGAATTGAGGGAAGATTTGCCTGAGAGAGCAGGCGACGCTGTTGAGAGCGTGAGTGGTGTGTCTGTGTTTGACGTACCTATTGATCCAAAGAGTAAGATGAGCAATGGTGAAGACAGTGTGAGTGGCAGCACTGTGAGGGAGGCTAGTGTTGTGAGATCGAAGCCCCGTGGCAGTAGTGCTCGTCCTAGTCGTAGGAGGTCTGTGGCTAGGAGTGATAGTGGGAGAGAGGGGGTTGCGAGAAGGTCTGCACCCCGTTCCACTGGAGCGTCAGAGCGCTCCGTTTCCCGCGCCAGTGTGGCACGGCCCATCATGGAAACAGAGAAGAGTGAGAGTGAGGAGGAGGTTACTGAGGATGAGAGTGAGACTGACATTGACGATCAGATCTCTAGCAGGGACGTGAGAAGGCTGATTAAAACAATGACCATGTCGATGAATAATCAGCACGTCACTAAGTCTAATGAAAGTACCTCCCGTGAGATTCAATCCATTGTATCATATCGGGACAGTGATGAAATCCACCATTATATTATGGGTTTGGAGGCAGACCTTAAAGATCTAGAGGTCCCCTCGAGAAAGTGGAAGCGAATCTTACTAAGGAAATTGACCCCTAAGGCGAGGAAGGCAGTGCGGGGTGTAGTATGTGAGGGCGAGTGTACATATGCTCAGCTTAAGAGAGCCTTGATTAAGAAATTGGGACTTAGTCGTTCTGCCGTGACCGATAAATTGTTTGGTGCGGGAGAAAGGGAGATGAGGACTATGGATCATGTTAGCAGATTCCAGACCCTGAGAGATAATATGGAGAGGCTAGTACTATCTTGCGACTCTGTTGAGGATGTCCCCTTAGCAGTGGTCGTAGGCCTTTTCCACGCAACCCTTTATCCCTCGGAGAAGTGCCTGTTAGAGTCTAGGTCAATTACATCATATGAAGACCTGAATGATGTCGCGGAAATGCTCAAATCTGGTGCCCCTCAGAGAGGTACGTATGATAGGAGCAGGCAGAGAGGTGAGAGAAAGGGCAGTCCCATTAGATCGTTTGAAGGGTTCCGGTGCTTCAAGTGCCAGGGTGTCGGCCATAAGGCGTCAGATTGCAGGCGGGTTGGGTATTCCCCAAGTGTAGTTTGTTATGTCTGTAATCAGCAAGGACATAAGGCTCCTGAGTGTCCTAGCAGGGCTGACAAAGTGTGTAAGAGAGATGACAATAAGGTGGACGAGAAGTCCAACAGCTCCAAGAAGCATCAGACGAAGAGCCAGGCTGTGGCCTCCTCCACGAATTCTCTCATAGAGTTCAAGGGGAAGTGCAACGGTCGCTGGTGCTTCTTTCTCCCTGACTCGGGGGCGGTTATGTCGATGGTTTCTCGGGACCTGGTTGACCAAACCCACTTTACTGGGGAGTTCGAGAGTCTTGTGTTAGCTAATGGTGCAGTGATTAGGTGCCCACTAGCTCGGGTAACATTTGAGTTGAGAGGAAGGACTTTTAGTCAAGTTGTGGCTGTTAGTCAGCAGGGAGAGAGGCAATCTTTTGTGTTTCTGAGTGCCCCTCCCGAAAGTGAGAGTGACGCTTTAGTTGCCCTAGACAAGTTGTGTGATCGTGAAGTCCGTCGTCACACGCTGTCGACTGGCTTGGAGGATGTTTCGCCTCCACCTGTGCCTGTCTCCGTTGTTTTGACTCGGTCTGCTGCTAAAGAGACTAGAGCAACTTTGGAGCAGGTGGGGCCTAGTAAGGTGCCACTTCCCTCTTCTAAACCGGGGGTGATGGACGTCATTCCTGATCCCGCTGGGGAGGTTGAGGATGAGATGGTACCCGAAGTGTCCATATGTCCTGGGAGCGAGGACGTGATTGAGCGTTCTGAGTCTTCCACCAAGGTGGAGGAGAGTAATGTTAAGGATGTAGTTGAGGATGAAAGGGAGAGGAGAGATGTAGAAGAGGTATGTGATAGGGATGTAGTGGCTAAGGGCAGTGTAGAGGATGAAGTGTTGGAGTGCTTCGGGAGTCCTAATATGGCTGTGAGGAATGAGAAGGAGGTGCTTAGGTATGAGGTTGAGGAAGATGAATCGTTGAAGGTGTGCAGGGAGTTGGCTAATAAACAACTTAATGGGTATATCTGGAAGGACAACATGTTGTTTCATGAACTCATTGACAGCTCTGGTGACATAAGTTGTCGTTTAGTCCTCCCTACGAACAGGAGGGAATCTGTTTTGAGTTTGGCCCATGACAAGTGTGGACATGTCGGGGTCAAAGCCATGAGACGTATAATTAACAAGAGATTTACTTGGCCGGGTTTTGGAAGAGACATTGTTGCCAAGGTGAACACGTGTGATACCTGCTTAAAACATAACAGGGCGGGTAACAAGCAAGTCAAAATGATCGAGAGGCCAGTGATATCCGTGCCTTTTGATTCCGTTGCCTTCGATCTTGTAGGCCCTTTACCCAAGTCTAGGGGAGGGGTGAAGTATGTACTGACATATATTTGTTTAGCCTCTCGATGGCCGGAAGCAGTGACTCTCAGGTCGGTCACTGCTGAGGCAGTTGCATCAGCCATGTGTAACATCATCTTCAGGACTGGTATTCCTGCCAAGATCTTGACGGACCGGGGTACAGTTTTCGTTAGTAAGGTTGTGTCAAAAATGTGTGAGATCCTAGGTTGCGATCAGATACAATCCTCCCCGTACCGTCCCCAAACAAATGGTGTCCTGGAAAGGTTCCACGGCACTTTGAAGCCTATGTTGAGCAAGGCGATAGAGGAAGGGATTAATTGGGCAGACTTCCTGCCCATGGCACTGTTTGCCATCAGACAGGTGCCGAACCGCTCAACGGGATTTTCTCCCCATGAGTTGGTATATGGTAGAGCCATGGTAGGCCCCCTAGATCTGGTTTACTCTGGGTGGGTTGATGATGTGTATAATGAAATGGATGTTAGTGAATGGGTTTCTGTGTTGCAAGACAAACTAATGTTGTTGCATGACCTAGCATGTGCAAATGAGTTGGATGCAATTAGTAAACGATCTGAAACTTTCAATCGCCACAGATCAGATCGTGTGTTGAGTGTTGGAGATTTGGTACTAATGAGAGTTCCTGGACTTCATCTGGCTTTATCGGCTTCGTGGGAAGGCCCTTATGTGGTATGTGAGCGAGTCTCTAAAGTAACTTATCGCGTGAAAAAAGAGAATAGTGAGCATGTCAGACTTGCACATATTAACAATTTAAAGAGATATAATATGGGTGAGAGCGCAAAGCACATGGCAGGTATTAGCATCGTGGCGGAGGAAGACGAGGAGATGGAGAAGTGGGACAATAAGCAGAGATTGGGAGATGAAAGATGTGATGGGTATAGTGAGAATGATATTGAAGAGTTGTTGGATAAGAACAGGGATTGTTTCAGTGATACACCGGGTTTGTGTTCAACTGGGGAGTGTAAAATTTTGCTCGAGGAAGGGGCAAGAGTTGTTAACATTCCCCCGAGAAATATCCCAGTTCAACTGAGGGAGAGTGTGGAGAGGGAGATTGAGAAACTGTTGGATGCAGGTATAATTGAGGCTAGTGACGAAGAGTGGAGCAGCCCGATTGTTCCTATTCGGAAGAAAGATGGCTCCCTAAGACTTTGTGTGGATTATAGGGAAGTGAACAAAGTCACTCCTTTGAGGCGGTTTTGGCTGCCATCCCTAAGAGAGATTATGGACAAAGTGGGTCCAAGTGCCGTGCTGTCAAAACTAGATTTGACAGCCGGGTTTCACCAGATTGCTATGGAGGTGGGGTCTAGCAAGTTCACCACTTTTAGCTGCCCCTTAGGGAAATTCAAGTTTAGGCGTATGCCATTCGGTCTGAAGAATGCGCCTGCTATTTTTCAGAGTGTGGTAGAGAAGGTATTGAAGCCAGTAGAGGATGTTTGTAAGAATTATATTGACGATGTGGTAGTGTTCAGTAGGAGTTGGGATGACCATATTAGGGATGTGAGTGAGGTGCTGAAGGTGTTGAATGAAGCTGGGCTGAAGGTGAAAAGGAGGAAGTGTGAGTTTGGGAGGAAGTGTATGCAGTATTTGGGCCATCAAATTGGGAATGGAAGGATTGGCATCCCGGAAGCTAGGGTTAGTGCGATGAGGGAATATGCCAAACCAACTACGAAGAGACAGATGAGGACATTTCTTGGATCAGTGGGGTACTACAGGGAATTTATCCCCAACTTTGCTGATTATTCCTGCCTCTTAACTCCCAGCACTTCCCTGACAGCTCCACTTCGTATCGCCTGGACTGAGGGGATGGACAGGGCATTCTGTGTGTTAAAAGAATTGTTGTGTAATGCGTGTGTTTTGTGTATTCCTTCCCAGTCAGATCACCTCAAACTGTATACGGATGCCTCTGGAGGGGGCATGGGTGGATGTCTACATGTGGTGCGTGAAGGACGAGAACTACCGGTGGCTTTTTATAGTCGCCAACTGAGAGGACCTGAGCACCGTTACTCAGTGACGGAACTAGAATCGCTGGCCATAGTTGAGAGTATGAGGCATTTCGACCATTACACCTGTGGGTCGAAAGTATTAGTCGTCACCGATCACCGGGCATGTGTTGCTTTGACAACGAGCAGCCATCTCAACAAGCGGCTGATGCGCATGGCTCTGAAGCTTCAGGACTATGACGTCGAGATTGAGTATCGCCCTGGCAAGCTGAATGGGAATGCTGATGGGCTTAGCCGGCAAGACTACGAATGTGCGAATGATGGCTACGATAGAGGGCTGTCTGTCCAGGAGTTATATCAGCCTTGTGAAGATAGTGCCCAAGGCTTAGCGGGGGGGCCTGTGGGGCCAGCCAGCCAAGAGCCAAGGAAGAGAAAGAAGAAGAGAGAAGACTAAAGATCATGTGGAACATTCATTTGTGTGTTTGTCATTAGAACAATTATTCATTATTATTAGCAGTGTGTTGTGTGTGTTAGAGTAGGTAGCTTAACTCGTGCCGTGTGTAATGTGTTTATAAGTTTGTGTGTATCATTTATCTTGTGTGTGGGTGTGGCCGAGACAGAACTATAAATCTCGGCTGCACTTCCGGTTTTGTTCAGTCAGTGTTTTCCGATTGCAATTTAACTAGTCTTAAAACTCTCGTTGGGTTGTAGATCGGCCACGGCTTGGCAGAGAACTCGTAATCCTCTCAGCCATCCTGTGCGCGTCCCTGATTCTGGTGGCAGCGACAAGTTCCCCCCCACAGGCTGTATTAGAAGTTACTAGCTAAATGATGGCTATATATAACTCTGAAACATTCTGGCTATTGGCATTTGTTATTGAACAGGTAGACATGCAAACTTACCAACATACTATCAGATGGTCCTGTACCCTTTTGCAACAACAAGACACTCTGCCTATACTAATTTTACACTCACAACTTAAGCCATCATGATACAAAGCTAGAAACTCAGCCACCAGAGAAGAAAGCCACTCATTGTTTACAAAATTCTTAATGAAGACCGTCCACGCAATCAATTGAACCATGGCACGTGACTAAAAGCGGGCGCGTTTTGACAAGGAAATCTGTGTTTTTTTTATTCCCATAGACTTATGTATGGAATTTTGGAATAGCACTTTCTCTCTGGTTTTGGAGTATACTGAGGAAATATTTTTAACCACTTCGGCACAAGCATTCTAATGGTGCAAACCCTGGATGCGTAGCTGATTCCGTTCAAAAGTTATTCAAGTTTTTTTCTGGAAAACTCAACTTGGACAGACTAAGCTGGTCCTTTGACTAGAAGCTACTTTGAGACTGTATCACTATTGTTAGCTACTCCGCTCATTGTCTTGTGTGATTCACACCCGCACAATGCTATTCCAGCAATGCTAGGGATTGCAGCAGTTATGCCACCTAAAAAGTGCAACTATATGCTCCTGATTATGCAAGGTGATGACCATGAATCACGAAGCTATGATACAGTGTTGCATGATTACAAGCTTCCCTCATTGGCCATCATAACTACCTTGGAATACTGCAGTTCCATCTGACCAAGAATCCACGCTTTTACCCTTACATCAACTACTATTTCCAAGTTTCTTTAGGGTGTATTAAAGCTAGCAACAAAATCTACTCTGGCATGAAAAATAGTAACAGAGCCTTCAAAAAAATGAAATTATTCCTAGTTCTAGCGATAAAAATGTATTAAGCCTGAGTGGGTAAGGAATTCCTAGATGACTTTTTGGTGGCAAGAAAATAAACTAATTTTGCTCAGTTTGTAAAAGGGCACAGCACAAATCCTATTCTCATGATCTCATTCTAAGAAAGTCTATCTGTAAGGACAGCAAGAGAGAAAGATATTACTAGTTATTTCAAAACAGTTGAAAATAGACAAGAAAGAACAGGCAGCTAAATCTTTAATATGTGTGACAGAAAGGTTTATTGAATTTGAGTATAATTATATACCTGCATTATTCTCTTATTATGCTAGCATTAATGCTCCTATGCTAAGGGCACTCATTATGTTCAAAATTATGCTGACATATTTCATAACACCCTATGTGAGTTGACTTGGTGCAACCACAAATGTGGCAAAAGCACTGGGTGAAACTGGAAACCAATTAAGGTCACATGACCGTAGTAGCTCAAACATGTGAAAAAGATCAACGCCCATGTGGGAATAGGACAGGTCTGTGAGTATTATTACAATAAGTTTGTCGTCAGAGTGAACAAAGCTATGACAGTTTCTGTCAATATATGCCAGTCTATAACTAAATACTCATAGTTTTTCATGTATATGAGCTGCTAGTTGTGCGCTGAAAATGGCTGAAGGCTGTATATAGTAATATGGAGCTACTAATGAAGCACTACTTCAAGGAGAAGAAGAGCAGCTGTGGCTGAATGCCACCATAAGAAAGTCTAACTATTGTGTGTTCAACTATGTATTTAAACTCTTTTTACTTTTTTGGTGTGATGAACATTGGAAGTACTCAACAGTAATTTGAAGATTCCAGTACATCACCTATAACTTCAGTTATGGCCACCGACATTCCAGTACTTATGCCCAAAATCATATTATTCATGCTTTATTTTCCATCTACCTACTTGTTAAATTTTAGTAATATAGTTTTATAATGACGTGGTCATAAGCAGCAGTTGAATTTGGAGGGTGATAAAAACATTTATTGCACACTAGATATCTTCACAATGTTATTTTCAGGTACATGACCTTTGAAATAATTCATGTTATCACACGACTAGAGCATGCGCATTTTGATTCAATTAATTATTATTATTATTTTAGTTTAACATTTTGAGTGGTGAGGCCATGACTCGCCAGCGATTCTGCTGACCTGGTACATATTTTTCGCTAGTGGCTAAAACAATAGTTACTTTAATGTTGGCTAGTTGGTAGACCAACTTAGAAAATAGATTTAACCTCTGATAAATTTAATTAAGTACAAAATTCATATTTTACTACATATATGTGAAATTCCATTTCTGAAAATACCAACCCACACTTAACTAAAACACTAACTTACAAGTTTTTGGTTGATAATCATTTGCTTCATGACCTGAAACTTGGATCTCCTTGTTAACTTTGATACATCCTAAACAGTATACAATATGTATAAATGTATGTATACATATTTAGCATTAGATAGTTTCTTTTGAGTATGACCACATCACGCAAGCATTCAATATAGTGTTGCACTGATATTGAAAATAGCCGATATTCCGATATTATTGGCAGATATCTGCCAATACTGATAACCGATCCGATATTTAATTAATTTTGGTGAAAGCTTATTTCAGACATAATCCAGGACAGCGCTGACTTCTTTTTCTAGAACCACTTACAGTTGCCATTTTACCCCTCAAGAGTATGGTCCTCGTTTCAAAAATGTGTTAATAATGACTGGACACGTGTACAGCAGTGCACGTAAGAAATAAGAAGTTGCCTAAGTCTTTATAATACAAACTTTTGCCTCGTAGTGGTCAAGGTTACGGAGTGGTATGGACGATAGCACCCTGGCTCGGGATCAGGAGGCTCGATTCCTGGCCAGTTGAGTTTCTTTTGGTGGTAGCCTTTTTTTTCAGGGGAAAAGAAACATAACCACTGTGAATGAAAAAATGACTAAAACCTCCGTGAATGAAAAAAATAAATACAAATTCATAATTAAAAAAAAAAAAAAAAAAAAAAAGGAAAAAATATTGTAAATTATCGGTTGACTTAACAGCGATATCCGATACCGACATTTTAAGTAAATATCGGCAGATAACTGATAGCCGATCTGATTATCGGTGCAACACTAATTCAATATTTTCCCATAGCTATTCAACCAGGTCTGGACATCTGAATATTTAAAAGTATGGCAGAGTTGATTATATATGATATTTTTCCAAAGGAATCTATGAACTTCTTCAAACCATCATCATTCAGATGTAACTCCATCATACTTCTAAAACTTCAGTTCCCCAGAACTACACACGGGTGCATTGGAGAGTTCAATATGGGGAAATATCACATGCTAGTGTGATGCAAAAATACTCAAGAAATATCCTATGTATAATATTATATCTATATAATAATAAGCTTGTGTGTCAGTAACAACGACGACCGACGACGGTGTGTGTATTCATTCATAAGACAGAAATTCAGGAGCAGTAGAGATAGAAATGGAAAGGGGACTCCATGACTCAAGAAGAAGAGCTGAAGATAGGAGAGGTGGGGCAGAAGAAAAGCTCAGATAGTTCAGAAAAAAGAAAAAAAGAGAGTAGGAGAGGGAAACTTATGTAACCTTAACCAATGGTAGAGAATGATAACTGAGCAAGATAACTTGTGCTACTGCATTCTTACTTTGCAATAGGTCAAGCGCCACTAGCTATGTGGTGGGGTACTTGCTATATTATATAATAGACTAAATATTGCTCTGTCAGCAAACTATAATAAGCAATTTACTATCATGTACATAAACAAAATAGTATTATCCAAATGGGTGGATTCCTTTCTCCTCCTTTGTCTATCTCTCCTGCTTCTGAATCTTTCTGTACTTCTACCATGATTGTGAACTTAGGCTTTGCAAAACTTTTGCCTTCTTTTTCTACTTACACCTTTCTTTTTGAAACTTAGGCGCCTTTACTCAATGATTCAATTCCACCCGCTTTTTAGAACAATATTAATCGTTCCGTTTTTTCCTTCTCTTTCATTCTTTCTCCTTTTTTTTCTACACTGCCTTTCCTCGTCGATTCCACCGGCTAATTAACCACTTTTTTGCCACTTCTTTCACATATTAACCTTCCTTTTTGAAACCTACGCTGCCTATCCTCATCTATTCCACCCACTTTTAGTTACATTTATAGTAATTACTTTCTAAGGAATGTGAGAATACTTTACCCAGAGAAAGAGCTTATGGCGTACTGAACCATCGTCGTCCCTTTACCTAACATTAAATGTTTTATATCATGTCATCCCTTACCAATTGTCTTTCACGTGCCACTGTGGTTTTACATGTGCGTTGTCCATATTTTTAGTTTGGTGATTGAACCTCTAGCAGGTGTGAGCAATAGCCTTGTGCAACCTAATCTAGCTAGTTAGTTGGTATCCCGACAAGCTGAAAAAAGAAAGGTGGGAATACAGAAATGAGATAGTTCAGGATAAAATAGAGCAGGAGAGGGATACTGATGTAACCGTAACCAATGGTAGAGAATGATAATCATAACTTAGTCTTACTTTGCAATACGTCAAGCTCCACTGTGTGACGGGGTACTTGCTAGTCCATAAATAATACGCTCGTGTGTCAGTAACAACGACAACGGTGACCAATGATGGTGTGCGTATTCTAAATAATTCATGAGCTTAAACAGTTCGGGAAAGCATCGTTATACCTGAATCAGTCAAGTGTCGTCACATTTAGTAGAATTATATTGTTTTAACATGATGTTTTGATTTTTTTTAATGTCTTCACAGAAGAAAAATACAATATTCGTATATATTTTGATACCCATCTGGTTGTCTAATATAACATGGAAAGGATTAAATATTACCTAACATGGTCTAAAAGATGTACTACATTTTTTCCTTATGAGCATCACTATTGTAAACTCTGTGAGTGACCAATGACTCTGATTATTGGCGAGCGAGCGTAGCGAGCAAGACACTTACAGGGGTAACACAATTGAAAATTGGGGATGTTTGCTTATTTATATATAATATGTTTGGACATACGTAAGGCATTTTTGTACTTTGACCCTTGCATTTTTGTGTTAGTTCGGTGGTCGACCCCGTCCCCAAACAGAATCCTCTGTTTATCGATCAGTACCCTTATCACCCTAGAAATTGAATTGTTTACCGTTTTGAATTCTTTTACGGGTGCAGTTAAAACGTGAAAA